>Ga0209666_1002454_pt1 | contig 13839 bp, 7 predicted proteins | sample SaaInlV_125m_DNA_FD_184679 | JGI IMG/M metagenome (GOLD analysis project Ga0209666, IMG submission 184679) | Marine microbial communities from expanding oxygen minimum zones in the Saanich Inlet - Saanich Inlet SI037_S3LV_10m_DNA (SPAdes)... | ecosystem: Environmental > Aquatic > Marine >...
GTAGCTTTCATTCATTCATTCATTCATTCATTCATTCATTCATCCGTCATCGGTGAATCGCTCGAGCGGCACTCGCGCGCGCGCGACGACGCGCGCACCGCGAGCGGGCGAAACGCGCGACCCGCGCGACGCGCGACGCGGCGTCGCGACGGGACGCGCGACGGCGGACGATGTCGCGGTCGCCGCCGCCGCCCGATGGCGCCGCGCCGACGCGGGACGACGTCGACTACGACGACCCGGACGTCGTGTACGACGACGCCACGGCGCGTGACGCGCTGCGATTGTTCGTGAAGCGCGCGCTGGACGAACACCGCGAGGGAGGGAACCGAGCGAGGTACTACGAGCTGCTGGACGCGACGCGCGGCGGCGACGAGGGAGAAGACGACGGCGCGGTGGCGCTCATGGACGCGCTGGGATCGTGCGTGACGCTGATCGACGCGCGAGCGCACGAACAGTTGGTGGATAGAGCGCTGGTGGGGGTGGATCTGTGGCGGTGCGGAGAAAAGATGCGAGAGGCGGCGCTGAGGTTCGGGACGCAGTTGGTGTGCGCGCAGGGCGGGGCGTTTAGCGGCGGCGTGGTGGGAAAGTTGGTGGATTCGTTCAACGATCCGTCGGGTTCGGCGTGGTGGCGCGATGACGGCGATGGTGATGGAACGGCGATGCGCGAGGGCGAAGGGACGATCGGGCGAGTGGTCGTGGGTGATTTGACGCGCGCGCTCGGGAACATTTTGAGGTTGGTGCCGCAGAGCGAACGGGCGGCGCGTAAGGCGTTGCGGGCGGGCGTGCCGCATAAGACGGCGCCGAAGGATGTGCAGATCGGGTTCATGCGCGCGGCGTTTGCGCTGGTCGAGAGCGAGGACGGCGCCGGATTGCGAGATGATTTCCTAAAAGTCGTCGTCGCGCACTTGTTGGAGGTGGACGTCGAAATCAAGTGGGACGACGTCATGAGCGGCGCGGATAGAACGAGCGCTGATCGCGGGGCAGCGAGGGAAGAAGAGGAAGACGACGCGATATTTGAGTTGGATGATATCGAGAAGACGATCGAGGAGCAGTGTCGAGCGGAGTGGGAACAGAGACCCACGACGTCGGCGCCGCTGGCGGTGGACGAGGCGGCGGATACCTTGGACGGATTAATGGAGCTCGCCGTGGCGCACATCGATAAGCGTTGTGACGGCGGGGAGACTGATGCTGTTCGACAAGCTCTGATACACGCGTTTACCGTCACGCTGCTTCCCGCGCCGCGCTCAAAGTTTGTGCAATTTTTAGTATTTCATTTGTGCTCGAGGGACGAGAGGGCTTGTCGAGAGCTGACGGAGCTGTTGTTCACGAAGCTCACGGACGTTTCGGTGGCGGGATCGATTCGACTCGCCGCTGCGGCGTATTTCGCTTCTTTCTTAGCTCGCGCGAAACATCTCAAACCAGATTTTGTGTGCGAATTACTCAGACGTTTGGTGGATTGGTGTCTCGTACACGTCAAGCAGCGGACAACGCCCGGAAGCGCTGCGTTGAGCGGGGCGACGGAGAAGACGAAAGTAGGCATGCCGCCACCCGTACCGCAGCAGACGCTCGCCGTATTCGACAGCGCGTGCCAAGCGGCGATGTACGTTTTGTGCTATCGAGCTGAGGACATTATGCGCGCCGAAGGTTCGTCGGCGATGACGTTGCGGTCGTTGCCGTTGTGTGAGGTTTTGTACTCGCATCTGCGACCTCTTTCGACGTGTTTACCCTCGGTCGTGACCGAGTTTCTTCACCGAGCGGTCGGAGCGAGTATGAATGGGTTCACGCACGTCTTACTGAAGGAGCACATGGACCGCATAGCGACCGGACGTGAGACAGACGTGTCCTCAAACATGCCGCTCTCTCGGCAAAACTCGATGGAGTTTACGAGCACGCAAGTCGCGTCGACGACGAGAAATCGTTTTCCGCTTCGCATGTTCTTTCCATTCGATCCGTATTTGCTTCGACGCAGTGCGGAACTGCTTCATTTATCCGATACGTACGTGTTCTGGCACGGGAGCGAGGTCGATCGTCTCATCGATAGCGACGACGAGGACCTGCAGCTTTCGAGCGATTCCGACGATTCTGGCGACGATGACGATGACGACGACGACGCGATGGAGTCGGTGAGTCGATCGAGTGTGAGCGATCAAGCTCGTAGCTTTGGCGTCGGATCTTTGAACACGCGCCCGAGAAAGAAGGTTTTCCGAGGCTTACGTCAACCTAGGCCTTTGTTCGGCCGATCGTACCAGGATGGTTCGCCGAACTCGCCTGGCGGGGCGAGTGGGCCATCGCCTTCGCCCGGATCGGCGAATGGTTTCGCCGCGATGGCTGCCAGATTTCGAAAAGTAGGACCGGATAACATTTCACCGCAATTCGGCGCGCCGCTCGCTCGAGCCAGTGGTGCGTCGCCGCGAGAGCGCATCACCGCCTTTCGGGTGGAAGACGAAGACGATTGATGCTGTTGTAATTACTCAGTGGATTGATGATTAAAACGCGATGGGGTTGCGGCGTTCCCATATGTCACTACCGCTTCTTGGGAAGCAGGAAGCCTAACGCTAAGCCTAGGACGCTCGCAGCGACGATACGAATACCATCCTTTGCGCTAACGCCGTCGGCGCCGATCATCTCGCACAGCGCGGCGCAGTAATCCGCGTCCGTATCTTCGAGCGCGTCGAAAAGCGAACCGGTGATGCGCATCGCCGGCGCGCCGTACGTCACTTGAGGGTCGACACTCCACGCTTTCACGGTATCTTCCGCGATCCCAGCGTCTAAAAGCACGGACCCAAACGCCGTCTCCGCGAACGGCGTCCCCAACCAATTGTTCATCTCCGCGCAAGCCTCAAACGGGCTCGCACTCGCGTGCACCCCGTTCTCTCCGGTCGTCGGCTGTGCTTTCAAACCGAGCGCTTCCCAATCGTTATAAATAATCCCGCGAAGCGACGTCTCCGGCGCCGTCGATGGCTCCGTGGGTCCCAACAACTCTCCCCGAAACTTTGCCCACGACATCTTTTCGCTCTCCCACTCCACCACGTAATAATGAATGCACGTCCCCGGCTTCACGAACTTGGATCGCATCGTCATGTAAAACCCGTTAAACACGTAACAATCTCTCATCTTCGCGCAGTAAAACCCCCCACCGAGCTTCGTCATCTTCCCGTCGCTCTTCGCTTGCTGCCACGCCGCGTCCAGCTGCGTCGGCGTCATTTTCCATTTCTCACACGCCTTCTTCGAGTTCATCGCCAATCCTCGCTCAAGAACATCACTCCACGACACTCCGTACGCCTTACGAAACTTTTCCTCGGGCACGTTTAATCGTTCCGCGTCCAGCAGCGTCGCCTTGCTCGCAATCGCGTAGTAGTGTCGATCCACCAACTGATTCGCATCGATGGTTTCCGCGCTCACCTCACCTTCGCTCGTGATTCGCATCCCCGCGCGCGTGAGTTCCGTTTGAACCACTTCCAGCGTCTCCGGCGTCACCGCGTGCGGTTTCACGAACACGAACGCCGTGTTGGTGACCATGTCGCCGGCGCGATCGTTCGAAAGATGTCTCGGTGACCACGCGTTTCGCGCGGTTTCGCGCCGTCGTTCGCCGCGTTCGCGAGGGTGATCGCGCGATGCGAGATCAGCGCGTCGCTCGACGCGCGCGTGCGGCGCGCGCGCGCGGCGTTCGCGTCGTCGACGCGATTTGACGCCGTCGGGACAGGTGTCTTCGTTAGAACGCAACTTTACGCATAAAACGTCGTTTTAACGCCATGAAAAGTATTTACCGTAGATACGTTATCCAAAACGTCACGACGGCGCGATGACGCAGCACTCGACGACGCCCACGTCGACGCGCGCGCGACGGAGCGCGAAATAGAGACGTAGAAAGCGAGGCACGGATATAATGTACGCATCCGCGCGATCGACGAGCGCGCTGGCGCTGAACGCGCGCGATGGGACGTTCGCGAAGGGCGCGATGACGTCGCGCGCGGGGACAAAAGCGAAAACGCGCGCGACGCGACGCTCTGGAATGCGCGTCGAGGCGAAGGATTACCCGAAACCGGATAACATCGATAAGACGGATAACTATCGCATCGCCAGTGAGCTGTCGAAGCGATTCGCGACGGATCTGAAGGCGAATGGGGCGGAGAAGAAGCGAGTCGCCATCGTCGGCGGCGGGTTGAGCGGGTTGGCGTGCGCGAAGTATCTCGCCGAGGCTGGGCACGAACCGATCGTGTTGGAGGCGAGAGATGTGTTGGGCGGGAAGGTGAGCGCGTGGCAAGATAAGGATGGGGATTGGATCGAAACTGGGTTGCACATCTTCTTCGGCGCGTACCCGAACATGATGAACTTGTTCAACGAGTTGAAGATTGAGGATAGGTTACAGTGGAAGGTGCACAAGATGATCTTCGCCATGCAAGAGCTTCCGGGAGAGTTCACGTCGTTCGATTTCATCAAGGGGATCCCTGCGCCGTTCAACTTTGGTTTGGCGATTCTCATGAATCAAAAAATGTTGAGTTTGCCTGAAAAGTTGCAGACGGCGCCGCCGCTGTTGCCCATGTTGATTGAAGGGCAAGACTTCATCGACAAGCAAGACGAACTCAGCGTGCAAGACTTCATGCGCAAGTATGGTATGCCCGAGCGCATCAATGAGGAGGTGTTCATTTCCATGGCCAAGGCTTTGGATTTCATTGACCCGGATAAGCTTTCGATGACCGTCGTGTTGACGGCGATGAACCGATTCTTGAACGAAACGGACGGATTGCAAATGGCATTCTTGGACGGTAACCAGCCCGATCGACTGTGCGCACCCATGGTGGACTCTATCGAGAAGAATGGTGGCTCCGTCAAGACGAAGCAGCGACTCAAGGAGTTCGTGCTCAACGAAGACGGTTCGGTGAAGCACCTGGCCATGGCCAACGGCGACATCATCGAAGCCGACGAGTACATTTCCGCCATGCCCGTGGACGTCATCAAGCGCATGATGCCCAAGCCGTGGGCTGAAATGCCGCACTTTGCGCAGCTCAAGGAGCTCGAGGGTATCCCGGTGATTAACATTCACCTTTGGTTCGATCGCAAGTTGAAAAACGTCGATCACTTGTGCTTCTCGCGCTCGCCGTTGCTCTCCGTCTACGCCGACATGAGCACAACGTGCAAGGAGTACTACGACGAAGAGAAGTCCATGCTTGAACTCGTTTTCGCGCCGTGCTCGCCGATTGCGGGCGGCAAGACGAACTGGATCGCGAAGAGCAACCAAGAAATCGTCGACGCCACCATGTTGGAGCTCGAACGCTTGTTCCCGCTGGAGATTGGCCCGAAATCCCCCGATGGCGTCGGCGCCAAGCTGCTCAAGCACGCTGTCGTGAAGACGCCGCGCTCCGTGTACGCCGCTATCCCGGGCCGCAACAAGTTCCGCCCGTCTCAAGAAACCCCGATCAAGAACTTCACCTTGGCGGGCGACTACACGTCGCAAAAGTTCTTGGGTTCCATGGAGGGTGCGGTGTTGGGCGGTAAGCTCGCCGCCGAAGTTGTCGCGTCGCGCGCAAAGGGAATGAAGACGCAAGGCTTGAAGGCGGTTCAAAAGAGTATCATCGACTCCATCGGTCCGGCGAAGGAACCGCTCGGCGTCGTTGGCGAATCTGAATTCGCGTTCGGCGGCGGCAAGGTCATGGAGGACGCCGACGAAGCCGAACTCGCGAATTTTGATGCTGAGCAGTTGACTAAACTTGACGGTTGGACGGGATCTAAGGAGGCGGCGAGCGTCCGTGCGCGCTAAACGCTTCTGAGTCATTTTTTCTATTATACACACTAGTTTTCTAGGGAGCGAGCGCGCTTCGCTTCCGCTTCGGATTGTCACTCAATCTACGTAAATCATTCAAACAATCATCAACTTCAATACACTAAGAATGTATCGCTCTCGCAATACGCCAAGGCCAAGGCGGTTCCAGATTCGGTGGGCTGAGTGAACGCGCACTCGGCCGCCGCGACGGCGTATCCGGGAACCGCTCGCGCTCGAGCGGCGTTAAGCATTGCGCGCGCTAAACCCGCTCGTCGCGCGCTCGAGTGCACCCAAACCGCACGGATACCACACACTGCATTTTCAGCGACGCCCCCATGACTCACGATCGTGCCTTCCGTGGCGTCGGTAGCGTTCTTTACGTCGGGAAGCGTACGATAGGCGCGCGCGATTTTTTCCGCAAACAGCGCGCCGACGACTCGATGACCCTTCTTCGACACGCACACGTACGCCTTCACCGCGCCCTTCGCTTGCTGTAAAATCCAATCCTCTGGCATATTCAGTTCGCGTTCGATACCTCGCGCGACGCGCTCGATCGCACTCTTGGTCGCCTTGCCTCCGTCGAGCGCCACGCATCGCGCTTCGCCGTCTTCGCTCTCCCAAACCGCGCTCTGACCCTCCCCCGGTTTCAGCGTCATCGCTCCCGCGCCGCCCCCGTTTGCATTCGCCAGAAACTTCGCGTGATACTGCGCGTGCGTCTTCTCATCCGACGGATCTCCCTTGGCGTACACCAACCCGCATCGAGCGCACGTCGCGTGCCGCATCGACGACTGCCCCAAATCCAAACACATCTGCGTCCGCCTCTTCTCCGCGTCCCCGATCGCGCGCGCGTCCGCCCGCGCTTTCCCCTCGCCTCCCTCTCCCTCTCTCGTCGTCGATCTCGCGATCGTCGCCGCGCGCGATTTCGTCGCCGACGCCGTCGCTCGCCGCGTCTCCGTCGCCGTCTCCGCCCGTCCTCGTTTCCTCCGTCGCGCGTACGTCATCGTCGGCGTCCGTCCGCGCGCGTCATCGTCGTCGTCGTCGTCGTCGTCGTTCGGCGTCGCGCGCGCGCGTCGCGCGTCGCGCGTCGCGTCGCCGTCCTTCGACGCGTCTTCACCGCGCGCCGACCGTCCGTCGTCGTCGCGCGTCGCGCGCGCGTCGCGTCCCGTCGACGCCGCGGACGCGCGTCGCGCGCGCGCGAACGCGTCGCGTATGTCCGCCATCGCGCGGCGCGCGGTCGCGCGCGCGTGTGCGGCGACGCGGGGCGTCGAGCGGCGTCGCATCACTCCTCGGCGCGGCGAATCGGCAGGTGCGACGACGCGACGCGAGGCGACGCGCGCGCGCGGACGCGCGAATGGACGCGGGCGACGCGCGCGCGACGCGCAGCGACGACGCCGGACGAAGGCGACGTCGCGCGGCGCGGAAGAGACGCGGAAGAGATGCGTTTAGGGCAGCGACGAAATCGAAGGCGCGCGCGCGAGCAAAGGCGCGCGCGCGAAGGCGCGCGCTCGCGAACGTTTCCGATGAGGAAGATATGATACTTTCGTTCTTCCGAACAGCCCATGCGCTTTGGGGAACAACATCACCTTGGAGAACCGAGGAAACGTTCGCGAACGCGCGGCGATCGGCGCGCGCGGCGACGCGAGGGATGGACGACGCGCGCGAGACGCGTCGACGCGTTTCTGTTGATGATAAACCTATGTTTGGAGACCTGATCGTAAACGATGCGTGGTGTCGAGAAAGCATTGGAGACCTGAACTGAAGAAACGCGTCGACGGTCGGGCGGCGGGGTCGGACGATTCGAACGCGCGCGCGGTGACTGACGGTGTTCGAGCGCGCGCGCGCGCTCCGTCGCAGGGAGATGGGGGTGTTTTTTAGCCGGTTGTTCTCGTACTTTGGTGATCGCGAGGCGCGAATATTGGTGTTGGGTTTAGACAACGCCGGAAAGACGACGATTTTGTACCGGCTGCAAGTGGGAACGGTGGTGAGCACGATTCCGACGATCGGGTTTAACGTCGAAACCGTGACGCACAAGAACGTCAAGTTTCAGGTGTGGGATCTCGGCGGGCAGACGTCCATACGGCCGTATTGGCGGTGTTACTACCCGAATACTCAAGCAATCATTTACGTCGTCGATAGCTCTGACGTCGAGCGCGTGGGGACGTCTCGAGAGGAGTTCCACGCCCTTTTAGAGGAAGAAGAGTTGAAGGATGCGATCCTTCTCGTCTTCGCGAATAAGCAGGATCTTCCGGGCGCGCTTTCCGACGCTGAAGTCACGGAACAGCTCGGTTTGAGTTCCATCAAAAACCGCACGTGGTCCATCTTCAAGTGCAGCGCGCTCGAGGGCAAGGGCTTATTCGAAGGTCTCGACTGGCTCGCCGACGCGTGCAGCGCGGCGAAGAAGTAACGCGCGCGCTTTCATCCATCCTGTACATTATTAGAACTATTTAGCACCTCCGTGTAATCCACCGCCGGCGTCGCGTTTTCTCGCCGCCGCGCCGCGCCGCGCCGCGCCGCGCCGGCGTCCTCGCCGCACTCGCGCGCGCGTCACGACGTCATGCGCGACGCGCGCCCGACGCGACGCGCCGTTCACGCGAGTTCGCGAGATCGTCGAGCCGATGGTTCGTCGTCGGACGACGACGACGACGGCGTCGACGCCTTCATCCTTCGCGAGACAAAGTCTCGAGGCTGGGACGAATTCCGAAGCCTTCTCGACGACGTGCGCGCGTACAGACGCCGCGACGTCGACGCCGACGACGCCGACGCCGCGCATGCGTTCACGAATGACGACGCGGACGCGCGGTTGCCGATCGGGAAGAGCTACATCGATGGCGTGTACGCGCTCGCGGGCTCGAGCGGGACGGGACGGGACGGACGCGAGTTGACGCCGGCGTGGCCGTTGCTCACGTACGCGCTCGCGACGCGCGGCGACGGCGGAGAGAACGAGAGTAGTGGATGCGAGGGCGCGTCGACGTCGATGGGGTCGACGGTGATGGGGACGACGCCGCCGAGGCGGACGAGCTTCGATACGCGAGAGCACGCGGAGCGACACGCGAGACGCGTGCAAGGGTTACACGCGGGCGGTCTCACCGCGGCGTTGGGGTACTCGCGGATGGAGCTGGCGACGCTGGGGAACGTCGAGAAGCGAAGGGCGTTCGGAGAGTTGTATAGGGATCCATCAGAGTGCGTGCGGCATCTATGCTCGCCGGGACGGGTGTGGGAAGGAACGATTTCTATTCCCGGGTCGGGGGACGAAGAGGCGACCGGGTCGCCTTACGCGTTTCAAGTGCTGTGGTTCGATGCTGCTGCGGGAGCGTTCTTGGTCTCACACACCGCGCAAGGGGACGAGCAGTTGTGCCACTTGACGTTGCACGACGACGGTAAAAGCGGGACGATGGCGCTTTCGTTTGCGGATAACGAGACGTATTGCTCTGGCACGATTGACGGGGCGACGGGGACGATTTCCGGAACCGTCGGACAGTTATTGCGTGCAGAAGAGGGATTCTTTGAACGAGCGGATTCGTTGCGGAACACGTTCTTGCTGAAACCGGTTGACATTGACGACTCGACCAACGAAGTGGACGCATCGCTTGAACCAGAGCGTCGGGAACAGATCTCTCGCGTGATGCGGCGACGCAAACTTATCGCACAGTGGAGTCGTAGTGCAAACGTTCTATCTGCGACGTATCGCGTGATACAATTCATCAAGGATACGATGCGGAGCGAACACATGTGGAATTACATGTTGCGAAAGATCACGTTCGAGACGAAACTCATGCGTTTGGAGCAGACGAATGACGCACAATCGCGCGCATTCGCAGCGGCAGCGGTGGCGGCGGGAAGACAAACGACTGGTGAGTCTGCAATTGATTCATATGAGATGGCGCCTGAATCTACGGAGCAGCTCTTACAAGATCAAATGAATCGTTTGATGCGTCGACCAACTCAAATGCTCTGGACGACATTTCCGTCGCCCGGATTGGAAGCGATCGCACTCGGGCCCGCTGAGATCGATTGGTGCGATATTTGGACGATAGAAAGAATGAACGCCGAGTTGTTGGGATGCAAATTTCGAATGTATACTCGCTTGTTGCGCGCTCGTGTCTTCCAGACGAGCAAGGAAAAGCAACAGTATCTCAGTGAGTTTAAAACGTTGCGGTCCGAATGTCACAATGAAATGAATCGCGTTCTAAGTAACATGAATCTTTTACTTTGGCGTCTCTTCTACGGAAGTGATATGCCCAGAAACGATCGACAGGCGCTCGTGAAAAACATGGTGGGAATTTTGCGTGTTGAAGAGGCACGCATGATCATCGCGTACGATAACGTCGACAAAGCGCTTCGCGAATGCGACGCCCGGCTCCCCATCAATGCGATTAAACAAAGATGCTCGATCGCGGGCGACGAGTCGTACACGTGTTCGATCTGTTTGTTGGAAATCGAGCGCGGCGAGGAGGTGCTTACGCTCGATTGCTCGCACAGTTTTCATCTTCCATGTTGCTCGACGTGGCTGCACACGCATGCAACATGTCCCAACTGCCGCACGGTTTTGTCTTAGCATACAAGTAGTAGATGTAACAATACAGAACGAGTATTCCTAAGGGCACGACAACATTTATCACTCGTACGAATAGTACCACTAACGATCATCATCATCATCATCAGAAAATTGACCGTCGTCTTTAAGTTTCTTTAATTCGACGCGTAACTGGTTTGTAAGTCTTCTCAATCGCAGGTACTGAGTACGCGAATGTGCCGATTGGAGCGAAGTTTGGATTCTCGAAAAGTTCTTTTGTATAGCTTCTTCGTCTTCGTCGTCGTCCAGTGACTCGCTGTCTTCACTGTCTTCTCTGCCTTTAACATCATTTGTGATTGACACACCGACAACAGGCTTTGGAGCGCGTCTCGCGCGCAAGACGGGTCGTCGCGAAGGAGACGTCATTTCAGAATGAGTCGGGTTGTCACCGACTGGTGTGAGAAGCTCACTCATCAAGCTTTGCACGTCAACTTGTCGTACTCTACGCCCACGCCTCTTTCCAAGACGCGCATGGATGTCGGCGTCGATAAACTCCGGCTTGACATTCAAATTGTAAAGCGTGTCGAGCAACGACCTGCGTGCATTTTCCGCGCGCTTGACGACAAACGCAGCTTCTGTCTCAGAATCATCGCCGTCTGCAGTCGTTGATGCGGTGAGTCTCGACGTTTTCCGACGATGGTACGCTCGCTTCTTCTCGCTGTTTACCCTCGTCGAGCGCCTCACCGAGTGTTCTTCGCTATCAGATCCTTCCGTATCGCTCAAAATAGTGCGACGAAAGCGATGCGCCTGAAACACGCCGCCGCCACGAGAGGTCCGGGATCTTTGCCTTGGAATGCCACTGTTTCGAAGATTAATGCTCTCCAAAGCGCTTGCTAAGTTAGCTTCGCTAATATATGCCGATATGCCTTCATAGCCGCAACGCACCGCGAGCTCAGCCGGGGTAAAACTTTCGCCTTCCCATTGACACATCGAACGCGACTTTGCCCCGTAATTTAAAAGCGTCGCGACGACCATTTCGTGACCACGCGCGACTGCCCAATGCAGAGCCGAGCGGTTGTACGCATCTGTGTGATTGAGATCGACGCCGGTGACGCACATCGCACGCACCGCCCATTCGATGCCGAGAGCAGCGCAACAGTGGAACAATGTGAGTCCAGTTTGATCCTTTCGTTTATACGCCGACGGTGTGAAGGCTACCTTCAAGAGCGCTTTGTGCGTCTGTTGAGTCTTCTCCACGGCAGTTTCCACGACTTTATCGCTGATGACGCCGGTCTTCGCGACTTCTTCCACCTCTTGCATCGCAACTGCACTCGAAGGGAGCGCGCGTCGAGCTTTCATGCGCCTATTTTCGTGAACGATGACTGATTTGAGTCTCGCTTGAAGCATGCCAGAAAGAAGAACAACCAATTCTTCATTCTTGACGCCGTCCAAGTTGTATGGATCTAGTTCAAGCCGATTTGCAGCACGAAGCGCGCTTAATGCATTCATGTGCATCACCGAATCGTTCACCAAGGCCGAGCTGTGCGTCGTTCTGTCGCCGCTCTTTTCGCCGCTGTCGTTACCGACCGAGTTTGAAGAATCGGAGCCTAACGTCGTCAGCAACTGAACCAAACGCATCTGGAAGTCGCGATCGCTCATGTTCGCACTCTGATCAATCATATCACGTCGATCTACATCGACGCCTCTCGACGGATCAAGACTTTCCATGAACTCGAACGACGATATCTCGCTCACCGGATGTCCGTTGCCGCTTTCCATGACGAGAAACATTGAAACGACACCTGGGGCATGCGCAGGAGCGTAGCACTTTAAAACATTCGGCGCGAGTTGCTCCACAGGCACGGCGATGGTACCGAACACGCAACACATTCCGATTCCTGGTTCCAATTCGACGAGCGGGTTACCCGTGATGATGACCTTCGCGCCGCCCGATACGTCGTCCCATGACGGCGTAAAGTCGACGATACTCCATAAGACGTGCACACCGGAAGGCGTCGCAGGCACGTGTCGTACGATGCCCGACGTACGCCTCGTATGCATAGAGGTCTCCGCATCACCGCGTTCCGTAGCGTTTGCGCGGTGTCCGCTTAACTCATCAGCCGCATCCGCATCGCCGGCGCTAGTACTCGGCTCGCCGCCCGGATCGTCGCTCGCGCGTTGCAGCGAAGATGCCATCGCGCGCTCAACGTCTTGTTCGAGTGTGTTGATTTGACGTTCGATTCGTTCCATCGATGTCGAATCGCCGTCGCCGGTGACTTGATTCTGCCACTGCGATCGAATGCGTTCAATGCGTCTCTCAAACTCTTCAATGGACATCTCGCCGCCGGTCCGCGGTGAGTCAGAATGAACTAAACTTCGCGAGAACGTCGGAGTTTGCTGATCACTGTTTTCTCGCGCACGTCCGTCATCGTAATCGTCATCATATTCGTCATCTAATCCGTTGAACTCGCGCATCAGTCGCGAAAGAGACGTCGCCGGCGCGTCGTCGTCGCTCATATATTCAGAGTCCAGAGCGTACTTCCACTCGCTGGCTCCCTGCTCGGCGTCGTCGAGACCCGTTTCTTGAAAAATGAGCGCCAAATCCTCATCATCGCGATTCAACATATCGCTCACATTTTGCCGCGAGAAATCGTCCGCGGCGCCATCGAGAAACGACTCGAGCTCGACGTCCTTGCTCGACCTTCCCGCCCCTCGTCGCCCCGCCGTGGACGCGTTCTTAATTTTCGATGCCACGCTCCCAATCTTCGACGAGAGCGCCCTGTTCCCGGTTTTGGACGACAACGGCGCCTTACTCCCTATCGCCCTCTTCCCATCCCTCCCCATCGAACCGAGCGCGCCCCTCGCCGCTCCCCCCGGCGTCGCCACCCCGCTCGACGGCCGCTGCGGCTCCTTCTTCACCCTCAAGTAATGCACCAACACCGCCCCCTCGTCCATGTTCAGCAACCAATAACACCTTCGTTGAAACTTCGCGTCTTCCTCGCTGTGCGTGTAATAACAATTCAACAGCTCCACCGTCCCCACCTTTAACTTTTCGTGCGTCTCACGAATCGTCTTCCCGTCCTTCTTCTTCTGCCAGTTGTGTCCATCCTTGCGAAAGAACCGCACCACCTTTCGATTGATCAGGAACAGCGTCCCCCCCAGCGGTCGCACGGGCGCGTCCACGCTCGGTTCGAAGCCGTACGCGGCGTAATTCAGCAGCACGTCGCACACCTCGGTGTTTCGCAACCACCTCGTCTTCGCCGTCTTCACCACTTCGTTCGCGCGCTCGCGCGCCGCGGCGTCCGTCGGCGCGCGCGTCGGCTCGCCGAGCGCTCGCGCGGGGATCGTCGCGCCGCTCGGCGCCGTCGGGATCGTCTCGATCGCGCGTCCGGCGACGCGGCGTCGCATCTCGCGATCGTTTTCGCGTCGAGAGAGCGACGCTCTCGCGCGATCGCTCGACGGTCTCGGCGCGCGCGCGGCGCGCGAGGCGCGCGCGAGGCGACGCGCGCGCGGCGCGCGACGGCGCGCGCGCGGTGCGGCGGCGCGCGCGGCGCTCGGCGCGACC
>Ga0209666_1002455_pt1 | contig 13838 bp, 26 predicted proteins | sample SaaInlV_125m_DNA_FD_184679 | JGI IMG/M metagenome (GOLD analysis project Ga0209666, IMG submission 184679) | Marine microbial communities from expanding oxygen minimum zones in the Saanich Inlet - Saanich Inlet SI037_S3LV_10m_DNA (SPAdes)... | ecosystem: Environmental > Aquatic > Marine >...
CACTCAACACAGAACTCCAAGCAATCGGCGATGCGCAAACTAAGGATCTATCACGAATGTATTATATCCCTGGTTCGTACTCTGGCGCTTTCAACTTTATTTTTACTAATACTGGCGGTAGTTATATAAACCCTCGAGAGTTAATGGCGAGTCATTCATATCAAGAAAAAAAGACCGGCACGTTCTTAGATAGATTACCAAAAGAGATGCAAAAATCTATCATAGAATATCGTAAGAATAAAATGGAGAATACTGGTGTTAGTTGGTCTAACTATGAAGACTGTCCATTCGTGAATAAAAATCTTATCAGAGATTTTAAGAATATAGCATATGTTGACAATACTGGAAGATATGCTATGGTTTATAAAATTATGGTTTCAATAGCCAGTAGTGCAATTAAAAAAGAATATCCTATAAACACATTTGAGATTGTAGAACTAATTAAGCAACTAGATGCCGATACAGCTAAGAGATATGAGAATAGACCTCTTAATGTAGAAGCGGATCGTGCTATAGAATATGCATACAGAAATATTTAAAAAAAAATCATTTTAGGGGTTTACAAGTGATATGTTTTATGTTATGTTGTAAGAGTAAATAGAATCGGAGACTTCTTATGGCTTACTATACTTACACAAAAGATCCTATCGGTTGTTTTGTTGAGAAAGATACCGGCAATTACTTTGAGTATTCACTTAACGATGAACCTATTTCAGGTTTTTCCGAAGACTTTCCCCATAAAGTTTGGGTAGGTGGCGGCGGTGTATGCGGCATGACGGGTTATAGATTTGCTCATGTTAAGAAGACTGTTGCTGTGATCGTTGTAGACGAAGACGAGTTTGGTCTTCCCGTTACTGAAAAGTGGTATGTTAAAAATCATAACCAATATGCACTTTAGGGGTTTACAAGCTTTTAAAAATAAGTTATATTGATCTTATAAAGAGAATCGGAAGGAACTAAAATGTCTAACGTTGCTACAAATCTTACAAAAGTTGGAACTTACCTCGGATATTTTACAATTCAAGAGCATACAACAAACGTAAATAATAATAAGCCTTCTCGTACTTATGAAAAGCTTGTATTTACAAAAGCCGATGGTATGGAGACTCGTGATTTTAAAGCTATGGGTGATATTGTATACGGTATGTATGTTAACGGCAATCTTGTTAAGATTGGCAAAGCGGGTTCAACAAACGGTTGGGCTGGACGTATCGGTACCTACGGTGTTGATCCAAAAGGCGAAGCAACTAATCGTAAAATTATTACACATCTAAAAGAAGATTTTACATATGAAACACGTGTAGAAGTATATGGGATTTCAGTTCCTCGTATTCACTCAGAATATTTCTGCCCAGTAACGCGTGAAACAGTTTCTATTGAACTTCCACAGAACCATCAAGTAGAAACTCATTTAACTACTGAAGCAGAAGCAGAAGGTACCGATCTTATGTTTTGTACACAGAAAGTTTAGTATAATGAAAATATTCATAATTCCATATACATTTTATACTTATTTTTCTTTTAAAGAAAGAGTAAGTGGTGTAGATGAAAGTATGTTAAAACAAATAGAAGTTTTAAGAGAAAGAGGTCATGAAGTAAAAGCATATACTGTTTTTGGTAATCTACATGAACATTTAAATGAAATTTATTGTTATGATTATAAAGTTCCTGAAATAGGAATAAAATCATATGTAAGAGATTCCAAAAATAGAAAAAAAATTATAACGGACATTTTAGTTAAAATAAAAAAATTTAAACCTGATGTAATTTTATCCAATGCATATTACCAAAGAGGGTTTTATGATGAATTACAGAAAATAAATATACCTATAATTTATATGTGTCATGCAGCACCCGGATTTTTATCCGATCTGATGTCTGCAAATAAATTATCAAATTTTAGTGAAAAACATTCTATTTGTGCAATGTCGGAATATCATGCACAAAATATAAAACAATTCTATAATAGAAAAAGAAAAAACTGGAATTTTGAAAAAGAAATAAATGTAGACTCGATAGTATTTTCTTCATATAGCAATAAAGAAAAAGTATTAAATTCTGATGGTATTATTAGACATGTCTCTGCTGCAAACAAAGATAAGCAAACTTTTTTAATACACGACTTTTTAAATAAAACAGATTTTAAAACTGAAGTATATACCACTTTAAACCATATGACTAAAGATAATGCAAATTTAAACTCTTACGTTGAAAAGGCATTTAAAAATTTTAATACTTCAAATAGATCAATCCATCTTGATGTTGAACATAAAACTATTATGGAAAATATAGGAAAATCTTCATGTTGTTTTGTCGGGTTAGCGTACTATGATAGTTTCACAATTACATCACTTGAAGCACTTTCTCGTGGTGTGCCAATTATCGTGAAAGGGATAAAAAAATTACATCCCGCAAAAGAAATGGTGGAGCCAGAATATCAAAAATTTGTTCATATATATGAAAATAAAAAAGATTTTATTGATAAGGTAAAAGAGTTTTCAAATATTACAATAGAACAAAGAAAACAAATTGCAAGTTCCTGTTATAAAATTACTTCAAAGAATATGTATGGAGATAGTTTAGAAAAAACATTAAATAATTCCATACTTAAATTTAAAGATAAAAGTGATTTACACTTAGAAAATTTTATGATATAATAGTAACTATAAAAGGAGAATAAAATATGTCACATATAACAGTAACTGGCGGTGCTGGTTTTATTGCTTACCATCTTATACAAAAGCTAGTTGACGAAGGTCATACTGTAACAGCATTTGATAACTTTAATGATTACTATGATGTTGATCTAAAAGAAGATAGAGCAAACAATTTAAAGAATCTTGGTGTTGAAGTAACTCGACTTGATCTAAAATCAAAAGAACCTTTACGTTTTTTTCTTGCTGCTCATAAACCCGATGCCGTTATTCATTTAGCTGCATATGCAGGTGTACGACACTCGTTAGAAGAACCACAAACATATATTGATAATAATGTTACTGGTACTCAAAATCTAATCGAAGCTTGTGTGGATGCTAATGTTGAAAACGTAATATATGCATCAACATCATGTACTATGGCTGGTAATGAATTACCCTGGAAAGAAGATGAGAAATGTGGATATCAATTAAATCCATATGGCTATACTAAATTTACTAATGAAGCACAGTTTATGTCTAGTTCAATTATTAGAACAGTTGGGCTCCGTTTCTTTACTGTTTATGGTCCTTGGGGTCGCCCTGATATGGCACTCTTTGATTTTACTAAAAATATTGTTGCTGGTAAGGAAATTGAACTATTTAACTATGGCGATATGATTCGTGACTTTACATATGTTGATGATATTGTAAACGGTATTGTTATTGTTTTAAATCAATCTTTATCTCAAACTGAAGAATTTAATGAAATATATAACATTGGTTGTGGAGAACAAGTAAAGCTAGTTGATTTCGTTGATCACATTGAAAATAATCTTGACCGTAAAGCTAAACGTAAACTTGTGCCAATACACCCAGCTGATACTCAAGCTACTTGGTCTGATACAACTAAACTACAAAAACTTGGTTATAAACCTACAGTTTCAATTGCCGAAGGTGTGGAAAAATTTATTTCTTGGTACAAACTATATTATGGAGTAAACTAATGCTTTACAAAACCGTTGCATTATATTATAATATATCAGTAGAAGAATTAATTAATAGGCTTGTAAATAATGGCGAGCCTCTTATATGCAAATATTACAAGGAAGTTTATCCCGATGGGTTCTAAATTAAAGATTGCAATTGTTGGACATGGTTTTGTCGGTAAAGCTATTGATCACGGTTTTAATGATTATAACTGTACCAAAATCATCATTGATCCTAAATATGGAAATAGTGTTGATAATATTAAATCGCTAAATGTAGATGTTTCTTTTGTAGCTGTTCCAACCCCTATGGGTAAAGATGGTGAAATTGATTCATCTATTGTAGTAGAAACTGTAAAGAAGCTTAAACAGCGCCGTAGTGGTATTATAGTAATTAAATCCACAGTAACACCCGATGTTATAAAATCTCTTACTCGTGGTGGTGGTACAAGTTCAAGAGTTGTTTATAATCCGGAATTTCTAACAGAAGTTAATGCTAATTCTGATTTTATAAATCCTGATATGCATGTGTTTGGTGGACATAAAGAAACTACACTACGATTAGAAGAAATCTATAAAGAATATAGTTTATGCAAACCATGTCCAGCCTTTCATATGTCTGCTACAGAAGCCAGCTTTGTTAAGTATGGTCTTAACTGTTTTCTTGCAACTAAAGTTTTATGGTTTAATCAATTCTATGATGTAGTAGAAAAGTTTGGTGGAAATTTCGGTCATATAGTAAATGCTATTGGTACAGATCCACGTATTGGGACATCACACACTAGAGCGCCAGGCTTTGATGGTAAACGTGGTTATGGTGGTGCTTGTTTTCCGAAAGACACGTCGGCATTTAATACTTTCTCTAATCAAGAGTTTAGCGTTTTAAATGAAGTTATTCGTGCAAATAATGAATATAGAAAAGAGTATGAAAAAGATTCTCGTGAGCTAGAGCAAAATGTAAGCTATGCTTGAACTTTTTGCATATACAATTGGCTTATTTGCTTTATTATTTTTAATAAAGTGGTTTTTTCAAGCTATTGTATTTGTAGGATTAGTCATTGCTAAATCAATTATTATTATATGCATAATTTTTTCTACATTATATTTTTTAGAAAAATATGATATTTTTACTTTATATTTCTCATAATATGAGTTATAATATATAAATTAATACTATACAGAGGAGTATTGTATGTCAATTATGGACAAACTCAAAAAGAATTCAAAACTATCCCACACATCGGTTCTTTCTGAGTCTAAATTTTTTACTGAAAAAGATATGGTTCCAACAGATGTCCCTATGATTAATGTTGCACTATCTGGTTCGGTAGATGGTGGGTTAGCCCCAGGTCTTACAGTTCTTGCGGGACCTTCTAAACACTTTAAAACTTCCTTTGCCTTACTTATGGCAGCTGCCTATTTAAAGGCATATCCAGATGCAGTAATGCTATTCTATGATTCAGAGTTTGGATCACCTCAGAGTTATTTTGAACAATTCGGTGTTGATACATCTCGTGTTCTTCATACACCAATTACTAATGTTGAAGAATTAAAATTTGATTTAATTGGACAACTAGAAGAATTAGATAGAAACGATAAAGTTGTGGTTGTTATTGATTCTATTGGTAACTTAGCATCAAAGAAAGAATTAGAAGACGCTAAGAATGAAAAGTCTGTAGCAGATATGTCTCGTGCAAAAGCACTTAAAGGCTTATTCCGTATGAGTACACCATATCTTGCTATGAAGAATATTCCACTTATTGCAGTAAATCATACATATCAAGAGATTGGTTTATTTCCTAAAGCTATTGTATCTGGCGGCACAGGAATTTATTATTCAGCAGATAATATTTGGATTATTGGTCGTCAACAAGACAAAAAAGGCACTGAGATTCAAGGTTATCACTTTGTGATTAATGTGGAGAAATCACGATATGTTAAAGAAAAGTCAAAGATTCCTATTACTGTGTCTTGGGAAGGTGGTGTCAAGTCTTATTCTGGCTTGCTCGATTGTGCTCTTGCTGGTGGTTATGCTGTTAAGCCTTCCAATGGCTGGTATGCTACTGTTGATCAATCTTCTGGAGAAGTTGGACCTAAAGTTCGGTACGATGGAACTCTTGATAAGTCCTTCTGGGATCCGATCTTTGCTGAAACGGATTTTAAAGATTTCCTAAAGAAGCAATACAGTATTGGTCACCAAGCCCTTGTTGAAATGGATGAAATTGTGGTTGAAGAGTAATGGGCAAGTATGTAGAAAATAAAGATTACGAATTAATATCAGATGAAAATATTAATGAAGTATGGAATGTTAGAATACTTGAAGGAGAGTTTAACGAGGTCATAATTCGTTATGGTTCTATTCGTATTGATGGTAAGACTCCAGAAAATGACGAAGAACTGGATTTACATTTTGACTTTGAAGTTATCTCAGCACCAGATGAAGACCTTACGGCAGAAGATATTGGTTTACAATTAGCTGCGGGTGATTTATTATATAGTATATTAGAATCTTCCATAGAAAACAAAGAAGAAATCCATTTAAAAGAGGTGTAAATTTGAACACTAATATAGAACAAGTTGTTCTTAAAAATATTCTTACTAACGAAAAATATATGCGAAAGGTTCTTCCCTTCGTAAAACCCGATTACTTTGAAGGCGTCTATAAGATGCTATTCAAACAAGCAGGTATGTTTGTTGCAAAGTATAATAAACTTCCGACAGCGGAAGCATTTAAGATTGAAATTGATCAGGCTGATAATTATAATGATGAACAGTATAGACATGCTGTTGAAATTATTCCTAGTTTATTTGAAGAAGAAGCGTCTGATGAAACTTGGTTAAATGATACTACAGAAAAATGGTGTCAAGACCGTGCTTTATATAATGCTGTTATGGAATCAATCTCCATCATTGATGGCAAACATCAGAGTTTAACAAAAAATGCTTTACCGGATATTCTCACGAAAGCGCTCGGCGTCTCGTTCGACCCCAACATCGGTCACGACTATATTGAAAACTTTGAAGAGCGATTTGAATTCTACCACCGTGACGAAGAAAGATTACCTTTCGATCTTGACTACTTTAACAAGATTACAAAGGGAGGTATTCCAAACAAAAGTCTTAATGTCTGTCTTGCTGGTACTGGTGTTGGTAAATCTTTATTTATGTGTCACTGTGCTGCTGCTAATCTAAATCAAGGTAAGAATGTTTTATATCTTACTATGGAAATGGCAGAAGAAAGAATAGCAGAACGGATCGATGCAAACTTACTTGATATACCAATTGACCAGTTAGAACATCTTAGTAAAGAGATGTTTGCAGAACGAGTCAGGGGTCTTTCGTCTAAAACAAATGGTAAACTTATTATTAAAGAATATCCGACTGGATCAGCTCACGCTGGTCACTTTCGTGCTTTATTAAATGAGTTAAAATTAAAGAAATCATTTGAACCTGATATCATTTATATTGATTATTTGAATATCTGTTCTTCAAGTAGAATGAAAGGAATGGGTGGTGCAATTAACTCATACAACTACATTAAAGCAATTGCTGAAGAACTACGAGGCCTTGCGGTGGAGTTTGACTTACCGATCGTTACTGCAACGCAGACGACTAGGTCTGGTTATAGTAACTCGGATATTGGGCTTGAAGATACGTCCGAGTCTTTTGGATTACCCGCTACCGCAGACCTCATGTTCGCCCTTATCTCTACAGAAGAACTTGAGGGAATGGGACAACTCGCAGTCAAACAATTAAAGAATAGATATAATGATCCTACATATAAGAAGCGGTTTGTGATTGGTATAGATAGATCAAAGATGAGATTATTTGATGCTCATGAAGGCGAGCAAACATTAATAGATGATACTCCAGTATTTGATAAAACAAATAATGGTATAAATGCAAAGAAATTTGAAGGTTTTAAATTATAAGGAATTAAATCATGGCTAAAAGTAAAGGCGGAAAATCAAGTGGGAATGTTTCTCAGGGCATTCATTCAAATGTAAGTAAAACTATTCGTAAAGAAATGCGAAGAGATTACCTTAATTCACAGATGCGAGTATTAAATCAACAAAAGGCTTTACGTCAAGGTAAAGACATTGTTATGACAATTGAAAATCCAAATAAAGCAGAAACAAATAAACCTTTTATTCGTCAGAGAATTTCTGGTAAATCATACATTGATTATATGAAAAATAAAACCTATGTTATGAAAGAAGTACAATGAGCGAGAATACATACTATTGTACAATGAAGGGGTTACTACCGGCATTTTTAGTTATAGTTTTTATTATTATCGGCATACCAATTCTTGCACTTATGGCTATGGTCGGGCTTGAAGAGTATGCTCGCTATTGTAATGTGAGCTGGTTGCCTTGTTTTGGTATTAGCCGATGACTGATTATAATAATGATGAATTTAAAGCCTGCTACAATAAAGTTATAAATGCGGTAAATAGTATGGTAGAAAATAATAATGAACCTTTGATGATTGCAGCCGTTCTTACAACAACAGGGTTAAGTTTATATCGGTCTTTATTACCTGAAGAAGATTATGATAAAATGCTAGAAGTTATGGTTGAATTTAAAGATGATATTAATTCATATCAACATAGAGGATATTTAAATTGAAAGTTAGATTATTGGCATATAGCCAACCGATGAAACATGTGCACTCTGGAGAGCCAGGGATTATGGGTTTAGATAATATTCAAGATCTGATTGCATATTGCGCTAGAGTATCAAATCCCGGCAACCAAGCCAATACTAAAACAACACCAAAGCTTTTATCATATTTAATTAAACATAAGCATTGGTCTCCATTTGAAATGGCTTCAGCCACAATGGAGATTGAGACTACAAGAGACATTGCTCGTCAGTTTCTTCGGCATAGATCATTTTCTTTCCAAGAGTTTTCACAGAGATATGCTGATCCAAATGATATGGGAGAAGCATTTGTTATTCGTGAAGCCAGACTTCAAGACGAAAAGAATCGGCAGAATAGTATAAAGAATGATGATACTGCTCTTGAAGCTTGGTGGCATGCACAGCAACAGTTTATGATTGATCATACTAAAAGAATATATAAAGAAGCAAGAGAAAGGGGTATTGCAAAAGAACAAGCAAGAGCCATTTTACCAGAAGGTAATACGGTTTCTCGTTTATATGCGAATGGTACTATTAGATCATGGATTCATTATATTGAGCTACGTTCAGCAAACGGAACTCAACAAGAACATATGGATCTAGCAATAGAAACTGCAAAAGCAATTGCTCAGATTTATCCTTCAGTAGAAAATTTTATTCAAGAGGAGTAGACCAATGGGAAGAAAACTTTCAACTTATTATTCGGATCACGGAAAGGGTTACTGTGAAATCCATTTTGATTTTAAAGAAGAATATGGTTATATAAAATACTTTGATAATAATGAAAAGTTATTTTTTACTGAAGATTATAGAAATAAATCAATGCAATATATAGAAGATGCCGCCGAAAATTGGGCTCTCGGTATTAAACTTCTTGAATCAGAATATCATTGACACTTATGGCATTTCAATCTAGTAAAGAAATTATTTGGCATATAACTTGTTCTAGCTGCAAATTTTACTTTACTCTTCCTACTATGGAAGAAAAATATATGATTGATAGAGGTCAGTTACACTGTCCTGGATGTGGAAAAAAGCAAGGCGTAAAGATAATAAAAAGCGATTAATATGCATAACACACATGGTTTTGAAAAAGAAGAAAATGAACACGATGTCGTAGACAAAGTGTATAGTGATATAAAACCAAGAAAGCAACCCAGTAAATGGGTTGCTACTCTTAAAAATATGGCTGGTGAAAAATATAAAATATCTGGTATGTTAGATAGTATAGAATATCAAGCTGCTGAATATATAGAATATCTTGAAAGTTTAGTGAATAAATATCATCTAGCAAATGATGCTTTTACAGGAGGTTTACCAGTGGCATATAGAACTAGCGCAAACTTATTTGAATCCGGAGAATTTATAAGTCATGCGGGTTTAAAACTTAATTGGAAGCTTGAGTGCGATGCCATTAAACCTGAAGAGTGGCATGTACTTGCTAAGATGATAAAAGAATATGAACACCAGCCTTGGCAAAAAGCAGTAGGTATTCCAACTGGTGGTTGGGCCTTAGGTAATGCACTTGACAAATATTCTACTGGAAATCCTAATGATCCAATTCTTATTGCAGATGATGTATATACAACTGGAACAAGCTTTAAAGAATTTATACAGGCTTCATATTCGGATGTTGCAACTATACAATGGTGTGTATTTGCAAGACAACCTACAATAGGCAAAGTAAAGGCTCTATTTACTATGCCAGATAAAGGTAGACACGGATCTATTTGGGAATAGGAGATATATTATGAAATATTATAGATTAGAACCATCAGTTAAAAAATCCATTATAGAATGGCATACATTTAAGAGAAAAGATGCCGATGGTAATACAATTTTTCTTCGTAAAGAATTAGGATGGAGATATGGTGCATGGTTAATTAGTGTACCAGAGACAGATGAAGAAATTAAAGAATATCTTTCTGATAAAGGAGATTATGAATCATTTCAGGAATATCTTGCAGACTATTATGGTGAAGATGATATCATTACAGAAGAAACTAAATTGGAAGATTACTTGCTTCCTAAAACAGACGAAGAATTTGTTGATATTAGTGAAGATTATGAAGATGCTGAAATGCTAGAAACCTGGGATGGTTGTTGGGAAGACTGGTCACTTATTGGAGGCGAACTTGATGAAATTTCAGAAGAACAGCAAGAACAATGGATAGAAGACGCTACAGCAGCATATGATGAAGATTATGAAGATGGTGTAGAAGGATTGGGTTGGGAATTTATAGACTGCTTCTATGAAATGCATTGTCATCCAGAAATTACACCATGTGATAAAAATGGCAATACTTAATGTTTTAAAGACTATAGGTCGTAATGAAGAAAGTGACGAATGTTATACTCCAATTAATCAAGTTAAACCTTTATTACAATATCTTGATAATAGTAAAACATATTATGAGCCAACATCTGGAATATCATCTAATATAGTAAAGGCTTTTACCGAAAATGGATATGATATGAAGTCCAGCAACGGTAAAGACTTTTTTGAGTGTACTGCAGATGATGTGTATGATGGAATAGTAACTAATCCGCCATATAGTAAAAAAGATAAGTTTATCAAACACTGTTATAATCTTGGAAAACCATTTGCTTTACTTTTACCAGTATCCTCTTTTCAAGGTGTTAGAAGGGGTAAACAGTTTATAGAACATGGTATGTCTGCGATAGTTTATAACCATAGAGTTGATTTTACTGGTGGTGATAATCCACATTTCGGAGTTGCATGGTTTGTGCATGGCTTTTTACCGCCTAATCAAATATTTTGGGTAGACAATTCATTATAAATATGATATAGTATATTAATAAATTCATAAAAGGCAATACAATGTTTCAAACAACACTAAAAATTAAATCTGCTGCTACAAAAAACACTATGTGGAAATTTGCAAAGGATCACGGTTGTACATTATCAGATTACCAGTTTCGTCCTGATGGATTTAAATCTCTTACCTTTAAGTCTAAAAAATACGATTATATTTTAGACTTAGTAGATCAACTACTAGGAAAAGACGATAAGTCATCAAGAGAGAAAATGATAAAAAAAGTATAAAAACTTCATTTTAGGGGTTTACATTCTATCAGAAATATACTATATTAGTAGTATAAAGAGAATCGGATAGGAGATATATTATGGGTACTGCATCAATGATCGGAATTTACAATGACGACGGTTCAGTTACAGCGACATACTGCCACTATGATGGCTACCTTTCTTATAATGGCCAGCTTTTAGTTAAGTCATACAACACTCCTGAAGCTGCAAAAGCAGTTGCAAATGCTGGCTATATTTCAGGCTTAACATCTGACCTTGATCACGATTTAAGAGCAGCGGTTCATAACGACGAACCAAAAGTTTATAACTCAGTAAAAACTTTTCTGGAGTGTGGTGATAAGCACGCAGGTGCAGATTATCTTTACTTGTTTGATGGAGAAGCATGGTTTTATACCGACACATATACTCCTCGCAACAAGCGGAGCTTTGAAGAAGTTGAAATGAATTTGGAAACTGTATAATGAAACTTCGTAATTTTATATCAGGTGTTCTTAATGGTATTACTGCAACGGCTCTTATTGCCGTTGCGGCTACTCAACTATATGCTACCGAAAATAGCTGGAGTCGTAAAGAAATTGTTAGAATTACTCATAATGATGTTTATTGTCTTCAACAAAATATTTTCTTTGAAGCAAGAAACCAAACCGTTGAGGGCCAAGTTGCGGTAGCTTGGGTTACACTTAATCGTCTTGATAATGATATCTACCCTGATACAATTTGTGGTGTTGTAAAGCAAGCTAAACGTGATTCTTCTGGTAAAGTTATTCGCAATATGTGCCATTTTAGCTGGTACTGTGATGGAAAGTCTGATCGTATACCTACTAATAAAATATCACAAGCTGCATGGCAACAAGCTGGTATTGTTGCTCAAGTTGTATTAATGGATAGAATGGCTGGATATATATTTAAAGATCCTACATACGGTTCTATAATGTACCACTCAATTAAAGTATCTCCTTATTGGAGAACTGCATATGATCTTGTAACTAAGGTTGATGACCATATTTTTTATAAATGAGGAAAGAATGAAAAATAAAATTGACTATCGTTTTGACGAAGAAAAATATATTACGGAATTTAAAGAGTATGTAGATGCTACCTATAATCAGCACTATTCTCAAAATAAATTCCAATCAACTGAAGTAATTATGGATCGTGGTCATGGTACTGGTTTCTGTATGGGAAATGTAGATAAATATTCCAATAGATATGGTAAGAAAGGTACTGCAGCAGATGCTCGTAAGGACCTTATGAAAGTATTACACTACGCTCTATTACAACTATATGTGCATGACAATGAACTTGGATAATTACGCAACTCAGATCTTTGATGATAATAAAAACATGATGGTACCTTGGTATCTTATGGCATCATATGCTTACTATAAAGAAGATGATCCTATATTAAGTGATGCACTATTTGATGATATGGGTAAAAAACTCCTAGAAAACTGGGATAACATTACGCATTTGCATAAAGAATATATCACCAAAGACGAGCTAGTTGCTGGTAGCTTTTTAGGTAAATATCCTAGTAGAATACCAGACTCTTTAAGAGAATTGAGAAAGGTTGATCCTAAAACTAAAATTAAAAGAAAAGAAGTGACATTGGAAGATTTTTTCTAAGATGAAACAAGAAATTTTTAAACATAATAGTACAAATTTTCTTCGTAATAAAAGAAGAAATGAACTTATTAGAAAGAAACGGAAAGAAGAATATCAGAGAAAATCTGGAACATTCTTACTTAAAACTGAAGAAACATCTTTACAGTTTAATATTGATTCTGACCATATTAAACTGTAACATATTTACTACATTGTATTAATGATTAATAAATGGTTTACTTATTACTCATTATATGATACTATATAATCTGTAAACGTTGAAGCGACGTAGACACATACTGGACTTGGGGGCAGTACCCAACGCTTCCACCATAAGCGCATTGAGGAATTTATGAAGTATAAAATGGTTGTTAAAACGGGTGATAAAATCTTTGTTAAGGCAAGAAGTAAAAATAAAGAACACTTGGAAAATAGAGCAATTGCTTTAACTAAAAAGAAACCATATATGACTGTATATGTAGTATCAGAAGATACAAGAATATAGTGTGCTTATGCTGGGAGCGAACTAGGATCGACAGGTGTGAAAGTGAAGTGGAGTTTATCGTGGTGACCTACGTTATTCGGTCAAAAACTACAAATGCAAACGATAATTTTGCACCATCTGGTTACGCACTAGCTGCCTAACACAGGGGGTTGGCCACTTACCTAGCAACAGAAAATGTGGCATATAAATTAATACTAAAAATAGGGAAATAAAAAAATGAAGAATTTTCTTCTTACTTCTTGTGCAGTGTTTGCTTTACTTTAGCGGGTAGTGCATATGCTGCGGATGTTTCTGGTTCTGTAAAACTAGAAGCAACGCAAAACGCATCTGACGATTGGGTCGGAAAAAATACAGTAGCATTAAGTTTCGGCGCCAATGAGCCTGATGTTG
>Ga0209666_1002459_pt1 | contig 13833 bp, 7 predicted proteins | sample SaaInlV_125m_DNA_FD_184679 | JGI IMG/M metagenome (GOLD analysis project Ga0209666, IMG submission 184679) | Marine microbial communities from expanding oxygen minimum zones in the Saanich Inlet - Saanich Inlet SI037_S3LV_10m_DNA (SPAdes)... | ecosystem: Environmental > Aquatic > Marine >...
TTGACGATAACTGAGTCTATTTATCAATGATCATAACGTCATTCACAGTACATCACTGAACATGCAATTTAATTTACTAACCTTAATGGACTAATCTTCACCATGTCTTTTGTCTCAAACTAACCTCACTCTCTCACTTGGTACTGATATCTGATAAGATAATAGACTTTTGCCAAGGCACAAGCTCCATGAAAAAAATTAAGACGCGTTTAGCTCTGACCTTTTTCTGTCTCTGCTTGCTATTACTATCTGCACAAAGCGGTTTAGCGCAGAATACCGCCGCTGCGGCACAAAACCCATCCAATGCTGATGAGAGTGCCAACTCCACAGTCATCTACACTGCTGATTCTTTTTCTCAGTATAACCCCATAACTGCCAGCGACATGCTAGACCGCATTCCAGGTATCTCTCTAAGAGGTGGCGGGCCCGGTAGCGGCAGAGGTGATCGCGGCCTCGGCACCGGAGGCAACCTGTTGATCAATGGTCAACGTATAGCAGGCAAGGGTAATTCTGCCAGAGACCAACTCGACCGCATTACGGCTGCGGAAGTCGAACGCATAGAAATCATTCGTGACACCAGCGGTGCATTAAATGTGCGTGGTGCCAGCGAAGTAATCAATGTGATCTTGCTTGCCTCGCAGTCGCGCTCGAGCACTACGGTAGAGCTTGTTAATCGACTCAATCATGACGACACTCTCGAGACCGGAGGTTCAGTTGCATGGTCGAAACAGGTTGGTAATTTTCAGGCACTGGTCAATTTAGAGGCACGACCCAACTATGAGAATCGTGACAATCGGGAAGTTCGACTAGGACCCAACAATGAGGTAGTGGGCACTCTGTTCGAGACCAATATCCGAGATCAACAAGAGAATACTCTCTCTTCCAATATGAGCTATAGCCTGGGCGATCACCGTATGCAACTTAATGCGCTAATCAGAGAAGGTGATCACCCACGTCCTGTTCGTCGCGATTTTGTAGATTTTACCGATGCCGGGCTGGTTAATCGTATCGAGGAAGAAGATGTCAACAGAGAGGAAAGTAACTGGGAAGTTGGGGGGGATTATGAGTTTAGCTTCGACGATGGTTCTCGCCTGTCAGTTCTCTTCGTTGCGAATAATGAAATCCGCAATAATGTTCGCGAGCGTTATTCAGCCAATCCCGCAGAAGAAGGCTTGAGCAAAAATCTATTCATCGACTCAAGGCAAGAACGGCAGGAGTTCATCATTCAGGGTAATTATAATTTCTCGATAACCGAAACACAGTCTTTACGCGTTGGAATCGAGAGTGCCGATACCCAGCTCGACTCTAGCTTGCTTATAGGCAGTAGCTCTGGATCAGAACCGGCCTCTGCTAGTGTTGGAGGCCTCTCACCCCTTCTTTCGGTCTCCAACCCAGGAACAAAGGTTCAGGAAATTCGCTATGAAGGTTTCGCCTTTCATAACTGGACGCTTAGCGATCGCAGCTCACTAGAAAGCAGTTTGGTCTATGAAACTTCCGAAATCTCACAGACCGGTGCGGTTAACAAGACACGTGACTTTCAGTTCTGGCGCCCTTCTTTCGACTACCGCTTCAATATTACAGAAAATTTTCGCTTCCGCGGCACCGTAAAACGAAGCGTTTCACAATTGAGCTTTTCAAGCTTCGCAGCGACGACGAACGAAGAAGACCGAGACCTCAATGCGCTTGCCGGCAACCCCGAGCTAGAGCCGCAAACGAGCTGGGACTATGAAGGACAACTAGAATACCGCCTGCCTAACGATGGAGGGGTGATATCCAGCAACATTTCCTATTCTGATATCGACAACTATATTGGTAGAATCAACGCTACCATCGACCCCAACGAGCCATTATCGGCAACAGGAAATGTAGCACCGGCCAAGCGCTGGGCGATGTTTAATCGGGCGAGCATTCGTCTAAACAGTCTCAGTTTACCTAATGCCATACTCGGCGTGACTCTAGGTTTATTCGACTCTGAGATCATCGATCCATTTCTAAAAACAAAGCAGCGCATAGGTGGTCGTGGCTTCGCCGGTATAAATTTCCGTCATGACATTACATCGCTTGGACTGAGCTACGGTATTGATTACAGTCACTCTATCTGGGGTGGCAACTACGACATCGATATCAAAACGATAACGCGGAACGACAGAGAGCGATCGCTGGATCTATTTGTTTCTAAAGTCTGGTTTGAAGACTGGACCTTTCGGCTGGAATCTGACAACACACTTGGTGCGTCACGCTGCCGATATAGGCAACGTTTCGACGGCACCACCATTAATGGCGCGATTTCACTAATACAGGATTCCTGCAGCAGTCGTTATCGCCGCCTTAACCTAAGCATCCAAACTACTTTTTAATTCTCTCTACAAGAAAACAGCAGGAGAAACATGAAAGCTTACAAAGCAGAGACTTGAAATTTGGCGGAGAGAGAGGGATTCGAACCCTCGATAAGATTTCTCCTATACGCCCTTAGCAGGGGCGCGCCTTCAGCCACTCGGCCACCTCTCCAAAAATCGCGAGCATAGTAACATAGCCTGGGGCGAAACGAGAAGGGAAGATCGCACCGCGCGTCTAGAAATGGCGAGGGTTTGCTATTCGGGGGTTGGTACTGCCTGCTCACTTGCAATGCGCTCGTAAATTTCTTCACGGTGCACGGCGACGTCTTTAGGAGCATTGACGCCAATTCGTACTTGATTACCTTTGACGCCGAGCACAGTTACGGTTACTTCGTCACCAATCATCAGTGTTTCGCCAATCCTGCGCGTCAGTATCAACATAATCCTTCTCCCCGAGCAGTTAGCTCCATTACCATTGTTCTACCTCAGTTACACACCGGGGCAAGCTCACGGCAATGGCTGATTTCAGGCACCAACCTTGACGATAAGTTCGACGTGCCAAGGACGCGAAGCGCGGGAGGCTGGGCTCTTAGGTTATACTCTCCTTCTCATAATCTGGATCACCGAGGTCAAACGCGCTGTGCAAGGCGCGCACGGCAAGCTCTAAATACTTCTCCTCGATTACTATTGATATCTTGATCTCGGACGTGGTGATGATCTGAATGTTAATGTTCTCATCGGCCAGTGCCTTGAACATTTTACTCGCGATACCGGCATGAGACTTCATGCCGACGCCAACAACAGAGACTTTGCCAATTTTTTTATCGAGAGAGACAGACTCAGCCTTAAGAGACGCTGCGAGCCCATCGAGTATCTTCTTCGCGCGTTCACTATCACTTCGCTTAACTGTGAAGGTAATGTCGTTGTTACCGTCTGCAGCAGCATTTTGCACGATCACGTCCACTTCGATTCCTGCTGCACTCACAGGGCCAATCACCTGATAAGCAAGACCCGGGATGTCGGGAATGCCTGCGACAGTCAGCTTTGCCTCATCGCGTTGAAATGCAATACCTGCGATAGTTGGATCTTCCATTTTTGACTCACCCTCTAAACTGATGAGGGTACCTGCCCCCTCTTCGAAACTAGACAATACTCGCAGTGGCACTTTGTATTTGCCCGCGAACTCGACCGCACGTATTTGTAAAACCTTGGCACCCAAACTCGCAAGCTCGAGCATCTCTTCGAACGTAATGCTGTCGAGCAGCTTAGCGTCCTCTACGACCCTAGGATCGGTGGTGTAGACACCCTTCACGTCGGTATAGATCTGACATTCGTCTGCGTCTAAGGCTGCTGCTAGTGCGACAGCGGTCGTATCAGACCCGCCACGGCCAAGCGTGGTTATATTGCCGTGCTCGTCGACGCCCTGAAAACCTGCCACAACGACTACATTGCCTTGCTGCAGTTGCGCGCTAATGCGAGTGCCGTCTATTTCCCTAATGCGTGCTTTGGTGTGTGTCTCACAGGTGCGAATCTGGACTTGGTTACCTGTGAACGAGCGCGCGGGAACCCCACGCTTCTCGAGGGCCATACTCAATAACGCAATAGTCACCTGCTCGCCCGTAGAGAGTAATACGTCCATCTCACGTGGCGTTGGATATTCCATAATCTGCTGCGCGAGATCGGTAAGCCGATTCGTTTCTCCGCTCATTGCCGAAAGCACGACCACAATATCGTCACCTGCCGCCTTAAAGCGGGCAACTTTATCCGCCACCGCCTCAATTCTCTCTACAGTACCAACCGAGGTACCACCGAATTTCAATACTAACAGCGCCATTCTCTTGTACTCGATGCCCCTAAGGGCCGAAAAGCCCGCCACTTCGCGAGCTTGTTTGCATTAGCTACCGGCTAGCACGCGTTTTAAAGCTTGCTAGCAACCCATTCTTCAACGCTCGCTACAGCCGCAGGGACTGCTGCGACGTCGCTACCGCCCGCCATTGCCATGTCGGGACGACCGCCGCCCTTGCCACCCACCTGTGTGGCGACCATGTTTGCGAGCTCGCCTGCTTTCACGCGATCTGTCAGGTCTTTACTCACGCCGGCGACAATGCTCACTTTGCCCCCTGCTGTGCTAATCAACAGCACCACCGCACTGCCCAATTTGTTTTTAAGCTGATCCACTGTCTCGCGCAGCGCTTTAGGATCAAAGTCATCGACTGCGCAGGCGAGCAGTTTGATACCAGCGACGTCTTTTGCGCTCGAGGCAAGGTCACTGCCTGCGCTCGACGCAATTTTGGCTTTGAGCTGATCGAGTTCTTTTTCTAGCGCCTTATTGCTCGCGTTAATCTGTTTTACGCGGTCGAGCAGATCTTCTTGATTCGCCTTCACCAGCTCGCAAAGCTGCTTGAGCGTTTGTTCCTCGCGAGCGACAAGCGCAAGTGCACCCTGCCCTGTGACCGCCTCGATACGACGTACGCCCGATGAGATACCTGATTCGCCTACTATTTTGAATAGGCCAATATCGCCGGTGCGCTCAACGTGAGTGCCTCCGCAGAACTCAACGGAGAATTTGCCGCCCATGCTCACCACGCGAACCTCATCGCCGTATTTCTCGCCAAACAACGCCATCGCGCCGCGTTGCTGTGCCGCTTCTAATGCCATGACCTCTTTAGCGACCGATGTGTTCGCCAATATCTCGGCATTCACCGCCGCTTCTATTGTCGCTATTTCGTCAGCGGTCATTGGGGCCGAGTGAGAAAAGTCGAAACGCAGTCGCGCAGCGTCGACAAGCGAACCTTTCTGCGTCACGTGTTCACCGAGCGTATTGCGCAGCGCCGAATGCATTAAGTGCGTCGCCGAATGATTCAGCGTGATCGCTTTACGCGCATTCGCTGCAACCTGTGCGCCGAGCGACGCACCTAGTTTCAGCGAACCGATAACGAGCTCTCCGATATGAAGCATCACGTCGTTCTGTTTCTGGGTGTCGTCCACACGAAACTCAACACCGTCGGCAAACAGCGTACCGCTATCGCCAACCTGCCCGCCCGACTCGCCGTAAAACGGCGAACGCGTGAGTACCAGCGTCGCGGATTCACCTGCTTTGAGCGCGTCGCGAGGCTCGCCATCGACATAGATTGCCGCAACATCACCAGTTGCCTCTAGCGCCTCGTAGCCGCGGAAATCGGTAATTTCTACACCATCGAGCTCGAGCTTATCTACCGCCGAAAAATTACCCGCCGCACGCGCTTGTTCGCGCTGCACTTGCATCGCAGCTTCAAAGCCTTCCATGTCGAGCATGATGTTACTTTCGCGAGCAACGTCGGCGGTAAGGTCTACAGGAAATCCATAGGTGTCGTAGAGTTTAAACACCGTTTCGCCGGCTAGCGTGTCTCCTTTGAGATTGGCTATCGCTTTTTCTAGAATCGTCATGCCATTTTCGAGCGTGCGCGCAAACTGCTGCTCTTCATCGCGCAGCGCTTTCTCGACAATTGTCTGCTTCGCCTTAAGCTCGGGGTACGCCTCGCCCATTACCTTCACGAGGCCGGCGACGATCTTATAGAAAAACACCTCTTTAACACCGAGCTGATAACCATGACGCACGGCGCGGCGAATAATGCGGCGCAGCACATAGCCGCGTCCTTCGTTAGACGGCAGCACACCGTCGACAATGAGGAATGAGCAAGAACGAATATGGTCGGCAATAACCCTCAGTGAATTATTGGTGAGGTCTTTAACTCCTGTAATCTCGCCGATGTCTGCCAAAAGCGCTTGAAAGAGATCGATCTCGTAATTGCTGTGCACGTTCTGCATAACAGCGGCGACGCGCTCGAGGCCGGCGCCGGTGTCTACAGACGGCTTCGGCAGCGGCGTCAGTGTGCCATCTGCCTTGCGCTCATACTGCATGAAAACTAGATTCCAGATTTCGATATAGCGATCGCCGTCTTCGTCGGGGCTGCCCGGTGGGCCTCCCGGAACCGCTTCGCCATGGTCGAAGAAGATTTCGGAACAAGGCCCGCACGGCCCCGTGTCACCCATCGCCCAAAAGTTATCTTTTTCGCCGAGACGCGAGAAGCGTGTAGGATCAATCTTCATTTCATCTAGCCATAGCGCCGCCGCTTCGTCGTCGTCTTGATAGACTGTCACCCACAGCTTTTCGGCTGGCAAACCCAATTCGACCGTTAGAAACTCCCACGCATACTTAATAGCCTCGCGCTTAAAATAGTCGCCAAACGAGAAATTGCCGAGCATCTCAAAAAAGGTGTGGTGACGTGCTGTGTAGCCCACATTCTCGAGATCATTGTGCTTGCCGCCTGCGCGCACACAGCGCTGCGAACTCGTCGCTCGATTGACCGCTCTAATTTCATCGCCCAGAAAAGCATCCTTAAACTGGACCATGCCCGCATTCGTGAACAAGAGCGTCGGGTCGTTACCCGGTACTAGCGAGCTGCTCGGCACGATCTCGTGACCACGGTCGGCGAAAAATTGGAGGAATTTTTGGCGAATTTCTGCGCTTTTCATAGTCTCTACTTATCGGGTTGTGTTGTCGGGTTGTATTATCGGCTAGTTTTATCAGCTTATTGATGGCGCAAGGCCACTATGAGCTTGCTGATCCAGCTGCGTGCAAAAGTCAGGAAGTATAACGCCTAGCGAGCGGATTTTGCAGACGTTTTTTGAGTTAGGCGGGCAGAAAAACGAGGACAAGCTACTCGTCGTTTCCGGCCTTTACGCCGTTCGACTCGCTACCCTCACTTTTATCTCGACCCAGCAGCGCAGCCATATTCGGCTTGAATTCGAAGTCATCGATAACCTCGTCCGCGGGGACGCGAAGTTTGCCATCGCTGCTGAGAATTACCGAGATATAGCGTGTTTGCGGGAAATGGCTAAGAATAATAGTAAGAATAATAAGAAAAGGAACGCAGAGGAACATGCCCGGAATGCCCCAGATGTAACCCCAGAGCCCCAGATTCAGGAGAATCACGATAGGGCTTAAATTAAAGGAACTGCCCATCAGCCTCGGCTCGAGTATGTTACCAATGCCAATCTGCAAAATCCCGATGCCTGCCAGCACCAGCAAAAACAAGCTGTAACCGTCGGACTGTGCCAACGCGATCATCGCGGGAAAAATAGTTGCAATGATTGAGCCTACCGTTGGAATAAAGTTCAGCAGGAAGATAACTAGCCCCCACACACCAGCGAAATCAACATCGACGGCGCGCAAAAAGAGGTAGCTGAGGAGACCGGTGAGCGAACTGGTGAACATTTTGATGCTAATGTATTTTTGGATGTCGTTGCGGACTCGATCGATGATTTTTCGGACGTCACCCTCCTGCCCGCCTGCGCCGAAGAGCGCAGAGATTTTATCATCGAACCTACCCTGCTCGAGAAAGAGGAAGAGCACATAAATCGAAATCAGCCCACCGCTCGCAAGAATGCCGGCGAATGAAGACGCGATCGACGCAGCGTAGGCAGGCAGGTCAATCCATTCGGTGACCATCTGCATGAGACCCCGCTCTTGATAGGCGGCCATGTCGAGAAAAGGGAGGTTCTCGAGTCTCGTGGTTAGATTAACTTGGTAAACAGGAATCACCTGCATCACCTCTTCAAGTCTACCGCCGAGAAACCCGCCTATTCCCCATAGGGTTAGAGCGAAAGTCAAAAATGACAACCCCAAACAAACCGAGCGAGGGAGTTCGCGCTCTTTCAATTGCAGCCGACCGAACATCGCCGCCAATGTATTGATCAGATACCAAATCGCAATGGCTATCACCAAGGGCAGCAGGAGTGCCTCACCGACGATCAGAAGATAGAACACGAGGACGACCGCGAGGAGTGTCATCGCGAAACTTGGAATCTTCATGTCCTGCTCTCCTTAGTTGGACTGGCTAGATGGACTGGCCAAATCGTGAGATTACCACACTCTCACGAACACCAAACACTCCGCAATCAACCGTTTACTGGCCAGTCTCCTCACCTTAGAATGCTAGGCCTCAAATCAACGCGAAAGGAAAAGCGTCTTTGCGCAGCAAGGGTAACAATAGCGTAGCCAGAAACGACGCTGCCGTATCAGAAATGAGCGACGACTTGGCAGCCACGTGCGGGCACTTCTGTCTCGCTGCGGAAAGCGACACTGGGCGCAAGCGAAAAACCAATCAGGATAGATTCTATATCGACGCCGAATCTTCGCTCATTGTGATAGCCGACGGCATGGGTGGCCATCGCGCGGGCGAATTAGCTGCCCAGATAGCGGTAGAGCGCATTCCGACGCACTTTGCCGCAGCACAAAGCGATTCAGATCATTCGGCTGCAGAGTGTCTGCATGTTGCACTGGCGGAAGCAAATGCCGCAATTTTCGCGCAGGCAGCGGCGCCTGAAAACGCAGGGATGGGCACAACTGCCATCGCCGCTCACCTCCTCGACGATCAGCTAAACATTGCCCATATCGGCGACTCCAGACTTTATTTGTTCAGGCGAGGCAGCCTTGAACAACTCACGCATGATCACAGCCTTCTGCAAGACCTCATCGATGATGGTTTCTATACAGAACGCACGTCGCGCTCGACCGGCGTAGGCCATGTGGTTACCCGTGCCCTTGGGATTAAGGCTGCTATCGACAGCGACAAAATCAGCTGCACAATGCAAGAAGGCGATCTCTTATTATTCTGCACCGATGGTTTAAGCGATTTGGTTGCCGACTGGCAGATTAGCGACACACTCGCAGACTGTAAGGGCGATCTTGCATTCACCTGCCGCACGCTGATCAATCATGCTAACCGCAATGGCGGCAGGGACAATGTCACTGTAGTCCTTGCGAGTTACCGCTCAGCGCGGGATAAATAATTCACGCGCCAGTTGAGAGCTGGGCCGCTATTTAGACACCGTCGAAGGCATCGACGAGCGTTGACTGCGTAAGAATCTGCGGCAAAATCGTAGGCTCACCCTCTCTTGGATACAAGAGGTAAAGTGGCACCGAAGGTCGATTGAATCGCTCGAGTACCTCGGTGATTTCTGGATCTTCGTTCGTCCAATCACCCTTCAAATAGGTAATGCCGTTGTCGACTAGCGCTTTTTTGACCGAGTCGCCACTAAGCGATGTCTGTTCATTGGCGAGGCAGGTGATACACCAATCGGCGGTCATGTTGATAAAGACAGGCTTACCTGCGGCGCGCAGCTCTGCAAGCCTTGCCGCCGAAAAAGGTTCGAAATTATCAGCGCCCAGAACGAGATTGCCCTCTTCGTCGTATTCGGCAACGCTCGCTTCCCGCGCCTGAGTCTGCAAGAACGGCGTTTGCATGAGATAGAGCGCAAAGCCAATCGCGACAGCAGCAGTGACGTAATTGAGGCTTAAAGCAATCGGCCCCATCGTAAAGCGCTTCTGGTATAACCATGCCGCAAAGGCCAGTACGACACACGCACCGAGCACGAGCGTCATACCCATGATACCGACCTGATTGCCGAGCACCCACAGGAAGAAGAGCGCAGAGGCGTAGAGTGGGAAAGCCATAAACTGCTTAAACGTCTCCATCCACTGCCCAGGCTTGGGTAAAAATCGCGTTAGCACTGGCACATACGACAGCAATAGAATCGGCGCTGCCATACCGAGTCCAAGGGCGACAAACACAACCATCGCCAGCGCCCAGGGCTGGGTCAGAGCAAAGCCTAGTGCAGGCCCCATAAACGGCGCGGTGCAGGGAGTCGCCACTGTCGTCGCGAGAACGCCGGTGAAGAAAGATCCTTTATAGCCTTCTTTCTGCGCAAGATTTCCGCCCATGCCCATGAGACTCGTGCCAATTTCGAACACACCCGATAGGCTCAGAGCGAGCATGAAAAACACATAGACTATAAGCGCCAAAAACCACGGCTGCTGAAACTGGAACGCCCAACCGATGCGCTCGCCGCCTGCTCGAAGTACGATCAATACGGTGGCGAGTGCCATAAACGCCACCAGAACGCCCGCCGTGTAAGCCAAGCCATCCATGCGTTGCTTGTGCGCAGTGGCGCCCGAATTCTTAGCGAGGCTAAGTGCCTTCATCGACAGCACGGGAAACACGCAGGGCATTAGATTAAGAATGAGCCCGCCAAGAAAAGCGAAGGCGACATAGAGAAGCAGACCACCGCCCGCCTGATTCTGCTGGCTGGCTGCCGCCAAAGGCATCATTGAGAATTCACTCAATTCGATGGCGGGGCTAGAGAAATCATAAGCTACGTGATCACCCTGCGCATCTTCGAGCACGAGAACACCATAGACCTCGCTCAGGTCTTCGACCATACGCCGGGGCTGCGAGTGGGTAATCTGCAGTAAATTGGCGCTGAGTGTGACATCGCGCAGTGGCCCGGGCTTGATAACACGGCGCTTTTCGGGGAAAAAATAGGCATCGGTGAAGCCTTCGAACAAGCCCTGCTCCGAGCTGAACCCAAGGCTGACCCGTTCGCCTGCTGCAACGACACTCTGCTCTATATCGTGGTCGGCAATAGGCAGCTGCGCCCGCGCATCAGCGAAAAACTTCTCAGCAACGGCGTCTAGCTGAATGCTTTGCGCCACCGGAAGAGTGAGTTCAAGGCGCTGTTCTCCGGGGATGCAAATCTGCTCGCACACATTCCAGAAAGCCGTGGTAGCTATCGTTGCGCTCGCCTCGCTATAGTCCGAAGGCAGAGTGATAGCGACTGGAATAACCACCTCCTCTTCGTAGCCAAAATTAACGAGGTCGGTCTCATAGAAGGGCAGCCACTGTGGCGCTGGGAACTCAAGCTCGCCAATGCGAGTGCCCGCAGGCACCGACCAGTCAGTTAGGCTTGTCGGCTCGCCGCTGTCGCCGCCCATTTTCCAATACGTATGCCAATGCGCCGCAGGGGTGAGGCGCAGGCCTAACCACTGTGTCTCGCCCGGCACCAGTGTTGTCGATTCACTTAACAGCTCAACTTCAATACTGTTATCCCAAGCGATAGCAGTGCGCTGCGCGAGCAGGTCATAGCCGTGCAGCCGCCCCTCGCTATCGACAAAAGCGAGCATGCCTTCGAGTTCGCCCTGCTGGGGTTCGAAACGGCGATGCTGCTGGGTGCTGATCTGAACACGGTCACCGTCGAGCATGACCTTGCGCACTGGCGCGTATTTCATTACCCGGCGCTGCTGCGGAAAAAACCATGCTTCGTCAGCATCGGCGAAGCGCGCATCGGGCGCCTGCACCATGACATTAATCTCGCCGCCGTGCGCATTGAATGTAGCGGCTAATTGATGCTCGTCGCGCTTCAGCGGCGTGTTCGCGCGCGCCTCTGCAAAGCCGTCTACCCAGCGCGGATCCGCTATGAGCTGCGAGGCAACGGGAAGCGTGAGCGAGAACTCGGCTGCGCCCGGGATACAGATTTCATCGCACACCTGCCAATCGATCTGGGTCGCGAGATTAAATGATGAGTCAGCGTAGTCGGCGGGAATGGTAATTGGGAGAGGCAAATAAACTTCGCGTTCGTAGGTGAAGGTCACAAGGTCGCTGCCGGGGAACGGCGTCCACTCAGGGATTGGCCATTCAATCTCGCCGGCGCTCGCGCCAGAGGGCAAACGCCATTCACTTGTGCTCGTAGCCTCGCCGCTGTCGCCGCCAAATTTCCAATAAGTGTGCCAGTGCTCAATAGGCTTGAGGCGGATCGCAAGCCAAAGAGTCTCGCCGGGCACCACGTTAGTGGTCTCTGACAGCAGCTCGACTTCGATCTGATCGGTACGGTGAACCTGCCCAAAAGTCGAGAATGAGCTTAAGCTTAAAAAGATCAATAACAACAGCTTATAAGACTTAGTTAACATGCATTATTCCATTGCTAGAGAGACGCTTCGCCACTTATCGGCACACTGCTTTCGCGTTAGTTATCGGCAAGCATCGACAGTCAGTTTGCGGGCGAGTAAGAGACAGAAGGTAACAAATACGCCCAATGCTGTCATTGTAGACCTATAATCGATTCGCATCAGCCTCCTCGGCCAAGGCAGCACTCGGTGTCAGAATAAGCGTCGCCTCACGCGACGACCTAATGACTACCCAGCAGATGTTCGACCATGAGCTGCAACGTCCTTGCGCCTCGAAACTCGTTAATATTGAGCCTATAGGCCAGCTCGATTTCGGTCGCAGAGGACGCCGGCCAGTCAGCTTCGCTCACGCCAAAAGCAATGGCATCGACCAGAAATCCGTCATCACCGAGTGGGCTCAACACCATCTTAAGGTGGTTCTCGCCGAGACGGCGTTGCTGCTGAAGCTTAAATCGTCCGTGAAAAGTCGGCTCAGGAAACGCCTGCCCCCAAGGCCCTGCCGCAGCGAGATCTGCCGCACACCCGAGCGTAAGTTCCTCTGCAGAGAGTTCGCCATCACTGACAATAGTTGCCTGCAGCAATTCTGGACTTAAGACACGAGTCGCCTCGGCCGCGAACGCCTGGGCAAAGGCGTCAAAGTTGGCGCGCGACAGACTCAGGCCCGCCGCCATCGCATGGCCGCCGAATTTGGTCACGAGACCGGGATTCGCCGCAGCAACAGCATCGAGCGCATCGCGAATGTGGAACCCAGGAATCGAGCGCGCCGAGCCTTTGAGCTCGGACTCGGGATCATCGGCATCCGCGAGCGCGAAGGCGATGACCGGTCGGTGGCAGCGCTCTTTGATCCGTGATGCAACAATGCCAACAACACCCTGATGCCAGCGCTCATCGAACAGACTAAGACCCGCAGGCAAGTCATCGGCGTCGAACGCCAACTGATCAACGAGCGCAAAAGCCTGCTCTCGCATGCCTGCCTCGATGTCACGGCGATCTTTGTTCATGCCATCGAGCTCTAGCGCGTATTCATGCGCTTCGTGCTCCGACTGCGTGAGAAGACATTCGATGCCTGTCGACATGTCGTCGAGGCGTCCTGCGGCGTTGAGCCTCGGACCCACGGCAAAGCCCAAATCACTGGCAGCTAAGGTGGAGAAATTGCGTTTGGCGAGGATCAACAGACTCAGAATCCCGGGGCGCGCCCGCCCCGCTCGGATCCGCTTAATCCCTTCGCTGACTAAAATACGATTATTATGGTCGAGCGCAACCACATCGGCGACAGTACCTAAGGCCACAAGATCGAGCTGTTCGGCCAAATTCGGCTCGGGAATACCCTTGCTGGTAAACCACCCGTTATCGCGAAGCCGACTTCTCAGCGCGAGCATGACGTAAAAGATGACCCCCACGCCTGCGATGCTTTTACTCGGGAACTCACACTCCGGCTGATTAGGGTTGACGATAGCATCGGCCGCGGGCAATTCGCGGCCCGGGAGGTGATGATCGGTGACGAGGGTTTTAATACCTGCAACGCGCGCAGACTCGATGCCCTCAATGCTTGAGATGCCGTTGTCGACGGTAATGATGAGATCGGGGTTTTTACCCTTCGCAAGCTCAACGATTTCGGGCGTTAAGCCATAGCCGTATTCGAATCGATTGGGAACAATATAATCGACATGCGCACAGCCAAAGGCGCGCAGGACAGTCAGCGCGAGCGCGCAG
>Ga0209666_1002463_pt1 | contig 13817 bp, 8 predicted proteins | sample SaaInlV_125m_DNA_FD_184679 | JGI IMG/M metagenome (GOLD analysis project Ga0209666, IMG submission 184679) | Marine microbial communities from expanding oxygen minimum zones in the Saanich Inlet - Saanich Inlet SI037_S3LV_10m_DNA (SPAdes)... | ecosystem: Environmental > Aquatic > Marine >...
CGTTGACGCTCGCGGTAATCGGTGCGCTCGCGCTCGCGCGCGCGGTGGACGCGCTGCCGCAGTGCTCGGTGTCGAGCGCGTCGATGGCGGCGGTGACGGCGCGCGCGGACGACGGCGCCAAGGCGACGACGCTCGAAATCGCCGGTCGCGGTGGCGATCCCTACGACGCCACGACGCTGGACGCGACGAAGAAACGATGCTTTGATGATTACGTGTTCGAGAGCGCGAGTGATGCGACGCGGCGGTGGGTGCTGATGTCGTGGCCGGCGACGAGCGCGCTGACGAACGCGACGTCGTTCGCGAACGCGACGTTTGACGTCGATGGAAGCGCGCGGGCGACGCTGCGACCGGACGTCGAGGGGAAGTATTCTGCAGCATTGGTGGATACGAACGGTTGTTACGCGAGTCAGACGCTCGAGGTGGAGGTTTCGTGGACTTGCGAGACGTCGACGAATACCGCTGTGGCGGCGGCGTTCATCGCGTTCGCCGCGTTTTGTGCGTACTCGTTCGGTCGAAATCTTGAATCTTCCGATTTCGAGGATAAGAGAAACGTTATTTTAGACGTCGGGGCGTCTTATAAGATGATTGGGAGCGGTGAAGCCGACGCAGAGTTGGATGACGAGTACAAGCGAGAGCTGGATGAATTGACGCAGGAGATTAAGAGCGAGCACATCACGTACGTCACGAAGATTGATTTAGATCGAGATTTGAAAAATATACTCGTCGACAAGAAAAAGTCGGCGCGAGAACGAGCGGCCAAAGAGGCGGGACTGTGGAACGAAGCTGAGGAACAGTTTCAGAAGAATTTGTACGCAAAGGAGCGCGCCGAGCGGCGTCGAAGTATGGTTGGCGAGCAACTTGTCGCGACCGCATCGAAACTTATGGCGTGGGTGAAGTACACCGTGCGACTAAGGAGCGCTACGTTTGCACTAATGTTTCGTTACAAGTTGGCCAAGGTCTTGGACAAGGAGTATTGGAGCCACAATCTTCTTCGATTCCAGCTGTACATCGAGTTCTTTGCATTTACGGCGTTTGCATGGCGCCGCTCGAGTCATTCAAACGAAATGTATCGCGATGCGATAGCGGACGTGTTCTTCTACCCTGGTTTATTCGGCCCGGATATGACGGAGCGTGGTGCCAAGACGGAGCTCACGAACTGGTTCGTCGTGCTTTTGTTCGGCGTTGTCATTTGCCCTGTAGTCGTCAAGTTTTGTGGACGTGTCCGAGACCATTTTGATCAATGCATGTGGGCATTCGCGGAGTACGTAGAGCTTGGCGGCGATAAAACATTAACGCAATACTCGGACGACCCAGACGCCGAATCAGGTGGCGGTGCGCAAGTCGACGAAGAGACTGTGCAAGTGAACAAGTTGGCCAAAGTGCACGCGATGATGAGCAAGACGATGCGACGTGTTCTTCTTCAACCAGTTGCGATGCGAGATGATTTCACTCCAGTGCGCGATCGCGAAAAACAGCGTTTCAAAGTTGTTCCCGACGTCGCGTGGGAGAACGGTAGCGATGAAGCTATACTCCGAACCGTGCGCTTGGAGACGACTTCGCCGCTCAATTTGCGCTTGATACCTCGCGAAGCTGCTGAGAGAATGGAGCTCATGGCGGAGTACGCGTTGAGGCGTAGGACATACTCGAAACGCGTGGGCGACTTTAGAGACCGTGTGAAAGCTGTCGGGTTCGTACTTCGCGTGTTGATCCTGCGAGTCGCTCTCGTTCCGATGGTTTTTGCTTCGCTCGGCTTTCTCATGGTGACGACGTCGTTCACACCGACGCCTTGGATTCACGTGTCGAAGGACCCCAGCGCGAGTTTCGGCGATAACTTGATGATTTCACTCTTCGTTGGCCTCGGCGCGATTGCAGTATCGATGAAGATGGCTGTGGTATCGGAGACGCTTGAACCCAACTTACGCCCCGTCCCAATTTTTGAGATGTTAAGCATCTTTTTGAAGGTCTCCTTGGCTACGATCGCGGCGTACATGGAAGGTGAACTTCCGGGTCATGGCGTCCCTGCACTTGATTCCGTGGCGCGACTCGAAAGTCTGAACTCGTTGCGAAATATCATGCCAGTAGTAGTCTGCCTCGTTTTACTCGTGGCGCACATGAATATTCAGTCTTTGCGCGGGTTCGGGCAAAAGCGGAATGAATCGAGAGCCGGTGCTTTCGGTGGCGCGTTTATGTTCGCCGTCGTCACCTATTTCTCGAGAATTTTCAATAATCCACCTTGGATGTCTCATGGCTTAGTTCCACACACGGGTGGTTCAAACTGGACGCGCCCGGGAGTTGTGATTGGCATCATCATGACGTTGATCGCGATGGTGATGGTGCGTGTCTTCAATCATAGTTTTGGAGATCACAAGTGCATTCGCTCAGAGCTTGAAAACTTGAGCGATCCAGAGCAAGTGGAAAAGATTGAGAAGATCATGACGCCGGAGTTTATCAAAGAACAAGTTGAGGCAGAGAATAGAAGAGATCGCGTCGTCGCGCTCGTGGCGTTTTATAACCTTCTCAGCACAGAGCAACGCACTCAATTGCTCTCTCCCTTGGTGAAGAAGACGAAAATGCCAAGGGCGTCGCAGACGAAAGACGGCGAGAATGAAGACGTTGGAGACGCGTGGGATACAGCTAGTGACGCTTTTGAGGAGCTCGGTATCATCATGCATTGTATCATCGATGATCCAGACCAAGAATTTCTCCAAGTAGCCGGCGAAGGATTCATCAGAAGCGTGATACATGCGTATGTCCAGGGAACGGTAGAGATCGCACTTTGGTGCGACGATGATAGTCCAGCGTCGACATGGGAGGCGGTCAAATCGATTGTCTCCACGGTTAAAGACTGCATCAAGGGTGGGGAGAGTAAAACGTTTCAAGCGACCGTGGCGACGGTATCGATGGAGTGCATTCAGTCTTTTGACTTCGCAAACCTCATGTCGACGCTCTTGTTTAAAGCTCATGACATTGATTTGGATATGTATGGCGAAGATTACGTCGTATCTGCGAGAATATTTCGTCAAATAATTGACGATGCGTTCGAGATTCCACCGAGACCGATTGCGAAAAAGCTCACTCAAGCCATTACGCACGTGAGGGATCCGGACACGGATGAGGTCCGCAGACTAGACAAGGCTGAGCGCGTGACTTACGTCGCGCGTAGCTGGCTACGTCAAGAAGTCAAAGCGAAGAATAGACCTGAATTGAATTGGTTCAGTTCTCTGGGTTATTATGCCGCCGTCGGGAGGTTGCAAAACGAGGCGGATGAAGAAAGACTTGAGCTCGCGCGTGATTTCATGAAGACGCTGCTCGACGCCTCACTAAGCACGGACAAGCAGATATCATTCTATTCCATTCGGACTCTCGCGACTTTAGTTCGAGTTGGTGACGCGGGACCGAGCGTGTTTGCCGTCGATGGATTGAAAGTTCTCTTTGAATGTATGGAAGCGCACGCTGGATCGTCCAAGGAGACGTTTGTCTCTGAAATCCTCTACGCGCTGACGAACGCAGATGCGTGCAGATCTGAGTTTTTGAGCGCTCTCTCTCACTTGATCGTTAGTATGGAGCCCGGTAAAGAACGAGAGAAAATTCACGCCATCGAGCTTCTTCATCAATCGATTAAACTGGAGATGAGCGCAGTTTACCGAGTGATGAATACAAAATCTGACGGAGGCGAGGTATCAAAAAAATCTTACAAAGCTTTCATTTCTATGTCGGCGGCGCAGTTTGTGCACGATGCGTTGTACGGTATGCTGATCGACGATGAAGCCGAGACGCGTGAACTCTCGATACACGCCTTGGTGGATTTGATTACTCTCTTCGTATGGGGAACCGAGGGCAATTTTTATGACTTTGAGGTACCCGTAACGGGGTCGTACACGGATGCTGCGTTCGAGAGGTTCGTGGACGAGGCAAAGCGCAAAATGCCCGGGGGAGCGTTGATGTCAAAGACGATGTATCGGCGTATATACGGCGATATCAAAGTACAAGGACTACAAAAAGACACCGACAAGCTTATCGCCGTGCTCTTGAAAATCGTAAACACCGACGACAACGCCGGCGTTCGCGCGGCGGCCGAGCGCGGCATAAGTGATATGCGAGCGCTATTGTCGGACGATTCAGCTCTCATGGCAATCACGCTTTACGACGAAAGTAGCGATGTGCGAGATGTACGTGGCGCGGCCCCCTCGCGCGAGACGCTGCACAACGTGAGTGCAATCATTCACAGCTCTGTCGAGAGGCAACGCCAGAAGGATGAGACGATATCCAAGCTTCGATTGAACGAGTTCTGGCGTAAAATGAAGGAAAGGGAACATTCAGGAAACTCGCACCGCCAGGCAAAGTCAACGCGAGGCGGTAGAGTAGAAATCGAACGCGATTCCGATCCGAGCAAGGGGCCGGCCCCACCCATCGGAGGTCGTATGACGATGGTGAAAGGCACCACAGGATTTAAGAGGGTCCCGGATCAGGCGACTCCGAAGATTGTGCGTCATCCGCCGCCACCACCACCGACGGAAAGACTCGAACGACAGCGCAGGGCGAGAAGTGCGCTCCATGCCGATCGACTCGCTAAACGAGAGGCGGCTTCCGATCGTTGGTACGGTGGAGAAAACTTCCGACGTCAACGGTCGATAGAAAGCGCAAATAACGAGGCAAGCGAAGTAGTCGTGGGTTCAAGCATTGCAGCGCTCAACGAGCGACCAACGTTCACAGCTCCTAGGTACGGCACGACGAAGGTTCCGCGAGAATTTCGCCGCGCGCCGCGACCTCAAGAGTGACTTTAGAAATAGCATTACGTAGCATTAAATCAACTTTCAGACACTGCAGCAAAGATTGCGTTAATCCACGTCGCCGCCGCGACTGCACCGGGGTCAGGTGTTTCCTTCAACACGTCTTGGTTGACATAGCTTGAACGTCCGGCGTTTGCCTTCATGCTCTTTGTGTCTTCGGCGCCGTTCGCAGCCGCCTTTGCGGCTTCGGACGCAACTTCGATGACAGACTTTTTCGACATATACGTCGTCGTCGCCATTGTTAACGCAGGAACGAGCGCGTCTAGCATCGTGCGATCACCAGCGCGAGCGCCACCGTACTGGCACATCGCCTGCACGCCCGTTGAGAACGCAAGAAGGACGATGTCGACGCTCGGCGCTTTGCCCTTGGCAACCTTTGCGAGTTTATCCGCCGCGGCGGTGAAAAAGATATCGTACAATACGCCGCTCGTACCGCCCATGTTCTGACGAATTGTGTCCCCGATAGCACGCATAAGCGCCGAGACGTCGTCAAGCGGGTAAGTATCCGCAGCTTTCATTAAAGCCTCAGCGCCCTTGCGAATCGTGGTGCCGCAATCGCCGTCGCCGACCGCGGTGTCGTACTTTGTGAGAGTATCCTCCACTGCGATGAGATCCTTTGCGACGCGCTTGATAGCTTTCAACGCCATGACACCCTCGGGAGTCGTCGGTGGCCCGCTCGCGATGGTTTCGTTTCTATCGGAAGCCGGCGCTGACACCGACAAGAGCTTCGCAGGAGTGAGTTTTGCCGTCTTCGGCCACGCGGAGCATGAACACGGCGCCTCGAGGCGCTGCACTCTAGTGTCATCATCGAGCGCACATACGGTGACGCTAAAACCGTTCATATCGATCGCACTCATGAACGTGCCGATGTATGCGTGCGTGACGTTTATTTTCTTGACGCCCGCAAGCCACGAGAACGCGGCGCGGGCGGCGACGTACAACTCCATCAACGGTGTCGCCCCGAGCGAGTTCACCATGAGTGCTACGTTTGAACCTTCGCTCAGTTTCCCAATCTTTTCATTCTGCGCGAAAATACTCGTCATGAGCGTCTCTACGACTTCATCGGCGCTCGTCGTCTTAGCCGTGTGCGCTCCCGGTTCGCCGTGAATCCCGAGTCCGAGCTCCATCGTCCCTTCCGCAATCTCTCTCGCGACGCCAGACGATCCCGGAAGCGTGCACGCTTGTAACGCTACCCCCATCGTCCCCGTGGCCTCGACGCACGCCCTCGCTTCCGCGCACACTTCCTTCAGAGACTTACCGGCGTCCGCCGCCGCGCCGGCGACTTTATGCGCGAAGAGCGTCCCCGCAAGCCCGCGCCTGCCGGCGATCCCGACTCGATCGCTCGCCAGCGCGCAATCGTCATTCACGATCACCATCTCCACGTCGAAACCTTCGAGTTTCGCGCGTTCGGCGGCCAATCCAAAGTTTAATCTGTCCCCGGTGTAGTTCATCACCACGAGCGCCGCCCCCGCGTCGGTCGTCGTCGCGCGAATCGCGCTCAGCACCGCCTCCACGCTCGGGCTGGCGTAGACGTTCCCACACACCGCGGCGTCGAGCATGCCTCGACCGAGATACCCCGCCATGGCTGGTTCGTGGCCGCTTCCGCCGCCTGAAATCACAACCACCTTGTCCTCGCCCTCGCGAACGTGCACGAGCACGTTCTGATCGGCGATGCGCGCGATCGAGGGCGTGGCGAGGCACACGCCGTCGAGCATTTCGCTCACGACGTCGTCGGGGGCGTTCAAGAACTTTTTCGACATGATTCAGGAGAGGCGAGTTGTGGCGCGCGCCGAGACGGGTTTGTGAGACTGATTTTTAGAAGGCCATTACAAAGACAACACTACGTGGTATGTGATGGTGAAACACACGCGCCGGGACGAGACGATGAGTTCGACGCGTAATCGTGTCGTTTCATCGTCGTCTGGTTCGTGGTGATGGAGACGGCGCGGCGAACGACCGCGGCGTCGGATTTATTGAAGAAGCGTCGCGAGGAGCGCGCGTTCGATATATTACGCCTCGCCGCTTTCCTTCTTCTCCGCGCCCTCCTTCATGTAGTTATCAAGGTCCGCATCCATGTTCGCCGCCGCCGCGGTGTCCTTGTTCGGGCACTCTCTGGCGAAGTGTCCCTCTTGCTTGCAAATTCTGCACGTGTTGTCCGGGGGCAACGAGCAATCCTTGGCGAAGTGCCCGAGCTCGCCGCATCGGTGGCACTTATCGTCCGGCTTGGCTTGTCTCGTGCGCTCGGCCTCCGTTCGCGTGTCCGGTTGCGAGCACGAGCTCGCCCAGTGTCCCTTTTCGCCGCAGCGATTACACACATCGTCCGGACCCGCACCCTTGCGTTGCTTCGGCGCTCTGGCGTTATCGTACCCTCGCGCGCCGCCGCCTTGTCGGCAGTCCCGCGCGATGTGTCCCACGCGTCCACAGTTATGGCACGTCTTCGGCGCGCCTCCCGCACCTCCCGCGAACGCCGCCATGGCCGGCGACGGGCACGCGCGCGCGTAGTGTCCGAGTCCTCCGCACCTAGAGCACCGATCGCCCGGCCGCGCGCCGCCGCCGCCGACCGCCCCTCGGAACCCTCCCGCGCCCGCGCCGCCCGAGTACGGCAGCGAGCACTCGCTCGCCCAGTGTCCGATCTGTCCGCATCGATTGCATCGATCGGCGCCGCGGCCGCCGTTCAGTCCGGCGTTCTGCGGGCAGTTTCTCGCGTAGTGTCCGAGCTGGCCGCAATTCCGACACGCATCGTTCGCCTGCGCGCCCGCGTACGGGGCGTACGAGCGCGCGCCCTGCGGCCCACCGGGCGCGTCGTCGTCCATCCATTTACCCATCGCGCGCGCCTCGCGTCCGTCTCGCGGTGCGTCGCGGTGTGCGCGCGATCGTCGCGCGATCGCCGATCGTCGGCGCACCGCGGCGGCACAAATCGTCGCGTCGCGACGCGTCGCGGCGCTCGATCGCGACGAGGCGCGCGCGGTAGGCGGAGAGACGCGCGCGCGCGCGGACGCGCGGACGCGCGGCGCCGAGGCGGCGCGAGCGAAGCGCGAGGGGAGGAAACATGGTCGGCGCGCGAGGCATCGAGGACGTCATCGCGACGCGTTCGGCGCCGACGACGGGCCGACGAGGGCGCGCGAGGGCGCGCGCGACGGTGCGAACGCGCGCGAGGTTCGATATTCTGAAACCGCTTCGCGCGGGACCGCGGTTCGCGGCGGAACAGTCGGTGGATGCGCGCGTGTACCGCGGCGCCTACGCAGACTGGACGGTGGACGCCGCGGACCGCGCGGAGGTGTTCGCGTATCGAGGGTCGTTGAGCGCGATGTCGCTCGGCGCCGCGCTCACCGCGGGGTTGTGTCACGCCGGGGATTACGTGGACGCGGAAAAAGCGTACTTCTTGGGCGGATTGGGGCTGGGGGGGGCGCTGCTGATGGTGCACATGTACGTCGGCGAGATTCGCGCGGCGATGCGCGCGCTCTGGGCGGTGGGGTTTTTGGGAAGCGCGGCGATCGCGATGAGCGCGCAGGAGCCGCTGCCGGTGTACGTCTGGGAACATCCGATGAGCGTTTTGCTCGTCGGTCCGATGTTCGCCGCGTTGACAGGGCTGGCGTTTAAGGAGGGGATGTGTTACGGTAAGCCGGAGGCGGCGCTTTTATTCTTCGCCGTGCCGGCGATGTGTTTGAGTCATCTTTTCGGCGCGAGCGCAGACGTGTGCGGGGTGGAGGCGAACGTCGTGCTCGCACTTCTAGTCGTTCTTGCGTTGCGCAAGTATTCGCAGCCGATCAAGGACGATATCGGGGATAAATCAATCTTCATGTTTCAAGCGCTCGAGGAGGGGTCCGACGAACAACTCGAGTTTCTCAAACGCGCGCGCGAAAACGGTTTCGACGTGTGACGCGTCATTCATTCATTCAATCAATCATTCATTCACCGATCGGCTTAATAATAGCTTTAATATAGACACGCGATTTGTTTTACATTGTTTCGTCATTGGTAGCTAATCCGAGTCGTTCGACGACGAGGAATCGTCCGATTCGTCGTCTTCGTCTTCGTCGTCGTCTGAGGAATCACCAGAGTCATCCGAGCTATCGTCTGAATCGTCGCTCCCCGTGTAACTACTCGAATCACTGTCGCTATCATCGCTGTCATCGCTAGAGCTGTAGAATCCACTCGCACCGAGGCCGTTGGATTTGCCGTTGTGCACCGCAATGGCTGAGGAGCCTTCTCTGCCCGATCCCCCGGCGAAGTATTGCTCGCGAACATTCGTCGGCGGTTGCACCGTCGGATGCTTCGCGAGCGGCGTGTACCCTGGCGCCATGTGATCCATGAAATGCGACAGAGAACCGAGCGCGTGCTCGCACGTTTGCATCGCGGGTGACGGGAGTTTGGGCTCAGGTTTGGCGCACAGCACGACGGCGTCTCCGAAGTGCTTGACCGCGCTCGGCTTCCCGTCCACGGGGAAGAGGGCGCGGAAGACGCGAATTCGATCGCGCATGTCCACCGAAGGATCCGCAGCAGCGAGCGCAAATACGACTTTGAGCATTGGCGCGATGCGGATGGGATCTTGGATGTACATCTTGCACGATGTGTTCACGATTTGCTGCTTCGTCATCTCGTGTTCATCTGGGAAGCTCTTGACAACGCGACGCATCATTTGCACTGCGAGTTCAAAGAACTTTTCACGGAGTTCCTTATCAGACGCCTTGATGTTCTCCGCGTCGCCATCAAAGATCTCACCACCCGCGAGCCAAATCACCGCTGAGCGCGCTTCGGGGGCGATCAATGAGTCCAATCGACGCATCAAGCGCATCACCACGACGATGTGCTCCTTCGGATTTTGTTGCACCAAGGCGCGAATGACGACGACTGCTTCGGACGCAACCTTTGGCGAAGGATGAAGCGAAAGTTCGAGCAAAGAGCGGATGCACACTGATGCGATTTGCGGCATGATGGCCGCGCACCTTCCGATCGCTCGAATCGTCAGCGCCACAAAATCGTGGTTTGATGAGCGCAAGTAAGCTTGAAGCTCTCTCAACAGCGTGGGCGCGTTTTCGCTCGTGACGATGTGCGTCAAGATTTCGAGTTTCAGAGCGCGGACTTGCAACGGATCTCGCGGACTGACGAAGAACGCGTTGAAGTGCGACTGGAACAATATCGGCTGCGTGGTGACCATGGTACAAATGTTCTTGATGACGACGTGTCGCACCTCGGGCCTGCCGTGCGCCGTGAAAACCAACGCTCGAACAACCTTGGGCAAGTCCGCAGCTGGGCTCAGGTAAAAGTGCAGCGCCGCAACAGCCATAACGACGCCAGCATTTTGAGACTGCAGTAACGGACGCGTGCAACGCAACAAAAGACGATGGTCTTCGTCCATCCAACCTGGACCGCGAGACTCAGCCGTGGCGCCGCCGCTCGACTTGCCCGCCTTCTTCGCCTTGCCTCCGTCGCTATCGTCGCTGTCATCGTCGGAGTCTTCCTCCTCCTCATCGGAATCGGAATAGAACGCCGCGCCACTGGCCACGATCGACTGGATCCCGGCGTTGTTGGATTCGTGGTAAGAGGCTTCGTTTGTCGAAGGAAGCGCGAGTTCGAGCTTCTTTTCCCCTTTGCCCGAAACGCCCCCGAGCTCGCGCGTGTGCGCGTCGGGGGCCAAAAACTGCGATCGCGCGTACCTGAGCAGGAGTTCGCTCAATAAAATCTGTCCCCACTCGTCCATGTCTACCAACATGCGGCAAATCTTGCGGTAGTGTCGATGCAACAAATCGATCCTGTCCGGGCACACCTCGGTGAACGCCGCCACCGCGGACGACAACACAAAGGGCGTACTGTCGCGCAACATCGTTTCGATGATTTCGATGAGCTCTTCCTTTCGCGTGTTATCCATTCTGTAAATTTTTGGGATCGCATGCGCCGCCGATTTGCGCACGTACGGACTCGGATCAACCGCGCACTTTCGCGCCGCCAATATAACCACCGGCACGATGACCTGGATGCGAATGCTTGACATCACTCGAAGCGCTAACGCCCGCACTCTCGGGTTCGGGTGCGCCAGATCCTTCTGAAACGAATTGATCGATAAAAGCGCCTCCTCGGGCTTCTGATCCGCCGTTCGCACCAAGAACATGTACACCAACACCTTCACCTCGAACGATTCGCTCACGATGTTCACCACGACGGAGGGAAAAAACACGCTCACGTCTCGTCCCGTCGCCATGAGCGCGATCAGCTTCTTCAGCGCATCGAGTTTATCCCGCGTATTCGTCGATCGCAGCTTGGTGTCGAGCTCGCGCTGCTCCTCCGCGATCTACGGGTTGGAAAACGTCGCGGCGTCGCGTCAGTCCTCTGGCTCTCGAGCTCGTCGAGCGCGAACGCGTCTTCATCGCGTCGTTCGCGTCGTTCAGACGGCGCGCGCGCGCGCATCGAGCGCGCATCCCGCGACCACGCCCGCGAGACGCGAATTCGGGTCGTTCAACCCCTTCTTCGCGCTTCCACACGGTGCGTTCCGCGCGCACGATTCATCGCGTCTCGACGATCGCGTGACGAATTCGCGACGCTTGCGCGACACGTAACGCGCGACGCGCGCGCGTGCGGTCCGTTTACGCACCTGCGCGTCATCGACAAACTGTCGATTTCCCGTTCCCGGCGGCACCGCCATCGTGGGTGCGCGACGGTGTGTGACGATCGACGATCGTCGGTGGCGATGCTCGTGGATTAGTGTTAGAGGAGCGTCGACGCGCGACGCGGACGGCTCGGGAGGCGAGCGCCGCTCGGGACGCGGCGCTCGTTCCGTCGTGATATTGTATTGTATACTTTAAAAGTCACCACCTCGCTCGAGGAAGAAATGACGAGCGATTCGGCGAACGGGGTCGGCGTGCTAGTGTTCTAACGGAAGCTGTCCGAGCCGTCTCGATCAAAGCTTGGTCGCGAACTGGAAGCCGTACTTGTACTTCATCTGTTGTTTCGAAAGGGAGAAACCGTCGCGCGCGGTCAGTGACACGATCGAGAATTTGTGACGCGAAATATTAATACTATTTATGGCGCACCGCGCACGGAGAAGCGCGGGCACCATCTTCGAGCATTGTTGATGTTGGCAACCCGCGGCAACCATCCGAACACGGGCGGAACGGCGATTGTTTGACAATAGGCGCCGTGAAGAAGGGTCGCGTCGTCGAGAGCATCGTCGATTCCGACTCCGAGAAGAAAATGTCGTCGTACGTACCGTTTTGTCCACTTGGCAGCTGATCGTGGCGGTCGTCTTCGGGATCAAGCTCCCGAGGCTCGCGTGCACGGAGAGCGTCGGGTTGAACTCGGCGCTCACCGGGTTGGCGACGACGGCTTTGAAAGAGTGGCCATCCATCTTCTTGGAGTAGCCGATCGTCGCCGTCGCCGCCTTCTTGTAAACCACTTCGGCACCAAGGGTTTGCTTGCTGTCCAACGCGGTCACCACGCTGGCCTTGAACGTCTTGAATTGATCCGCCGCCGTCAACGCGTACGTGACGTCGCCTTGCTTGGATTGCGCCGCGACCGTGTACGCCAACGCGGAGGAGCTCTTGATCGTCGCCATGGCGCCGACCGCGAAGCCACCACCGATGGCATAGCACAAGCTCGCATCGGCCTTCGGCGCCGCGTAGTTGGCGACGTCAGCCTTGACGCCGAGGGGACCGGCGAGCACCGAAGCGGAAACCTTGACGGTTTCGAGATCTTGCACCGTACCGCCGACGGAAAGCTTTCCGTTGGGGATGAGAGACGGGAAAGACGCAGTCACCTTCGCCTTGGCATCTTGGTTCAACTCGATGTCGATCACTTGATCGACAACGTTCGCGTTCACCTTCAAGTCGCCGCTCACCGCCTCGCCCTTTTGAACGACGGAGGCGGACACGCCCTGCGACGTCGAAAAACGCACCCATTCCGAAAGTCAGTCCCGCGAACCTCGCGCGCGCGCGCCGCTCGACGACGCAAAATATATCCCCATCGACCGCCCTCCCGCGCGCCGCGCTCGAGCGCTCGACCGCGCGCGCGGACCCCCTCGCGCCGTCGTCGCCCGTCGTCCGCCGCTCGCCTCGCGTCTCTCCGCCGTCGCCTCGCCTCGCGCTTCCGCGCCTCACGCACCGTCCCGGCCGCCTTGGTATCGACGGAAACCTTCGTGTCATAATTGAACCCGCCCGTGAGCAAGTCTGCGCGCGCGCGATCGATCGCATCGTCAGTCCTTCGTCGTCCTCGCCCCGCGCGCGTCGTCGCCCTCGCGCGCGTCCCCCCGATCCTCCCTCAATCCATCCTCGCGCCCTCGCGTCTCCCCCCCCTCGCCGTCGTCGTCGATCTCCCACGCACCCTTCGCCGATTTCGCGATGTCGCCGTAGTACTTCGCCATGTCGTTCGCGCGCGCGTGCGCGATTTCCGTCTCTGCGCAAACGGCGTGATCGCCTCGCGTCAGTCATCGTTCGCCGTCGCGTCGCGCCGTCGTCGCGCGCGCCCGCGCCGCGGTCCGTCGCGTCGATCGTCGCCATCGTTCGTCGGGTTTCGCGCGTCGCGCCGTCGCGTCGCGTCGCGTCGCGCACCTCGAGCGGCGTCGAATGGCGCGCCGCGTCGCGCGCGCGGGTGGGGTCGGCGTCGCGCGGTTCGATGACACGGGCGTTTTGTGGCTTAAATACGTGTTCGTGGGTCAGCACTCGTCGATCGGAGGGGACTCGCGTCGCGCGGTTCGATGACACGGGCGTTTTGTGGCTTAAATACGTGTTCGTGGGTCAGCACTCGTCGATCGGAGGGGACTCGCGTCCGCGACGCCGACGCGACGCCGCCGCCGACGACGGCGCACCGCGGCGGCCATGCGCGCGCGCGCGCTCGGCGCGGGACGATCGGCGGGACGACCGACGGGACGACCGACGCGCGCGCGACGCGCGATGCGCGCGCGAACGCGAACGCGAACGCAATCGCGAACGCAATCGCAATCGAACGCGCGCCGACGCGCGACGGCGCCGACGGTGCTGGTGCCGATCGCGCGCGGCAGCGAGGAGATGGAGACGGTGATCATCGTCGACGTCCTGC
>Ga0209666_1002465_pt1 | contig 13810 bp, 8 predicted proteins | sample SaaInlV_125m_DNA_FD_184679 | JGI IMG/M metagenome (GOLD analysis project Ga0209666, IMG submission 184679) | Marine microbial communities from expanding oxygen minimum zones in the Saanich Inlet - Saanich Inlet SI037_S3LV_10m_DNA (SPAdes)... | ecosystem: Environmental > Aquatic > Marine >...
TGCCCGCGTTCGACGCGATCGATTCGCAGGTGGAGCGGTTTCGGGTGCTCTCGGCGGGCGAGAAGGTGACGGACATCGCGGTCACCGCGCGCTCCGTCGTCGCGCCACGACCCGCGCTGACCGCGCCAATCTCGGGTTCGGGTTGGTGGAACGAGGGTGGACGACGGCACTGAACGGTGCCACCGTAAAACCCCGTTGGTTTTTTTAGAACGTGTCTTTGGCGCACTTGAGCCTTGGGCCAGGCGCTTAGAAAGTTGGCGCCGAGACCTACAAGCAGCGTGCTGAGCAACGCGAGGAATAGGACAATGTCTCTGTGTTGTTTAATACACACAGGCGACTTTAGAAATAAGGTTTTCTTGCGGAACGCAAGAGTGACAGTGTGGGGGAGGAAGGGAAATCGCGGCACGTTTTCATGTCTGCGCGCTCGTTCATTCCCAATCTCTCTTGGCTGAACAGCCTGCGCAGTGGAGATGGCGCGCCGCCTCCAGCGCAGCGCGCGCGCGTGGCCGAGCACGCACAAACGCCACCTTCAGCACTCACGGAGCTTCCAATCGACTTGTGGCGCTCCATATTGGCCGCCGTCGAGACCGGAGACAATCCGTGCGACGAGGTCGTGCGGCTCTGCGCAATCAAGCGGGAGTGGGCGGAGTTCTGCCGCGACGGCACGATCTTCGACGCGGCCAACCTCCGCCTCGGTTGGTATGGGCCGCACCCGTCCTGGGCGGCGGTGCAACAACACTACATCGACGCAGGCGCATACGAACTGGCGCCAGCCAGCGCGAGGGACTACTTCAAGGCGACGTGCCGCGAACGGGCCAAGCTCGTGGCCGCCATCGAGAACAAGCGGCGCATACACAAACTGGGTGCGGCGCGCGAGGCCCTCGGTCATCGCCGGCCACACGCGCAGATGGAAACGGATGACGATGGGGAAGAGGGGGACCTTCGAATGTCCCACCACTGGAAGGAAAACGCCGCAATTGCCAGGGCGGGCACGCAGGTGCAGCGACTGGTTGCAATGGAGGTGCACCCGTATGCGGCATACCTGATCAGGTTTGCGTTGCAGGAAGATGGGATGCTCCTAGTCGCGATTTCGGGCGGTTGGCGTGAAACTCCCATATATCCAAGCGATCCAAACGTCGCGGAGGTGGAAAGCTTTGAGACGGAATTGTTGCCCCGACACCCGGACTATGACGAGTTGCGCGAGATTGCCTTGACGTCCAACGGCCACGCGCTTATCTTCTCCCGCGAATCGGAGGACGCAGAAACCGCGCTCGAGAAGAACATCGCGCTTGCCCGACTCGCAGTGCCCACCTGCGGCGACGCATTGTCCGAAATTCCTGGCTCGACAAATTTTGTCAAGACCGGACCTGACGGTTCCCCACTCCCGCCAGTGGACGATTTCTACGAACTCGCTACCGCTGCGGTCAAACAAGACGGCGCTGCGATCCGGTGGGTGCCCACCAGCCACCCGGGTTACGACGATCTCGCCAAAATCGCCGTGCAAACCAACGGCGGTGCGCTGTCGTGGGTGAGGGAGACCTACGACGGCGACTTTGCGGCGCTTGCGCGACTTGCCGTCCAGCAAAACGGCATCGCGCTCCAATGGGTGTTCGGAGCAAAAGACGATGTCACCGGCGAGGTCACTGACGCGCCACTCGCCGACTTTTGCGAAATCGCCGCACTTGCCGTGGCGAACAACGGCTGGGCGCTGGCGTACGTGAAGTCGAGTTCCTGTCCCACATCCTATTTTGAGATTGCGAAGACTGCCGTGCAACAAAACGCGCTTGCGATACGGTACGTGACCAGCATGCCGGATCGACGGATTCTCCACTTCAAAGGCACACAGGAAGTGCTTCCATACACCGAATACGCGGAACTCGTCAGGATCGCATTGGCGTCAGTTCCCGACGCCAAATATTTTGTCGACCCAAGCGCCTTAGGGTGGCGGAGATGGTGGACTCGTTAAGAACTGACCGGAAGCTTGTGCTGGCCGCCATGGCAGAAGATCCTATTGCTCTACTTGTTGCCCCTGGCGCGCTCCGACTGCATGGCGCGCTCCAACAGTTACAGAGTGAAATTGTATAGCTGGTTGGACGACGGCACTGAACGGGTCGTTAAAGTCGTTGGTACGGAAAACCCACTATTTTTTTAGGGAGAATCTTTCGAGCACTTGGTCCATCTTTCGAGCCCCTCGCACCGCCGCGCAGCAAACAAATCTCCCAACAATCGAGATTTGTCTATCTGCCTACTTTTTAAATTTTAGGCAAAAAGCGCGCCCGCGTCACTCCTCGGCGCTTGCCGCCAGATACGGCGGCGTCGTTGGGAGGATGCCGAGGGGCGCGTCCTCGTCGTTCGTCGCCAGCGCGGGCGTCGCCGGCAGGAGGAGGATCTCGAGGGGCGGGTCCTCGGCGTCGGCGGGTGCCGTTTGGAGCAGCTGCATGTACGCCACCGCGCTCATGAGCGCGAAGCTTCCTACCACGAGTGCCCCGAGCCCGAGGCGCTTGAGGCCGCGGTTGACCAGCGTCTGCGCCTCGCTCGTGGTGAGGGTCTCGCTGCCGTAGCGCCGGGCGATGCGGTGCACGATGCTGGCGATGCGTTTCGTGGGTGTCGAGTGGGCCTCGCGCGAGGCCTCGGGCGGCTGCTCGGGCGCGACCGTCTCGGAGAGGCGGCGCGAGCGCGCGCGATCCGCGGCGCGCTGCGCGCTGCTCTCGAGCTGGTACGTGCGCATCTTGCGCTCGCACTCCCGTTGCCACTTCCGCTCGTTGACGATCCGCGCGTACTCGACGCGCTCTTCGCGCTGCGTTTCGAGCATCGCGATCACCGCCTCCTGCTCGTGCTGCCCGACCGTGGGACGGCCCCACACGGCGTACCCGCGCTTGCCGAGGTCGCGCGACCAGAAGACGTGGCACGGGAAGTGCCGCGTCGCGCCCTGCATCTCCTTCTTGAGCGCGAGCGGGTCGTCGTTGTCGCGCAGCGCGTCGATCTGGTACAGGTCGAGCTTGGCAAACTGCGAGGGCGCCAGGAAGCTCTGGTTGTGCGGATCCTGGCTCACGGTGAACTTGAGGTAGCTGCGGTGCAGCGCGCCCGCAACGGGCGCCTCGTCGATTTCCGAGCCCGAGTCGTCGCTCGAGCTCGAGTCGGAGTCCGTGTCCTCGCCACCGTGGGCGCCGATCGGAAGCTGGCTCAGCGAGGGCAGCATCCTCTCCCGTTGTCAGTAGGGTGCTGCGGCATCGTTATGACGAACCGCGGTGGACACACGTTCGACAATTTGCAAATTGTCACGCTTGGATCCGATAAATTAGGAAATAATTTGCGTCTTGTAACGGAACACAAACGAGCAACAACCCTCGCTAAGCGTTTGTGTCGTGGCGGTCGTGGCGGCACCAACGCTCACAAATGGATGCCATGGACTTCGAGGCGGAGCTTGAGCGGGATCTGCAGGCAGAGCAGGAGATGGAGATGGAGCGGCACTTTGCTGGCGAGGCGGAACGGGCGGGGAGCAACGCCGCGGGGCCGTCGTCGTCGGCGCGTGCGGCCGGGCCGCCGCGCGTCAGCGGGCCACAACGGCCGATCGGGCGCGGGCAGAAGCGCCCCGCGCCTGCGGCGTCGTCGGCACCCATGATGGACAGCGACGACGACATGGAGGACGAGGACGGGCCAGCGGACAGCGATGCGAACAGCTCCGTGAACGGTGGGCAGCCGCACGAGGACGACGGCGCGTCGTCCGCGTACGTGCACCGGATCCACCAATGCCTCACCCACGTGCCGGGCTTCGATCCCAAGATCATGGGGAACATGATCTCGGCACAGCCGCCCGTGTTCGAGACGGGGCTGCCCGGGTGCTGGTCGCAGTACAACAACGAGGGCCCGTTTGTGGACACGCCGTGCCGCCCCGCGCGCGTCATCGACATGGGGTTCATCGGGGTGTGGCAGCAGGCGTCCGATGCGGAGCGCGTGTGCGACATGATGGCGCAGACGGACAAGGTGGCGCGCGGGCGCGCGGTGGCCACGTGCGCGCTGATGGGGCTCATGAGCGTGGGCATGGCCAAGGGGTTGATCGCGTCCGAGAACCACGCGGAGCTGGTCATGGAGCGGCGGAGCGAGGACAAGGACGTCGACAAGCTCCGGCAGAAGCTCAACGGCAAGATCAAGACGTACACCTACTGCCCCAACGCCACCCAGGAAGACGACGAGACCTCCTCGGAGACGGCGATGATGTTCGCCTTTGTGCACCTGGCGGTGCACAGCCCGGCCGGCAAGTACCTGGGCTTCAAGATCCTCATGCTCGTCTTCGACAAGGGCTTCTCGCTGGACCTGCTCGTGCGCAAGGTGATGGAGGAGAACGCCGAGATCAAGAACTCGGGGCAGATCAACGCGATGATGGAGAAGGACCGCACCGCCAAGATGATGCAGCAGAACAAGATGCAGCGCGCGCTGCTCATGGACGAGAACATCGACACCATGGCCGACCTGCAGTACCGGCGCATCTGCAACGTGTCGCAGTGGGTCGAGTTCATCAAGAACGTGGGCGGGCAGACGCCCGGCAACCCGGGGCGCCCCTACTACGCCGACATCCAGAAGGACACGCCGCCCAACCAGGTCACGAAGAAGTTCACCAAGGACGACGAGTACGGCGGTCGGCACCCGCTGGGGCCGTCCGTCTCGCACAACATGAAGCGGCACGTTCGCCCCACGGCGGGCGACCCGGGCGTCAACGTGTTCACCGCGGGGACGCTCGACGCGCGCGGCAAGCCGCTGGAGCTGCACGAGGCATTCGCCGACCCCACCCTGTGGTTTGACGACGACGGCAACTTCAAGCCGCCGAAGGCCGTGCTCGACAACGGCTGGTGCCACATCTGCCACGACCCGAGCGTCACGAACATCATGCGAGCGCCCCTGCCGCACCGCATGCACGGCAACGTCGAGCCCGAGGACTGCCTGCTCGAGATCTTTTGGAAGATGCACAAGGACACCAACCCGATCCTGAAGAAGCGCGCGCACCTGTCGTTTGCGCAGAACCGCGAGGCCGTGCTCTCGCTCTTCCACCACATGGAGGACTCGCTCGACCCGGAGCAGCAACGACTCAGCCGCGCCGTGCTCGAGACGGAGATGCTCTCCAACGACTGCCTCGACAAGAGTTCGGCCGAGGAGGCCATCCTCGAGGCGCGCTCCTACGACAAGGCGGACACGGAGGATTTCGGGAAGGTGCACGTGATCTCGATACGCCAGCCTCTGCGCGACGACGCGGAGTCGCAGGAGCGGGTGGCGTCGATGGTGACCGATTGGGACATGCAGAACCGCGCGGAGATCCGCGAGAGGGACTACGCGTCGCAGTCGGAGCTCCACGACTACGACGCCAAGGCGGAGCGGCTCAAGCGGTGCGAGCGCCACGCCATCGCCACATCGGCGATGGTCAAGCTGGGGCTGCAGCGCTTCCACCACACGTTCGGTCGCAAGAAGGCGCGCAAGAACATCCCGCCGGGCTACTACGACATTGGGCACGTCGGCCTCTGGGACGCGATCAAGAATGCGGGCACGATCGCGTCGCGTCGCTCTGCGATGGGCCGGGGCCGCATCGTCAACCCCGACGACCCGAGCGCGTCCGTGGGCACGGCCAACCTCGGCTTTGCGCACAAGCAGTCGCTCATCGCAACCGACATGACGCCCTTTGGGCACCACCGCGCCTTCCTGATGCGCATCTTCTCGAGCGGCGTCAACATCGCCGGGCGCGACGTCGGGCACATGCTCGAGCTGCACATGCACGCCTTCGAGCCCATGCAGGAGGTCTCCTTCTTTTTGCTGCTTTGCGGCGGGCCCGGGAGCGGCAAGAGCATGCGCGCCAAGCGCTTGCAGTCGCTGCTGTCCAAGGGCTGGATCGAGGGCTCGGGCTCGGCGTCGCAAAAGGCGGGCATGAACGGCGGCTTCGACCACCTCTGCGGCCGGCTGGCGTACTACGACGGTGCGACAAATCCTGTTGCAATGTGCCCGGCCGCGCCTCACGCCCGCCTCCCTCGTTGCGCGCAGAGATTCCGAACGACTACGCGTCGAGCGACAACGAGCGCATCGAGTGAGCACGCATTCAACCCCACACCTTCCAAAACGCACCCTCACACACGCCCCCCCTTACCATCTTGCAGGTACCTCAAATCCATCACGGTGCGCTGCACACTCAAACCCCCACTCGCACACGCAGAAGGGCACAGGCAGGACGCGCTTGCGGCCCAACCCTTTACAGATGGAGCAGCGGGTGCTGAACACGCGCTCGGTCAAGACGGTGGGCGCGGGCGGGCTGGAGACGTGGACCACGGTGGTGATCGACTCGTTGCACTACGAGTCGCACCTGATCTGCACCAACTGCGGCCCGCTCGGGCTCAAGGGCGAGAACCAAGAGATGTCGACGAACCGCGGGGCGCTCTCGGACCGCTCGTGGGCGCGCATCGTGTTCTCGGACGAGAACCACGAGTCGGGCGACGTGGAATTCGACCTCGCGAAGGCCTCCGACGCGCTGAAACAGCAAGTGAACCGGTACCGCGTGTGCACGTGCCTCGTCGCCTACGTGCTCATCTTCATCAAGCACATCCCGTCGTGCAGGCCCAACCTCGCCTACGCCAACATGCTGTGCAACAAGTGGTACGAGATCCTGTGGAACGAGTACAACCTGCCGCGCCCCGCGAAGCGCAAGAAGATCAAGCTGCGCATGATGTTTGAGCTGTTTGCGGCCGAGTCGGCCGTCTTCGAGAAGTTCATGCTGCCCGAGTCGGGGCTGGACTTTGAGGACATGCTGCCCGACGAGAACGGCCACTTGTCGCCGTTCTGCATCGAGCAGCTGACGGACGTGATCCGCAGCCTGCAGCGCTGCCTCGACTTCGAGACCATCCACACCGCGTGGTCGCACAGCCTCGACCACTCGCCGGCCACCTCCCCGCACATCTTCCAGATGAAGACGGTGCTCTCGCAGCTGCACGGGTCGGAGCTCGACCACCTCACGCTGGCGGGGTCGGTGCCGGCGCCGGAGCCGCCCAAGCCACCGGCGCCGCCTTCGCAGGGGCGCGGACAGGAGCTCAACCCAAACGCCAACCAGGCCTTCTTCCAGAACATGGGCCAGCTTCCGCAGACGGCCGACCCGTTCAACCAGACCGTGCAGGGCACGAGCGCACCGGACGCGCCCGATTCCGGCCCGTGGCTACCGGCGGCCACCGGACAGCCCGACGCGGGCTCGCAGAGCGGCCGCCTCTCGCCGACGCGCCACATCAACGGCCACGCCAACAACCCGACGGCGTCGGTGCGGGTGCAGCCCACGATGCACGAGGGGGTGACCCGCCAGGACTGCGTCGAAACCGCGTCCGATCTGGCCATGACGCGCACGCTGCGCTGCGAGGTGAGCAACCGCGCCATGACCAAGAAGATCGAGAGGAACACGACCGAGCACCAGCAGCTGACCAAGTTGTTAACCGACGGGTACGACAGGAACAGGGAGCCGATGCACCGCATGGCCTCCACTGGCAAGCTGATCAGCGCGAAGCAAGCGGCGGGGGCGTGCATGCCCAACCCATCAGACATGGTCAACCGCGGCTTCAAGGCGGAGTTCCTCAGGGACGTCGTCTGCGGCAAGATGACCATGGGCTTTCACGACGACTACGCCAAGATCGGCATCAACCCCAACCAGTGGGAGTACGAGGCGATGCCCGGCGACGTGGCGCTCAGGGGGCCGGCGGACTTCAACTTCAACTGGGCGCGGCTCCTGGCCTTCTCCAAGAGCGGCAACGACGACGCGCAAAGCGCCAAGCCCAAGTCGGTGTGGGCCAACAGCGCGCGCGTGGTCGTGAGCGCGATGAAGGGCAAGTTTTCGCTGATGCAGGCGTACTCCGTGCCGCGCGAGTTTGTGCGCGACCTGCTCTTCATGATCGCGTGGGGGACGATCGAGAACAAGATCCGCATCCCGAAGCCCATCCACGTGGTCAACAAGCACCACGTGAACCAGACCACGTGCATGCTGACGGACAACAAGACGTTCACGGAGGTGACCAAGCCCAAGTACATCCACCCCACGTGCATGTTTGCCGCCGAGGGCGTGCCCGTCCTTCTGGACGCGTTCCGTGACCCCGTCGCGTTCGAGCGGCCGAACGGCTCCACGCTTGGCGACTCGCTCATGCAGAAGCGGCTGGACCACCTGGCAAACCAGCGCGCGCTGCCGGTGTGCTCGATCCCCGAGGGGTTTGAGCGCGGCGTGCCGATCAAGGAGTGCGAGAGGATCAACGGCATCTACTTCAACAAGCACACCGCGAGCGAGCACTCCTCCCTGGTCGTGGAGATCGGGCTCGCCCTCGCCAACGTTCCGGGAATCGCGGGCGGGCGGTACACGACCGTCCCCGACACGTTCAAGGTCAAGAACACGGCAACCAGCCAGGACATGCAAGAGTACAACCTGGAGGTGGAGGAGGAGCGGCAGCGCTCCGAGGGGGCGCCGGAGCCGGCCGGCAACGCCGCCGACGGCAACCAGATGCGCCGCGACCAATTCGAGACGTTCGAGCTGGGCCCCAACCAGGTGATGGCGGCGGAGCCGGAGCCCGATCCCGACGAGTCCTACGCGGAGGAGCCGGAGGACTCGCCGCGCCTGCCCGACGACGGGCAGTCGAGCGACCACAACTCGGTGCAGCACAGCGTCGAGGACCCCGGCTCGGAGGAGCTGGGCATCCGGCCGGCGGCCGGGGCGGCGGCCAGGGCGGCGAGGGCGAGCGTGGACCCATCGGCCATGGTGGGCACGCTGCCGTACGAGTGGGACCAGAGCGCCATGTTCTTCTCACTCAAGATGGCCGAGACGCTGCACAACGACGTGCACGCCTACGTGGATTCCTACCGCGACGCGTACGGCGACGTGTACGACGAGGACCGGGACGAGACGCTTGCCGGCCTTCCCCAGATCGCGCTGCGCTTTCCGGGCGTGACGGACGGCAAGCACAACAGCAGCGAGGAGAAGGTCTCGGAGCTCATGCCGCTGAGCGTGAGCATCCCACTGGAGCGGTCGCGCTTTTGCGACGTGGCGAAGCAGATCAAGAACGCGCGCGCGAGCAAGTCGCTCACCGAGGCGGTGCACTCGTTTGCGCACGGCCGCGCCATCGCCTACAACGACCCCGAGGTGCTCGACCAGGAGGCGGAGGCGCGCGGCATCGAGGGCGGCATCCTCATGAAGGGCAACCTCTTTGCGCGCAGCACGTGGGAGCGCTTCACGCTCTCGGCGCTCGACGCGCGCGGGATGAAGACGTCCGCAGAGGCGAAGCGCGTGCACGACCAGGGGCTGTGCATGCGCCTCCGCGTGCGCAACCACCGCGCGTGCAAGAACGACGCCGAGGCCAACCCGCACCTCAAGGGCCACTGCACCCTGGCCAGGCCCTGCACGTTTGCGGCGCAGGAGCGCTACAAGGCGATGCTCGGCGACGTGACCGAGGAGGAGGAGCACCCCGCCCAGTCCCTCTCAAAGTTGAAGCGCGACATGGAGGCCAAGCGCGAGGAGGCCATGCTGGACGAGAGGATGGACGCCGCGCCGAGCGTGTAGTGGCGACGGGCGTAGCCGCAGTTTCGAGTGTTTGTTATTATTGCGAGTTAAACGCGACCCCCGGAGCGACTCGCTGGGCGCAATGGCGCGGCCGCGCCATATGTCCAGATCGCGCGCCGCCTACTAAAGCGGCACAATGCTGCCTCTTCTCGGGCTGGCCGCCGCGCAGGTGTTCCAAGCGGGCAGCGCATGCCCGGCCGGCCGGCTGGTCATAGAGATCCCGGTGGCGCGGTACTCGCCCTGGTGCTGCGCCGGCGAGTCGTACTTGTGGTTTGACGACGTCTCGTCGGCGCAGATGGAGGAAATGCAGGGCAAGTTTGTCACGGTGGCGCCGCAGAGCGACACCTCGCTCGAGTTTCCCACCTCGACGTACCTGATCGCCAACGACATGACGCTGCAGTTTCGCGACGGCGGCAACCAGACGTGGGAGAACGAGACGGCCGGCACGCTGCACCCGTACCTCTACCTCTCCTACTCGAACTACCCGATAAACTACCCGCCCAACGAGCCGGCGGGGGCGGACACCTACTACTCCATCGGCGCCAACCGCGACAGCGCAATCTACAATGCCCACACCAGTCAAGAGGGCCCGGCGATGCTCCGGGTCTACGTCGACGAGTGTCCATTCTCACCGCCGCCCCCGCCGCCGCCGCCCACCGTTGCCATGTGCTTCGAGGGCTACTGGCCGCTCTACATGACCGAGGCCGAGGCCGTGGCCCTATCTGCCGCGGGCACGGCGAGCGTGCACACCTTCAAGGGCGTCGACTTTTATATGCCAAACGACTTTGACGGCGCCCTGCGCGCCGAGAACGGCGCAACCTGGTGCCCGTGGCACGCCAAGACGCTGCCGCCCTTCCCGCCCCCGTCGCCCCTGCTTCCGCCAAGCCCACCGCCACCGACCCACCCGCCCTCCGCGCCGCCGCCGTACCAAGTGCCGGTGTCGCTGCAAGTGGTGTTCATGATCATCGGGGCGGGGCTCATCCTGTGCATCGCGGTGGTGTGCATCTCGTGGCACCTGTGGTACGGAAGCGCGAGAACAAAGTCGCTCGCGGTACGGCAGCAGCCGGTGGAGCAGCGCGCGTTCTTCAAGCTCTGAAAGCTCGATCGCGAGCGGAGGAGCTGGTGGGCGGGCGGAGCAAAGGCGCCGGTGGTATCTGTAAGCATGTGTGAATTAAAGCGTTTAAAGGTTACAACCCTGACCGTCACAACGCCATCCCAGTGAGGGGCGGCTCTATCCCCCATCCCGTCGCCCCGCTCTCCACCTCTACCACTTTGGGCACCGCTTCCGCGTACACCGGTCGCTCGTCTGTCTCCTGGTCCTCCTTGGCGCGGCACATGATTCCGCCCGTGATGATCAGCACGATGCCGCACGCGATGACGCCCCCGGAGACCAGCAGGAACACCGGGCTGCCGTAGAGCGCCGGGAGGATCACAAATAGCCCCACGACGATGCACACCAAGCCCACGATGTCCGCATTGTTCATCGTGCGCGCCCGCCCACCCATCTACTCACAATATGGACGGCCGTGCTTATACAAGAGGAGGGGGGTCCGATGGCGCAGTACCACCTGCAGGCCGACAGCGCGACGTCGCAGCGGAGGCGCAGGCGCAAGGAGTACATCTACACGGAGTCGGAGGCGCACGCGGCCGGCAACACGATCTGCGGCACGTTCTTGCTCTCGTTCGTGGCGATCCTGCTGACGGGCGTGCTGTCTCTCGCCTTCGCGCCGCAAGCGGACACCGACTTTGCCGGCATGGACAACAACATCACCTGCTTGCGCGTGTCCCGGCACGCGGATTACACCGTCGTGCACATGGACGTTGGGTCGCCCATGCAACGGATAAAGTTGCTGCTCGACATGGAGACCGTGGTGGAGCCCGGCGGCAACGCGCTGACCATCGTTTCGAGCCGGCTGCACAAGAGCCTCTCGATGGCGTGCACGGACCTCGACCCGCCCCGGCGGTACTCGCAGCTGTGCCACGACGTGGCTCTCGTCGCGCCCAATGGCAGCGGCAGCCACCAGAGGTTGGTCCACACCACGTTTGTGTTCCAGAACGACCAGGCAGCCTACGCCGAATCGCAGCCGGCCTCGCTTGCGGGCCTCGGTGGCACCTTTCGGTTCGCCAAGGGAAAGACGTACTGGCTGACGACCACAAACCTGTGCTTTGCGCCGGTGCGGCCCACGCCCACGGAGCACCCGCTGCTGCTCTTTGAGGTGGACGCGCTCGGCAAGATGCACACGCAGCAGGTCGACCTGAACGTCTTTGACCCGGAGCTCGCGTTCGATGCGCGTTGCAACGAGGCCTTGATGGGCGTGCCGGTGCGCATGTTCCCGGCCGAGGCGACCAACGAGGCGAGCGTGTGGCTCACGCTCAGCGGCACGTTCCTCTACGAGTACGGGTCCGACGTGCTGGAGAAGCGCCGCGTGGTGGTCGAGGCGGGCGAAAACTGCTCGTCGCTCATCGAGGAGCTCGAGCACCAGCGCGACATCTACCACTCCGACTGCGGCCTGGGACTTGGCACGTGCGAGGTGTCGCCCTCCCTACCGTTCCGGCGCTTGGCCACGCGCAGGTTGCGCGTCGACGTGCCGCTGGACGGCAAGGGCACGATCATCGCCGAGAAGGCCGAGTCGCTCAAGGACATCAAGCAGCCATACCCGGACGCCCTGTCCTCCGCGGTCGCGCGGCTGCTGGTGCTGCTGCTGACCGCCGCGGTGGTCTTCGTGCGCGGGTCGCAGAACGCGACCAGCTCTCGCTGGCTTTTGAATAACGTGATCGACGCGCTCCGGTGCCGCCGCGCCTACTCGGACGACATCACGCCGCAGAACTCGATCTCCAGGTACGACACGATGGACGTCGTCACCGACGCCCTGATCAGCATCGCGGCGTGGGCGTCGCGCCTCTTTGTTCTGATCTACGGCGCGTCGTCCCTCGTGGCGGACGGCCAGGCCGTGACGGTGGGGTACCAGATCCTCGGACTGGCGTGCTCCGCGCTGCACTTTGGGCTGCGCTACAACCAGAGCCTGAACAAGAAGCGCGAGGCGCCCATCACGACCCTCGGTGGCCCGATGAGCGTCATCGACGTGACGAGCGCGGTGCTGATGCTCTTCTCGGAACCGCCGCTGCTTGGCAGCGACGGGGGGCGGTTTGCGGCCATCGGGCGTTTGCTGATCGGTCTGCTCATCAGCCTGTCGGTGTGCACGCGCATCTGCTTCTCCACCGCCATGGTGGCCACGATGGCCACCTCGGCCACCAACGGCAACCGGAAGGAACTCGTGTGCCACAAGTCCATCCTCTCGATCTCGGCCTTCCTGTGGTTGATGCAAGCCGTCGCCACGTCCGGGTCGCTCGCGCTGCTCTTTGTGAACCCGGCGGCCATTGCGCTCGCTCGCTCGCAAACCGGGAACACGCAGCCAATAAAGTACGCCATTTACCTCGGGCTCGTGTGCACGAGCCTGCCCACCTTCACAAAAGTGTCGTTACGGGTGTACCAGCACGAGTGTAAACAGCAAGACTAGATCTGCGAGCCATGCGCCTGTCGTGGACTGGTCTGGATTTTAGAGCACGTCTAACCACGCAGCAACACTCACACGGGAACGTACGCAATGGACGGCGCGTCGTAGCTAGACGGGCTGGTGGCGTTTCGGCTGTGGAACTGGCAGATCCAGCCCACGTTGGCGGCGTAGCTCAGGTAGAAAATGGGGCAGCCGACCTCGGTGGTGCGCGAGATGTCCGAGTACAGCTTCTTGGTCGACGCTCCGGAGCAGAGCATGCAGCACTGCTCCGGGACGGGCACGGTCGTCCTGTTCATCGCGGGCACGGCGGCGTCGGTGAGGATGTGCGTTGAGACGAGAACGCCCGAGTCGCCGGGCGATATGTAGAGCAGCGTGGCGGCCTCCAAGGCGGCGGTGTCGTTGAGCGCCTGGTAGGGCGCGCAGTCGCCAGGGGGCGGCGGGGGCGGCGGGGGCGGCGTGCCGGGCGGTGGCGGCACTGCGGGTGGCGGGATGCTCGGCAAGGGCGACGCGAGCGGCGCGAGCGGCGAGGGTGGCGGCTTGGGCGGCAACGGCGGTTCCGAGGGCGACGGCGGCACCGTGGGTGGCGAGGGCGGCTCGCCGGGTAACGGGGGAGCGACGGGGGGCAGTTTTGGCGGTGGCGGCGAACTGGGTGGGCTCGGCCAGCTCGGGGGCGTGGGTGGCCGCGGCGGGTGCAAGGGCGGCGGCGGCGGCGAGGGCGGGCGCGAGGGGGGCGTGGGTGGCG
>Ga0209666_1002466_pt1 | contig 13810 bp, 8 predicted proteins | sample SaaInlV_125m_DNA_FD_184679 | JGI IMG/M metagenome (GOLD analysis project Ga0209666, IMG submission 184679) | Marine microbial communities from expanding oxygen minimum zones in the Saanich Inlet - Saanich Inlet SI037_S3LV_10m_DNA (SPAdes)... | ecosystem: Environmental > Aquatic > Marine >...
AAAGAAAAAAAAAACCGTTTCCGAGACACCGACCAAATCTCTCCGACACGCCGCAGTGTCTCGGCGCGCGGGCGCGATGGTGGAGCACCTGCCCTTGGGGCACACCGCGGAGGTGCGCGCGCAGAAGATGCGCGCGCTCCGCGCGGAAGCCGGCAAGCAAGCCAAGGCTGACCTGGACGCCATCAGGGAAAGGTGCGCCCCCGCGACCGCGTTCCCCCCGCCTCGGAACGGCACCGCTTCCGCCCCCCGTCGTCATCTCCTCTCCACCCCGCGCGCTCTGACACGACCCCCCGCGCCGACAGGTTGCGCAAGAAAGAGGCGAAGCTCCGGCGCATGAAGGAGACGCGCGCGGCGGAGGAGGCCATGCTCGCCAGCATGGTGCTTTCCGAGAACGGCGCGCGCGTCTTGGAAAACGCGGTGGCGGATGCGGAGCGACGCGCCGAGAAGAAGAAACAAGCCGCGCGCGACGCGGATGCGGCGCGACCCTGCGTGTTCGTGGAACCGTGCGACACGTGCTTGGCTCTGCGCGAGGTGGCGTCGAAGGGCGTCCCGAACGGCAAGAAAGACGCGGCCGCGCGCACGAAGCTGTGCTCGCGGTGCCAGGTCAAGGCGAGGGACTCGGCGACCGAGGCGGTGCGCGCGCGGCGCGCGGCGGCGAAGGCGGCGGCGGAGGATCTCGCCGACGCGGTGCGACGCGGCGAGCCTCCGAAAAAGGACGCGGCGACGCTCGCCTCGGAAGAGCGCGCGCGCGTTGAGAACAGGAAAGCCATGAAGGACCCGACGAACTTCAGGCGGGGGTACGACCACCTGGAGAAGGATCTGCGCGCGACGGAAAAAAGCGTCGCGCTGGCGAAGACGCCCGAGGCGCGCGTCGCCGCGTTACACCGCGCGTCGCAGCTGCGCGCCGCGATGGAAACGGCGCGGCGCGAGCGCGAGCGCGAGCTGAGGCGCGAGCGCGTCGTCGCCGCGATGGGCGCGAGGAAGAAGGAAGGGCCGGTGGAAGAGGACGAGAGATGGCTCGCGTGACGAGAGATGGCTCGCGTGACGAGAGATTTTACGTACAATTTACAATCCCACCCAGTAACTGCGTCCGTTGACGTTGTGCACCGGCCCGACGACGGGCGCGGTGACGGCCCACTCGTACCACACCTTTCCCGAACCGACGCACCGCCAGCAGTGCGCCTCGACGTCCGCCCCGGCGGGCACGTCCACCGGCGTGCGCAGGGGGAAGTATATCGGGAACCAGCTGAACATGTTTTCGCCGCCCGGTCCCAACGTGTGCGTGGGGGGATAGATGCTGCAGTGCACCTCCCCCGCCGGGCCGGCGTACAGCGTCGCGTCAAAGTACCCCGCGAACCCGTGCACGGTCGCGGCTTTGGCAGCCTCGCCTCTAACGAACGCCAGCTTCGCGTAGCGCGTGTTGTCGATCACGTTTGATCTGTTCGGGTGCTCGAACGTGAACACCTCGCGCGGCTCGGCGACGAGCGCGTGGCGGTGCAGCTTCACCACGTACGGCGTCTCCATGTGTTTCAAGTCGCCGCGCGCCTTGGCGTCGTTCCACTGCTTCGCCGCGGTGACGGGCGCGAGGTACGAGGTGTACGCGTTTGGGATGCTCACGCCGTCTTCCTTCAGAAACCTCTGCGCGCCGTCCAGGCACTCGGGAGATAACTCGTTGTCCCCGAACGAGCCCAGCAGCTCGGAGACGAGCACGTCGGCGCGCTCCGAGAAGGCCCACTTGCGCATGTCGCTCGCGACGACCGTCACGACGTCGCCCCAGCCCTCCGACTCCACCAGCGACTGGAGCGTGATCACGGCGTTGGGGTTCTTCTCCACCGCGTACACGCGCAGCGCGCGTCCGCTCCGCTCGGACGCGCGCAGCGACGCGCGCACCAAAGGCCCGCGCCCGGCGCCGACCACCATGAGCACGGTGACCCGCCCCGCCGCGGCGTCGGCGTCCGACACGCGGTCCAAAAGGCACGCCGTCACAGCCTCTTCGTACTGAATGTACTTCGAGGCGTCCTTCTCGAACGTCTCGTACGTCGCGCTCTCCAAGTTGTCCATCAGAGGCTGCAGCGGCGCCTGCAGGTAGTCGCGGTAGCCCGCCTCCTGCAGCTCCTGCTCGGTGGTGGGCTCGATCTTGCGGAACAGGTACACCACGTACTCCCAGCGCCGGCGCATCGGGTGCGGGTTCTCGGAGCCTCTGGCGTCACTCGCCATCCGGGCCATCTCCGCGGGCGTGGGCGCCGCGTCCCCTCCGCCGGACTGCACGGCAACCATGTGCTCGTCCACAGCATCGCCGCTTCCCTCGTCTCCCTCCCCGTCGTCGCGCTCGCTCGAGGTGTCGCCCCCGCCTCGGAGGATCACCTGCACGTTCCTGCGCATCATCAGCGAGACAAACTCCTGGTGGCGCTTGGGCAACACCGGGAAGCCGCGCTTGTTGGTGACGAACGCGGCCGGCGCGATGACCACCGCGCGCACGGGTTCGCCCACCCACCGCTCGATCTCCTCGTCCGTGGGCAACGCCGCGCCCACGTCCAGGCACACGCCGAGCTGCGGGTGCCCCTCGCACAGCGCCCGAAAGATGGCCCACGCCTCGAACGGATCGCGATGCGTCGTCGATTCCGACGTTTCGTTTTCGCCGCGCGCCGCCGCCGCCTCCGCCTCCGGCGCCACCACGGGCACGCGCACCCACAGCGCGGTGCTGGACAGCGCGGAGAGGAACTGGTTCACCACGCGCGCGTAGTTCGCCGCGGAGAACGAGGGCGTGGGCAGGAGCACGGCGTGCAGAGACAGGTGCGCGGCCCACATCAGCTCCTGGCGAAGCGCCGCCTCGCCGTCGCGGCGGGACGGGGCGGACGCGCTGTCGGCGTCGATCCAGGGCGAAGTCTTCCCGACCACCTGAGAGCTCCACTGCGTGGAGTTCAGGAGCAGGTCCGACCGCGCGAACGGCGCCGGCTGCGGCGCGGACGGATCCCTAGCGCTCGGCGCGGGTCGGCGGTGCCGAGGGTGCGCCAGAGGCGCGACGAGGAAATCGAAGCCGCCATCCAACGTGTCACGCAGACACCTCTGCAGGTCGTGGCACGTCTCCACCTCCAGCCCGGCGTAGTTGCTGTCGCCGAGGTCCGTGCGACGCGCGAGCGGCATGGCGACGTCGCGTCTCGAACGCGCGCGCGAGGGACGGTGAGGAGCGTCGATCGAAGCGACGCGATTTTGTTGACTGGTGTGCTTTTCACTTTTTTGACAACCATCCGCGCCGCGCTCGGTGACGCGCGGCGCGGCCATAGGTAAGGGGTAAGGTCTACGGTATCATCTCTCCGATCAGAGCGCGTGCGCGCCGTTGGTCTGCGCGAACGCGTCGTGCGGGTGCTCCCTGAACCCCGCGGCGTTGTGCCCCTTGTGGTCCAGCCGCTCCTCCAGCCAGTCGTCCAGCAGTTCTTTGCGCGTCACCATCCCCACCACGCGGTTGCAGTCGTCCACCACGCACAGGTGCCGCAGGCCGAGTGTCCGGAACATGTCGTACACGCGCGCCACGCTGTACGTGTCCGGCACGCGCGCCGCGCTCCGGTTCATGTACGGCCGGAGGTCCACCAAGCCGAGACTGTCCAGCTCGGCGTCCGAGAGGGTCTCTCTCACGAGCGCGCCGCCGGGACGCGAACCGCCGGGCCCGCCGAGCGACGACATCTCGACGCTCGATCGCGACGCGCCCGCGGTACTACCCGACGTCTCGAACCCGCGCGCGTGGCGCTCCGCCGGGGTGAGCACCATGCGGTCCAGCTCCTCATACGCGACGCGCCGCTTCAGCGCGCCGGTCCTCTGACCGGATCCCGCGTCTTGTCGATCATCCTCGTGACCCGCGGCGCTCGTGATTTCTCGAAGCAGAGCTCTCAGGTGCTCGCGCGAAACCGAGCCGGCGAGCACGTCGTACGGCGCGCCGTCCGCTCTTCTCACCACCGGGAAGCCCTGGTGCGTGGTGTGCTTCATGGCGTGCCGTATCGCGCTGACGCTCTCTCGCTCGCGGAGCGTGGTGAGCGGCAGCTTCTTCATGATGGCGCTCACGTCGTGCAGGTGCAGCCCGGGCGCGCCGTGCGGATCATCGGGCAGGAACGGAGCGTGCTTGACGTGCAGCAGCGCGTGGTAGAGCGGCGGCGCCAGCGCGTCCGCGGTCCACTTCGCGACGGTGATGCCCAGCAGGATGGGCAGCAGGAAGTGGATCTCGCCGGACATCTCCATGACGATCACGGCGAGCGACACGGTGAGACGCGTCACGCCGCCCATGAACGCGCCCGCGCCCAGCAGCGCGAACACGCCGGGGTCGACCCAAGCCGTGGACAAACCCCCCGACGCGAGGCTCGCTTCCGAGTAGCCCATCCCCACCGCGACGTCGTACAGCATGAGCCCCACCAGGCGCCCGAGCGCGCTGCCCATCACGAGCATGGGCACGAACAGACCGCTGGACAGCGACGAGCCCGCGACGACGGTGGCGAACGCCGAGTACAAAAGCAGGAACACGATCAACGGACCGTATCCGAATTCTCGATGCGTGCCTCGGGTGAGCAAGTGCTTGATGGCGTCCTCGCCGGAGACGTGAAGCAGCGTGGCGAGCTCGTTGTAGTCCCGGCCTCCGCCGCTCGTGCCATTCACGTCGACGTGCGACGCGCACGTGTACGTCATGATGGACTCTTCCACGATCTGGTGCAGGTGGTCGCTCCCGCCGTCGCAGAACACGTCCGCCGCCGGCGACTCGTCGAAGAAGCCGGGCGGCGGCGGCGCCGGCGCGGGCGGCCCCGGCGGGTACCCCGCACCCGCGCCCCTGGTGTCCACGCATCCGCTGGGCGTGCACGGGAACCACATCGGCACCACCACGGTGATGAGCGAGAAGAGCACAACCAGCAGCACGGGCTCGAGCACCTTCTTCAGCTTATCGTTTCCCACCAGCCTCGCGCGCAGACTCACCGCCTTGAGGTTGAGGTGCGTGAATCCCGCGGCGAAGGCGCCGGTGAGCACGCCCACGAGCGCGGCGGGAAACACCGAGAGGAGGTGCGTGGAGACGTTCCTGTTCACCTGGAACACGGTGGACATGTCCGGCGTGACGGTGCCGAACGATCCGGTGGTCTCCGCGATGGCCTGCTGCGCGGATTCCAAAAACTTATCCGTGAAGAGCGCCGTCATGCACGCGAAAAACGTGAGCACCGCCAGCGCGGGTGACCAGTGCGACGCCACCTCTTCGTACGCGAACAGCAAACCGCCGATGGGCGCGCCGAACGCCGTCGCTACCCCGCACGCCGCGCCCGCGGTGACGAAGTCGCGCTTGTCCTTGTCGTTCCTGAACCGGCGGAACGAGACGACGCCGTCGGTGATCCAGCGCGGCGTCGTGAACCCGAGCGCGCCGGTATCGCCCTGCGACAGGCCCGCGGCGATGGTCGCGCCGAGGTGGATCATGGGCCCCTCGGGGCCCACGGGCAGGCCGCTCGCCACCGCGCACATCGTGCTGACGAACTTCACCACGAACGTCCGCAGGTCGAACACCTTCGGCACGTCGATCCCGTTCAGGTACGCCATGACGTCAGGCACGCCGCTCCCGCCGGCGGCTTGCGCGAAGTACGCCACCGGGTACGCGGCGAGGAACACGAGCGCGCCGCTGTACGTGGTGCTGAACACCCAGGCGAGGAACACCTGTTTGCGGTTTAACAAGTCGCGCAGCGTGTCGAACTTCAAGTCGGACAGGCCGTCCATCCCCGTGTACAGCACGCGCGCCATGAGCCCGACGCCGAGCCCGACGGCGAAGAACAAGATCCACCGGTCGACGTTTCGGTAGATGGGCTGCTTGGCGAGCCACGTGCGGTACGCCTCCGAGTCCGTGGGGTAGTACTCGAAGGACTCGATGCCCGCTCGCGTGACCCGGCGCGCGCCGTTCCTCCCGCCCCCGCTGCGGGGCGTGTCCGCGACGTCGTCGTCCCCGTCGGAGACGTCGTTGGACGAGCTCACGAACGGGGCGGTCTCGCGACGTCGCACCTGCGAGTCGGAGGGGACGTACGACTCGCTGCCGCCCTCGATGTCCACCGAGAACAGGTGCGTCTTCTGACCGCGCGTCTCCCCGGGCGAGTCGTACGCGTCCCCATCGTAGTACCCGGACGCGCTCGACATCCTGTCGCGCCAAGGGGAATGACATCTGCCACGTTCCGTTGGTGCTGATGTTTCCAGTCAGACACGTGCCGAATTTCCGGAATCACCCGCAACTTCGGAATCTGCATCGAGACGTGTAAAAAAGTCGACGTCGGCGGTGCCGAGATGCGGCACTTCGATCTGCACAGCGACCGCGATGGCGACCGCGTGCGCGGCCCATGGGGCGTTCCCGCGACCGTGGATCTCGACGTCTCGAACGTGCGCGACAGCCACGACCTCGTGCGCGTCGCGCGGCGCCTCCGCTTCGAGCGTTCGCGGGGACGCGTCCCGAGCCTCAGCCTCCCGCGCGCCGACGGATAACGGGGAAACCCATCCTTTATGCGCGCGTTCGGGACGACGCGACGCGCTCGTCGCCGGCACGCTCTCCTTGTCTGCGGCGGCTTCGCTCGCCGCCGCGCTCGCCGCGCCGAGACCCGCGCGCGCGGAGGAGAAGCGCGCGTTCGTGAAGGACCCCTCGTTCTACGGCCGGTGGTCGTACGCCGAGCCGGCGGACATCGTGCCCTTCGTGGAGGCCACCGCGGCGCGCGGCGACGCCGCCGCCGTGCTCAAGGCGATGGACGAGTTCGGGGAGTACTACCCCATGTACAAGCTGGGCGACGAGAAGGGCACGATGCTGGCGCGGCTCGTGCGCGACCGCGCGCCGAAAAACAGCGTCGAGGTGGGCACGTTCCTGGGATACAGCGCCATATGGACGGCGACCAACCTTCCGCCCGGCGGCAAGTTGACGTGCGTCGAGTTTGAGCCCAGACACGTCGCCGTCGCGCGCGCGCTGACGTCGTACGCCGGCGTCTCCGACCGCGTCGAGATCCTGCAGGGCTCGGGCGCGGAGCGCGTGCCGGACGTCGTGCGCAAGCTGGGCGAAGGTGTGCCCGCGGACATGGTGTTTTTCGATCACTGCAAGGAGTGCTATCTGCCGGACCTGATCAAGTTCGAAAACGCGGGGCTCATCGCGACGAACACCGTCGTGGTGGCGGACAACGTGGTGTACCCCGGCGCGCCGGACTTCCTGGACTACGTGGACACGTCCCGCGGGCGGTACCGCACCGAGCTGCTGGACGCGGCGTTCGAGTACGACCAGGTGTGGAAGAAAGACTGGGTGCCGCAGCGAGACGCGCTCTCGTTCAGCACCAGGCTCGCGGACGCGCCGAACTAGACGGGGAAAACGAGAGACAAAAAAGAGCGTCGGTGAAATACGAAGCGCGAAAAGTTTTGCGCTCTCGTCGCCGTGTACGTATCACAAGGAAAAATCGTATCTGCGAAAAGAGACTCCAGTCGCGTTTCCCACGCTCGCCGCGCGGCTAGGTGCGCGTGCGAACGCGAGGTCGCGTCGTCAGCTAAGGTCGGCGGGGTTCCCGCCGGTCGGCAAAGCTCTCGTCGCGCGGTCGCGCGGTCCGAGTCGCCGGTCAAAAAAGTTTCGTCGGTTGTCAGCTAATAAACGGTCGCGCGTTCGCCCCGAACGCGTCGACGTGTCACCACTCGCGCGGCATCGCGCGTTTTCGTTTTCGTTTTCGCGATTCACTGCATGCCCCCGAAGTCGAACCCCCCGGTGGGCGCCGCCGGCTGGTTGAACGCGAACTGGTTGGCGCTCGCGTCGAGCGCGGGCGCGAGGTTCTGGTCCTCCTCGTCCTCCAGCCCAAAGTACTCCTCCATGATCTTCACCGCCTTGTCGTAGATGTCGTTGTTGTTGTGGTTCTGCAGGTTCTCGATCTTCTCCAGGCCCTCCGCCTCGTCGATGAACTGCGCGTACTGGTTGGGCGCGCCGTCCGCGCGCAGCGCCTCGCCAACCTTCAGGATGTTCTCCAGACCCTCCAGCGCCACCGTCACGATGCGCGCGTCGCTGCACACGATCAAGTCGCACAGCGGCTTGATCGCGCCCTGCGCCACCAGGTACGAGATCTGCTCGTGCGTCCCCCCCGAGGTGGCGTTGGAGACGGCCCACGCGGCTTCTTTTTTGATGTCGAACTCGGCGTGCGCGAGCAGGTAAATCAGAGGAGGCACGATGTTGGCCTGCACGATGGCCTGGATCTGGTCCTTGTTCCCCGCGGTGATGTTGGACACGGTCCAGCACGCTTCCTTCTTGATGGACTTCTTGTGGTCCCCGGTGAGCAGCGCTAACAACGAGGGCAGCGCCTGGCAGTTGATGATGATCTGGGTCTGGTAATCGTCCCCCGTCACGATGTTCCCCACCGTGCGCAGCGCCGGGATGAGCACGGAGGCGTGCTTGGACGAGAGGAGCTCCACTAAGCGGCGGCACACGCCCGCCTCGATAACGGCTTGGATCTTGTCGTTCGTGCCGTCGGACAGGTACGACAGCGCCCAGCACGCGTCCGTCAGCACCTCCTCGTCGTTGGAGTGCACGAGCCGCGCGAGCACGGGAAGCGCGTCGCGGAGCTGGTCGAACTGCGGCTGCGGCTTCCCGCGGCAAAAGTTGGACAGCGTCCACGTCGCGTTGCGGAGCATGGTCAGCTTGGACTCCGCGTTGAGCTGCTGCAGCAGGGGGATCAGCGAGTTGGTCGCGAGGACCATGTCGCGGCACTTCGGGGAGTCACCGGCGATGTTCCCGAGCGCCCACACCGCCTGCTCGCGCACGTCGTCCGAGGGCGAGCGGAGCAGCTGCACGAAGATGGGCACCGCGCCCGAGTCGATGACCACGCCGGTGTTCTCCGAGGTGCCGGACGCGATGTTGGTCAGCGCCCACGCGGCTTCGAACTGGAGCTGCGGGAACTCCTCGCGCTTGAGGAACTCCACGAAGTACGGCACGACGCCGGCGCGGATCACCTCCTCGATGGGGGGCGCGCGCTCGATGGAGAGGAGCTTGCGGAACTGCGTCGTCGCCTCGAGCTGCATCTGCGCGTTGTCCGACTGCACGCCCTGCACCATCTGGGGCAAAGACTCGAGCTGCGTTTTGTTGGTGTGTTTCAGAGAAGCGAAGAGACGCGCGCGCGGAGCGCCACACGAAGTGAGATGGGGAATGGCGTCACGCGGTCAGAACGACGCGTTCCGGGAGGCGGGTCGACGCGCCGCGCGCTCGACGGCGGCGGGCGGAAAAAACTTTTTACGTCGATCGATCGCGAAAAACGTCCGTCCCGAGACGCGCGAAGCGAGGGGGTGTAAAGATCCGTCTCGCGCACCTTGGCCGTGCCGCCGGAGCCGGTGAGGGCGGAGGAATCGCCCGCGGCGGCGAGAGCGCCGGCACCGTCCCTGCGATGAAGATGAGAACGCGCGGGGTCAGATTCCGTCAGATCCGGACGGTCTCGGCCGGTGGGCGGAGCGCCGAGGTGGCGCGAGATCTACGCGCCCGCGTGTTTTTGGGGGGAAAACCCCGTGAAAACGAAAAAACAGCCCTGGTTCGAAAAGATCCCCCGCGGCGCGCTGAGGCGCGGTCGCGGCGAGCAAGCGAGTGCGACGGCATGGACGGCGATAACGCGCGGCCCGCGACGACGCGAGATGAGCGGCTCGAGCCTCACCTGCGCTTCTTGAGCATCGCCTCTTCGCGCTTGTCCTTGCGGATCTGGATCATCCCCTCCTCGCGCTTGCGGCGAGCCTCATCGGCGTCGGTGGCCTTCTTGAAGCCCTTCTTGCGCGCCTCCGTGCGGGACGAGGGGCGAAGCATCGTGGCCGGTCGGGGGCACGGAAGCGACGGGTCGCGACGGGTGTGGTCGGTGCGATGCCTGTGTCGGCGCGTCGCACTTCTAGCCGCTCGCGAACGCGAGCTCGCGAAATACGGCCTCCGACTTTCGGACGGAGTTGGTTGCAGTCGACCGACCGACCGGTAGCTCACCCGGCGTTGTGTGGGCTTTGGGAGGCGAGTTCTCTCGGACGTGCCTCGTCCGCTTATCCAGAGGTTGCCGCGGCGCGCCCAGCCCCACGATGTCCTCCGCGTCCATCGAGCCGCTTGCGGAGGAAGAGGCCCGGCGGCATGCCGTGGTCGTGCGGGAGCTCGTGCAGGAGGTGGGCCACCTGTCGCCCGCGCTTCGAGACGACCGGCTCGTGCGGCGCTTCGCCGAGACGCGAGGTTTCAGCAGACCGGAGACCAAGGAGCTGCTGCTGCAGTACGCGACGTACCGTGTCGAGCGCGGGCTGGACGACGACAGTCTGCCTCTCGAGGCGGGCGTCACGGCGGAGATGCGCAAACGTCACACCATGCGCCTGCTCGACCCGAGGCACGCGCCCGAAGAAAGGCGAGCAAAGGGTGTGGGCTCGGGGACGCGCGCGGAACAGCACAGGGCTTTGACGTTTTTAGCGCTCTCGACGCCGTCGGTGTGGCCCACCGCGCGCGACCGGGACGGGTGCCCCGTGATCTACACCAACGTCGAGCAATACGCGCGCGGCGCGAGCAAAGCCTTGGAGGCCACGCTGGTGTGGACGTGCGAGCTGGTGTGCAGGGAGATGGACAGGGAGCTGGCGAACGGCGAGGACGGCGCGGCGCACAAGGGCAAGTTCACCATCCTGCTCGACTTGACGTCGTGCGTCCACGTGCACTTACCGGCGTTCTGTAAGCTCGGGGAGATACTACAACGCGCCTTGAAGCGAGGGTTCCGTGGCAGGTTGCACAGGTTCTATCTCTACCCCACCGGGCGCCGAGGCAGGGTGCTTCTGCGGCTGATGCGGCCGTTGCTGGGAAGGTACACGCCGCCGAAAATCAAGCTCGTCGACCGCGGCGACCTCGACCGGCTGGCGGAGATCTTTCCGCGAGAGATCCTGCCGCCGCATCTCGGGGGGACCTCGCGTCTGCTCTCCGTGGCGTTCGAGGACGACGCGGAACCGCGAGACACACGAAACGACGCGCGAGAGGCGATCGCCGGGGACGCGCGCGACGGAACGCCGACCGCCGGGGAGGAGGCGAGCGAGCGAGGCGCGAAAGAAAACGAAAAAAAAACCGCCGACGGGCACGGCGACCTTCGTTGGTTCCTCGAGGTCCCGGCCCTGAACTTCGCGGTCATCGCAGCGATGACCGCGTGTTCCGCGCGCTTCGCGCCTCGCATTCCCCTCGTCACAGCCGCGCGGGGCTCGCCGGCCCAAATCAACGCCGAGCGCGAATCGGGAACGGTCCCGGCCTCCCGCCGCGGCGGCGCCGGCGGCGGACGATGGGCGCGCTTCCTCGCCGCGGCGGCGGCTAACTTTTTCGCGTGGCGGACAGTGGGGTGGGACGTCTGCGGCATAGAGCGGAGCGGCGCGTGGTCCGCGGCGGTCATGCTGGTGAGCGGGGCATGGCGAGGAAGGCGGGGGGGGTGACATGCGAGAGAAGCGAGAGCGTTCGTGTCGCACCGTCGACGAGGTCTCGTTCGCGCGCGCGAAAACGCGTCATCCGTCGCGCGCTGTTGTTTGTTCATCTCAGTCATGTCAGTCATGTCAGTGTGTTTCGCTTTTTATCCTTCAAGTTTTTGAAGCGCGTTTCAAAGCGCTTTTTCTGCAGAAACGGGGGCGCTCTCGAGCAGGCCGCTCGTCCGTCGTCGGAGGGCGATGTTCGCCGCGAAGGCGGCGTCGTGGGTGACCCCTCGTCGCGCGCCGACGGAGCGCGCGCGCGTCGGTCGCGTCTTGGCGCCGTCCCCCGCGCCGCGGGGCGTAGAGAAAATCAATCCCTCGCGCATCCACGGCGTCTCGGAGCGATGGGTCGTTTGGTACCCGCGGAAGAAGAAGGGCGACGGCGACGGCACGACCAAGAAGCAGCTTCGGCAGATGGCGGAAAAGGCTGGCGTGTACGTGGACGAGACCATGAGCAAGAAACAGCTGCGCGAGGCGATGGAGAAGGCGGGCGTGGCCATAGAGACGAAGCAGCAGCTGCGCGAAGCGGCTGAGCGCGCGGGGGTGGCGGTGAGCGACAAGATGAGCAAGAAGCGTCTGCGCGAGAAAGCCGCGGAAGCCGCGGAGAAAGCCGCCAAAGCCGAGAAGGCTGCGAGCGGCGAGAAACCCGCGAGCGAGGGATCGAGCAAGAAGCAACAGCGGAAGGATGCGGCGAAGCGCGCGGCGGCTGAACGCGCTGCGGCGGAACTCGCGGCGGCGGAGCGCGCTGCGGCGGAGCGCGCCGCGTTGCTCACGATGGACGACTCGGACGGGTTACGGGTCGCTAGCGCCGACGGCGACGGAGGGTCCGACGTCCAGAAGAGCAGCTCGCGGCTTAAGCGCGCGATCCCCGTGGTCGGTTTGCTCCTCACGCTCTGGGTTCTGGCCGTCGCCGCGGCGTTCGACCCCGCGGCTTTCCGCGCGGGAAGGAGCATCGTCGTGTCCCTCGTCATGCGGCTCGCCGTCGGCTCGCGATCCAACGACGGCTTCGCCGAGGCGGCGTTGTGCGTCTTCTCCATCGTCGCGCTGCGTTTGGGTTTGGAGAAGACGACGCGCGCGGTGTACTTCTGGTGGACCGTGTCCGCCACGGAGAAGACCTGGCTCGCCTCCACCTGGCACTGGTTGCTGCTGAACGTGTACGCGCCGCTGGAGCTGGCGCTCGTCGCGGTGGCGTCGCTGCGATTCACCGAAGCCGGCGTCGAGCGATTCGGACTCGTCGTGCCTCCGTCCTTCAACGCCGTGGTGGACGTCGTGGTGCGCGCCGCGCTGGTCCTCGCGTTTTCGCGCGTGTTCCTCAGCTGGCAGCAGCGTATGTACTCCACGCAGGCGGAGCAGCTCGAGGTGGAGGGCAAGACGCTCCAGGCGGAGCGCCTGGCGGGCATACAGAAGCTCTCGACCATCGCGACGTACATCCTCGCCGCTGTGCTCGGTTTAAAAGTGTGCGGCGTCGACGTGGGCGCGCTCGTGACGTTCGGCGGGATCTCCGGTCTCGCGATCGGTCTCGCCGGTCGACAGATTTTGGAGAACGCGTTCATGGGTTTAATGCTCTACGCCACCGCGCCGTTCGCGCCCGGGGAGGAGATCCGCTTCTCCACGTCGCAGGTGAAGGACATCAAAGGGTACGTGCTGGACATCGGGTTGTTCCGTACGACGATACGAAGCATGCAGCGCGAGGTGTACTACCTCCCCAACTCGCTCTTCTCCTCGCTCGCGGTGCTGAACGTGTCGCGCCGAGGCAAGCACTTCCGCGTGAAAAAAGAAGTCGTGGTGCGCCTGGACGACGCCCCTAGGCTTTCCAACGCGCTCGCCAACTTCCGGTCCGTGGTCAAATCAGACCCGCGAGTCGTGCGGTCCATGCACCGCCGGGTGTTTTTAGATTCGGTCAGCACCGAGGGGTTGCACGTCAAGATCAGCTTCTTCGTGGAAGCCGTGAACAAGGACCAGTTCTTCGCGATCCAGATGGATTTACTACAGGCGTTCTTAGAGACGTGCCGCAAGAACGACGTGCGCGTCGCGCCGCAGATCCGCGCCGTGATGTCCATCAAGGAGGACGAGCCGGACGGACTGGACGGGCCCTTGGCGTCAGACGAAGCCGCCGCCGCGCTGGCCAAGGCGGCGGAGAAGGCCAAGGACAAGGACAGCGGGCTCGCGGCCGCGCTCACCGCGCTCACCAAGGGGGCGGGGAAGTACGAAGGCGCGGGGTAGGGAGGGGTAGTGTTCGTCGATCGTGAACGGTGCGTATCTGTGGGCGTTTCCGCGAGCGAGGCGCTTCGCGTCGACGCCGGAGCGACTTTTTGCGCGTTTTTCTCAATTCATCAAGCTGTCAAGCCATCTCGCGGTTTCC
>Ga0209666_1002468_pt1 | contig 13806 bp, 20 predicted proteins | sample SaaInlV_125m_DNA_FD_184679 | JGI IMG/M metagenome (GOLD analysis project Ga0209666, IMG submission 184679) | Marine microbial communities from expanding oxygen minimum zones in the Saanich Inlet - Saanich Inlet SI037_S3LV_10m_DNA (SPAdes)... | ecosystem: Environmental > Aquatic > Marine >...
TCTTTATCAATAATTATATTACCATTTTTAATTTTATTTAGTAATTCTGAATTAGGTATTTCATCACAATCTGAAACAACTATAATATCTTCATCATTCAATTCTAATTTTTGAATTCCTTTATCTATACATGCTCTTTGATAATTTTCATTATCCCAAGGATTTTCTGTATTTGGCATATCATTTACAACTATATATGTTACTTTATCTAAAAACTTTTTATACATTTCTAAGTTGCTTTTAAAATTCAATTCCTTTTTGTTGCCCACATAGGTAGATGTTGCTTCGACTATTATAAATTGATCGACGACGTCATATAACTCTGTTAAACGTAATAATAACATTTTATATTCGTTATAAAACATAAAACTATCGATTATTTTCATTATTATTTAATTAGCTTAATCTAATTTTTATATGTAATATGGTATTTTATTAATAATTTTTCTCGGTTTTTCGGCTGTGAACATATCATCTGGTGTATATTTTGTCATAATATTATCTATAACATAATTAAAATATACTTCTTGATAGTTAGTAGATTTTGATTTCGGCGACGACGAAGACGCAGTGTATTTTTCCGATATAACTTTGTATTCATCCATTAATATGTCAATAAAACTATATAATTCTTTTACTACATCATCGTGGGGTATTGGCAAGTCATCTTCAAATTCGTTTTTAAGAAATGATGGCATCAATTCTGAAAAATCGGCTAATATTTTTAATATGCTCTTTTTAGATCTTATTTCTCGTGCATATCCGAAATCATATAACATAATATTATAATCACATGCTTCTAAATAATAGCTTTTGCCTTTAAATATATAATGATAGTAACCTTTTTCATTATTTTTTTGCCATAAGAAATTGCCTGCATGTATATCTTGATGAACATTATTGACACTATTATGAAATGTAGCAACTGCAATAAAACACTGAAATAGTAAATTATACAATAACTTTTTGTTACTTACGACACTAGAATTATCTAGCAAATCATTTAAATCGCCATTTGCTATTTCATTTATACATATAAGCGCTCTATTTTTAGGGTAATCGGCTATATTACAAGTGCAACTTTTATAGCACATTAAAAAGTGCTTTGACTTTCCTTGCAAAACTATATTATCTGTTATAAAATTCATAATAGATATTTCATTTTTATTTTGTGCATTATTTTCCATTAATTTTGTTACTATTGGATAAGACCCAAAGGCACCCTTAATAGACGTTAAATAAATATTGCCATTAAAACCTTCTGTACCAATTTGTTTTTCTAAATTAATTATATTTCTAATAGTAAATCCGTCAACACCTTTAATACTTTTTTCTTCAAGACATTCAATATCTGTAATATCTTTGAGCTTAGTATTAATATAATTATGATACTTAATTCTATTATTCAATTTAAATCTGTTTTTTATAAAAGCCGCCTTTAAAAATTTTTGAATTCTTTTAACCTTTGATTCACTTACTATACTAGCTAAAAATAACGTCTTGCTGTTTCTAGATGTTGTACCTGATGAAATTTTGCTGTCAATATTAGATAATAGATCTTTTAATTTATCTGATGAATTTTTACTAGACATATCCCTTATAAAATGAGTACATAATTTTTAAAATCTCTTAAATTTTAAAAAGTTTATAAAAATCAAATAAAAATAAAATTATGTACTCATTTTATATAAAGTATATTTATATATTTATTAGTAATGAGCAGATTCGAATATTATACTATATTACCATATCAATATATACCTATTTATAATAAAACTTTAACACCAGAAAAATTCTATAATATTGCTAAAACTTACATTTGTCTATTTTAACTATTTCATTTTTCTTTGGAATATAATTATTGTTACTTATATCAATGTCTTCCGGAATGTTTTCTTCTAATAATTTCTTATAAAGCAGTTTTTCTATTTCACTATCCATATATTCATCATTGACATCAAATGTGTTATCTCTGCTTGTTTGAATATCCGTATCTATACTTCCATATTTCATAGGAATATAATCATTGAAATCCGTAGTATTCGCGAGATCATAACCTTTGTATGGATGTAATACTATTTTATCTTCTGAGACAACGCCAATTACCCTGATCAATATTATATTCATAGTATAGCCATTACTAATTACAACAAATTTAACATGTTTACCTTGATATTTTCCTGCGCGATATAGTATAGTGTCGATGTCAAACATATAATAATCGGGTTCTTCGACATTAATTTTATATCTAATCATTCTATCGTGTACTACTTGAATATCCTTCTTTTCATCGTATCCTGGTAGATCCATAATTTCACCCTCATTTAGTTTATTTTGTATTAATTTAATTATTTTATCATAATATTCAACTAAAAGACCCTTGATATTATTATCTGTCAATGTCTTCGGATTAACCCAATTATTCCACTTATTGCCCTCGACTGCAATTATTATTTCTTGACAATTATTTTTAAATAGTGTTTTTAGTTTATCACTATATGTTTTATTATCGAATTCATAATAATATACATTTTGAGCTTCACTTTTAATAGTAATGTCATATGGTATACTAGAATTTATTATATGTCTATTCCAAGGTAATTCTCCAGTATTATTATACATGATTCTAGTGTTGGCTGCTCTATATTTAAACGGATTAGTATATCTTATGTTACTTTCGTTCATATTGAATTTCTCGATTTTTTTTTCTTTTGCAATACAAAATTTTATTACTATACAATACATTATAATAATGATTATAATAGATATTAAATTGAAAGCATATGTTATATAATTTTCAGTCATATTTATATGAGTCTCTATAATCTAATAAGGAAATTATTGTATTTAATTTATATTTCTTTCTATCGCTAAAATCATTTTCGAAAACATAATCCTTATTATTACTATCTTCATCGATAGTACCACAACAATCATAATATGTAGTATTTCCACAATCGTAACATAAAGGTCTATTAACATCAGTATCCTTATATTTTGTATATCCTATTCTTTTTACACCTACGGGAAATTCGCAATATCCATCATCATTGCAACCTCCTCTAGAATTTGGATAATTTTTATTAGATTTATAATAAGGGCAGTCAGAATTACTCTCACATTTTTTATCCCACTTACTATAATATTGCTTAACACTACCATCATAATTATAATAAGAATCACATTCGAATTTATTAGTTATTTTTTCATTACCATAACACCCGTAATTACCTCTCTTATTTTTCTCAACGTATAATTTATCTACAGGCGCTAGATAATCCTTGGGTAATTCCAGACGTGTTATAAAATTCTCCACACTTCTAATTATATCATATTTCATAGTCGGAATCAACGAATTTTTATTACTTAAATAAATATCATATGATTTATCATTAGAATCTTTGTTAAAATAATTTCTGACAGACGAATAATTTTCTTCAATAAATGGATAAAAAGCCTTAATTCTATTTATATCAACATCATTTAATCCGTTAATAAAATAATTTATTTTTTTGAGATAATTCATATACTCACTATCTAATACCACATATGTAAACATATAATCAAATAATTTTTTCGACGTTTGTTTTAGATCTCTTGGTGTTACACGAATTAACGTTAATTTTTTTATATCTTGTCTGTAAGCTTTTATAAGTGCTTGAATAAATAAATAATCTGTTATTGATACATATGCTATTACTTTATTTTTAAAATCCCATATACATTTTTCAACACCTAATCTTATGTTACTTAAACATACAAATATACCATCTTTATATTTTTCAACCGAAACATCATTGTTAAAAATATAGTAATTAATATATGGATCAATTACCAGAGCAATATTATTATTAATTCCTATTATACTTTTATCGATTCTATTTGTTTTTTTTATATTATCAATTAATTTAACCATTTTATCGTTAGAAATATTTATGGAACCTTCAACATTTAGAAAATTATTTGTAACTAACTTCTCTTCTCCAATAAAAGTTTCAGTCATATTACATGTTACATTTAAATATAATAGTAATAGAAATATAATTATTAATATTGGTATATATATATTCATTTTTTTCTTTCCTTACTAAAATAATAGATAAAGAATGTTTTCTAGACGAATAATAACTATAGTGATTTATCTAGTAATAGTTGCAATTATTTTTGCATTACAACCATATATAATGTTTGACAATGATGGCAATATGAAAAAATTCGGCTATAAAGTCGACGACGAAACAACTATAATACCTGTAATGTTATTATTGCCCATATTAGCGCTAATATTATACTTAACAGTATTAATGATAGAGTTAATTAATATATAATATGGATGAATTGATCAATAATTTGTGTGGTAATCATAGTAATTATTTGGAGATATTTGAATGGTTAAAAAAATATAATTATAATGCTAAAATGTCAGTATCAAGTTGTATAATAGTCGCTGGACCAACATGTATCGGTAAATCTTATTCAATAAATGCTATATGTAATTTGTTAAACTATGATATTACTCTAATCGACAATAATAATTGCTACAACTTTGCAACTATGAAGGATATAATACAAAAAACTACAACATCTTCGCTATTGCAGATATTAACAAATAATATAAGAAACAAAGTAATAATAATTGATAATTTCGATAGTATATTCGCAGGAGATAAAACTATTAATATTAATTTGTTGAAATTACTTAATGAAAATAAATTGAAAAATATACCAATAATATGTATTTCTAATAACGAAATAATTAAGAAAATCGGAGAAATTAAAAAGGTTTGTAAAATTTATAATTTAATTAAACCATCATATTGCGATATTAAATTGTTTTTAAATTATAAAAACATCAAAGATAATAAAATTAATATTTTATTTAAAAATTCAAATGGAAACTTAGAAAAGATATTGAGTGATATTAAAAATAACAATAATTATATCGATCATGTCGAAAATAATTATGATGTTAATATATTATATAGCAATAGTTTCGATAGATTACGTATTGAAAATATTATTAACAAAGACTGCTGGATGATTCCATTAAAGTTCCATGAAAATTTAATAAAAGATTTAGATTCTAGAATAATACCTATTAAAAAGAAAAATGAATTTTATAGAAATTTTATGGAAATAATGTGTTTATATGACTATTACATGTTTAAATATAATATTGATGTTGCCGTAGCAATATTCACGTCATATATTTATAATTTGTCATTATTTAAATATAAAAAAGGATTTGAACCAAATATTGGATCATTTACGAAAATATTAAGTTATTTATCATTACAGAAAAAAAATATAAAATCAAACTATAATTTAAGTAATTTTCCATATTATCAAATTTCGAATTATCATATAAATTTATGCAATAGAAAATTTATTTCCTTTAATTAGATAATTGAATTAAAAATATGGGAGACGTTGCCAAGGAAAATGAAAAAAGCATGTTTGATGATGTAGGAGATAGTATTTCTGGAATGTTTTCGAGTACATCTGACGCTATTACTGAAAATAAAATAGTAAAAGATACTGGTGAAATTATAAGTAATACTGCTTCGTCTGTTAAAAATACTTTATCTAGTGTTTCCGTTCAAGATACTAGAGATGTTATTATGGAAAGCTTAAGTGATAGTACTAGTGTATTATTTTTAATTATAATACTACTTGTAATATCTTTGATAATAGGATATATAATTTATTATATAGTAACTGATAGTGTTTTATATCAAACTAAATTAATGATTAATGGCACTGATGTACCATTATTTTGTAACAAACTAACTAAACATGATATACTGCAAAAACTTGAAAATGGCAATGGTCAAAAAAGATCTTATGCATTCTGGATATATATATTTAATGCACCCGATCAAAGTATTATTAGACATATAGCTCATATTTCTGATGAAGAATCCACAGAGAAGCATCAAAATGTCAAAAATTCTTCACCATATATAGTATTAAACCCTACTGATGGTTATAACAATATCGGCGTTAGAATACCATTTAAAGATGGCGGTGACGATTATAGCGCAGCAGGAGGCGAGGCTTTCGATCATTCAGAAGTACACACAAATACAGCCACAGCATCTTATTTTCAAATTGAATATGTTCCTGTGCAAAGATGGGTACATATAGCATTTGTTATAAGTGATATTGCCGGAGGAAGTATTACTACATATATTGACGGAAATCTAAATAAAGTAATACTTAATGATGGCAAAACTCCTCTAGCTAATTTAGATAAAATACATAATTTCAAATTAGACCATAAAGGAGTATTGTGTGTTGGTGGTAATTCAGATGCTACAACTTATCCAATTGGGTTCGAAGGGTTATTGAGCAAATTTACCATGTGGAACTATGACATTAATAAAAATGATGTTTACAAAGATTATCGCGCAGGTCCATTAAATGGTATATTGGCATCGTTAGGAATAGGTGCATATGGATTAAGAAATCCAATTTATAAATTAGAAGCAGCAAACGTTCAATAATAAATTAATTATAATATTATTTTTTATTTCCATATTTTAAATAGATAGGTAATAATAATGGAAGGAAACCCTCTACTACAAGTTATTATAGCATTAATTATATTATTATTAATGGGATATGTAGCTTACAATATATATGTTATTGAACTGCACAATATGTTTAAAGGTGATAATAATATTAAAAAAGAAATAGATATTATCCAAGGTGTCTATGATTTTCAATCTAATGGTGAATGGAAATATAATACTATTAATAAATTACATAATAGTTATTTAGATATTAGTCCATCGATAAATCAAAGCGGTGGCGCGGAATATAGTTACAATTTTTGGTTATACGTTAATCAAACAGAATTAGATAAAAATCCAAATAATAAAAAAGATTTGGCTATATTTTTAAAAGGTGAAAAAGAGTTTTATTATAATAAAGATTCTAATTTCAATTGTTCTGGTTCTTTTCATGCTCCAACTACTGAAAAATCGGCCACGTTAGTAACTAAGAGCCCTTTAATAAGATTAAAAGGTGATGGTAGTGCATTAATATTTGAATATAATAATTTATTAACACCGGACTCGTTTCGCAATAATTTCAACAATGAAAAATGTAGCGAAATATTAACTAGTTCATTAGATGAATGGGAACAAAGAAATAAGAATTTACTAGGAATATATGATATTAAATTTGACAAAAAATGGTATATGATCACTTTTGTGTTAAAAGAATTAGCAGACCCACATGACATTTTAACAAACAATCGTGCTTTATGTAAAATTTATATAAATGGTATGTTAATGTATGAAAATAAAATAGAAACTATTTATGGTGATGATAAAAGACTTTCGGCAACACCTAAAAACGTAAACTCGCCATTTTATATAAATCCTAAATTTGATAATATAATTAATAGCAATTATAATTATTTTATGTCATCTTCAGATTTAGCAACACCAAATGTCGTTAAAATAGCAGATTTGAAATATTTTAATTATGCTGCCAATGATGATATCATATTATCCATTTATAACAGAGGTTTAAATCAAACCAAGGCAGTCAAAAAATCTGCATTTATACCCAATCATAATGCTATGGTTACCTATAATGACATTGAAGATAGTAAAATATTAAAAGTACCTTAAAATATAATGTAAATAATACCATAAAAAATTTATATTAATTAAATAACTATGCCACCTCGATTATCTTTGAGTGAATTATATACGTTAAAAGATAAAAAAAATAATTTAAAATATAATACATTTGATTATATTATTGAAAATTGCCATAAAAAGATTAAAAATACCGCTACTATTGGCGGAATGAATATATTCTACGAAATTCCATTTTATATTTATGGCAAACCATTATACAAAATAAATGATTGTATTACTTATGTCGTAGATTCATTGAAAAAAAATGGTTTATTTGTATTATTATTACCAGAACCTAACACAAATATGATATATATATCATGGGATCCTAAAGATATATCAAAAAAAAAATTACTAGAATAATATTGAATTATCTACAATATATACAATTACATTCAGGGAAATGTGGTGATAATTTTGATTGGCAATTCGCACAAATATTTTTATCTATCGTGTTATTATTTTTACATATATTACATACCTTAGCAATATGTAATTTTGTCAAAATATTTTCAATATTATCCATAATTAATAATATATAAAAATATATTACTTATATAATATAAAGTAGATATGCAAATATTCGTTAAAACATTAACTGGTAAAACTATTACATTAGATGTTGAAAGTAGCGATACTATTGATATGATTAAAAGCAAGATCCAAGATAAAGAAGGTATTCCTCCAGATCAACAACGTTTAATTTTTGCGGGAAAACAGCTAGAAGATGGACGAACATTGGCAGATTATAATATTCAAAAAGAATCGACGCTTCATTTGGTTTTACGTTTAAGAGGTGGGATTTAATTTTATTTTTATATAATATATGAAAGAATTATATTTTGGACAAGGGCGTATAGTTCTTGTAGGAATATTAAATGGTTTTAATTTTAAAGAATTTAAAAAAAATATATTTTATAAATAAAGTAAATTTTAAATATTTATTTTTGTGTTTTTATAGTAATAGATTTTGAGTAGTCTTCTTGAAAAGTAGTTAATCATATTCGGTTGCTTCTTCTTGATGTAAGTGCTGCTCTAGAAGCAGCAATTGCATCTGTTCTAGCTGAAAATACTAAATTTTAATCCCTATTTTTTCTTGTTCTATTAATTATCATAGTATTCGGTGAATTTCTTCTCGATGACGATGCTGGTGGTTGCATTTCATAAACCTTTTTTCTCGCTTCTACCCTGTCCCTTAAATTAGTAATATGATGAGCTATGTTTCCACGACACATAGGACAATTTTTTTTCTGAGTTTTTATAATGTTCGCACATATTTTACAAATGTTACTATTTTGATCGGAACAATTTTTACAATTAAGTTTTTCAAATTTTTCTGTTTTTTCGAAACATATATTACATTCACTATCATCGACACCACCTATTCTTTTTGTTTGCATTCTTTTTAAACTACGAAATGTGTTTAATATACTCATAGTTCTATTATTAACTACTATTTTTGTACTATTTTGCTAAAAAATTGATTTAAATTAATTAAATTATATAACATAATGCCAACATTTACGATGTCTCGTTCCCAGATGATTGACGCATTACCTGATGATATTCTTCGCGAATGTGCAAAATATATTTGCATACCCCCCGTATCCCTTATTAGGGAAATAGAACATTATGGTAAAATAAAATATTATCTAAATAAATTTAAAAAATGCAAGTATAATGACTTGACAAATATTCATTACATTCTTCTCAAAGAATGGTATATCAAATATACAATTAATATGATTGATGAGATTGATGGAGAACAAGAAGGTGTATGTACTCTTGTTATGTCTTATGAAGAACATGAACAAAATAAGATATTTATTGGTTTTATCAAAGAACTATTATTTAAAATAGACCCGGATATTATTGGAGAAAAAGCAAAGAAATATATATAGCACCACATGTTATATAAAAAATGATTAATATTTATTTTTATATTTGGAATATAAAGTATGTTTAGGTGTTTTAAACGAAATAAAATTATTGAAAATAGTACTGAGAATAAAGTTGATAAAATTATTGAATTGGAATGTAATATATGTTTTAATAAATTTGATAAATCTATTATTAAGGCACTTATACCTTGCGGGCATCGCGCTTGTTGTGATATTTGTTTGCTTAACATTAAAACAAATAATAAAAATTTTTGTTGTCCAATATGTAAAACTGATATAAGAGATACAATAATAATTTATGAAAATTTAATCGTGTAAAAATAAAAATTGATATGATATAATATATATAATAACATCAATCAAATAGATAATGTCAGGCACTTACAAAATCAATTCTCATATGTACAACAAATTCGTAGGAAAATATGATGATGTTGGCGACATAGTTAAGATCCCTAGAAAGTTTAAGAATAAGAATAATACTGATGAAATTAAAGCTAATAAAAACATTCTAAACAAGAAAAAAGATAGCAGATATTCATACAAAAATCGTCGTATTGTTAACAAGGATTGGAAGGATTTCAATAATATGCAATGAATAATTATGCAAATTTATTACGAATTCTAGTCTTTTCTTCATTTATTTTTTTAACTCTTATCATATCCGATTCCTTATTTTCCTCACATAATCTAACATATGATTCCATAAGACCAGGGATTTTCAACATTTCATTTTGGACGTCTTCTTTAGTTGGTAGTAATTTTGTACTATAACCATTATTAAGATGTCTTAGTATTTCTCTGTGCAAGGATATTTGTTTAATTTCGTCAATTAGTTCTTTTGGTTGTGGATATATTATTTTAGAGTAAATTTTATCTTGAATATCATCGGGAACATATTTTAACAAATTATCCATAGTGTATAGTTGAATTATAAGTATAATAATATATTAATTTTTTATATATGACTTATGGTCACTTGAATGCTCTGGAATAAATTTGTTCCAGAAAATATAAAAAATGACTATGTCGGTTAAAAAAGATAGTTTATCCACTACCCAGATAGACGACTGAAAGACAAGTTCTCATAAGTTCTAGTCGATTAGCTCGTTTCGTTGCCCAAACAGCTCAAACAGCTCAAACAACCCTACACTCTATCAAAAACCTTCTAGCTACTAGAATGGCCGCGATCAACACTGCCTTCAAGCTCCACATCGAGAACATGCCTGAGGAGATCAATACCTTCAAGGATATTGATGAGTACTACAAGCAGTTCAAGAAGGAGTACAAGGAGAAGGCTAAGGAAGCCAAGGCTGCTGCCAAGGCCGAAAAGGCAGAGAAGCCGAAGCGCAAGAAGGGCTTCGATAAGGACGGCAACCCCAAGGAGAAGCGTCTTCCATCGAAGTACAACATCTTCGTGAAGGAGAAGTACGCCGAGATCAAGGAGGCCCATCCAGATATGGACAAGACAGAGATCTTCTCTGAGATTGCCAGGATCTGGAAGGAGATCAAGAACGAAGCTGAAAAAATTGACAAGGAAGAGATTCAGCAGGTAGAGGAGCAGATTATCTCAGATGATGAGAAGCCAAAGAAAAAGCGGGGTCGCAAGCCTAAGACCCAAGTCGTGGCTGAGGAAACTAGTAACTAAACACATACACAACACACAAAAACATACATATTATATATTTTTTATAATTCTATAGTAATAATAGAATCAATTATATTGTGATGGATTGTATTAGTGATATATTTTGTTATAAAACTAAAAATAAAACTACAAATATTATAGTTAATATTATTTTTTATACTATTATATTTATACCTTTAATTATTGGAATGTCCATTGGTGCAATTTACGGAAAAAAATGGCAAGAATATAAATATAAGAATTTAATTAAACCAGAGTTTTATCCACCGAATTATTTATTTGGAATAGTATGGCCAATATTATATTTACTTATTGGTTTCATATATAGTTATGCTTTATACGATGAAGATTGTCGACCATATGGTATTTCTAAATGTGGTAAAAGAATATACTTTAAAAATGTTAAATATTGGATAATTCCAATAATAGCACTTATATTCAATTTTCTATATATACCAGTTTTTTTTGGTGAAAATGGATTATTTAATGGATTTATAATGGTAATATTGAGTTTGATATTTGCTATATTAACATTAGTACAGTTTATAATGCAATCTAATTATTATAGTAACGTTCATATTTTAGCAATGATTGCTTTGGTTCCTTATATAATATGGTTAAGTTTTGCTAGTTATTTATCATATAATATATATATATTAAATGATGAAAAAAAATTATAATTACCCTGTTATAATAATTACAAACGGTTTAATAGCTAGTACAATACTAACATTAAGTTTTTATACAAAACGTATTAGAAAAATATATTATGATCCTCATGTATGGATACCATGGAAAAATAAAAATCCTTGGCAAAACAAGATTTCTCAATGGTGGCACAATAAAACACCTTGGGCAAACGTAAAACCATGGAAAAATAAAAATCCTTGGATAAATAAAAATCCTTGGCAAAATAATAATGAGTATTTTAGAATTAAATGATGATATTAATAATATTATATATGAATATGTACTAAATGATATTGAAACCAATATATATTTTCTTGAATATATTTTAACTAATATAAAAATTAAATATACCAATAGATTTAAAAGTGATAAGTTATTTCAAGCGAAACCGCGAATGTTTACTAGCAATAGAATGTTTTAGTCTAAATAAGTTTTAATCCTGTTTCGGTTATATATTCTTTAACCATATCCATATTGATGTCTGCGATTTCTAGTATTTTTTTTCCATACGTCTGTGGTACTTTTGGAAATAATCTAGGTTTATGAGCCCAATGAGATGTCATTCTCAAATCTGCAAATATTTTTTTTCTTTTTTCTAATTCTTTACTACTTGCAAGTGTTCTTGGCGTCATACAAATATATACTACACAACGATAATTATAATCATCGCTTGCATTTTTTTGCACAGGATTTCCATAATGCAATGTTCTACTATCCCAAAATACACCATAACCACGAGGACATTTTATTGCAACTTCGCGACAACCTTTGTTAATGTAAAATTCGTATTGTTCATTATTTTGCAATTTAAACCAATCTTTTTTATCAGTAATATTAAATTCTTTTTGAAAATCGCTGTGATATTTATTGCTATTTTCTAATATAATCAAAGTAGCATCTCCTTCATTTGTGTCGTATGCATTTACCCAACTCTGTATACATTCAAAATCATTGCGAGTATAGCTTTGATCTACATGAAACCAAGATTTCGATTCGCGTGTTGGTTTATCCAAAATATAAATACTAGCACCATCGAAACTAGTAATTAAATCATCAGTTTTCCATATTTTTTTAAAAGCATCGATTACTTTTGGGTTTTGTCTTACTTGCCACACCAATTTAGAGTGACCCACTTTCCAATGTTGTAGCAACATTTTATGATTTGGAAATAATTCATGTATTTGTTTATATGTGTTTTTGTCATTTTTATTAATCGGTGTATTGAATTTTTTTGTGAGATGTTCTAGCAATTCCCATTTATTATTTATCATTTCATTACATTCTTGTTCGTCAATTAGGGGAGAAATGGCTACGCCATATTTTTCAATCATGGTTTTAATATTTTCTGCATCGCAAAGATATTTCTCGAACTCATATGTGAAAGACATGTTATTTAGTAAAAACATAACAAAAATCAATTTTTATTATAATTATAAAAAATTTGTTTCATGAGAAAAATGGGAATTTCTCATTTTTTAAGGTGCGTTTTTACACGAATTTCTTGTGAAGGAAGCGTTTCCTATCTTCGAGTTCCTTGATCGCTTGTGTATCTCTCGCCTTATTTGTTTCGTTATTCTCTATAAATTTCTCCATGAATCCAGGGATGATCTTAGCATCTCGAGAAACTAATAATTTTCAGTATTAATAGTGAGTTTTATAAAAATCTGAACATTTTATTCCAAGGTTAGGGTGTCCGATTTTAAGTCTAGAATAAATTTGTTCTAGAAAATATAAAAAATGACTATGTCGGTTAAAAAAGATAGTTTATCCACTACCCAGATAGACGACTGAAAGACAAGTTCTCATAAGTTCTAGTTGATCAGCTCGTCTCGCAACTCAAACAGCTCAAACAGCTCAAACAACCCTACACTCTATCAACACCCTTCTAGCTACTAGAATGGCCGCGATCAAC
>Ga0209666_1002472_pt1 | contig 13798 bp, 8 predicted proteins | sample SaaInlV_125m_DNA_FD_184679 | JGI IMG/M metagenome (GOLD analysis project Ga0209666, IMG submission 184679) | Marine microbial communities from expanding oxygen minimum zones in the Saanich Inlet - Saanich Inlet SI037_S3LV_10m_DNA (SPAdes)... | ecosystem: Environmental > Aquatic > Marine >...
AACGCGAGGCGAAGCGGGCGCGCGCGGGACGCGCGCCGAGGCCGGCGCGGGACGGCGCGGGACGACGAGGGATGGGACGACGGGACGATTTGAGGGTTTCGGGACGAAGGACTGACGGAGGCGCGCTCGTTTTCGATTCGCAGAACCGTCGTAACACGTCGCAGAGATTGGAGTTGATGAAGTACAATCCGTTCTTGCAAAAGCACACGCTTCACCGGGAGTTGAAGAAGTAGGGCGTCGTCAGCGTAGCATTGTTATAATTCACACGCACCGATTCGCGTTTCGGGGATAGGGCTTGGGCGCGCGAGGGTCGTCTCTTCGCGAGTCGAGGGGGCGTTCGTTTTCATCACTAGGTGTAAAGCATTTACAAATCTAACGCAGACCACTACGCGAGGTCTTCGAGCAATTTATATGAATTTATCGCCACGGGAGCGTAAGAATGTTCTTCGGCGCGCCTTCGTCTCGGCTACGACGGGGCGTCCGCAGTCGTCGTCGCGCTTTACGCGGCGTCGACCTCGGGCCAGCCGTCAATCTTGATCCCCATGTTCGCCGCGGTACCGGCGACGACCTTCATCGCACTTTCCACCTTGACGCAGTTCAAATCGGGCATCTTAATCTTGGCGATTTCCTCGAGTTGCTCCTTGGTCACGCGCCCGACGACTTGCTTTTGCGGATCGCCCGCCCCCTTGGGCACGCCCGCGGCTTTCTTCAACAACACCGACGCCGGCGGGGTCTTCAAAATGAACGTGAAGGACTTATCCTCGAAAACGGTAATCTCGACCGGGATGATCATACCCGGTTGATCTTGCGTGCGCGCGTTGTACTCCTTGCAAAACATCATGATGTTCACGCCCTGCGTGCCGCGAATCGCGCGCGCGCGTCGTCGTCGTCAGTCGCCGTTCGCGTCGATTCACCGCACCACTCGCGTCCCGACCGCGCCGCGCGCGTCCCCCGCGACCATCGATCCATCGCGCGCGCGTCTCCCTCGCCACCGCGCCCGCGCGTCGCCCCCAGCCGTCGTCCCTCGCGTCGCTCGCGTCGCCGCGCGAAACCCTCTCTCGCCTAGGTCTTCCACCCTCACCCGCCGCGCGCGTTCTCCCACCCCTCCCTCGCGCGCGTCCGCGCGCGCGTCCCGCGCGCGCCGTCGTCGCGTCGAACGAAATATTCTCACGCACCTTCGCGCCGAGCGCCGGTCCGATCGGCGGCGCCGGCGACGCCTTCCCCGCCTCGATCGCGAGCTTGATGTACCCCGCCACCTTGGCCGCCATCACCGTCGACCGTCTCGCCCCGCGCGCGCGCACGTCGCGCGCGCGCTCGACCGCGTTCGCCCTGAACGCGCTCGTCGTAAATACCGCGCGCGCGTCGCCGAGCGCGACCGGGCGCGTCATCGCGCGCGTCGCCGCCGCGCGCGCGTCCGCGCGCTTGTCCGCGGGCGTCGCCCGCGCGGGGCGCGCGCGGCCGATGGTTCGCGCGAACATGTTCGAGCTCGTGGTGCGCGGTGGCGTGTGTCGACGCGCGACGTGCGGCGCCTCGTGGGTCGGTCGCGACGTCGTCGCGGTGTGCCGCGCGTCGCGCGCGCGCGTCGCGGCCGCGCGCGCGCCGACGTCGCCGACGTCGCGCGACCCTGAACCCGCGACGTAAATGAAAATCGCGCGCGCGCGTCGCACATCGCGGCGTCGAACGCCCATGTACGATCCGGCCGATCGACGACGCGGACCCCCCGCGTCGTCGAGTCGCGACCGGTCGACGGGGTATCGATGCGTCCGTGTGTAAACCCAGTCTCGTCGCGCGTTTGAATCGCGCGCGCGGCGGATTTCAAACGCCGCGCGACACCGCGACGCGCTCGACGGCGATGTCGACGCCGCGACGAAGCCCGAGGAAGGCGCCGTCGAGGTCGCCGTCGGCGTCGCCGGCGACGACGCGACGACGGCTGAGCGACGCGAACGCGGAGACGACGACGCGGGATGGGCGGGACGTCGCGATCGCGACGACAGCTGGGGACGAGGACGACGAGAACGCGGCGCCGGCGCGGTCGGGGGGGCGAGGCGGGGCGAGCGCGGGCGCGGACGTGGGGCTGATGTCGCCGCCGCGGGCGCGGGCGGTCGGGGCGCCGGAGGGCGCGGGACGAGGGAGAGGGAGCCCGATGGAGGATTTGTTTTCGCCGCCGGCGCGGCGACGGTCGAGCGGGGCGAACGGGACGCGGGAGGCGGTGACGCCGGCGAGACAGGGACAGGGACAGGGACAGTTTGGGACGCCGAGATTGTTTGGGACGCCGAGAGCGACGCCGAGGAGCGATTTGGGGCTGAGTGGGAGCGCGAGGGCGAGGCGGGTGACGGACGGGGACGACGACGGATTCGGCGCGCCGGGGGCGAGTCAACGATACGGGACGCAGGAGATGACACAGTTGACGGCGACGCAGGACGCGGCGGATTTCTTGGCGTCGCCGCCGATGAGCGCGGGCGAACACTTGCACGCGGCGCAGGCGCAGCGGGATGAGGTGGCGGCGCAGACGTACATTTGGGGGACGAGGGTGAACGTGCTCGACACGCAGCAGCGCTTTCGGAGGTTTATCGAAAACTTTGAATTGCCCGACTCCGCGGATTCGTACTACGACGAGCGCATGCGAGAGATTTACGAAAAAGAGCACACGCACTTGGATTTGGATTGTCAACACGTGCACGAGTACGATGAGTTTTTGTACAAGCAGTTGATTCATTATCCGCAAGAGATTATTCCGCTCTTTGACGTCGTGGCGAACGAATACTTTTTGGAAAACGTCGTCGCGCCCGAAGATATGGACGAGGACACGCCCGCCGCGCGAATCATCGTTCGACCGTTCAACATGATGGACGCCAAGCCGATGCGTGACTTGAATCCTTCGGATATTGACAAGATGGTGTGCGTGCGCGGGATGGTGACGCGATGCACGACGATTATTCCCGATCTGAAGCTCGCGTACTTCAAATGCTTGATGTGCGGGTTCGCCCCCGAGCACGTTCAGGTTGATCGTGGACGCGTGAACGAGCCCCCGCTCAAGTGTACGGAGTGCGGAAAGCCAGGGACGATGACGTTGATTCATAACCAGTGCGTCTTCGCGAACAAGCAAACCGTCAAAATGCAAGAGACGCCGGACGCGATTCCCGAGGGTGAAACCCCACACACTGTTTCGATGTGCGTTTTCGACGAACTCGTCGACCAAGCCAAACCCGGCGATCGCGTGGAAGTCACGGGAGTGTACCGCGCCGTGCCGATTCGCATCAGTTCGACGCGAAGGACGTTGAAGAGCGTGTACAAGACGTACTTGGACATTATTCACATTAGAAAAGACGCCGGTAATCGCATGCGAAACACCGCGGGCACCGAAGACGACGAAGCGGCGAAGCATTCTTCCGCCGAGCGCGCATCGAAACCGGCGAGCAATCAAAATCCGAACGCCCAACTCGAGTTCACTCCGGCGAGGACGGCGGAGATCGAAGAGCTCGGGCGATCGCCGGATATTTACCAACGTCTCGTGGCGTCGCTCGCGCCGTCGATTTGGGAGTTGGAAGACGTGAAGAAAGGGCTACTGTGCCAACTCTTCGGGGCGACGAACAAGACATTCAGTGGCACCGCAGCAAATAAAGTTCGCGGTGATATAAACGTTTTACTAGTCGGTGATCCGGGGGTGGCCAAGTCGCAATTGTTGACGTACGTCCACCGCATCGCGCCGCGCGGCATGTACACCTCGGGCAGAGGTTCCTCAGCGGTCGGTCTCACGGCGTACGTCACACGCGATCCGGAATCAAAGGACATGGTTCTTGAATCTGGAGCCCTTGTGCTTTCCGATAGAGGAATTTGTTGCATCGACGAGTTTGACAAAATGTCTGATAGCGCTCGATCGATGTTGCACGAAGTCATGGAGCAACAAACGGTTTCCATCGCCAAGGCTGGCATCATCGCCGTGTTAAACGCGCGAACATCCGTGCTTGCCTCCGCGAACCCGGTGGGGAGTCGATACAACCCAAATATGTCCATGGTGGAGAACATTCAGCTTCCGCCCACGCTTCTCTCGCGTTTCGATTTGTTGTACCTTTTGCTCGATCGCGCGAACCCGGAGACGGATCGACGATTGGCGCGACACTTGGTGAGCTTGCACTACAAAGATCCGCCGCAAAAGAAGCGCGGCGCGATTGAAGCGTCGTTGCTCACCGACTACGTTTCTTTCGCGCGATCTCACGTACAACCGGTGCTGAGCGATGAAGCCGCGGAGGAGCTCGTCGAAGGGTACGTGGAGATGCGTCGCATGGGAGGTAGTCGTAAAGTGATCACGGCGACGCCGAGACAGTTGGAGTCTTTGATCCGTCTTTCAGAGTCTCTCGCCCGTATGCGCTTGAGCGTCCGAGTCGATCGCGACGACGCGAAGGAAGCGTTGCGTTTGATGCGCGTCGCCATGCAACAATCCGCCGTCGATCCCCGAACGGGCACCATCGACATGGACAAGATTTTAACCGGACACAGTGCGAGCGATCGTCAACACCGCAAGGTCATCGCTGACGGTATCACGGCGTGCTTGACGTCGTCGAGCGGTCGACTTAGATTGAGTGAGTTGGTAAAGATGCTCGCGGAGAGAGACGGTTCTATGGCGCTCAGCGTGCAGGAAGTTCGAGACGCAGCGATGTTACTCGTCGAGCAAGAGACGTGCTCTATACGGGGGGACTTGGTTCAGTTGCTGGCTTAGGATTCGTTGCGACGTTACGAACATACAACAGTTGTGATAATCGATACAAACAATCAAAACAATCTGTCAAATTGCTCTGAGAATTCGGGCCGTGTCGTGGACTGACGAGCTCAGAGGAGAAGAGGTCACTTATGTTATGTGGTTCGGCGCGCGCGGGTGTTAATTCGCTCGTTTCATCGTATAACATGCGTGAGAGACACGTAATCTAAATCGCCTAATAACACAGGCTCCGACGCTGATGATGGGGTGACCCCCAAAGCAACAAAAGTCATTTTGTAATCAATCATTTTTTAAGCGTTCTCGCAGCCTAGAATTACGCGATGCCAGCCGGACCACCGATCGCGCTACCAGCCTTCAGCTCTCTACCGTCGCCAGTCAACACCGTGATTTCACCTTCCGCGTTCACGTCCATAATGCACGACGAACCCTCCGAAATCTCACCCGTGAGCATCTTCTCGGAGAGGTTGTCCTCAAGCAAGCGCATGATGGCGCGACGCAAAGGACGCGCACCGTACGCCGGAGAGAAACCCTCGTCGACGAGACGATCCTTGAATCGCTCCGTGCATTCGAGGACGATCTCCTTCTCCTTAAGGCGCTTGAAGACGTTCTCGAGCATGATGTACGCAATTTCTCGCACTTCTTGCTTGTTGAGTTGACGGAACACGATGATTTCGTCAAGACGGTTGAGGAATTCCGGTCGGAAGTAGTTCTTCAAGTCTTCCATGACTAAGCTCTTAATGCGGTTGTAGGACTGATCCTCCGCGTTGTCGTCGAGTTGGAAGCCCAATCCACCGCCACCCTTTTCAATCGCCGACGCACCAACGTTCGACGTCATGATGATGAGGGTGTTCTTGAAGTCAATCACGCGACCCTTGGAGTCGGTCAAGCGACCGTCTTCGAGGATTTGAAGCATCATGTTGAACACATCCGGGTGCGCCTTTTCGATTTCATCGAAAAGCACGAGGGTGTACGGACGCCGCCGAACAGCCTCGGTGAGCTGACCACCCTCAGAGTAACCGACGTAACCCGGCGGGGAACCGATGAGCTTGGAAACAGTGTGGCGCTCCATGAATTCGGACATATCAAGACGAACCATGGCTTCTTCGGAACCGAAGTAAAAGGCAGAGAGGGACTTGGCGAGCTCGGATTTACCGACACCAGTGGGACCGGAGAAGATGAAGGACGCGACCGGACGGTTCGGGTTCTTCAAGCCGGTACGGGCGCGGCGAATGGCGCGAGCGCACGCCACGACGGCTTCTTCTTGACCAACCAATCGCTTGTGAAGGGTTTCTTCCATGTCCATCAATCGGGTACCTTCATCGGAAGACACCTTATCGACGGGGATACCAGTCCAGGCGGCGACAATATCGGCAATGTCTTGCTCGACCACCGTCGGACCAGACGCGTCACCGGATTCAGCCTTCGCCTTGTTCTCCTCTTGCTTTCGCTCGGTGATTTGCTTGATTTGAGCTCTGAGCTCGACTTCGCGATCACGAAGGCCACCAGCGGCTTCGAAATCCTGAGAGCGGATGGCCGTATCCTTCTCCTTCATCAAAGCCTTGAGCTCCTTATCGAGTTCCTTGGCTTCCTCCGGGAGGGCGGCGTGTTGCAGTCGCACGCGAGAACCAGCCTCATCGATGAGATCGATCGCCTTGTCCGGCAAGAAACGATCGGAGATGTACTGGCTCGAGAACTTTGCGGCGGCGATCAAAGCGTCGTCATCGTACTTGAGCTTGTGGTGCAATTCGTAACGCTCGCGGAGTCCGCGGAGAATTTGAATGGTTTCATCCACCGACGGCTCCGGAACTTGAACCGGTTGGAAACGACGCTCGAGCGCCGGATCCTTCTCGATGTGCTTGCGGTACTCGTCAATAGTCGTCGCACCGATGCACTGGAGTTCACCACGCGCCAAGGCCGGCTTCAAGATGTTCGCCGCATCGATGGCGCCCTCCGCCGCGCCGGCGCCGATGAGCGTGTGGACTTCGTCGATGAAAAGGATGATGTTTTCGTCACTCTTCACTTCGTCCATGAGCTTCTTGAGACGCTCCTCGAACTCACCACGGTACTTGGTACCGGCGACGAGCAAACCCATATCGAGCGTCATCATACGCTTGGAGTCGAGAGTATCCGGAACGTCGTTGGCGGCAATCTTTTGCGCGAGACCTTCGGCGATGGCAGATTTACCGACGCCCGGTTCACCAATCAAGCACGGGTTGTTCTTGGTACGGCGACCGAGAATTTGCGTGACGCGAACGATTTCGTTCGCACGACCGATGCACGGATCGAGCTTACCCTCTTCAGCCTTCTTGGTGAGGTCGCTACCGAACTCTTCCAAAGTCGGCGTCTTGGAGCCGGATTGCGCGCCTTGGCCGCCGCCGGCGCCCGCGCCGACGGCTTCTTGCGTCTCACCAACCATGCGAATCACTTGAGAACGAATCTTTGCCGGGTCGGCGTCGAGGTTTTCGAGCACGCGCGCAGCCACGCCCTCGCCTTCACGGAGCAAACCGAGCAACAAGTGTTCGGTGCCGATGTAGTTGTGGCCCAACTGGCGCGCCTCCTCGAGCGCGAGCTCCAACACGCGCTTCGCGCGCGGCGTGAACGGAATCTCCACCGCGACGAAACCGGAACCGCGTCCAATAATCTTCTCAACCTCGATGCGCGCTTCCTTCAACGAAATGCCCATCGACTTGAGCACCTTGGCCGCGATGCCGGTGCCTTCGCCAATCAAACCGAGCATGATCTGTCGCGTCGCGAACGCCGTCTCGTCAGTCACCGTCCGTATCGCGCCGTCGCGCGCGCGCGCGCGCATCTTCCACCCCTCCCACGCGTCCTCGCGCGCCGTCCTCGCGTTCCTCGCGCCCGCGACGCCGCCGCGCGTTCCCCGCGCGCCGCGCCTTCCCGCTTAAACCTAACGTCGCGTCCTCCGCGTCCTCCCCGACGCCGCCCTACCCCCCCCCCGCGCCCCGAATCCGCGCCCGTTCGCGCGTTCAATATTCTCTCCACTCACCTGTTCGGTCCCGACGAAGTTGTGCCCCAATCGCCGCGCCTCCTCCTGCGCCAACATCACCACCTTGATGGCCTTCTCCGTGAACCGCTGCGCGCGCGTCGATCGAAGCCATCGTCTCGTCAGTCCCTCGTCCTCTCCCGCGTCGCCCCTCCCCGTCCGCGCCGCGTCCGCGACGCATCAAAATACACGCTCGCGTTCCCCGCCCTCGCGGTCGCGTCGCGCGCACCTCAAACATCGCGCGCGTCTCGAATCGTCGACGCCCCCCGCCTAGGGTCGTCCTTCGCGTCGCGCCTCGCGCGTCGAGCTTGAGCGTCGTCGTCGACGCGTTGCCGTACGCGACGCGCGCGCTCGTCGCGCGCGTCGGCGCCGCGTCGGCGCGCATCGCGGACGGTCGTCGGCCCGCGCGCGAGGTCGCGGCGGCGCGCGCGGGCGTCGCCGCGCGGAGGGTGACGTGCGCGCGCATCGCGGAGGCGTCGAGGTGTGCCGCGCGGCGTCGCGATCGCGACCGGCTCGCGGATTGCGTGTGTGCGCGTGCAGTGCGGTGTCGTGTACATCTACAGCGCGCGCCGATCGGTCTACTGGGTCGTTGAATACGAATATTGCACGTTAGGGTTTGGGATACGACGCAATACTAAAACCCGTCCGTCGCCCGATCCGTCGCGCGAACGAGGCACTCGCGCGCGCGCGGTCGGCGTCGTCGCGGCGGCGCTTCGCGGCGGCGCGTCGCGACGATGGACGCGTGGGACGCGTGGGACGACGCCGTCGACGCCGAGCGCGCCGCGCGCGCGGTCGCGGACGCGAGCGAGGCGCTGCGACGGCGAATGCGCGCGGAATCATCGACGACGACGACGACGACGACGACGACGACGACGACGGCGACGACGGCGCCGACGACGATCGAGTTCGCGCTTCGCGAACCTGGGGACGCGTTCGCGATCGCGCGCGCGACGCCGCGCGCGGGCGCGCTCGGGGAGGCGGAGGCGGCGGCGGCGCGGGACGCGGGCGCGACGCGCGCGAGCGACGGCGCGTGGACGGCGCCGGCGGGCGCGGTGCGCGCGATTCGCGACGCGCTCGTGCGTCGGACGAACGCGCGAGTGCTGGACGTGCCGGGGATGGCGCTGCGGTGCGCGGAGGTGCGGTTCGAGGAGGACGCGGCGGGGGCGTACGCGAGAGGCGTGCCGAAGGCGCTGGACGCGAAGATGTTTGAATTTCAGAGGACGGGGGTGATGTACGCGCTGAGGCGACGGGGACGCGTGTTGATCGGGGACGAGATGGGGCTGGGGAAGACGGTGCAGGCGTGCGCGTTGTTGGCGTGTTATCGCGAGGAGTGCCCGGCGCTCATTTTAGTGCCGACTTCGTTGCGCGAGGCTTGGCGAAACGCTTTGCAATCGTGGCTCGACGTCGCGGACGGCGACGTCGCGTGCGTGGGGGCGGCGAGCGAGGGGTGGAAACTCGACGAAGGACGACCGTTCGACATCGTGCCGTACTCGCTCGTCGTGAAGCTTCGCTCGAAATTGCTCGCGAAGCGGTATAAAATCGTCGTGTGCGACGAGAGTCATTTTTTAAAGGATCGACGCGCGCAGAGAACGCAGGCGGTGATGCCGCTGCTCAAGGATGCCAATCGCGCGATTTGTCTGACGGGCACGCCAGCGCTCAGCAGGCCGATCGAGCTGTTCACCCAGCTCGAGGCCTTGGTGCCGAAAGTCTTCGCGCGATTGAACGAGTACGGCGCGCGGTACTGCGCAAACGGCGGGCCGTTCGGCATGTACACGGGATGTACTCACGCCGACGAACTGCACGTCATGATTTCAAAGCTTTGTATGGTGCGTCGTTTGAAAAAGGACGTGCTCAAGGACTTGCCGCCGAAGCAACGAACGCAGGTTTGGCTCGCGCTGGAGAAGTCGAGCATGGGCGACGTGCGCCGCATAAAATCGCTACTCGACGAACTGCGTCAGAGAGGCGGGAACGAGCTGGAAGAAAAGAGGCTGCTAAACGAGCTCTTCTTAGCGAGCGCCAAGGCGAAGACGAAATCGGTGTGCGAGTACTTGGAGACGTTGATCGACGGGAGTACGTCGAAATTTTTGTTCTTCGCGCATCACGGCGTCTTGCTCGACGCCGTGGCTCAGTGTATGGACGCGAAGAAAGTCAAAACGATTCGCATCGACGGATCGACGCCAGCGGCGGTGAGAGGCGACTTAGTGAACGCGTTCCAGCGTCGCGACGACGTTCGCGTGGCGATTCTCAGCATCAAAGCCGCGGGGATGGGCTTGACGCTCACCGCGGCTTCGACGGTGATCTTCGGCGAAATGGTGTGGACGCCTGGCGACTTGATTCAGGCTGAGGATAGAGCGCACAGAATCGGGCAGCAATCGAGCGTTTTGGTGCAGTACCTACACGCCAAGGACACGATCGACGAAATCATTTGGCAAAGCATAAAGAAGAAGTTGGATAATCTCGGCGCGGTGTTGAACGGGCAAACGAGCGGAAATCACCTCGAGACGACGTCGACGAACGGGAAGTCGCCGAAACGGCAAAAAGTGCAACCCGTGATCGACGTCTCCCAAAGGACGCTGACCGAGCTGTTCGCATCTCAGGCAACGCAGTTATCGTCGCCGGCGGGTGAAGATTCTCAACCCACCGACGCCTAGCTGCGCGCTGTACTAGCACATGTAAAACAAAGAAAACAAATTGGTTGGTTCATTACACACGTACAACGACGGCACCGATCGATCACCGGAAACCTTTCGGACCCGCCTGCGGCCCCATGTCGGCCTTTTTCGCCGCCGTGGCCTCGCGCATCGCTTGGGCGACTCCGTCCCCCAACACCGCTTTGGACGGATCCTTCATGAACTGATTCTCGGCGTCCTCGCTGTGATACACGCACGACACCTCCGGGGACTTGTCTAGATCACCCACGAACGCGAACGTGTTCAAATGCTGCTTGCACACGTCTTCAGCCTTTTTATCCACTACGTTGTTTCGCTCCAACACGCCCCAATTCGACCGGCGAACCACGCACCCCGGTTTCACCTCCGGCTGCGCCACGTACACGTTAAACGGGTTCAACGACAAGAACACGCGTTGATCAAACACCATCGCCGACGCCCCGTTCGCCATGCACAGCTCCGAGCTCGGCGTCCGCCTATCCAAAATCTCCCTCGACGCCACGTTCGACGGCTCCAAGTCCACCGCCGTGTCGAACACCACCCCCGCCCCGATCCCCACCACGAACGCGCCCGCGATGAGAAATTTATTCAACTCTTTTCCCGGTCCACCACCGTCGTCGTACCCGTCGTCCTCGTACGCCATCCTTCCGCCGCCGCCGCCGCCCCGTCCCGCTCGAGGCGGCGCGCGCTCGTACGCCGATTCCCGCCGTCGCGCCTCCCGCAAGCGATCGCCCTGCGTCGTCGACCGCGACCCGCGCTCGTACGCGCGTCTCCCGTCGTCGTCGCCGTCCCCGTCGCCGTCGTCGTACGCGTTCGCGCGCGTCGTCGTCGTCGCGCGCTCGAGAATTCTCAAACGTTCCACCGCGCGTCGACCTCGCGCGACGCGCGACGTCGCGCGCGCGCGCCCGAGCGCGCGCGGCGTCGCCGCGACGCTCGCGCGCGACATCCCGCGCGCGCGCGTCGGCGTCGTTCGCGCGTCGCGCGCGGATGAGTGTCGCGATTCGACACTCCGCGACGCGACGCCATGTCGACGCTCGCCGCGCGCGCCCGCATCGCTCGCGCGCCCGCGCGCGCGCCGCGACGCGCGCGCCGCGCGCCCGCGCGCGCGATGCGCGCGCGCGCCGCGCTCGGCGAGTCGCTCAGCGCGCACCTGGCGAGCGCGAGCGCGCGCGGGGACATCGACGCCGATCTCGCCATCGCGCTCAACTCGGTCGCCATCGCGTGCAAGCGCGTGCGCGCGCTCGTCGCGCGCGCGCCGATCGCGGGGAACACCGGCGCCGCCGGCGGGTCGAACGCGAGCGGGGACGAGCAGAAGAAACTCGACGTCATCGCGAACGACGTCTTCGTGGAGACGCTGCGCGCGTGCGGACGGGCGAGCGTGATCGTGACGGAGGAGGAAGACACGCCGATCGCGGTGGAACGAGCGAGTGGATACATCGTGACGTTCGATCCGATCGATGGGTCGAGCAACATCGACGCGTGCGTGACGACGGGGAGCATCTTCGGGGTGTACGCGCCGGGCGCGTGCGAGATTAAGGATACGGATAGCGCGGAGGAGACGCTGGCGAATTGCTTGACGAATTCGTTGCAGAGCGGCGAGGCGCTCGTGGCGGCGGGATACTGCATGTATAGCTCGTCGTGCGTGTTCGTGCTGACGACGGGAGACGGCGTCGCGCAGTACGACTTTGACGAAAACGTCGGCGAGTTCGTGTGCTCGAAGGAACGCGTGACGATTCCGGACGGGGATAAGATGCAACGCATTTACTCGGGGAATAACGGCAACGTCAACTTGTGGGCGCCCGAGCTCAAGGATTACGTCGCGCATCTACAAAAGGGTGGTAGCGACGGCGGCAAGCCGTGGACCTATCGCTACATCGGAGCGCTCATCGGAGATTTCCACCGCACTTTGCTCTATGGCGGAATTTGGCTATACCCGCCAGATACGTCGGCGCCGAACGGTAAGGCGCGGTTGCTGTATGAAATCGCGCCAATCTCCATGATTGCCGAACAAGCCGGTGGCATGTCGACGCGAGGCCCGAAGGCGAACGAATCCGTGCTCGACGTCGTGCCGAAGCATATTCACGAAAAGAGCCCGATGTTCGTCGGGTCGAAATCCGCGGTGCAAGACTTGCAAGAGTTCTTGAAGAAGTATTGAGACCCGTCTCGTGGCATATTGATTTTAATGAATTACACTCAACGCTCGCTAATCGCCCAAGTCATTCGAAATCGCTGTCGTCGTCCTCGTCCTCGCTCTCGCTCTCGTCGTCGTCGTCGTCGAGCTCCATCTCATCATCGTCATCATCCGAGTTTTCGATATCGTCCGAGTCGCTCTCGATGACGATGGCGTCGACGTCCTTCTTCTGACGCTTCGGCGCCGAAACGGAGGCTCGTCGCGACGGCGCCGAAACGGACGCTCGGGCGGGCGCCGCGATCGATTCGCGCACCGGCGCGGGAGCTGTCACGGGTGGCGGTGGAGGCATGAACGACTCCACTTTTCCGCGCACGACGATCGGGGACGTGACGCGTCCGTCGTCGTCGTCGTCGTCGCTCGCCTCTTCCGCCTCGCTGTCGTCGGCGTACATCTTCTTGCGCGCCACCGTCGCGGCTTGTCGACGCGGTCTTCGACCGCCGTCCGCGGCGTCTTTCGCGTCATCGCCGACAACGGTTTCACTCGCCTTCATCGCCGTCGCCGTGGCACCCGTCGTCGTCGTCGTCGCCGCCTTTCCGCTCCCCGCCGCCACGGACGCGTCCCAATCCGTCTCCGCCTCCCCCGCCAAATCCCCCAACTCCGCCGGAAGCGCCAACGGTTTCTCCTCGGGATTCTCCTCCTTCGTCCCGATCCAGTACCAACTCGGAAACACGATCACGCTCTCGAACCACTCCTCCAGATTCATCCTATCCTTCGACTTCGCGTTCAGCGTAAAGTATCGCGTCGACTTCGGCCGCACGATGCTCCCCAGCATCTTTATCCGCCCTCCCTCGAAATCCAAGTACACCACCGGCGCCTGCGTGTGCATCTCTCGCATCTCCCCGATCCTTCCCTCTTTGCTCACGCTCAGCTGTCCCGGGAACACCATCGCGTATCGCGCCTTTTTCGCCGCGCTTCGCTTATGGATGTCCTTCCCGTCCCGTTTCAGCAGCGCCTCCGACGCGTCCAGCTCGTGCGCCGCCGTCGCCGGTCGCGTCGTCGATATCATTTTCACCCGCATCGCGCGCTCGTGCAGCGCGCGCATCGTCGCGCGCGCCTCGTCGTCGTCGCCGTCGTCCGACCGTTTCGACATTTTGATTTAATTTTAAATCTTCGATCCGTCCTCGGCGCGCCGCGTCCCGAATCCGCGTCGCCGCGTCCCGGCGTCGCCGTCGACGACGCGCGTCGAGCGCTCTCGCGCGCGCGCGCGCGCGGCGTCG
>Ga0209666_1002473_pt1 | contig 13798 bp, 16 predicted proteins | sample SaaInlV_125m_DNA_FD_184679 | JGI IMG/M metagenome (GOLD analysis project Ga0209666, IMG submission 184679) | Marine microbial communities from expanding oxygen minimum zones in the Saanich Inlet - Saanich Inlet SI037_S3LV_10m_DNA (SPAdes)... | ecosystem: Environmental > Aquatic > Marine >...
CAACTGCACCATCAATCACAATATGGACTGTATGAATTCCTTTAGAAGAAAATTCTGCATTTAATGTCTGGCAAAGCATCTTTCTTGAGCCCATTGCTGATGAATGAGAATGTTGATTTGCATTTCCTCTCATAGCGGCAGTTGCCGATGTCACTAAAATAACTCCCTTGCCTCTTCCTTCCATTAAAGGGCATAAAACTTTTGCCACCCTAAAAAGACCTAAACTAGCAATCCTCCAACCCCACTCAAACTCTTTATGAGTTGTTTGATCAAGAGTTTTCATACCAGTTTGAGCCCCTAGATTATAGACAACAACCTCAATAGGTCCGATATTTTTTTCTATATCTATAATTAAATCTTCTAATGAGTTTTCTTCGATAGCATTAATTAGAGACCCTGAGGCAGAACCTCCTTTCTTTTCAATATTATCAATTAAAGTATCCAGACCTTTTTGATCAGTTCTTCTACAAAGATAGGAATGATAACCTTCGGCGGCAAACTTATCAGCTACGTTACCGCCTATTCCGGCACCAGCTCCTATTACTAAACATACTGGTTTCAAATTAATCTCCTCTTAAAATATTAACTATCTTTAATTTATGAGCCTAATATATATTCACCACCTTTTTCTAATGCTTTTTTATATGCAGGTCTTGATTGATAGCGATCAAGAGCATCAATAAGGTTTGAATAGTCTTTAAGTGAATCAGATATTTTTGCAGCCTCCAAAACAAAAGAAAGCATTGTATCTAACCCTGAAAATTTATTTCTGAAAAAGAACTCATTATCACCCAAGCATTTTGATAGATATCCTATATGAAGGTGTATTTCTGAGAAAATTCTATCCATTAATGGAGCTGCATTTTCTCCCAAAGAACTTGAATAAAGAAGCAGTAATAGAGGTAACATTGCAGATCCTTCAGCATAATGCATTAGCTCTAAGTACTTATAATAATCTTCATCCTCTTGGTTTGGCGTAAAATCGGAGGGTGCATATTGATCAATAATATATGTTGTAATAGCGGCGGACTCAATTATAACTTTTCCATTATCAACAATTACTGGTGATTTACCAAGAATATGAACTTCTTTAAGCTTTTGAGGCGCTAAATTAGTTTCTAAGTCTCTTTTATAATTAATAATCTCGTAAGGGGCTTTCAACTCCTCTAGAAGCCATAGAATTCTTTGCGATCTTGAATTATTTAAATGATGTACTTCTATCATCTTTTTTCTCCTTTTTATTATTAACTATAATTAGCTCCACTTAATTACCATTCGTCCTCTTGTCCCTCCTCCCTCAAGTCTTTTATGAGCCTCTGCAGCATTCTCTGGGTCAACAGTGTCAGCAACCCTAAGGGTTACTAAACCATCCTCAACCTGCTGGCGAATTTTATCTAATTTTTCATAATTACAATTATATGCAGTAACCCAGGTAGAAGAAAATTTAATATCCCTTTGAGGTGAACCTTTAAAGCCCCTTATTGAAGTAAAAGATCCTCCATCTTTAACGGCATCAATAGCTTTTTCATTTAATAAAGCGCCATCTGCTATACCGTCTACACCATCAGGGAAATGCTCTCTTATTTGATCAACAAAACTTTTTTCACGAGAGATAATAATGTCTGCACCTAAATCTTTCAGTAAACTTTCATCACTATCACTAGAATCAGTAATCACCATAAGACCATCAGCTTTTGCGAGCTGAATAACATAACCGCCATATGCCCCGGGCCCTCCAGTTACAGCTATTATTTGTCCAGTTTTTAAATCTAATAAATCTAGAGATAGTCGTGCCGTTAAACTGTTCATAGGAAGTGTGCAAGCCTCCTCATGTGAAGAATTTTTTGGCGCCAAAACAACAGCACTTTGATTAAGTATTAATTGTTCCCTATAAGCGCCATGATTTCCATTAGGAATAACCATCCCCATAACTCTATCACCAATCTTTATATCGGCTGAAACAGCCTCGCCAATTTGATCAACGATTCCCGCAACATCCATCCCTGGAACACTAGGGAATACTGGATCGTCTTTTCTAAATTTAGCAATCATTCCACTTCTTGCTACGATATCCGTAGGATTTACAGCGGATGCAAAATTTTTAATTCTTATTTCCTCATAGCCTGCATTTACCTCTTCCACATCTATAATTTCTAAGACCTCAGGCCCTCCATAACGCATAATTCCTATTGCTTTCATAGTATTCTCCTTAGGATATTTTTAATCTATTAAGATTAATGTTATATTCTTTTATAGAATAAACAATGAGAGAATTTTATTATGGAAATACTATATCCAATGTTTGGAATGATTGTTTTGTCGGGGATAATTTTAGCTCTTTTTGCTTCAACTAGAGTTCCTGGTATATTTAAAATGTGGGGCAAGCTTCAATTTGCTAAACATTCCGTTGACCTTCATCCAAAGCTTCCAAAAAGAGCTAGATATTTAACTGACAACTATAATCATATTTTCGAGCAGCCAACTCTTTTTTATGCCACTACAACATATATATTTCTCATGGGCCATACCGATACTACACATGTTTTTCTTGCTTGGTCTTATGTTTTATCACGAGTAATTCATTCAATAATTCAAATAACTGTCAATAATGTTTCTTGGAGAGCAACGATTTTTGGTATAGGAGGCTTATTATTAATACTAATGATTATAAAAGAGGCTTTATATTTCTTATAATTCTCTCATTTATGCCAATCCGAAGTAATTTTTTTTCTCTTTTTAAACTTAGGTTGCCTACCATTTAAAAAATCATCAAATACTTCTGCATTAAATTCTCTCTCACTATTTACCATGCCCCAAGCTTCAACCTCAAAATCAAGCCCCGTTCTATGATCTGTTTCCCAAACCTTATTCATTGCTAACTTAGTATAACCCCAAGCTACTGGGGCACATATTTTCAATTGTTCACACAACCTATCAACCTCACTATCAACTTCGTTCAAAGGAACAGATTTAGTTATAGCTCCAATTCTTTCAGCTTACTTTCCATCTATTTCTATACCGGTTAAGAGAAGTTCTTTGGCATTTCTCCCCGCATGACCCGTACAACCTGTCATTAAAACTTTCATTAAAATCTCCCTAATAAAAAATTATAATAGATTATCTTTAAAAATAAAATTATTTTCGATTAATCATTGCTCCATGTATTTTCTTTATTTGAGTACTTGCAGTTTTTTTAAAAAATGCAGGTATAAAATTATATTTCAATATCACTAAGAAAAAAGAAAATAATTTTAACTTTAAAAGTGCAATTAAAAAATTAGCCAGCAGTCTATAATAATTATAGATTAAAAGTTGGAGAAAATAATTATGACAAAACCTCTATGGGCATTAGCTTCCGGATGTGTTCCTGATGCTTTACCTTGGGATATTCCTCTTATAGCTCACTCAGCTGGATTTTTATCTTCTGGGATGTGGGTTGATCCTGAAACAACTTGGGATAAAAGTGCTTTAAAAAAAACTAAGAAATCACTTTCAGATACAAATATTCAATTAATAGATGTCGAGGTAGTTTGGTTAGATAAAACCAACCATATTGATGATAAACAAAAATTAATTATAGATATAGGTCTTGAACTAAAGTCAAAAAATATTTTGGTAGTCTCACGTCATGAAAATTATGAAGCATCAATATCTCAATTTCAAGAAATGTGTGAAAGAGCAGGTAAGGATATACGAATTTGTATTGAATTTGGTGAATTCACAAATATAAAATCTCTTGCAAAGGCTAAGGAATTTATTAGTTTAGTTAACCACCCTTCAGCAGGAATTTTAATTGATTTAATGCACTTAAATCGATCTGGGGACACTTTACCGGATCTTAAAGACGAACTCTATCCTTATATACAGGGATGTGATTTCTGGCAAGATTCTAGCACTATGACAGGAATGGATTATATAGAAGCGGCAGTTGATAGCCGTTGTTGTCTCGGAGATGGTGAAGCAAGAACTAATGATATCAACTTAATGTGTCAGTCTGATAAAGATGTAAGCTTAGAGATTCGATCCATTAATTTAAGACAAAGATACCCCGATCCTTTTAAAAGAGCTGAGGCTATCTTTGAAGGGTGCAATAGGGGTCTATTTCTTTAAAATTAATTTATAAAATTACTATTATTGATAATTCTAAGATCTAATTTCAGAAATTAGCCTAATATGCTCTGGGGTTGTAGTGCAACATCCGCCGATTACCTTACTCCCCATTGAGATCCATTCTTTTGCAAAATTTAAATACTCTCTTGGATTTATTTCAACCATATGGTGATAATGAACCTCACTAATATTTTCATATTTTTCTAATTTTTCATATCTTGGAGAATGGACTGAAGAATTTGCATAAACACCAATATCCGAAACACAAGACTTTAAAATTTCCAAGGACTTGGTAATGAGATTAGCATGAGCACAGTTAACAAGCTGACAATCAAGGTTATATTTAGATACCTCTAAAGCTGCATCGTATAATTTCTCTCCTGAGGGTATAAGAAGAGGATCAAGTCCACGAGTATTCCAACTTACCCAGGTCCTTTCAAAATATTTAGTTGCGATTTTTGCGGCAATATCTCCCTCAAAAATTGATGCCATTGTTTCGCATAAAATCACATCCACTCTATTCTTATAAATGTCTGCGAGTGTTTCATAAAAATCCTCCACTTCATTTTTACTTGGCGTAAGATCGGGTCGAAAAGAAACATTTATTGGAGGAAAACAACCTGCTATTAAAATATTACTATCACTGCTTTTGACTGCATCTTCTGCTAAACAAAGCGCAGTTTCACTCAATTTTCTATAATCTAAACCAGAGTCTTTCTCTTTTAATATTATTGGAGTTGCATAATAATTACTCGTTGTAATCACATCGCTTCCAGCTTGGATATTATCTTTATGGATATCAAAAATAAGCTCTGGCGCATCAATTAAAGCTTGAGCTGACCATATAGAATTTTTCCAATCAGGAAGGTCAAAGCCTTTTCTTTTTAATTCGCTAGCAAGTCCACAATCTAAAATATAAAAATCACTCAGCCTCTACCCTCCCAAGTTTAGCTTATATAGAATCTAGCTTAGCTAGAGAAAATATTTTAGACTAGAGATAACATTAGTCTACTTAATTCACCCGGGCATTCAAAGAAAGGGAAGTGCCCCGACTCATCTATGGTATAAGTTTTACTGGAAACATGATTTACGAAGTTTTCTAATTCTTTTAAATCTACTAACTTATCTTTACTTCCTAGGATAATTGAAACGGGCAAATCTAAGCTTTTCAATTCGCTTGAGCTTAATTGATAGTTGTTACATGCTTCTAAATCATCCAACATGATTAAAGCTTCTTTTTGTGGAAATATATTTTTAATACCTATTAGCCTTTTATAAAGTCCATATTTAATAATAAAGCTCGAAGCCTCACCGTTACTTATTTTAGCTTTTTCGATTAAAAATTTAGATACTTTTATAGGATAAATACTATTAAGTAAGATTAATGATTTGGCTTGATAGCTATGATGAATCAACATATCCATCGCAATTAAACCTCCCATACTATGACCACAAAGAACTAAGTTATTAAGGTTATAGCTCTTTAGTAGCTCTATTAAAAACTTACTATAAAATTGAATATTATTACATGAGGTTCCATGTGAACCTCCATGTCCAGGTAAATCAATAACCAGAGGTGGGTTATATTCAGATTCTGGGAAATTTAATGCTCTAATAAATCTATGATCCATACCAGCGCCAGGGATAAAAAGTATAGATTTTTTTTTAGGATCAATTAAATCAAAATTATGAAAATATATTCGAGAACTATTCATTTATAGTTATATCTTCTGTCAGAAAACTCTCGAACTCTTTTTCTCCATGTTTTGTATGAATTAGATTTTAAGTTTTCTCTCATAAGTTTTTTAACATCCTTTTCACCAATACCATAAATTGATTTTATGTTATCGAAGCTTGCGTGATCTGATAATGCTAACTCAATTATTTCGCTTATTTCAATTTCAGAAAACTTTTTCAAGATTTTTCCTTTTTATTACTGATTAAAAGATTCTACTTTCGAAATGCTCAGCTTATAAAAGTAGATTAAAAAAATTATTTATGAGGATTCACTAAATATTTCTGCCCAGTGGATTGTTTTGCATAGCTTATTATTGTTTCAGGCTGCAACATTTCCTCAAAAGATATTTCCTGAGCATATGAACTTGCAAAAGTAGTCTTAATTTCTTTAGCAACCCTCAATCTCATTTCTTGGAATTTCTCCATTCCAATTTTTCCAATCATAGGAGTTAATAACCAACCTCCTAGACCCCATGACATACCAAAAGCTCTTTTAAGAATTGTTGGCGACTGATCAAGTCCGCCGTAGATATAAACTTGTTTATATGTATCTGAACCATAGCGACTGTATTCTTTGGAGGTTTTATTTGCAGCTATTTCCATTGCAGAGAGTATTTGACCTGGTAATTCGCCATTATTTCCTCCGCCAGTTGCATCAAAACCTAATGTTGCCCCTGTTTCAACTAAAGCTTCAACAAGATTTTCCATAAAATTATCATCACTTGTATTGCAAATATACTCGGCTCCAAGATTTTTAAGAATCTCTACTTGTTCATCTTTTCTAACTATGTTTACAAGGGGGACAGCGTCATCTTTACATATCTTTACTAACATTTGGCCTAAATTTGATGCGGCAGCAGTATGAATAATAGCAGTATGATTTTCCATTTTCATTGTTTCTAAAAAAGATAAGGCTGTTAAAGGGTTAACAAAAGAAGAGGCGGCATCTGCTGGACTTGTTCCTTCGTTCATTACAAGGCAGCTAGATGCAGGAACACACCTGTATTGAGAATACATAGCACCTCCTGCCAATCCAACTACCTTACCTATAAGATCTTTTGCATTTTCACCTGCACCTTCAATTACTCCGGCACCCTCGTTTCCTACAGGCATGGATTGATCTAATCGAGGCTTCATAGCATTCATTAAGGATGGATTTATTTTCATTGAAGTTACTGTTTCATCTCTAGAGCCAGAGGTATTTATTGTACTTAAATCTGCCGCAAAGCTTAATAAAAGTCCTAAATCTGAGGGATTGATTGGAGCTGCTTCTACTTTTATTAATACCTCATTATCCGAAGGTATTGGCTTTTCAACAATTGCAATAGATATTTCAATATTCCCATCGCTTGTTACTTTTGATCTTATTTCTTTTGAATTTTTATCTGACATAATTACTTTTCCTCAAATGAATTTTTACTGAATAAGGATGATATAAATTAATTTATATTGCGTTAACTAATTTTTTTTCGTTACTTCTTCGAACAAGTTTTCCAGGAAGGGCACCTGTATGAACACCATTATCAAAGATCACCTCTCCAGCCTTAATAGTGATTTCATAACCTTCAGGACGTTGCACCAGGCGTCTACCGCCAGCAGGTAAATCAAAAACTGCCTCGGGCCTATGCAATCGCATAGCATCAAAATCAATAATATTTAAATCGGCAATTTTACCTTCCTCTAAACGTCCACGATCGAACATACCAAAAGCTTCTGCTGTGCTCGACGTAAGGGATTTAACTATAAATTCAAGAGAGAGCTTTTCGCCACGTGTTCTGTCTCTTCCCCAGTGTGTCATAATAAATGTTGGCATGCCTGCATCTGCAATTACACCACAATGAGCACCACCATCACTAAGGCCAAATAATACATTTGGATGTTCAAGAAGTTTTTTTTGATAATCTAAAGAATAACTTTGATAACCGCCAAGAGGTTGATAGAACAACTCCTTACCCTCTCCCTCTAAGAGCATATCATACATAACTTCCATAACATCTAAATCTCTTGCCTTTGCTATTCCAGCAATACTGTCATCAAAAGTTGGTTCATAATTCGGATTTTCTCCCAAAGGAAAGACAAGACCCATTAAAGTTGGTAGATCCTGCATAGGTCCACTTTTAATCACAGATTTTTCAGATAATATTTTCGCTTTTATTTTTGGGTTTCTTAACTGAATCAATAAATCTTCATGATCAAGAGAGGCCAGTTTATCTCGCCATGTAGGGTGTCCTACAAATGCATGAAAGCTTGATTGTAAACCATGAAGAACACCAGTTGGCCGGCCAGCTGCTTGTGGTCTAATTTCATGGCCCTCGAGTCGAGCTTGTTCAGCAAGATTATACATCTTATTGTCTTTGTAAGCTGGAGCAGTTGTTGCTATTAAAGTAACAGTTAAACCTGTTTGTTTTTGAAAATCTTTAACCCACTCCCATTCTTCATCTTCACCAAGGTGATCTGAGACTAATTCAAATACTGAATTATTAAGACCTTTCATACCTAATCCAAGAGCTAGCATCTCTTCATTCCCTGAGAAAGTCCCTGGCATGTATTCCCCATGAATGTCTTTGTGTAATAATGTTTTAGAACTTGAAAAACCAAGAGCGCCTGCCTCAACCCCCTCTTTTACAAGATATGCCATCTTATCAACTTCTTCTTTTGTTGGTGCATAATCTGAGTTACAACGCTCACCCATAACATATGCTCTAACTGCACCATGAGGTACCTGTGTAGCAACGTCAATTGCACGGGGAAATGCTTCTAGTGCATTCAAGTACTCAGGAAAACTCTCCCATTGCCAATTAATACCTTCTGATAATGCAGCTCCAGGAATATCCTCCACACCTTCCATCAACTCTATTAAAAAGCTACGGTCTTTCTCTTTTACGGGTGCAAATCCTACTCCACAATTACCCATAACGACTGTTGTTACACCATGCCAACTTGAAGGAGCCAAAAGAGGATCCCAGGTGGCTTGACCATCATAATGCGTATGCACGTCAACCCAACCTGGGGTTACAAGCTTACCTTTTGCATCTATTTCGTTTTTAGATTGCTCATTGATTTCACCTATAGCAGCTACTCTTCCATCTTTTAATGCAATATCGGCAACATAACGATCTGCGCCGGTACCATCAATAATAGTTCCATTTCTGATAATGGTATCATACATAAGCAATCTCCCTTTTTAATCAGTCTATATATCAATAATTAAGTAATCAATAAGTTAATAGTAACTAACATTCTAATATCAGAATCTAATCTAAGTCCCTGAAGTTAGGCTTTCTTTTTTCTATAAAAGCAGAAACACCTTCTTTAAATTCTTTAGAGTCCAGCCTTACTCTTTGAATTTCTTTTTCATAATCCAATTGTTCGCTTAACGATCCAGATAAAGCTTTATCATGAGCCTTAACTATCTCTTTAAGTCCGGCTGTAGGACCATTTGCAAGTTTATTAGCAATTTTTTCAGATACCACCATCAGCTCATTATCTGGAACACAGTCCCAAATCAAACCCCACTCCTTAGCTTGTTGCGCTGATATATCGTCACCCAAAAGTCCCATTCCATTCGCTCTAGCCCTACCAATGAGGTTAGGTACAAACCATGATGCACCAACGTCTGAAATAATTCCTAAATTTGGGCCAAAAACTAATTTGAATTTTGCAGACTCAGCTGCAACTACAATATCACCTGTAAGTGCTAGACCCACACCGCCACCGGCAGCTATTCCATTTATTGCATTAACAACTGGTTTTGTTGATTGCGTAATAGCTTTGACTAGAGGATTAAAGGCATTTTCCATATTAACTGAACCGGCTTCTCCTGGCGTTAAACCTCTTGTTTTAGGCCACCCACCATCTACTAGATCTGCACCAGAACAAAAACCTCTTCCATTACCAGTAATAATTATTGATCGAACTTTCTTATCAGCCTTAGCCTCATTAAGACCTTCCAAAAGCCCCATTATTAAATCTGCATTCATAGCATTTAGAGTGTCAGGCCTGTTTAAACTTAATCTTAAAACTCCGTTATCATTTAAATTTTTTTCAATTGTATTATTCATATCTTTTCCTAAATAAATATTTTCTCTTATTAGCTTTGCTTGTTCTTATTAGCTAATTTCTTATCATAATTCCTTTTAGGAACTATTACTAAATTTATTTGTCGCCTTTATAAGTTCGTGAGTTATTTCTTTTTCAAAAGAAGAGTGACCAGAAAAAGGTGCGATTATAAGTTCAGATTCGGGCCATCTAGAATGAAGCTCATATGCCGTTGTGGGAGGACAAACCACATCATATCTTCCTTGAATAATGATAGAAGGGATATTTCGAATAATATCAATATTATCTAAAAGTTGATTTTCGTTATCTAAAAAACCTTTATTTACAAAATAATGATTTTCTATAAGAGCAAAAGCTAGAACAAACTCAGCATTAACAGAATCTTTTACAGCATTAGGGTTATAATTAATAAAGCTACAAGAAGCTTCCCATTTTGACCAAGCTTTTGCGGCAGATAATTTTTTTTCTTTATCTTTTCCATAAAAAATTTTTCTATAAGCCTCTATTAAATTAGATCTTTCTTCTTCAGGAATCTCCTCTAAAAAACCTTGCCATGCCTCTGGATACATTTCGCTAGCTCCATACTGATAAAACCATTGAAGCTCCTTTTCCCTGAGCATAAAAATACCACGGAGAACCATTTCGCTAACATATTTAGGGTATTTTTGAGCATAAGCTATAGCTAATGTACTTCCCCATGAACCTCCAAATACTAACCATTTTTTAATATTTAACTCTTCCCTTATTGATTCAATATCTTCAATAAGGTGCCAAGTTGTGTTGTCCTCTAAGCAAGTATGAGGTTTACTATTTCCACACCCCCTTTGATCAAAAAGAATAATTCTATATTTTTTTGGATCGAAGAATCTTCTCGAAAGTTTGCCGCATCCTCCACCTGGGCCGCCATGTAGAAATATTGCTGGCTTACCTTTTGGATTGCCGCACTGTTCATAATATATTTCGTGGACTCCCTTTTTGAGATAACCGCTATCATAGGGTTCTATAGATGGAAATAATTTATTTTTCTTATTGAAAAAACTCATTTTATTTTATCGCTCAGTAATTATTATTAAAATCGTCAAAATAAAGATATCTAACACCACCACTTTGTTCGTAATTAGCCATGCAATAAGCAACATTGGAGGCTTTTATACTTCTATATTTTCTGAGAGATCCAATTAAAAAAAGATTTAAAAATGATGATAAATTTTGTCCAATTTTTTCTAAGAATCTACTTTCATCTCGATGACCAATAAGTAAGCTAGGACGAAAAATATTTATCACCTGAAAATCAATTTTTTTAATTTCTTCCTCGACTTCGCCTTTTATTTTTAGGTAAAAATTATTTGTAAATGGGCTGGCGCCTACAGAAGAAATCATACTAATTTTTGTAGCACCGACCTCTCTTGCTTTTTTAGCAAATGTCACACAATAATCAAAATCAACTTTTTTAAATTCACTTTGACTACCAGCTTTTTTTATAGTCGTACCCAGACATATATATATATGATTACAAGATGGTAAGACCCCATTCTGCAAAAAATCATCGAAATCGATATTAAGAAGGCTTACGTTTTCAGGTAGATTATTTATGGGTCTACGGGTAATAGCTATAATTTCTGTATCTTTTTTAGCTAGCTCGTAAAGTAGCTTATTTCCTATAAGACCTGTAGAGCCAATAATTAGAGAAGTATTATGCGTTTCCACTAAATTAATACCTTTTAATGTTATTAAAATAAAATTACTTAGCGTAAAATCTCATCTCAACTTGATCAGTATTAACGTCCATTTCAGTTATACATAAATATTGATTACCATCGCTAACATCATCTAAAGATAGAAAAGAATATATACTACCCTCTCTACTCCAAACTCCTTGACGAGATGCGCTTGCTCTTGATCCATCCTTATTTATTGCTGTAGCTCTTCCGTAAAAAGATCCTTGATCCGGTGAATTTGGATTACTCAATTTTAAGTTATAGGTAAGCCATGTTTTTCCATATTTTTCATTGTCAGAAACCACATTAATTATTCCTTTACCTTCCTTTAAAGTAATAGAAGTAATTTTACCTGAGAGATTTACTTTATCCCCAGTTATTTCAAAACTATACAAATTAGTTGAAAAAAGAAAAAATACTAAAACAAATGTAATTTTTAAAAATATCCTCATGACTAGCTCCTATTTTTAAATAAAGCTTAACTAACCAAGTTAATAATGCAATAAATTTCTAAAATCTTAATAACTCTTTGTAAGAAGAAAAAGATGGTTTTTTAATCAGAGCTTTAGCCCGCCAAGTTTCGAACATGTTTCATTGAACTCTTTTATAGTATCTTTAATAATCTCTTCGGCTGATTTAATACCGTCAATTAGACCCACAGATTGACCAGAAAGAGCGGGAGCAGCGTTCATATCGCCTCCGAAATATAAATCTTGTATTCCCCTCATAGCGGTCATATTCATTTCCCCTGCATCAAGTATTTCTTTAGTAAAGTCTGTTCTAAGAGCTCTTATAACCGGCTTGGAACTTTTATTTAATATCCAAGTACCATTGAGAGGAGAATCAAAAATATAATTTTTAAAATTCTCATGTACAGGGCTTTCTTTGCTAGAGACAAATCTAGTTCCCATTTGAATTCCTTCAGCTCCAACTGCAAAAGCTGCTGCCATTCCAGCTCCATCTGCAATTCCACCCGCAGCAATAATTGGTATATCTATTTGCTTCCTTATTGCTTGTATTAATACAAAAAGACCAACCTCTTCAGGACTTTTAAAACCCCCTCCTTCGGTTCCTTCTACAACAAGTCCATCCACACCACAATTAGCAGCTTTTATAGCCCCCTCAACACTTGGAACTGCATGATAAACAGTTATTCCTGCATTTTTTAATTTATCTATATATTTTGAAGGATCACCTGCTGAGGTAGTTACAAAATTAACACCGTGTTGAACACAAAAATCAACCATACTGTCATCTTTCAAGAAGAGTAACGGTAAATTTACTCCAAAAGGCTGGTCAGTTAATTCAGACATTTTCTCTATTTCAGCTTTACAATTATCTACTTCACCTGAAGATGTCTCAATCACACCAAGACCTCCAGCATTGCAAACTGCAGAAGCCAACTGGCTCCTAGCTATCCACCCCATGGGTGCTTGAATAATTGGATACTTAGACCCAGTATGTTTTATTACTCTATTCATTGATTTTCCTTAATAAAATTAATTAGAAGCTCTTATAATTCTTTATTGTTTTATTAAAATTTTCTACACTTTTTACCACTTAACATATCTTTAAATAAGTCTATCTGACTTTGATCTAAATCGCGATTTGTCCACCAAATCGCATGCTTATTTATATCGCGTTTATCATCTATAACTAATCCCCACATTGGTGCAATCTGGTTAGGTATCATTGAATAACGAATATCAGTGACGAGATTTTTTTCTTTGTTATAGCCTAAATAATCTTGAGAAAACCAACGAAACCTCTCAATATCCTTTCTTTGCTGACTATCTTTATCAAGATTGGGTAAATGATGTTGATAATCAAACACTTTAGTAGTCTCACCCTTACACCATGTAGTTGATTTAACGGTTCGAATTGCATCAACGTAAAAAGTTTCTTCATGCTGATAAATGGACTTCCATAAAATCAGGTTACCAAATGATGGCTTAAGGGTCATACGCTCAACGCCATGACCTCTTGATTCAGCAAGCTTAATCGCAGCTGATAATGCTCTCTCATATTGAATAAAACCCAAGGATAAATAAAAAACAATCCATCCAATCGTGAAAAAACTAAATATCCTTTTTCTTGTTACTATCGCAATTCCAGTGAGGATTAAAGCAGGAATTGTAAAGAGAGGATCAACAATAGAAATAGTATTCCAAGTA
>Ga0209666_1002476_pt1 | contig 13778 bp, 11 predicted proteins | sample SaaInlV_125m_DNA_FD_184679 | JGI IMG/M metagenome (GOLD analysis project Ga0209666, IMG submission 184679) | Marine microbial communities from expanding oxygen minimum zones in the Saanich Inlet - Saanich Inlet SI037_S3LV_10m_DNA (SPAdes)... | ecosystem: Environmental > Aquatic > Marine >...
ACCCCCGAGGCTGTGGGCGACTTCATCGAGCCCGACAAAGTGGAGGAGGCGTTCCAGCTCATCGGCGGCGCGGACAGCGGCGTCGCGGCGTTGGCGGAGAGCAACATCGCGGCGGCGATGCGCGGCGTCTACGAACAACGCGAGGCGTGTTCCAAGACGCTCGCCAACACCGCGGGGTTGGTACGGAACGTGGGGAGGCTTCTCACCGTTTTGTTGGGCATCGTCGCGCTTTTCATCTCCCTCGGGATATTCCAAGTGGACGTCGCTAATTTGTGGTTAGTGTTTTCCTCCGCGCTTTTGGCGTTCGCGTTCGTGTTCGGCCAAACCGCCGCCACCATGTTCCGCGCGCTCATCATGATCTTCGTCACCAACCCCTTCGGCGTCGGCGACTGGGTGCGGTTCGGAGACGACCCGGTGGCGGTTAAGATTCAAGAGCTCGGTTTGAACTTCGTCGTCGTGGAGACGTTCTGGGGCGAGGTTATTTTTCTGCCCGTCTCCGCGTGCCTCGACGCGCGCATCTATAACCTCTCTCGTTCGCCTTCGCTGTGGATGAACGCGACGATCGACCTGGACGTCGGCACGGTGAACGCGTCGGACATCGAACGTTTAACCGCGGCGCTCGCCGCGCACGTCGACTCGGACGGCGCCAACTACACGAAGGGGTCCGTGGAGGTTGTGTGCCGGGAAGTCCGAGACCCGCTGAAGGTGCGCATATCCATCTTTTATCAACTCGCGTTCAAGGCGAGCGAGTTTTCGCGAAAACTCGCCGCGAACTCGCGGTTCTTACTCGCGTTACAAGCCGCGCTCATGGAGATCGGTTTGTCGTACTGCGGCACGGATGGGCAGATTTTCACGTGCGAGGAGACGTCGCGGACGAAGTTTAGGCGAGAGCAACGACGAAACGAGTGGAGACGCGACGGGGGACATGGGTCCGCGCGCGCGACACCCTCCGCGCCCTCACCGGCGCACTCCCGGCGGGTCAGCAAAGGGGACGTCGCGCGGGACATCGCCGCGTCGTTCAAACAAGCGCAGCGAGAGCGAGAGGCGCTCGAAGCGGCGCGCGCGCTCGAAGCGGCGCGCGCGGCGGCTTCGCGCGAACGCACACCCGAACCGCTCGTTTCGGGATCGGGGTCGTTCGAGAACGTCGCCGGTGTCGTCCTCTCCTCCACACCGGGTGGCGAAAGGCGAGAGGCTTCGGAAAGCGTCGCCGAAAAAGCTTCCGAGGAGAGAAAAGAGGAGCCCTCGCCCGTGATGAGCGCGCGGGTAGGATTCGACACGCGCGACGGGACGTTCGTCCCCGGCTTGGGGTTCGTCATACCCGAGACGAACCCCGGTTTGAGGTACAGAGGGTCGCACCGTATTCCGGGCCGCGTCCGGCACTACACCGGCAACCTGCGCGACATGAGCGAGGTGGTCCGCTTCGACGCCAGGGACGGGCAGTTCGACGAGCACCACCACGAAAATTAATAGTCGTGCACCTTTCCGAACGTCGAGCGATAGGACTGTTTGACGATGATTTATCAGCCCAGTGACAAGTTCATCGAAAACGCCCCGCCCGTCTGCGTTTCTGAGATTCTCGCGCGCCCCCGTATGATTCGCCCAGCTGGCGTCGTTTCAGGCGGTCTGACGCGACGGCGCCCCGCACTTCCGACGACGCCCGGGCCAGCTCGCCTTTCGTCCCAACTCGAGGCGTTCGCGCATCCGCACCCCCGCGCGCGCATCCCAGCCGCCCCACCCTCGCGCCATGTCCCTCGTCGCGACCCCGCTCGCGGTGGCCCGCGCCGGATCCGGCGCGCCCGCTCGTCGTTCCGCGAATCCGCGTCAGCACGTTTCGATCGCGCGCGCCGCGAGGCGACGCGCGAGCGTCGCTCGGAACTCGCGCGTCCGCGTCGGCGCGTCCGCCGAAGAAACCGCCAACGGCGCGTCCTCTTCCTCCGGCGCGGTCGGGCGGATCCCCACGGTGACGGAGATGTACGTCGAGCTCCGCGAGATGGAGGCGCAGGCGGAGGCGAACGAGCTGTCGTGCGTGGAGGCGGCTGCGAACAACGTGGTCGCGTCGGAGTGCACGGTGGAGTTCATAGACGTCGCGGAGAGCATCGACGATGTCAAGCTGGCGGCGCGCGCCTCCGGCGTGGGTGCGCCCAACGACGCCGCGGTGGCGCGCGCGGCGGTGCGCAAGGCCAAGAAAGACCGGATGGCGGCCATCGCCAAGGCGGAGGCGGATGAGATTGCGTGCGTCACCGGAGGCGGCGGCGTGGAGTGCACGGCGGCGTTCAACGACGCGTACGACGAAGCCTACGAGACCACCATGGCGAAGACGGAACGCTACCACAGCCTGTTGAAGCGATGGATCAACGCGAGGAAGAAGAAGTAAGGTGACTTCTTGTGAGTGAGACGTGCGACAAGTGCGGGGAGTGTCGGGAAATGAAAAAGTCTCGAAGAGCTATTACTTATGACACGTCGCGAGACGAGTATTAATACCGCCGCGCGCTTCTTCCCATGGGCACGCCCCCGAACGACCCTCGCGAACGCCCCGTGCGCCGTCCGTCTGTCCTATCACCGAACGCGCGCGGGTTCCCGGACGCGTCCGGCGACTTAACGAACCACTCGGGAACCTCCTGCTTCGTCTCGCGCATCAGCTCGAGAAGCGGTAAATAAATCGGTCCGTTTCCCTCGTACTTGTTGAACCCGGGGTGGTACAACGAGAGCGCTAAACCAGAACGACCCGCGCGCCCGGTTCTGCCGATCCTGTGCACGTACGAGTCGAAGTCCCGCCCGTCCGTGGGCAAATCGAAGTTGATCACCGCCGTGACGTCCGGTAAGTCAAGCCCGCGCGCGGCGACATCCGTCGCCACGAGCACGCGGCAGGCGCCGCTCGCGAACGCGTCTAACGCTCTGCTCCGCGCGCCCTGCGAGCAATCCCCGTGGAGTTCCTCGGCGGCGAAGGTTCGCGGCGTCGGTTGGCCACGCGCGCGGCTCATCACGGCGTCCGCGTCCAGTAACTTGGTCAACTCCGCGCGGACCCAAGCCGCGGTGCTCTTCCCGGCGCAAAACACCAAAACGCGATCGCTCCCGTCGGCGCTCGCTCGCTCCTGCGTCTTCACGAGCGCGTCCACTAACAGGGGGAACTTCTTCTCCCGCAGGTGGCTCGGGCAGAGCACTACTTGCTGCTCTATGCCGGCGACGGTGCTCCCGACGCGGCCGACGGCGACGCGCGCGGGCGGCGGCGCGCCCGAGGACGGACCGCCCACCGCGATGTCCAGCGCGAGCCGCCGCACCGAAGGGGGGAAGGTGGCGCTGAACAGAAACGTCTGGCGACCGCCGCCATTTTTTTTTGTCGCGAAATCGCGACAAACGCTCCCCGGAGACGCGCTTTTTCGGAACGGCGCGGGCGGGGGCATGCCGCACGCTTCGCCCCCGCAAATCTCCGCCACCTGCGGCGCGAAGCCCATGTCCACCATCTGGTCTGCCTCGTCTAAAATCAGCACCTTCACGTCCTCCAGGCTGACGTACCCTTCGTCCGCCGCGCAACTCAAAAGGCGCCCGGGCGTGCTCACGACGACGAAAGGAGAAAACGCGAGTTGCTCGAGCTGCGGCTTGACGCTTTGCCCGCCGTGCAGCAACGCGACCGTTCTTCCTGTGCCGAACAGAAGACGACGCGCCTCCAGGGAAACCTGCGCGGCGAGCTCGCGCGTCGGCACGAGAACGACCACGCCGGGGCGCGCGGGGGTCTCCCGATCCGGATCGGAAGACGAGGAAGAGGCGGAGGTCTCGTCGGCGGAACGAACGTCGAGGTCAGCGCCGACGGAACCCTCCGCGGGTTCCGCCGACGCGAACGACGCCGTCACCTCCGCCTCCGCGTCCGGCGCGTCCAGCGCCTCCGCGTCCGCCGTCGCGGCGCGACGGCGACCGTACCCGCTCCGCGACGCGCCCGCCGTCTGTTTCGCTTCGTCCGTCTTCGGTACGTCGTCGAAGGCCTCACGTCCTTCGTCGTCGAGATGGAAATCGTCGCGCGACGACGAACGCTCCTCCGAACGCTCCTCCGCGTCTTTCGCCTCGGCGGCGTACGCGATCGCGACGGCGGGCGCCAGGTACGCCAACGTCTTGCCTGACCCTGTCGCGGCGCTGCAGACGAGATCGCGACCATTAAGCGCGAGCGGTATGGCGTGTCGCTGGATCGGCGTGAGCGTCGTGAACCCCATGCGGCGAGTCAGCGTTGAGCGCAAAGCCTCGGCGGCGGCGGAGTGCGTCGGAGTTCGCGACGACCCAATCGTCGCCGCCAACGCGTCGGCGAGGGCGTTCACGCCGTTTGGGCCCGTCGCGAACGGGGGGGGGGTCGGGAAGTGTGATTCTGATTCGGATGCGTCGCCATCGCCGCCGAGGCTCTCGCCCAGCGGGTCCACCGTCTTTACCGGTATGTCGTCGTACGCAGCCTCGATCTCGGCGCGACGTTCGTCGGCGGATGCGTCGCCCTCGGCGACGCATCCGGGAAACAGATCCTCCTCGACATCCGGAAGGCACCTCCCGTGCGACCGCGCGCCCCCCACGCCGGTCCGAGCGGACTCCACCTCGCTCCAGAAGTGCGCGCGCTCATCGATGCGACGCAGGCGCGCCTTCTCCTCCACCGCCGCGAGGACGTGAGGCGGGAGCTTGGCCTTGCCGGCGCGTTTCATGTGGCCCCCCTTGCCGCGACCGCGACCGCCGCCGCCTCGCCCGCCCCGCCCGCCCCGGTCGCCTCGGCCCCCGCCTCGCCCGCCGCGACCGCGCGAAGCCGCCGCGAGGGGCACCGCGAGAGCGCGCGCGAGCGTGGCCATCGCGAGAGGTGGGAAGGGACGACGCGACTGAGGACTCGAAGGGGGCGCCGACGCAGTGGATGCGCGCACGCGAAAATACGACGTTCTTCGAGTTCTCTCCACGTTGGGCACAACCATCAGTCGACGCGCGCGCCTCTTGCCGCGCGGGGTCGTGATGCGCGCCCTCGCCGCGTTCGTCGCGCCCGCGGCAACCTCGCGGCGCGGTGCCGTCCGCCGCGCGAGGCCCCGGTGCGGCGCGTCGCGGTGCGCCACCGCGCGCGTTCGCGCGTCTGGACCCGACGCAAAGGCCCCCGAACCCTCCGCCGATGCAAATCCCCCCTCCCCCGCGACCGTCCACCTGGTGGGCGCGGGCCCGGGCGGGCTGGACAACCTGACGGTCAAGGCCCTGCGCCTGCTGCGGCAGTGCGACGCCGTGGTGTACGACGACCTGGGCGGCGGCGAGGCGGACATCCTGGCCGAGGTTCGACAGGGCGCCGAGCGCGTCTCCGTCGGCAAACGCGGCGGTGATAAACGCAGCTGGCGACAGGAACACATCAACGCGTTACTCGTTCGGTTGAGTTTAGAAGGGAAAACCGTCGTGCGTTTAAAAGGGGGATGCCCTTCGGTGTTCAGTCGCGCGCGCGAGGAGATGGCCGACCTAAAAACAAACAAAGTGCCGTACGACATAGTCCCCGGGGTTTCCTCGGCGCTCGCCGCGCCGCTCGCCGCGGGGACGACGCTGAGCGACAAAGTTTTCGGAAAACACTTCGTCGTCGCCTCCGCGCACGATTGCGACGCGCTGGATTTTAGTGCGGCGTTTTCGGGGGTGGACACGTGCGTGTTTCTCATGGCGGGCAAAAACGTACGTACGTTGTGCGAGCGGCTCATGCGCGACAGTAAAAAGAGCGAACGAACGCCGGTGATTGTAGTGCGGTGGGCGTGCACGGATCGGGAGGAGATCTTCGCGGGGACGCTGGGAACGATCGTTTCGGTAACCGCGGGGCGAAAACTAAGCCCGTGCGTGTTCGTGTGTGGGGAGGTGTGCGCCGAGGCGGTGGCGGAACGAACGTTCGTTTAGGTGGTTATTATGATACATAGTAGGGGAATACCATACGTTCACTGCCTGAGCGCCTTGACGAGTTCGACGTACCCCGGCTCCTCCGGGGTGACGATCCCGTGCCGCACGAAGAAGTCCACCAACACGAGCGCGACGTTCGGCTTGAACTCCTTCGTCTCCGCCACCAAACGACACGCCTCGTCCATCGGCACCAAGGTAAACGAATCCACCTCGCCGTCGTTCGGTGTCGGTTCGAAGTCTTTCGGTAACGCCAAGTCGTAACAAAACAGAACGTCCCGCTTGCAGCACCCGCGGTAGTCCGAGTTGTACGTCACGATCGAGGCTGATTGTAAATTTTCCGTCGCCAACGAAGGCGGAACGCTCGCCTCTTCCTCGCACTCCTTTACCGCGCACAGAACCGGGTCCATGTTCGCCGGAAGCCCCCCCGCCACGAGGTGGTCTAACATGTTCGGGAAGGTTTGTTTCGTTTGGCTTCGTTTCGCGACCCACAAGTGCGTAGGTTGCGAAGGCCTTTTCTCGTCCAAACACACGTAGCCGTTGATGTGCACGCCGTACGCGCGTATGCCCAGCAACGAAGCCGCCGCTCTTTCGACCAAAAAAACGGGCGGCTCGCCGTACGAAGAATTCACCGGGAAGAGTTCATCGCGCCATCCGTCGACGACGCCGCGTTTGTTCAGGCGCGCTAACACGGGCGCGACCGCGTTCGAACGGCTCGTGGCGTCGTTTCCCGCGATTGCCGGGTCCAGCGTCACGAACGTCTTCGTCTCCAGCATACGATGTGGGTTCGCGAGGAGCTCGGCGGTCGTTGAGGCGGGGAGTACTTCGTACTCCGCGTCGTACTCCGCGTGTGATTCGTTCATCTCGTCGCTTCGACACAGCGCGAAGACGCCCTCGCCCTCCTTCACCAGCTCGGCCGCGAACGCGGGCTGCATCAACCCCACGCTTTCGCCCGCGACCACGAGCGGGACGTACTTCCGCGCCACGTCCGCGGGCGTGATCTCGTTGCACTCCGCGACGCGCTTCGCGAACCCCGGGACGCGACCTGCGCCCGGGGATCTCGCGCGCGTCGCCGGCTCGGCGGACGCGCCCGAGACGGCCATGCCGCGCGGCGCTCGACGGCGACTCGGGCTCGGGCGCGCGGGCGAACGCGTGTGGGCGGCGGGCACGCACGACGCGACCATGCGGACGGAACGCGTGCTCCGCGCCTGCGCGTGGTGCTCTGCCGCGGCTCCGTGCGACGGAAGACGGACGAGCTCCGGAGCGTCCGGAGCCGGTCAGAGCTCCGGTCAGCTAAACCGGTTGAACGCCGCCGACCGCGAGCTGTTTCAAAGCGGATGCCGATCGAGGGAAAAAGATCGCGATTTGTCCGCGCGTGATTCGTCGAGCGGTCGGTGGCTGCAGTCGAAACCGCGTCCGTTCGACGGGTGATGAGCCTCGCGCGCTGCGCTCGCCGGGACGGGCCGAGCGTGACACAAGCGTCCGCACACCGGCACGGCACCGCAGGTGACGTCCGCCCACGCACGCCCCTGTCGTTCGAGTCCCTCCCCGACTCCGCAGCCGCGCCGAGCCGATCGTCCTCGATCGCACCACGATGGCCGCCACCGCCTTCGCCGCCTCCCCCCTCGCGGGCGTCAAGCTCGCGACGCGCTCGGCCGTCGCGACGCGCCGCACCTCGCGCGCCGCGCCGGTGCGCGCCGCCGCCGACACTGCCACGGCCACCGCGTCCATCGGCGAGACCTTCGCCGCCTTGAAGAAGCGCAACCAGTGCGCGTTCGTGCCCTTCATCTGCGCGGGCGATCCCAACCTCGACGCCACCGAGAAGGCGCTCGCGATCCTGGACGAGGCGGGCGCGGACGTCATCGAGCTCGGCGTGCCGTACTCCGACCCCCTCGCCGACGGTCCCACGATCCAGGTACGTCCACGCGCTTCGACAGCGAACGACGCGCGCCGGAAGAGAGCGCGCGGCGCGTCGCCGTCGAGGACCCCCTCGAGCGTCGCGCGCGACGCGCGTCGCCGGCCGAACCACCCTATCGACATCGGATAGCCACCTCGGAGGACCGGTTCGGAGGCGCACGCGATTACGCGGGCGCGACCAAAACGTCGCTTCTCGAAAAACCATCGGATTGGCGCGATATTCGTTCGTCGACGTCCGCCGCGTACGCTGACCATATGTCTCCCCCGTCTCTCTGTCACGGCCATTTTAAACCGTTTTCGAAACATCTCTCGTAGGCTTCCGCGACGCGCGCTTTGGCGAGCGGCACGACGTTGCAGAAGGTGATCGACCTGGTGGCGAAAGTTTCGCCCAACACGAGCGCGCCCATCGTGCTGTTCACGTATTACAACCCGATCTACCAGCGCGGGTTTGAAAAGTTCGTGACCGAGATCGCGGACGCCGGCGCGAAGGGTCTGCTCGTGCCCGACATCCCGTTAGAGGAGACCCCGGAGATTTCGAAAATCTGCAAACAGAACGGGCTGGATCTCGTGTTGCTGTCCACGCCCACCACGCCGATCGAGCGCATGGAGAAGATCGCGGCCGCTTCCAACGGGTTCATCTACCTCGTCAGCGTCACGGGCGTCACGGGTGTGCGCACCGGCGTGGAGTCGCGCGTGGAGGAGCTGGTTCAAAAACTCAAGACGGTGACGGACAAGCCGGTGTGCGTCGGGTTCGGGATCAGCAAGGAGGAGCAGGCGCAGCAGGTGGTGCAGTGGGGCGCGGACGGAGTGATCGTCGGCAGCGCGCTCGTCAAGGCGCTGGGCGAGGCGCCCTCCCCGGAGCAAGGGCTGGAGAATCTTGAGAAGCTCGCCAAAGAGCTTCGCGCAGGGTCCAACCGCGCCGGCGCGAAGGCGCCCGGGACAAAGGGGGGGTTCTTCGCGAACCTGTTCGGGAAGAAGTGACGTGACCGTGTCTGTCCACCGAGATCTCGAGGAGCGTGAGTTAAAAGTGGAACACATTTGAGGGAGGGTACCAGTACTTACGAGCGCGCGGGTCCGAGGGTGAATTTTATCAGACGGTGATTGATCTGTTGATGTCCACTTCTTTTTGTCGACCCGCCCGTTGACCGCGCGCGAACCGTTTTCGGCGTTTCCGAGCTCACGATTCGCGCGCGCCACATCTGTGTCGTCTCAGACGAGCGGCGCATGGCGGAGGTGCGTGTCGTGCGTCGCGCGTCGGCGAGCGCGTCGGCGCGCGCGCGACGTCTGTGGCGACGCGCGAAGAGCGGGGCGTCCGCCGCGGGGCGACGCGTCGCGTCTTGGAAATGGCGATGGTCGAGCCGCGCGTCCGAGACGACGCACGTGGAGACCGCGAGCGAGGAGGCCTCGACGGCGCAGACGAGCGCCCCTTCGGAACCGGCGGCGTTCGCGAGCGGGTGCGTCCCCTCGCTCCGCTCGAGACGGGCGCGTCGCGGGACCCGGCGGGAGGCGCACTCGCCGGGTCCGCGGCGACGCGGCGTCGACGGTGAGGACGCGGTGGCGTCTTCCGGGAAACGTGCGAACGCATCCGACGACCACGACGACGACGCCGAAGAGACGCGCGCTTGTCCTTCCGACGCGGCGCCTCTATCTCGGACTCCGCGAAGCGATGAGGAACCGAAACCGAACGATGAAGAATCAACCGAGACATCGCCCAGACGCCGCGAGCACGGCGGAGGGGAGGATGCACGAGACGAACCCTCGAACCGCGCGAACCTCCCGGGGTGGGTCGCGTCTCCGGTGGCGCGTCTCACTGAAAGGGTCGTCTCGCGAGAAGACCGGAGAGACGAATACGACGAAGAAGAAAACGGCGAAAACAAAAGTCTCGCGGTGAAACACCCGACGAGCTCGCTCCGAGACGCGCGGTCGCGGTCGCCGTCGTCTCTGCTCGCGCGACTCGCGACGCTCTCCGCGAACGTCGACTCGAGGTTCGAGGGTTTAGACTCGAGGGTAACCCGCGGTTACAAAGGTCAACGCGAACGCGCGCGCGACGGCGAGAACGTTTTGAGGAGACAGACGACTCCGTCGACCGAAACCTCTCCGGGGCCTTTACACGCGCTGGTGAAGAGCGTCGTGGCGCGACAGAGGGCGGGGTATGACGACGCGGAGACTGACGACGAAGGCGAGCGCCGCCGCGCGAAGGATGCCGAGTCGAACAAAGAGAACGACGATGACGCTTTAAGACGCGCGACGACGTCTTTTGGCGGCGACGCGGTTTCGTTCGTCTCGTCTCCGAAGACGCCGAAGACGCGTTTTTTTTTTCGCACGAAAACCCCGAGCGCGTTCTCGGCGGCGCGGGCCATCCCGCGGTTCGAGCGGGTCGCGTCGAGAAGCGAGAGTTTGTCTCTAAACGACAGACAAACGTCTTGCGGCGGATTCGTCGTCACGAAAGCGTTGCTCGAGGATGAAAACGCCAAGCGTCTGGCGCTGGGGTCGCTGTTCGACTCCGAAGAGCTCGCTCTGTGTGTGAAAGAAAACGACGGTCGTTCCGACGGAAGAAGAGACACACGCGAGACGGAAGAAGAAGAGACGCGCGTGTTCGCCGCGCTCGAGGCGCTCGTCACTCGAGCCGACATATGAGCCGCGTTTTGAGCGAGAGACTTTTTGACCGTCGCGTTGGACGCGAACGCTTCCCAGTTTTCGAGCGACTCCGTCGGTACTACCGTTTTCGCGCGGTCCGCTTTCGAAGGTGTCATCACTCTGTAAAGGCGGCGAGACTAAAAATTCGACGACAAAGCTCGTTCGCTAACATGGCACGGTCGGCGCCACTAGGCGCGTTTCTTGGAGACGGCGCACTCTTGTCTAAAGTCTCGTCTTTCCCTCTCGTTTGGCATGAGCCCGAAAAAACACAAAATCGGCCCCGCCACGCCGCGCGCCGCGGCGACGCTGGCGGACGCGCTGAGCGCGAGCCACGGCACGACACCGATCGCGCCGGCTTCCCACTCGAGCGCGTGCGGGAACGCGAGCCACTTTCCGATCGACCCCACTGCGGCTCTCTGCACGACGAACGCCGGCGCGCCGTCGATGAGTCTGTCGAAGTCGTCCGACGCGAATGGGTAAAATCGCGCCTTGGTCGTCAAAAACGCGAACGCGCATCCGACGAGCGCCTTGGCGACGGAGACGTAGTGCGACACGAACAGCGCCCGCCGCAACGCCGGGTCTGTCTGACGGTGCGCGAGCCGCTTTTCCTTGTGGTGTAAGAGGCGCTCGCGCCGCTCGGCGAACGCCAGGGAACGGGGGGACGTCGCGGTCGCCAGCGACGCGCGAAGCGCCCGGATGTCCTGCTGCAGCGTCCACACCTCGTCCGTGCCATGCGCGCGCGAGATGGCGAGGCGCGCGAGGTCCAGCGCGACGAAGATCGCGAACACGGCGAGCGCGGCCGGGGCGGACATGGATGTGGGGAGGCTTCGGCTGCACGTCGCGAACGCGGCGCGCGACCGCCACCGCCACCGCGACCGCCTCTGCGACCGCCACCTCTGAGGGGCGCCCCCGAGGAGGCCGTCTGATGTTCTTTTCGTGGAGGAAGAACCAACAACGCTTGGGGACGCGTTTTTTTCACCGGAGTCGGTCCCGATCGAGCTTCACCGCGAAACGCCGGACTGACCGGTTCGCTCGATCGGAGTCTTGACCGACTAGCCCCTACCCGCGTTATTGTTTTTCTGTACGCCTTTCCGCTTCCGCCTCGGAGCGTTCGACACTCCCCGACGCGCACGATGGCGCCGTCGTACGGGGCGACGCCGCGGGATGACGGCGTGTCGTCGACGCCCGTTTCGGGGCGGACGCCGGAGAGGCCGCCGAAAGAGAAGCGGAGGCGGCGCGCTCGGCGCGCGGACCCCGCGGACCTGCATCCCGCGATGCGGCGCCTGAACCAGCTCTCGGACTTCATCGTGACGTACATCCCGTGGCTGTTCCTGGGGTACCTGCTGTTCAGCGCGTGGTTTCTGCACGTGTTCTTGGCGGACGAGCACACTAAAAAGTTCCACACGTGGATCGACACGATGTACTTCGTGTTCATCACCATCCTCACCATCGGCTACGGCGACGTCTACCCCACCACCGACGCGGGGAAGAGCTACGTCATAGTCTTCATCTTAGTGGGCGCGTGCCTCGGGTCGGTCATACTAGGCTACGTCGCCGAGTGGGTTTTGGCGACGCAGGAGCGCGTGCTGGAGGCCATCGCGAAGCGGCGCGCGCGCGTGATGTCCGCGGACGTCGAGAAGATCCGCGAGCGGCTCTCGGACGCCAGCAAAAGGTCCATCGCGCGAGCCGAGCGGGGCGAGAGGGATATCGCGCGGCGGAGGATGGACGATGCGATGGACGAGCCGACGGAGACGGAATCGCCGGACGAAAAGAACGACGCGTCGAACGTGCCTGTCCTGAAAGCGTTATTCGTCGTGCTCTTCTTCACCACCGTCGGCGCACTCGGCATGATGGCCATCGAGAATTTAAGTTTCACCACCGCGTTTTACTGGGCCGTCGTCACGGTGACCACCGTGGGGTACGGCGACGTGACCCCTAAAACGGATTTCGGGAAAATCTTCACGTGCGTCTTCGCGACGCTCGCCGTCGGCACGGTCGGTTGGGCCATAAGCACGATCGCCGAGCTGTACATCAAGGCGTCGCTGGTGAACGACGCGAACGAGAAGCTGGATCAGTGCCGTGTGACGCCCGAGTACCTCGCGGAGGTTGGCGGGAAGAAGGGGTACGTCACACGGTTGGATTTTTTTAAAGCGACGCTCGTGTCGTTGGGCAAAGTCACCGACGCCGACGTAGAAATGGTCGACGCGCGGTTCGACGAGCTGGACGTGAACGACGACGGGCAGTTGTCCATCGAGGACCTCATCGGGGACATGGATCAGCTCGCCGCGGACCTCGCGAAGGTACTAAGAGCGCGCGAGGAGGAAACCGGTCCGTGACGCCGCCGGCGAAAAGAGCGTTGAGTGTTGAGAGCCGAGAGCGAGCGACAAAAGAACGTTTCGGCGTTCCGCCTACTTCAGCTGGCGCTCCGCGGTTTATCGAGTCGCCAACCCAAACTTGGTTCGGAGCTTCGGACGCGATGACGACTTGCAGATATCGATAGTCTATGAGCATTCAGTCAGAATTTCGAGTCATCGAGTGTGTGGATGAGTGGATATTTTCCGCTCGCGCGGAAAATATCCCTTTTGCGACGCATCTTTTTCATTTCTCGCGCCACGTGTCGCCCCTCTCGAGCGCGCGCAGCCTCGAGATGGAAGCTTCCATGTCCGCCCCCGCCCGCTCGATCCACGCCTCGACGTCGAAAGACGCCGCGCCGTTCCTCAGGTGCGTCTCGCGCGGCAGTCCGCGGTGGACGCGGCCCGCGTCCCCCGGAGGCATTTCGATGTGTGCTGACTCCGCGGTCGGCGCGTTTCCGAGAGCGACACGCGTCGCGTTCGTTTACTGACCCTCGCGTTTACCGTTCACTCGCTCCGACACGAAAACGAACCCACGAACCATGTACGTATCGTCGTTTCCAGGTTCATGTGGAACCTGGTCACGGACAAGTCCACCGACGCGGTCGTCGCGTGGGCGGGCGACGGCAAATCGTTCACCGTTCTTCACCCCGAAGCTTTGCCGCTTCTGTTACCGAAACGTTTGGGTCTGTTCAAGGAGTCCTACGGCGGGTTCGTGCGCGAGCTCGCGCTGTACGGGTTCCGGTGCGTCGCCAGCGACAAACACGGCATACCGGTGACGTTCGCCGTGGACGACTTCGAGCGCGGGCGATTCGACGCGCTGAAACGCGTGCGACGCAAGGCCAACTACGGCCGGAGCAGGCGCATGTGACACGCGCTTTTTTTTTTCGTTCGCGAAGAGCGACGAGTTGAGAGCGCGCCGCGCGCGTGGAAAGAGTTTCTAGAGTTCTTTCGAAGAAACGAGTTGATGGGAGTGTTGAGAGTGTTGAGTGTATACGGGTTGAA
>Ga0209666_1002478_pt1 | contig 13773 bp, 12 predicted proteins | sample SaaInlV_125m_DNA_FD_184679 | JGI IMG/M metagenome (GOLD analysis project Ga0209666, IMG submission 184679) | Marine microbial communities from expanding oxygen minimum zones in the Saanich Inlet - Saanich Inlet SI037_S3LV_10m_DNA (SPAdes)... | ecosystem: Environmental > Aquatic > Marine >...
CATATCTAGTATCCAATGCATCACTTGGATCGATATTGGAGACACTAAAAGGAGGCGACACAGTAGAAACCAACGATGTTTCAATCCGAACGCCATTTAAATTCGATTTTAAGTCTAGTATCAAACCAGAAAATCGAGTGTCATCTTTTACAGTGATAATAGAATTATCAATACTTTCAAAATCATACAGAGCAAACACCGAATTAGATTTGGAATCAATATTTTCAATGGACACGACTGTATTTTTTGCAGTATCGTGATAAACATCACCGGACAATCCAATATCAAATATAGTTTGAGGCCCGTTTGCAATATATTCACTAGAAGATGGGTTTTGATTAAATAAAACGCTATAATTACTGGTCGTTGCACTAGTATTTGTTACTATACCAGATGCGCCCGATCCCAATGTTCCTTCATCAACAAATTCTATATGTTCCCCATCAGTATATCCAACACCGCCAGATTCTATATCAATCCTTTCCACTTTGCCTGTTGTTGTGTGATCTATCTCAGCCGCAAAACCAAATCCACTACCTTCTGTAGTAAGGTTATAATGAATTGGTTGGTTTCTGGAATAATCCGTACCCGCATTTGTAATATCAAATCCCACCACACATTCGTATAATTTTTCTTCGAAAGAAGTCCCATTGGTCTGAGAAACTATTATATCTTCTTGACTTTCGAAATCACCAAAAATATTTGTTAGGAAATATTCTCTAACATCATATTCTCCAACTTTAAAGTCATTATAATATTCAACAGTAGCAGTTGCTTCTGATATTTTTCCTGTTATTCTATATGGATTTTGTATTTCTGGATTCTCTAAAGTAACGGTATGTGGTATCGATCGGACAGATGCACTACTCTCCCAAATATTATTACTGGCTTTAAACAAATTATCTTTTGGATAATAAATTTCTATAGGTTCATTGAAAATAGCGCGGAATAAAAAATCATACGATTTTTCAGTACCCTTAGATTGGTAAAAATCTTTCATAAATTTTAAAAAATTTCTTTGATTTTCATATGTAGTTTTTTTGATACCAGTAGATTCGACTAATCTTTTGACGCCATCTTCTGTATCCGGCGTGGTTGATATGTCCAAATACGTTTTTATATAAAATCTAACTTTTACAATATCATTTACCACCAAAGTATCTGGGTCGCCAGAAGAATTGATAAATTTAATAATATTACTTTCTATGATATAATCTGTATTTTCGACCAGTTTTACATAATCACCTGTTGTTCCTGTACGACTTACAGCTGGTGGAGTTAAATTATCTATATAAGATTGTAACGTGGTTCCATCGCCACGGTCAGTTGAAGTTGCTGGATTTTTAAATACCACAATTTCATCGACAACAGATGTCGCATCAGTTTCGCCAAAATAATAAAAAGGATTAAAATAATTAAGTTTGAAAGATGTTGCAATTCCATCCATTAAAAATTCTTGGTCATACAAACTTTCTGTAGCAGACTCGGCTGTTTTCCCTAATTGGTTTGCGTTCACATTTTCAGAGTTTTTTTCTTCTATTCCTTTTATTTTTACAACATTCGGAAAGGATGGTGCAAGTTCATTTTTATACAAAGAAACAAACATTTCCAATGTCTCATCTATATCACCATATCCGGTCATATCACCTGTGACACCGGACGGATTATCTGACTGAGCCATCCACTCATAATACAACTCTAAAAATTTTACAAACCTAGAATAATCTTCATCCGAAGAAATGTAATCCGGTAATTGAGATTTTATATGATCTGCAATATTTGAAATATTAGTTTTATTCATTTTTAGTATCCACCGCTACTAGAACCACCACTAGATCCGCCGCTACTAGAACCACCACTAGATCCGGCGGCTGGAGAATCGGAATATGTTCTAGTTATAGTTGTTCCGCCAGTTGATGACGTGATTGACATAGCCGAATTATTATATGTGGTTGTAGTGTTTCTGGATACCACAACTCTTTGTGTTGATATATCATAATTTTCATTGAAATCATCTGTATCTTCTAGCATTATAATATTCAGTTCGTCAAAATCTAATAAAATAATTTGATTCCTTACTGGAAATATATCATTATTTAAAGGTTTGACGACCACTCCCAAAGTAGAAGACGCGCCGACAACACTTGTTATGGAAATATCAGGAATAGATATTGTTCCGGTTTCGTAATTTATTGTTCCAGAATATAACGGATTATAAACTTTTTCTCCGCTGAGGTCCATAGTATGAAATCTTATTTTACCCAAACCATCATCATCAAGATAATATGCATTTTCGTTACCAGTAATATAAAATGCTTTTGAATATAGAGTCGATGGAGCTAAAGCGTTATTAAACCGAAATATATAACTAGTGGCCGTGTCTAAAAATATTGGTTTCTCATTAATCATCAAAATTTCAGTCAAGTTGTTGGTTATAGATTCATCACTTTGGTCAATTTTGGCAAGAAATTGAGAATATCTAAAGTAACTATTAAAATCATTCAACATATTCATGTCATAATCTACAATAGATTTTTTAACAATTTCTTGCAATGTAGATTCATCCAACATTGTAGATTCGTTGTCATATTTTACTTGAGTCGAAATTTTTAATTTTATAAAATCAGGATCGACAATATCTGGTGTCAAAGTCAGTACAGAATAATTTTTTACCAAATCTTGTTTGATTGATTGCTTTTCTTGCGAAGAAACATAAAATCCAGAATTGGGTTTGATACTGATAAACACCTTTCCATATTCAGGCGGATCGGAGTCTTCGCCACCCCAGATATTTACAGATGATGCTTGTGGATAAATTTTAGGAATTATTGTCTGATAATCTCTAGCAGTCACAGCTCGATTCTGTCCCTCGAAAGTTTTTGGTGCATAAAATTTAATAGAATTTGTCGATTCTCTATCTGCTCCGCCATAACTTCTTCCAATTATTTGCAAGTTATCTTGAATATTTGCCGCTTTAATATTTTTATTTGAAGAAATAAGTCTCAAATTTCCCGTCATATCGTTTGCAATTGCGCCTTTAGTAACTAAATACTTCAGAGTAATTATATTTCCATTTTCAACAGATGTACCCAAGACGTTATCGCCAAAAACAATCTCATATTTTTCCTCATACGATTCCTGCAAGAAAAAGACTTTACTAATATCTGTCAATGACATTGTATCAGTAGATCTTTTGAATTCTATTAAATTGGTGTCGGCAACATTTGATTGAATAAACACTTTCAATGTGTCTGTATCTACATCAGAATTTGATATAAGAAATTTTTGATTTGGATCTGTAGTATCAACTATAAATTTTTCTTCGACATAAGTGCCTTGTATAACCTCTAAATCAAAAATTTCATATACATGTCTATATGAGCCATTTTGACGTAGTTCAGGATCGAAAGATCTCCTAACAGTTCGACTCACTTTAGGAATAAATTTATATTCTTCGTATGTCTGACTGTTACTTTTCGAAAACAAAAAAGTGTTGTCAATTTTTATACTACTAAAAACTGACGGGTCTTCATAGTCCGAAATAATTTCAAATGTGCATGATAGTGAGGCCTCAGATGCTCGTGCCGAAGATGGTGTATATCCTAATAACTTTGCTTTAGCTACAACATTGTCTCTCAACCTTGCAGTGTCCAAAAACATTTCATTGGAAATCATGTTGAGATAAAAAGAATTATAATAAGTATTATAGCTCAAAAGATCGGTAAGAGTTGATAATCCAGAGCCTTCAAAATCATAATCCTTGAACGTAGGATCACTTTTCATATATTCCTTTATACTACTTTTAATATTTGTAAAATCTAATTCGGAAATTTGAATATTTTTTGCCATCTATCTTACTCTTTTAATCCCTAAAGTGTATGTTAGTACCTCATAGACAGGCGGCACCGAATACTTAATGATAATATTTAGTTTATTTGAGTTACTATCTTCTTTCCAATCACCAAAACTTACATCTTCTACTACTATTCTTGGTTCGTGTTTTTTTAACGATAATTTTATAATTTCTCTAATATTTATCTCGCCAGGCACGGATATTCTTTCAAAATCCGTCATCAGCTCAAATAATGTTTTTAATACATCTCCACCATAACTGGGCATAAACCTTCTTTCTAATTTAGAGGTCATCAATATATTAGTAATGCTCTGTTCTATAGCAGGAAATCGGACCCTATCGGGACGATCTATTTTCATCACCACATCATTACTAATGGGATTTTTCATAAATTTTAAATCGAAATCTCTGTTTGTTTCTGTTGCATATGCCATTTTAATTCCTTTATGGATTCAGATGAATTTGAGCGCCTTTGATTGTTGTATTGCCACCGCTTGTTGTGTCTATTTTTCCACCAACTTCTACGTTTACATTTCCACCTATTTTGACATTTACATCAGCATCTACCACAACATTTGCAGTACCCTTTACATGAATATTATTCTCTCCAAAAATGATTTCGTAATTGTCTTTTACTACCTTTACAACTCTAGTGCCGTCTGGATGTATTTCTTCAAAAGTTCCAGCTCTATGATAAGTATGTATTCTTTCAGCCCCTGGCGTATCGTCAAATTCTTGAATATGTCCCGATTCTGTGAATAGTGCTTTGTTATGCGGATATTTTGCTCCAAATGGATTGTCCGGTTCTTGAAACAAATCTGTAACATCTCTATCTGCAATTTTTTTCTCTACTGACGGTGGCTTTGGACTACTGCTACCGCCGCCGGATTGTTGCGGCGCTACAGAATAACCATCACTTGAAGATGGGGCCTCTGCCTCATATTTTGCGTTTTGAGTATTTCTTGAAGCATCTTGAAATTCATCTGGAGCAACTTCCCACATTACATCTCCATCTTTCAATTTTGATGAAGCCGGACCAGTTCCAGCGTCGCTAGATGTTCCGGATTTTACCGCTCTGTAAACTTTTTGTTCTATATATTTACCATCATCTTTGCTATTCAATAACCTTCGGGCATTTGCTTCGTGGCCACCCATCTGATTATTGACTTTATCTCTCACAGTTCCCTTTGCACCACCGTTGGCCGCATCAGATCTTCCATAGTATTTTTCACCAACACCACCAGCATTGATAGCAGAGTAAATTTCTAATCTACCCATACCATTTTTCACACCATGCGCCCGTAAAAATTTTACAACCGCGCCGTTGGGGCCAAGTTGCGTATCAATCGCGGTTTGTTCTGTACTAAAATCGACACCATATTGTTTTGCCTGTGGTTCTCCAAATTGTATTACACCCCTATGTTGACCCCATGCTTCTGTCTTCGGGCCCACGCGTCTGGCGTCCCATCTACCACCCATCTCATAAGACATGACAGTACCGAAGTCTAACGCACTACATTGCATTGCAGCAGCAGCTGTGATAATGCCAGTCCTAAATGTGTATGGAGGTAGACTTCCGATTTGATTTTCTTGTAATTGTGGAGAACGCACTAAGTCTCCCTCTGAATAATCTGTCCCATTTTTCCATTCGCTAACATCCAAACTAGGAGCTGCACCTTGATTTTCGCTAGATTTTGGTTCTGGTTTATCATAAGTGCCAGTGTTTCCGCTAGGACCTGATGTAGAAGGAGAATATTCTAAAGGAGTTCCTTCAACCGAAGATCCAGTACTTTTGGAATCTTGACTTCCTGTTTTTGGGTCTGGTACAATGCCATTTCTTTTTATTGGTACTGTGCCCCGTTCTCCTTTTGCCATGCTGAAGTGCATTGCATCCTTGACACTATTCCAATCACCACCCCAACCAAGGCCATATTTTTTTGCAATCGTTGAAGTGTTTGACGGCATGTCACTTTCAAATGTTTTTTGGTATGGGTTTTCAGCGGGGTTGATATCTATCGCAACACCAGAGGCATGATAACTCCATTTTTTAGAACCTCTACTTTGTCTATGCACATATCCACCAAGACTATAAATGGTATATCCATCCGGATGATTCGGCGCTGGAGTTCTTTCGAATTCGTTTATAAAGTTTTGAAAATTCTTTGCATAGATAGACGCAACCCAAGTACTTTTGCCATTTTTAGATGTAATTTTTGAAAGTCGCTCTCTATTGTCTGCATCATTTGGACTACCGGATTGATCTGGACTAGCGCTATCATTTCCTTTATTGTGATTATCATTTGATGCGCTTGCACCACTTTCACTTGTCTCAACTCCTGCTCCAGTTGCTAGAGGGTTTACGTCACTCTGATTAACAACCGTACCGCCTTCGACACTCGCACTTCCTTCAGCAGGATAAGTCCCATCTGGAGATTTTATAGAAGTCGCATTTGGTTTTCCATAAACAGTTCCCCAAACTATAGGATCCTGAGCGTTCATACCATCTCGGAAAAATCCCATAACCCATGCGCCAGGCAGAGATCCAGTAGGAGATTGTCCAACACCACCAATAGCAGCACTAGTGATGGGCATAATCGGCGCAGCCCAAGGTAATTTATCTGTTGGAATTTTTGATTTATCATCACTATGAAATCCAAAAATACGAACTCGGACTCGTCCTAATGTCTCTGGATCATTGACATCTTCTACAATGCCTTGCCACCAGACCAATCCTTCAGTACCAGTAAAAAGATTCATTTACCACCGCCCCCTGTCAATACTGGTTCTTTTGATGGCAAAACATCATTGAAACTGTCTTTGACTAATTCTAAATCTGTGGTGTACTTATCGCCAGCTAGTATATGTCTAATTCCTGTTATCAAATATTTTCCACTGTAATATTTATCTTTCCATTCTTCGCCCATATCAATTCTAGTAAATAGAGGTAGGGTCAAATTTACAGTATCACCAACTACCAAATCACTATCGCCATATACAGACACTTCGCATTTGATATTATTCATAAGATTTGTATAAAACAATCTTTGTCTAAAAATTTTCTCTTGATTATACATCGGCCGTCCTTCTTTGACTTCAACTTCGGGTACTATAAATCTTACCGAAGTATCATCATCAACTTTCATATATTGTTTTCCTTTTCCAGAAACATCGAAAATTGGACCTGATGTATTTTTGTTGTCTTTATCATAATTCAAATATTTGTATTCTTCGTGATCTTCCCATATACTATGTTCTAAGTCGGTCTTATTTCTTGTAAGCATGTCAATGGTAGAAACTTTGGAAGCAAAAACACCATTTGCGATATTATCTAAAACCGAAAAATTGGAAAGAAATTTATAGGAAATCGCCTTTTTGTTTTCTATATTTGAGTCGACCGTATCTTTTCCATCAACACCAGCATTTTTGTATGCACCAAGTAAAAATTCATTTTTTGGTTCTTCTTCAACCAACATCTCCATAGGTTTCATAACATATTTTTTACTAGTTTCATAAAACATATAAGACGAACTTTTATATTCTTCGTGAAAGGCCTTTCCACACAAAAAAGAAATTGCTTTCATAGGTGTCATATTAGGAATCACAACCCCAAGTTCTTCATCGTACTTGTCTTCGCTTTCTTCAAATTCAAATGTTTTTTTAGATTCCAATCTCTCAAAACACTTTTCCGCGATTTCTGTGGCACTACCTTCAAAATATTCTGATATTCTTTGCTCAAAATTTGTTATCATATCCACAGAAACCAATTCTAAATTATAAGTCTGCGTCCCGACATCACTTTCCAAATCTGTAATTTTATTAACAATCATTTCCAATTCTATATCATCGGACAACCCATAAGTTACATAAGATATTTGAACTTTTTCCTGCCCTATAATTGGTAGAAAGTTGAGAATTCCATTAGCATCTTCCAAAGTCAGTTGCGCTGTTATGGAAGGAGAAAATAAGTCCTCATAAATATTAAGAGATTTATAAGAACCAGTGAGATCCAATTCAAAATCGTTATGGGAAACTATATTCATTTTTTTTATTTCACACAACCCATATGTTTGATTAACACTCATTATGCAACAGTCCCTTCCCAATGTTCTAAAAATTTACCCAATAGTTGTTTTTTCATAATTCTTATAGTTCTATTTTTTTCGTTTTTCTCTTCTTCATATTCATATTTGGACTGCATAACATAAGAATTTTTATCCTCTATCGACATCATAGAATATGTTGCTGGAGATATTATATGCCCTTCTATCTTGTGAGTGAACTTATGCGGAATGTTTTGAGCAGCTATAAATCCTAACCCAACATTATATGAAGTGTCAGATTCGGGATTCAGAAAATTCCAACCATCGATAAAGTTTGTTTGATTTGGTTCTGTATTCATCCCATTCCATACATAAAAATCATCTTTTATTTTTACAATTTTTCCCATAACGCGGCCATTTAAATTTTGCAAAGCATTTGTATCATTTTGACTAACATATGGAAAATCTTCAATATTTCTAATTCTAATCACATTAGACATAGTTCTAATATCAATATTATTATTGAAAGGTCGTGTGTTCGAACCACAATAATAAAGTGTATTAGGAGCGTTGTCCGGAACTTTAAAAGTTATGATATTAGAACCATAAAAATCTTTTTCAGTTATTCCCTCACGATATGCGCCATAAAATCTATGTGGGGCCCAGTAATTTTTTCCATTATCTGTAGTAAAATAGAATTGATCTACAGGCGAAAAATTGATTTTAAATGTATAAGTACCACCACGAAACAAAGTAATTTCTGGATCTCTTTCATCATTGATTAAAAAATGAGTAGATTTTTCGGGATTGTTCCAATTATTACATGAAATATTAAAAATCCTAGAACTAGGAACTGGATATCCCATTTGTTGCAATGGAGACCAGTTTTGAGTTATACTATCCCACTTTACGCCCATATCAATATTTTCGTTATAAACAATCTGTCCATTATAATTTCCAAAAGAAGTCGTACCGTCTTTCGGCAAAATTGAAACAGGAGCTAATCTTTTTAATTCTACAACATTTTTTGGTTCGTATTTTTTAGTGATATACTCTTTTAATGTAGTTTCGTTTTTGGGAAGTTCTTCGTAAACATCCAATATGTTGTTATACATCAAGATAACCCATGAATATTTTGGATCTCCATAGTAATTACTAGAAATACTTTCTATTGTCTGGCCCGAAGATATGGTATGTACCAAATAGTTTTTAGGGTCATCTTTATAAGAGTCTAAAATATATGCAAATCTAAAAATATTTTTAGATTCTACTGGACGATTATCTAGTCTTATATCATATTTAATATTTGAAATTTTATCAAACATTTTTAGTATCCTTCCATAGCATCTTGTTTAGATACAACTTGCACTTCTTGAAATGTTAATGTGAGATTTATAAGAGCTGGCGCTGGTTCTTCACCCCCGTCACTCTGAAACATGGCAAACTGACCATTACCACCATAAGATACATCACAACCAGTGCATACGGTTGGTTTTATCTTATTCAAATAATTAGTAGGAGATCCATCAATCATATATTCTATAGTAAAATAATTGGGCGGATTGAAAGTATTTCCATTTCCTCTAATTTCAGGCAACATCTGAATCCTAAAAAATTTAATTATTTTTCTCAACATATCAGATTCTTCCCAAGATTTAGGCAAAAATTCATATGCATAACTAAAAGTCCTAAAGTCTACTCCCTCGAATAAAACATGTCGATTTGCAGCACCAACCCCAGCGAGTCCCGAAGTTTGCGCCATAACAGCAGTTGTTTCGACTCCTGCAGCGACCTGGCCGGTGATTGAGCTCATCAAATTTGACATTACGTCCAGATTTGATTCATCTCCTTCAGAAAGAGCGACATTTCCAAAAGTTCCCGCCAGACTTCCACCTTCTGTATTTCGATATCCTACCTGTGAATTTACTGAAAGATTTTCTGGTATATATAACTGCACAGTTCCCTCTAGTGAGGCTGCATCACCTTGAGATTCGCTACCGACAGTTGACGCTTTAGTATATCCAGCAACATCATTAGAGAATGCAGTAAATACAATATAATCTCTTACATTATCGCTGCCAGTGTCGCCGGGGTATGCACCGGCGAATGGATGTTCCATATCGCTTGCTTGTAGTTTTCCTTCAGAATTTGTAAGTCTGTCAGTTTGTTGAGTCAAAAAACCGGCTTGATCTAGTGCATTTTTTTTAATATTATCGGCAGCTCTTTTAACGCTTTTGGACTGCAAAAGTTTATCTTTCAATTCTTCTTTAGTTAAATCTTCAAGTCCGTCTACTCCCCAAACTTCTAATTGTGCTGCGATATTTTCATCTGTGGGGGTGACACCCCGAGCTTTTATGATATCTTCTATTGTTATATCTGCCACCTGTTTAGTTGCATTTTTAACAGCGGCATGTTCGTCGGGAAACACACTGGCCAACACTTCATCTACGGTGAGACGATCCTGGCCGGGCGGTTTCGGTGGCGTTAAAAGACCACTTGCATATGCAGCGGCCGCTTCTTTATAATTCAAATTTTTTCCGTCTATGTTTAACGTGCCGGCCATGTGTCAAAGACTCCTAAATAGTTAAATATATTTATAAGGTTTTTTTAGACACGATGCGGAGATTTACATATAAAGGAAAATATAATCCTATTAACACACATAAATATGTGGGAAATGCTAAAAATGTGACCTATAGGTCTATGTGGGAGCGCAGATTTATGAAATATTGCGACATGAATACAAATGTGTTGCAATGGTCCAGCGAAGAATTAGTTATACCATATATTTCGCCCGTTGACAATAGAAAACATCGGTATTATCCAGATTTTTTGTTGACAGTGAAAGACAAAGACGGCAATAAAAAAACAATGGTCATAGAAGTAAAACCAAAAAGAGAAACAAAAGCACCAAAAAAGAAATCAAGAGTCACCCCTAGATATTTACAAGAAATGAAAACATGGAGCGTCAATGAAGCAAAATGGAAATATGCGACAGAATTTTGTAAAGACAAAAATTGGGAATTTAGAATATTAACAGAAGATTTTAAGGCACTATTAAATGGCAGTTAATTTTACACCACTACTCAAAAGACTTGCAGCGAAAGGGATAAAACCCAATACGCCGGCAGCAAGAAATTGGTTTCGTAATAAAGTGCGAGATACAAGAGTAAATCGACAGAAGTTGATGTCAGCGTCTGACAGGTCGGAGGCGATGCCTAAAATTGGTTCTATGTATTGTTATGCTTATGATCCTAAACATAAGAAAACTTTACCCTATTATGATGAGTTTCCATTGATATTTGTGGTAGAGCCGGCGCCCGGCGGGTTTATTGGAATCAATTTACATTATGTGTCACCTAGAAATAGAATAATTATAATGGACAGTCTGAGTTTAATCACAACAAACAAAAAGTATGACAAATCAACAAAACTGGCAATGACTTACAATATATTAAAAAACTTGTCTAAATATAATATGATCAAACCATGTCTGAAAAGATATCTGTATGGACAAGTAAAATCAAATTTTGTAAAAATAGATTCGAACGAATGGGACATTGCAATATTTTTACCTGTTCAAAAATTCAGAAAGGCCGCTGCAAGCACAGTCTGGTCAGAAAGCGCAAGGAATAGTTAAATGGGAAATATGGATAAATTTATTGCAAATATAAAGTCGGGGGGATTGAGTAGGGCCAATAGATATGAACTATTAATAACCGCGCCGAGTATTTCAGCCTTAGGAAATTTTGCAAATAACGGCGGCGCCGAGCAACTAAGATATAGATGTTCGACAGTAAGTTTACCTAGCAAATCTATCGCAACGTCAGAAACAAAAATATATGGACCAGTAAGATTAGCACCCTATCAAATCACATACGATCAACTTTCTTTCAGTGTGTATCTTAGCGATGACTTTAGAGAAAGACAGTATTTTGAAGATTGGATGCATTATGTAATTGATTACGATACACATAGAATTAGATATTACAAGGAATATTCTGCTAGTGATATGCAATTATTAGTAATGGATGAAACAAACAAAGTTACAAATACATATGTATTCGAAGAGTCGTACCCCCTATCAGTCGGCGAAGTTTCTATGTCGTACTCAAATGAAGAGCCTGCGACATGTGACATATCAATGACATATAGAAAATATATGTCAAAATCATCATACACGGAAAAAGAAGGTCGGACAAAAAGAAAAGGACAAGAAAAACTTAAAAATTTAGTAGGATCTCAATATGGCATACCATCTGGGAGTTCTCCTCAAGAAATACAGAACGCTCTAAATTCGGTGCCAGGATTGTAGATATACTACTAAATATACAAATTGAAATGAAATGGAAAAATAATGTTACCTAGAATTGACACACCAACTTATGAATTAGAAATACCATCTACAAAACAAAAAGTGAGATTTCGACCTTTCTTGATAAAAGAAGAAAAAATTCTTCTGATGGCCCAGCAAGGAGACGACACGGACGAAAAAATCGAATCTATCAAACAAGTGATAAGAAATTGTATAATTCAAGATATTGATGTTGAAAAATTAGCAACATTTGATATAGAGTATATTTTTGTAAATCTTAGATCAAAATCTATAAGCAATATTGTCGAGTTAAATTATAATCATATGTGTAATGCCAATGGAGAATCTAAAGAAGAAAAAATACCCTTTCATCTCAATTTGGACGATGTGATTGTAGAATTCGAGTCTCAAGAAAATTATAATAAAATCGAATTGACAAATAATATTGGTATCATAATGAAATATCCAAATTTTAGCACTATGCGAATGTTATCACAAACAGACACATATGAAGATATAGTGAATGTCATTGCTACATGTATTGACATGATATATCAAGACGAAGATATTTTTAACACTACCGATCACCCTATAGATGAAGTGAAAGATTTTATAGAAAATTTGACACAAGAACAGTTTGGAAAGATAAATGATTTTTTTGAAAATATGCCTGAAGCTGCCGCGATTTGTAAAATTAGATGCAATAAATGTGGATTTGAGAAAGATATGAGGGTGGCGGGGATCACCGATTTTTTTCTCTAACTTTAAATAATGAATCCTTAGTATCTCTATATAGAAATAATTTTGCATTAATGCATCATCATAAATATAGTTTGACTGAATTGGAAAATATGATACCGTGGGAAAGAGAAATATACCTTACATTATTGATGGATTATATAAAAGAAGAAAACGCTAAACAAAATCAAAAATAAAGGAATATTCGTGTGGAAAAACAACTAGAAAAAGACTCCAAATATGCCTACCTAGATCGAGACCATGATGGCATAGTTAGTGATGAGGAAATGGCAATGGAAAAACAAATGATAGAATTAGCCGACATGAAATCGAACGTGGAAAATGAAGATAAGAAACAAGACGCCCAAAGACACATGGCATGGTTCGCTCTCTTTGGTATGTTATTATACCCTTTTGCAGTAGTTATTGCAGAATTAATAGGACTTGTCAAGGCAAGCTCAATTCTGGGAGATATGGCCCCAACATATTTTGTGTCGGTTGCTGCAATAGTCGCAGCATTCTATGCTAAAGAAGTAATGGGTAAAAAGTAAATGGCAAGTCTAGCAGGAGTAACGGATCAACTACAACGTCAAAACCAACAGGAATTGGCGAGTGTAATAAGAATTGCAAATGAACAGTTGGTTTCTTCTGGTGCTAGACAGGGACTAGATGAGATTGCTAAAATATTTGAAGCTCAACAGGGCACTTCTTTAGAAGAATTTAAAGCTACTAAAAAACAAATAGTAGAAATGCAAAGAGACTTGGCAAACTTAGACGGAGTCAACTCAGAAGAAAGGAGAATGTTGCAGAGAGTCCTAGAAACATCT
>Ga0209666_1002482_pt1 | contig 13765 bp, 8 predicted proteins | sample SaaInlV_125m_DNA_FD_184679 | JGI IMG/M metagenome (GOLD analysis project Ga0209666, IMG submission 184679) | Marine microbial communities from expanding oxygen minimum zones in the Saanich Inlet - Saanich Inlet SI037_S3LV_10m_DNA (SPAdes)... | ecosystem: Environmental > Aquatic > Marine >...
CAGCAGACCGGCGCCGCGACGCGCCGCCGCTGCGCCTGGAGTGGACGCCGACGAACGGCGCGACGTCTCGGCCAAAAAGCGCGACCGAAACCGAAACCGAAACCGAAACCGAAACCGAAACCGAAAAAAAAGGCGCGCTCGGCTTTTTGCTTCGCGAGGACGTGTTTGCCGCGCTCGCGGCGGCGAGCCGAGCGGTCTCGACGCGCGGCGAGACGCCCGCGTTCCTGGTCCGCGTCCCGTTCTCGAGACGCTCGCCGTCCTCCGCGCGCGCGAACATCTCGCGCGGAACGGTCATCAACCGTGCGTCCCACAAGACGCGCGCCGTCGGAACGCCGGCGCCGCACGCCGACGGGCCGATTTTGCTCGTGCGGCTTGATTTTCATTTTCGGCGTTCCGAAACCGAAGCCGAACGTATGAACGTAGCCTTCGTCGCCGACGCGCTCGCGTCGCTCCCGTCGCTTCTCCTGCGCGCGGTCGCGGTCGCCGGCGCGAGCGCGCGCGAGCGCGCGCTCGCGGCGGTTCGCGACGCGAAGCGGCGCGAGGAGGCTGCCCGAGACCAAAAGGCTGTCGCGGACGGAGGCGGGACGGAGAAGCCCGGCGCGACCCCGGCGTCCGTCGCGTCCACCGGGCGGAAGCGCGCGCGCGGCGACGCCGGCGCGGACAAGGCGCGCGCGGCGGCGGCGGCGAAGCGGAGGGCATCCGAACGTCGCCGCGATGCTTCTTCTTCTCTCGAGACCGCCGGGAAACGCGCGGAGACCGCGTCTGCGGAGGTGGCGGACCTCGACGACGACGCGTCGCGCGAACGCGCGCTGGCGCATCTGGCGTCGTCGCGCGTGCGCTCCCTCGACGGAGCCGCCAAGAGACTCTTGGCGTCTGCCGCCGACGACGCCGACGCGGACGACGACGACCGACCACGTACCGAAGATGCCGACGACGACGATACCATGTACCATCGTTTGTCGTCTGGACCTAAAAACACGCGTCGTCCGCTCGGCGCTTCCGCGTTCGCGCGCGTCCTGTCGGCGCTCGCGGCGGCGCGGCGACGGCGCGACGGGTTCTCGTGTACGGCGCGCGACCGAAAACCGTTGCTCCCGGCGTCACAGGGGTGGTCCCCGGAGAAGCTGCGCCTCACCGCCACGCTTCTCCGCGCCGCCGCGGACGTCGCGGCCGGCCACGACGTGGTCTCGGAGGCGCGCCGGGACGCCGGGAAAGGCTCGGGCTCGGGTCCCGAGGTCCCGTCGCCCTCCGGCGCGGCGGACGGAGGCCTCGCCATCGCGGCGCCGAGCCGCAGCCCGAGCAAGAGCGGCGCGTCTCGCGAGTTTGGTTCAAAGTGCGTCGACGTTCCGGCGCCTCGCGCTTCCGGCGACGTCGCGGTTAAGGAGCACGACAAAAGCTCTCACGGCGTTTTAGATTACGCCGCCGCGGAGGCTGAGCTGCGCGCCAAGGTGCAGCGCGAGCGGCGCGAGAAAAGAGAGCGGCAGAGAATCACCATGGCGCCGCGGCACGTCCCCGCGGCGCGAAGAACCGGAAACGCCGTCCTCGCGGCGGCTACGAAAAACGCCGCCGCGCCCGTTCCCCACAAGAGCCAGTCTGCGTTGACGAACCCGCGCGATTTCGCGAACAAAGACAAAGACGCGACGCACCACCGTGCGCACAACGGCAGCGGGGGGGGGACTGTGTCCGGGCACGAGCCTGTGAACGGAGACGGCAATTTCGGGCATACGCACGAAAACGAACGCGGCGTTTTCTTTGGAGCCGAACGGGACCGGGACCCCGAGCCGAGCGAATCGGCGGTTGGCGCCGGCGCGGCGGCGCCGCGCGCGACGCGCAACCGCGTGTGCACGAAGTGCCACATCGAGCTCACGCCCATCCCGGGCGTCAACATGAGCCTCATGAAGCACTGCTACGCCTGCGGGGGGACGCTCGCGCCGGGGATGTAGGGGGTACTTTGTGTAGTAACACTGATTTGATTCGTACGTCGCGCGAGTCGGACGACGCCGCCCACTCGAGCGAAAAAAAAGAGGTTTCGCCGGTCAAAAAGTTTCGCGACCGGCAGGATTTGAACCTACGCGGGCATTGCCCATTGGATATCTTGCTCGAAATTTGCAATCGAGAGACTGATTGCTCACACGTTCAAGTCCAACCCAATAACCACTCTGGCACAGTCGCGCGAGAGAAATTCACTGGTGGAACGCTCGACAGTGCCGCGCGCGAAGAAAGTCGGGTATTTGATGCCCAAATTTTTTTCGTGAATTTGCGTTTTGCTCGGACTAATTGTGCTGTGTGTTAAGGTGTGTTTTTCCATTGAGCTGCCTCCTCCGGAAAAAACTCGGCAAAGCAGGCGAACGAACCATCATCCGTCGCCCGCTTCGCACTTCTCGCAGCGCGCGAGTGGTGCGTGCGAGACTCATCTAGCAGGAATCCGACATGAGCGTGCGTGGTGATCCCGCGTGACTTCTCTCGCGCCTCGCGCGCGCCTGGACGCCCTCCCCGGGCCGAGCGTTCGGTCGATCGCGCGCGTCTTCCTTTCAAACGCGTTCGTCCCTCTCGCGAAAAGATCATATGTCGCCCGATCTCCCCCGCTGACCCTCTCCCCGTGCGCTCTCTCGTCGCCGCAGGAGGGCAAGGCCGAAGAGGTCACGTGGGAGGACCAGCAGCACATCTGCGCGTTCGGCCGGTTCAACACCCGAGTGCACGAGGTGAACGCCGAGCTCAGGGCCAAGGCGGTGCGTGCGCGAAACCAACACCTTCGCCGTCGGTTCGTTCGCGTGGAAAAAAAAGCTCTTTCGTCTCTTCGCGTTTTTTCGCGCGCGTCTGATCTGATTCTGACCGCGAACCCCCTCCCGTCGTCGTCGCTCTTATTGTCGTCGCGCGAAACGCCTCTGTGTGACACAGAAAATGGCCGAGGACCTGGAGGAGGCTTCGAACGAGCTGATCGTCACGGACGAAGACGCGGTTCGGTTCGGGGTGGGCGAGACGTTCGTGCTCGTGGAGAACGACGACGCCGAGGCGATGCTCGAGAAGCTGCTGGGGGAGACCAAGAAAGAGGTGGACGCGCTCGAGGCGGAGAAGCGCGAGCTGCAGGGCGCCATGGCCGAGCTCAAGGAAAAGCTGTACAAGAAGTTCGGGAACTCCATCAACCTCGAGGAGTGATGAAGCGACGCGTGACGGTTCCTTCGCTTTACAATAAAAAACAGACGCTTCTTTTCGCGCGTCCTCTCGTCAGCTCCTGAACTTCCCGCATGTGTCCTCGCACGACGTGCTCATGTAGCTGAGGCATATTTTGAAGTTGGTGGAGCCGCCCTCGCCGGACGCGGGGAACGCGCGGTCGCACGCGCTCCCGAACGCCGTCTGGCACGCCTCGCGGCACGCGTGTTTTTTATCGCGCGCGTCGCGCGCGCACCGCGTCTGGCAATCGCGAATCCCGGTGAACTCGGCGCACACGTCCACGCACGTGTTTTTCTGATCCGCGCCCGCGTCCGGCGTGACCCGCCCCGAGCCGGGAAGAGGCAGGTTGTGCAGCGCCGCGTACTTATCGCGCGACGCGAGCTCCAGGTGGCCGTCCACGGAGTCGATGCCGTTGTCCCGCTGTCGGAGGAGACGGAGGAGACGAAGGAGGCGGTTTTTCGTCAGTTTCACTTTCACTCGAGGTCTACATTGTACGCCGCGAAAGTGTGCGTCCGCGCGGCGCGATCGAAAACGAGAGCGTGGAATTTGACATCCGGCCGACACGCGGCTGACGGCGTGCCGCGCGCGACCGACTTTGCGTGCCGGTGTGTTTCGCGCCGCGCTTCGCGACCGCGCGTTCGAATCGTCACAGCGCGCGCGCGTACCTGCCACCGCTTCGTCGCGATCGCGGTCCTGTCCCCGAAATACCCCGTCGGCTCTTCGTTCAGGTACCCTTTCCTGGAGAGAAATCGCTGCAAGCAATGCACGTCTCCGCCGTAGGACCCGCGCCCGAGGTCGCGGGGAAAGTAGCACGCGTCGCCGTCGCCGGACGGCATCCTCGTTCGATTCTCGGCGAACTTCGTGTTCGGGCGCGGGACCGAAAAGGGGGTCGCTGCAGGGCAGCAGCCCGTGCGATCGTCGATCTGACGACGCGTGTGACGAGGCAGGCGGTGATGACAAGGCAGCGCCGAACTTTAAATTATGCCGGTCGCGTCAAAAAGGCGGTGCCCACAAATCAAATCGCCGACGTTTCGTTACCCGTCAGTCGGAGGCGCGCGGGCATCGCGTCGCGGTGGCGATGAAGCGCTCGCGAAGCGCCGGTGCGCTGGTGGACATCCCGGTGAACGCCGCGTCCCCCGTGGTGCGACCGGAGACCCCCGGCGTCGGGGTGACGTGCGGCGTGGGTGCCGAGGAGAATCAAAAAAAAGCGCGAAACGGATACACCTCTTGCGCGTCCGCGCACGAGGACGCGCGCGCGCTGGAGATGGTCCGCGCCGCCGCGTGCGCGACCGGGGAACACGAGGTGCTCCGCTATATCCAGACCATGCCTTTCCCGATGAACGAGCGCGTGGAACTGGCGCTTCTCGAGCTCAACGTGCTGATGCGGATACACAAGGCGTCGCTCGGCCGATTGCACTTGAGAGCCTCTCACGCGTGGACGCGGGGCGAGCCCGCGCGAGTCGTCGCGCTCGTCGAGCACGCCGTGCGCGACGCGCGCGTGACGGACGCGCTGAAACACCTCGTATCGGTGGCGTTCCCGAGCTGCGCCTCCTTGGCGGCGGCGCAGCACGTCTTCGCGGTGCCCACGTTTTTGCGCCAGTGGCACGAGCGCAACGGGGGGGGCGGCGACGTGCGCGTGCTGGAGGTGACCATGCGCGACGCCGACGGCGCCGACGCCAACGCGGTGTACTTCCCCATGGGCTGATACCGACAAACGCGAACGCCGAAACAGTAGTACGACGTAGTATCACGCGAAAGCCCGCCCTTTCTGACAATAGACCACTACTACCGAAGACCCGTAACGTCAGTCCCTTCCCGCCTCGAAGCTCGCGCGCACGTCACCGGGCTTCTCCGGGCGCGGCCTTGGCGCGTTTCCGCTTTTTCCCGGCGGCGCCTCCCGGCGCCGCGCCGACGCGCGCGGCAGCCTTCGCCCCCCCCTTGAGCATATCCACCGCGGACGCAGCCTTCGTGCCGTCCTGCCCGAACGCGACCCCACCCGCGCCGACAAAAGTCTTCTCGCGCGCATTCGCCGCCATGCGCGCCGCGCCCTCGCCCCGCGACGGGTACCGCGCACTCGCCACGCCGGCGCGGCGCTCCGCCTTGACGCCCAGCGGCGTCTTGAGGAGTTCCGCGAGGTCGTTTCGGAGCTTCGCCTCTTCCCTGCCCAGCCGCCTGTGCGCACCCAAGCGCACAGCGGAGGCCTGATCGTCCTGGTCGAACCCCGCGTCCACGAGCTCCGCCATGCGAGCGTCGGCGAAATCCTCCGAGTCCGAGTCGGACTCGGACTCGTCGCCGCCCGCGCCGTCGTCGGCGCCTTCGGCGCGCCGCGCCTCCCGCCGCTTCGCCCTCTCGAACGCCCTGTGCGCCTTCTGCGCCATCTTGCTCTTGGCCTTCTTGTCCGCGGCGTTGAACACCAGCACGGCGTCCGCGTCCGCGTCCTCGTCCGAGTCGAGCTCGATGCCGAGCTCGGCGGCGTTGGCGCGACGCCACTCCGCATCCGCCGCGTCGCGCTGTCTGGCGTGCGCGATTTTGTCCAGGCGCTTCGCCAGCGAGAGGCGCCGCCGCGCCTCCGCGACGGCGGTCTCCACCGTGGGGAACGCGGGCAGAGGTGCGTTATCGCGCTTCAGCGCGCGAAGCAGCGCGCGGTAGCGCGTGCGCTCGCCTGGCGTCACCAAAAGCACGGACGCGCCCTCGTTTCGCGCGCGGCCGGTGCGGCCGCTCCGGTGCACGTACGTGTCCGCGGACGTCGGCACCTGGTAGTGCACGACCAAGTCGATGCCCTTGATGTCTATGCCGCGCGCGGCGACATCCGTCGCGACCAGCACGGAAGTGCGCTTTTTCACGCCGCCGGTGGCTTTGTCGGTGCCCGAGACCGGAAAGCTGCCTTCGTCGGTGCCCTCGGAGAGCGCGGCGGCGCGGAAGCGGTCGAGATACTTGAGCCGCGCGCGCTGCTGCATGTTCCCGTGCAGACCCTCCACCGGGAGCTGCAAGATCTTCAGCAGGCTCAGCAGGCGCCGGAGCGCGGAGATGGCGTTCACGAACACGATCACCAGCCCGGGTTGCTGCGTCAAGATGTGGTAGAGGAGCGCGTCGCGCTCGTCCTCCGTGCACTCCAGCGCGCTCTCCGTGACGCGCTCGGCGACGGTCCGCGACTGGTCGGTCAGGTCCACGAGTTTGACCCTGCCGTAGAAGGGCACAGCCTCCATCAGCCCGCTCAGGGTCTGCGTCGCTTTGTCGCCCTTCTCCTTCTTGTCGCTCCCCGGCTTACCGTCGCCGACGTGGCGCCCGCGCTTGAGCTTGCGGCGGACGCTGTCCGGCACGGTGAGCGTCGCCGAGAACACGAAGGTCTGCCGGTCCAGCATCTGAGACGGCCGCAGGGAAATCTCGACGCCGTCGGGCTCGCCGTCTCCGGGCTCTTCGTTCGCGTCCTTCTTTCCGACAAACCCCTCCACGATGTCTCCGTCAACCACCGGAGCGTTTCCGCCCTTCATGCCCTTGCCGCCGCGTTTTCCCGCGTTCGCGGGGGCCGAAGCGGGGCCGCGTTTCTTGAACACCTTGAGGGTCTCGGGGGTCGCCTTGGCGGCGCCGGGAGGCCGCTTGACTCGCGGGGGCATGGGCAGGATGTCGATGATGTTGTGCAGCTCCGCGAAGTGCCCGCGCTCGACCATGCGGTCAGCCTCGTCGAGCACCAGGAAGTTGAGCCTCCCGAGATCCAGGAAGTGCTCGTGGCCCTGCTGGTGCATGAGCTCCCAGAGCCGCCCGGGGGTCGCCACCACAATCTCCGGGCGCCGGCGCAGCAGCCGTTCCTGTTTCTGCAGGCTCATGCCCCCCACCACCGGCGTGATACCCACTTCAGGAGCGTACTTCGCCACCGCCTTGAGCATGTCGCACACCTGCATAGCGAGCTCGCGCGTCGGCGCGACGATCAAAGCGCGCAGAGCCTTGCGCCGCTTGGGGAGCCTGAACCCCGCGCCGGCGCCGGAGCGGCCGGTTTCGTCGACGATATTCGCGAAAGGGTCGCTCTCGGAATCGGAGCCGCCTTTTTGACGTTCGCCGTCGTCGGCGTTTGTACCGTCGCCCTCCTCGTCGCCGCCTTCTTTGGCGTCGGAGTCGGAGCCGCTCTCGGAATCCGAGTCCTCCGCTTCGGCGTCCATCTGCGTCAGGAGCCGGTGCAGGATGGGCAACCCGAACGCCAGCGTCTTGCCCGAGCCCGTCTCGGCGGCGCCGATCACGTCGCAGCGCCCCTTGATGGCGGGGTTCAGAACCTCGCGCTGGATCGGCGTCGGGTCCGTGAAGCCCATGTCTTGCAGCGCGCGCAGAAGTTTCGGGTGCAGGTCGAACTCGAGCCAGTTGGAGACGTCCGCGCCGACGTCGAGGTCCACGCCGTCCACCACCGCGCCGAGACCGCTGGTGGGGTAGTTGTTGTAGTCCATGTGCCACCCCGCGTCCTTCGCCGAGCCGGTCGCCGCGGCGGTGATAGCTTCGACAGCCGACGCGTCTCTCTTTTCGTCGTCAGCGCGCGAGGTGCCGTGTGGACTCGGGACCTCTTCTTCGCGCGCTGAGGAGGGCGTCCCGTCCTGAGACGTTGTTTTCCCGGCTTCCAAACGCGCGGCGGCTTTCTTCGCCTTCGCCGCCTCCACCTTCGCCTTCCAGCGCGCCTTGCGCTTCTCGATGCGCGCCTCCTTCGCGGAGAGGTTCGAACCCGTGCCGGGGAAGGCTTCGTCTGGCTTCGGCGAAACGTTTTTCGGCTTCGTCTGCTTCGTCTGGTGCGTCTCGGCGTCGGCGGTCTTCTGTTTCTTGCCAGCCTTCTTCTCGCGCGACGGCGTCGCGTCGCCCTCCGAGTCGCTCGCGAAGTGCGCGGGGTCGTCCTCGCCGAAATCGCCGTCGTGGTCGTCAAAGTCGGCGAGGTCCACGGTTTCGAAACCGCCTCTCGACTTTGCTCCGTCTTTGCCTCCTCTCGACGCGCCCGCGCCTTTCGACGGCGCCGGCACGAGCTTCGAGAGGTCCAGGTCGTTCATGTCGATCTCCTCGAGCTCGACAAAGCCTTCCTCCTGCGCGCCGAAGATGAGGCGGTTCGGGTCGTACTTCACTTTGCTCCATCCGCCAACCTTGTCCCAGTCCACGGTCTCCAGGTCGACGCCCTCCGCGCCCACCTTGCCTCCGCCTGGCACGAGCATCTCCGCGTCCCGCGGACCCTGCTCCGCGGCTTTCTTGTTCGCGCGCCGAACCTTGCTGCCCACCTTGGACGGTTTCGCTTTGCGGCCGCCGCCGCCTCTGCCGCCGACAAAACCCATGGCGACTCGGGGGAGGAGCTCGCGAGCGGACGCTCGTCACGACCGGCTCGGGGGTGCACGTCTCAGGAGAGCACCTGCGTGTCCTTCGCCGCGCGCCGTCCGCGTCGAACGGCGTGACGCGCCCGACAGAGGCCCGGCACGCGCCGCGCGTCGTCGTGCCGCGAGAATGATGAGATCCTTCGTCGCGACGGGCGTGATTGAAAAACAAGCCTCTGCAATCCTGCCACCTCATGTGCGAGGAGCTGCAGTGCACGGTAATTTTTAACACGCTCGTCTCTCTCACCCGCTCTTCGAGTACACGTCGTCCAGCTCTTCGTCCGAGTAGTACTCGCCGTTCGGCCGCGCGAGCTCGTCCTCCGCGAGGTCCCGCGCGAGCTTCACGCAGACCGCGAGCAGGCCGTCCACCCCCCTCGCGACGCGCGCGTCCACGCGCGCGTCGCCCTCCAACAAATCAAATTCGTTTCGCGTTTCGGTCGCCTTGGCCGCTCGAAACCACGCCGCGCCCGTCGCATCCGGGCGCTCGACAAGGAACCCGTCCGCGTACGCGCGTCCCCTGCCCAGTGCGTTTCCCTCTGCGTCCACCACCGCCCACTTGTCGCTGAGGGGCGAACGCACGACCCTGACCCACAAGTAACAAGCGTCCACCTCTTTGCACGCGGCGCCGTTCCAGAACCGGCGGTTCGCGGAGGGCGCCTGCCCCGGGAAGAACGGCCTCGGGGCGAAGATGACGTACGAAGAGCTCGCGCCGCGCTCGCGCCGCTTGGCCTCCCCCGAGTTCAGGTACGCGAGAGGCGCGCCTTCCGCGTCCACCACGGTCGCGCCCTCGCCGAAGGAGCCGCGCGCGGGCAGGTGCGCGAACGCGACGGGCGCGCCCGCGGACCCGTCGGGCGCGACCGCCACGACAGCACACCGCGCGCGCGCCCACGGATCATCGTCCATCAGCACGCGCCGGGGGAAGCCCGGCGCGAGCGCGTTCGCCGCCCACGGCGCGTCCACGAGGAACGCATCCGCGGGCGGGAGGTTCGGGCAGAGGCACGGGAAGCACGCGCCCCACCACGTGCCCATGGCTGACCCCGCGTGCGTCCCCGAATGTCAAGCCAAGCGACGCAAAAACGACCCTTCAACAATGTTCAAGGATGTCTTTTCGCGATTTACGCGTGAACCGCTGAACCGTCGCGGGCCAAATTGGCGCGTTTGTGACTTTTTTTATAGACTGGCTCGCTTGTGCGAATCTCGACGAATCAGGTGTCGCCAAGTCACAGCCAAGTAAGGGAGATCTTCGAACGCGACGCGAGTGTTATCTCGGAGGTGGGCGAGCGCATCGGCGAGGGTGACCTGCGTCTGCCTCGCGCCCTTCCCGACATTCGACCGCTCGCGGACGACTGCTGGACACCATGGCCGCCATGGCGCTCTCCTCCGTGTGCGCGGCGCGCGTCGCGCCCGTCGCCTCCCCGCGCCGCGCGCGCGTCTCCGCGCGCGCGGGCTCCGCCGTCCCCGCCGGGCGCGTGGTGCTCGGCTCGCGCCGCGCCTCCGCGCGCCTCTCGACCGGCGCGCGCCGCTCGTCGCGCGTCGCCGCCGGCGCCGAGGACGCGGCTGAGGCCGCGGAGGGCAAGAAGGGCGAGGAGAACGAGGAGGAGGGTTCGGGGTTCCGCCAGCTGCTGGGCATCCGCGGCGGCGAGCAGACCACCGACATCTGGAAGATCCGCCTGCAGCTCACCAAGCCCGTCACGTGGGTGCCTCTGATTTGGGGCGTGATGTGCGGCGCCGCCGCGTCCGGCCACTACACCTGGACGCCCGAGAACCTCGGCAAGGCGCTTCTGTGCATGTTCATGTCCGGTCCTCTGTTGACCGGGTACACGCAGACCATCAACGACTGGGAGGACCGCGAGATTGATGCCATCAACGAGCCGAACCGCCCCATCCCCAGCGGCGCCATCTCCGAGTTTGACGTGCAGGTGCAGATCTACGTGTTGCTCTTCGGCGGCTGGGCCGCCGCGTGGACGCTCGATCAGTGGTGCGAGCACGAGTTCCCGGTCGTCACCGCGCTCACGCTGTTCGGCTCGTGGATCTCGTACATCTACTCCGCGCCCCCGCTCAAGCTCAAGCAGGAGGGATGGCGGGGGAACTACGCGCTGGGTGCGTCGTACATCGCGCTCCCCTGGTGGGCGGGCCAGGCGGTTTTCGGCGAGCTGTCGCTTGACGTGATGGTGCTCACCGTGTTGTACTCCATCGCGGGTCTCGGCATCGCCATCGTGAACGACTTCAAGTCCATCGAGGGAGACCGCCAGTGCGGGCTCATGTCCCTGCCCGTGGCGTTCGGCGTGGAGAAGGCGAAGTGGATCTGCGTCGGGTCCATCGACGCCACGCAGCTCGCCGTGGCGGCGTACCTGCGAACCATCGGCGAGGTGGGGTACTCGAACACGCTGCTGGCGCTCATCTTCCCGCAGATCTTCTTCCAGTTCAAGTTCTTCCTGCCGGACCCGGTGAAGAACGACGTCAAGTACCAGGCCAGCGCGCAGCCCTTCCTGGTGTTCGGACTGCTCACCACGGGGCTCGCCTGGGGGCACCACATCAACGCCATCGGCGCGTGAGACGAAAAGCGCGGGGCGGCGTCGAGTCGTCTTCTTGAAAGAAGAAGAGTTTTGAAAACGCGTCTTTCGATGATCTCTCGTCAAATCCAAACGCCGATAGCGCAGCTATAGAAAAGGCGCGCCGTCCTCCCCCTCGGCCCTCTCTTCCGCCAGCGCCGACGCGCACGCGTCAGCGCGGTTCTCGAGCTCCACGCACCGCGCCGAGTACGCCCCGCCGAGCAAGCGTTCTATGTCCGCCGCGCGCGCGAAGCACCCGAGCGCCTCCTCGAGCGCGGCGACGGACGTAAGCCGGCGCCGCCGCGACGCGCGCCGCGCCGCCGCCTCCGCCGCCTCTCGTGCCTTCGTTTCTCGTTTTCCCACGTCCTCGTCGTCCACTTCTTCGCCTTCTCTCGTCGCGACAGGGTCTTCGTCCCCGTCCGCGTCGCTCGCCTCGCTCATCGCGAACCGCACGCTCCCCAGCGCGGCTTCCAGGTCGGCGAGGTCGGCGGAGGTCTCCGTCGCCGCGCCAAACGCCTTCGTTGCGAGCGCCGCGTGCCGCGCGTCGCGGTACATCTGCGCGGCGCCCGCGAGGTCACCGAGGCGCGCGGTGATGAACGCGAGCGTGCCGGACGCGCGCACGCTCGCGGCGGTGTGCTTTTTCGTGATGGGGTCTCGGAGCGCCTCCGCCGCCGCCGCCGCGTGCGCCCTGGCGTCTTCAAACGCCTTGGCGCGCACGCAGAGCTCCGCCGCCTCCAACAAAAGCGCGCCCGCCGCCGAGCCCTGCGTCGAGTGGTTCGTGCCGGGCAGAGCGCCCCCGTTCTGCTCCGCGAGCGCCAGCAGGCTCGTGACGCACGCCGCGGCGCCGAGCCAGTCCCGCCGCGCGCGGCGCAGCGACCGGCGACGCGTCAGCACCGCCGCGGTGAACTTTGTTTTTAACGCATCACCCGAAACATCCTCCGACGCGGCGACAAACGCCTCCGCTTCGTCCAGCCTCGTTTCGGAAGCCTCGAACCGCCGCGAGGCCTCCGCCTCCGCGTCTCGCCGCTCGGCTTCCCCCGCCTCGGCTTTGTCCGCCGCGGTCCGCGCGAGCCGCGCCTTCTCCGCGTACACCTCGTCGCCGGATCGCCCCACCGCCGCCGCCGCGTCAGCGTCCGCCGCCGCCGACGCCACCGCCGCCGCCGCCGCGCGCGCGCGCAGCTTCAAGTCTCGCGCTCGCGCCGCGAACCGCTCGCCGACGGCGCGCTCTGCGTCCGCCGCGCACAGCAGGAGCTCCATGCGCGTGTTACTTCGCGATCGGTCGGTTTCGGTCACGTCCTCAGAGAGTTGCTCCAGCGCGCGTCGCGTCGTCTCGGCGGCGTCCTCGTCGCGTCCGACGGCGAGAAGCCTCGGCCCGAGCCGCGCGCGCGCCTCGAGTTTGGTTTCCCGCAGCGCGCGCGCGATTGACTCGCGTTCTTCGCCACCCGGCTCCGACGCGTTCGCGGGCGCGAACGCCGCGCCGCACGCGCCTATGGCGTGCTGCAGGTGTGTCACCGCCTGCGTGAGGCCCGCCATGTCCGAGGCCTCGCGGTCGAGGCGGTCGAGGTGGTTTCTGTTTTTCCGTCGCGAACCGTCGGATGCGCCGGCGGGCTCCGCGCGGGATGACGCCAGGCCGAGCCCCTTGGACGCCTCGTACGTCTCCGCGATGGCCATGTGCGTCCGGGCCGCGGCGGTGGCCTCGTCGCGGGACAGACGCCCGCCGGCGGCGGTGACCGCGGCGACGTGGACCTTCGCCAGCGCCAGCGCGCGCAGGTGCCACTTCAGCGCCTCGCGGTGGTCACCCGCGGCGGTCGCCGACGAGGCGCGCTTCTGCGCCTCGGCCAAACGCATCGCGGGCGTTTGCCACGCGGGGGGTGCGGTGGAGCGCGCGAGGGCCTTCTTCGCCGACCGCGGCGGCGAGTCGGGCGAGGTGGCCGAGGACCACTCTGGACGTCCGCGCGGACGCGCAGTCGCCGCCGGCATCGCGCGAGACGCCTCCTACGCGGCCGAGCGCGACGCGCAGTGTGCCGACTCGATGTTACTTCTCATCACTTCCAACGTTCGGCTCGACGCGCGCTCGCTCGCGAAAGCTTCGACCGAACCGAGAGCGCATTTTTGGCCGCAGCACGCCAGAGCGCGGAGGCGCGGGGCGCGCGCCCTCGTTCGGAGACGCGGTCGGCCCGTCCGCGATGGAGGACGCGGCGCACGACGGCGAGGCTGACATCGACGAGCTGGTGTCGGCGGCTAAGGTACGCGAAGCCCGAAGGCCACTCGCTCGTTCTCGCGCATTCTTCTCGGGTGCCCAGATCCGAGCTTTTCGGTGCCAAGATTCGAGCGCCCCACGCGCGCCCGCGACTCCCCGCGCATCCTCGAACGCGCGCTGACGCTTTGTCCACGTCGCACTCGCCATCCTCGTCCCTGGCGTCGTCGAACCGAAACACACAGGCTCGACTGACGGTGCTTCACCGGCTGGACGAGGCGAAGCTCTGGGGCGCGCCGGACCGGAAACTCGATCGTTTAGCCGCGGGCTTATTTTACGACGCGTCAAAAGACGCGGGTGCCCGACTGGACACGCGCGCGGAGCGTCTCTCCGTCGCCGCGACGCGCCTGGCGTTCTGCGCGTCCCCCGCCACGGCCCGGTGGCTCGCGCAGCAGGAAGCCGTGCTCTTCGCGTCCAGGCTCAGGCTCGGCGAGAGGGAGGTGCCCGACCCGTCGCCG
>Ga0209666_1002483_pt1 | contig 13758 bp, 14 predicted proteins | sample SaaInlV_125m_DNA_FD_184679 | JGI IMG/M metagenome (GOLD analysis project Ga0209666, IMG submission 184679) | Marine microbial communities from expanding oxygen minimum zones in the Saanich Inlet - Saanich Inlet SI037_S3LV_10m_DNA (SPAdes)... | ecosystem: Environmental > Aquatic > Marine >...
ATTACTTACACCAAATAAACCAAGTAAATGAAAAAAGTAATAATTTTATTATCTATAATTATGTTTTTTTTTAAAACTTCAGTATCTGCAAACTACGAAAAAAAAATTTATGACTTCAGTATAGAAAGTATAACTGGTGAGATAATTAATTTTAAAGATTATAAAAATAAAGCTATTTTAATTGTAAATACAGCTAGTTATTGTGGATTTACAAAACAATACGATGAATTGCAGGAATTGTGGGATTTATTTAAAGCGAAAGGTTTAATTGTTCTTGGTGTACCATCTAATTCGTTTAATCAGGAAAAAGATAATAATGCTGATATTAAAAAATTTTGTGAAGTAAATTTTAATATTAACTTTCCTCTAACCACTTTAACTGAGGTTAAAGGCAAAAATGCTCATGAAATATTTAAATGGGCAAAGGATAACCACGGCAAATCAGCTGAACCTAAGTGGAATTTTCATAAAATTTTAATTAATAAAGAAGGTAAGGTTGAAGATACATTTGCATCATTTACAAAACCTATGTCAAAAAAAATAATCAAAGCTATAGAAAATATCTTATAAGTTAATAGTTAATCCATCATGTGCTGGAATAACATTTTTAGGGAGCATCTTTTTAAGTACCTTATAATCTAATACTGGTGATAAATTTGTAAGAATAGCCTTTTTAGGTTTAAATTTCTTAATTATATCTAGTGAAGTTTCTAAATTAAAATGTGATGGATGAAAATTGTACCATAAACAATCAATGATTAAAAATTGAAGATTTTTAAAAAATTTATGATCTTTGTTATAAATTTTACTTACATCACTTATATAAGCTAATTTTTTATTAATAATAAAGCAATTTGATTTTACTTTACCATGCTCAACTATAATTGATTGTATACCAATTTGTTTATTATTATTTTTTGTAAATATATTCTTTGGCAATTTATTAAGTTTTAGTGTTGCTGGATATTCTTTCGAATAGCTTTTAAATATATATGAAAATGAAGATTTAAGATATTTAGAAGTATTTTCATCAGCATAAACATTAATTTGTTTTTTGCTATTTAAGTAAAAAGATCTTAAATCATTTATTCCATGTGTTTGATCACCATGCAAATGTGAAAATAATACTTTATTAATTTTTTTTATTTTATGTCTTAAAAGCTGTTGTCGTAGATCAGGAGATGTATCTATAAGAATATTTTCATCTGAAGTTTTGATTAAAGCTGAGCACCTTGTTCTATAATTTTTTTTATTATTAGGATCACAATTTCCAAAAAAACCATCTGGCCTTGGTACACCCATTGAACTACCACAGCCTAAAATTATAAATTTCATAATTTTTAATTAAAAAAGAGTTTATTAAAATTATCTGTAGTTTTTTTTATAAGATCTTCTTTGGATATATCCTTAATCTCGGCTAATTTAGCAGCAGTAAAATCAATGAATGATGGTTCGTTTTTTTTTCCTCTTTTAGGAACAGGTGCTAAAAAAGGACTGTCAGTCTCAATTAAAACATTATCAATTGAAATAGATTTGAAAGTATCTTGTAAATCTAATGAGTTTTTAAAAGTAATAATACCGCTAGCTGAAAAAAAAGAATTTAATGTCATTAGTTTTTTTGAAAATTCTTTTGACCCAGTAAAACAATGCATTAGAATTTTAAGTTTTTCATTTTTATATCCATTTAAAATATCAAAAGTTTCTTTTTCTGCGTCTCTTGAATGTACAATTAATGGGGTATTCGTTTCTATAGATGCCTCTATGTGTTCTTTAAAACTTTTTATCTGTCTATCTTTTTCGCTATTATTATAATAAAAATCTAATCCAGTTTCTCCAATTCCAATAATTTTTGAATTTTGATTCATATATTCAATAATTTGTTTAGAAGTGATTATATTAGTAGTGGTTTCGTGAGGATGAATCCCAATTGTGCCATAGATCATCTCATCTCTTTTAATTAATTCTTTTACTCTAGAAAAACTTTCAAACGAAGTTGAAATGGTTAATAGTTTTTCTATACCTACTTTTTTAGATCTTAGTATTACGTTAGACAAGTCACTTAATAATGGTTCGTGATCTAGATGACAGTGTGAATCAATCATTATTTTTTTCAATTTTTTTAAAAAGTATATCTATTTTAATTAGATTATTACCTTTAATTAAATATTCATTGTTACTGATCGTATGTAATTCTATTTTATTTTCTTTAATGTCAAAAATCTTTAATGCCTTTAAAGAAGATTCTGGAATTATTGGATACAATAAAAAACTTATTTTTCTAACAATCTCAAATGTGGTATAAACAATTGTATTTAATCTAATTAAATCATCTTTCTTTTTCCAAGGCTCCTGATCGTTAAAATATTTGTTAGCTTCAAAAAGAGAATTGACAATATAATCAATATAAAAATTGATATTTTGATTGTCAATCTTGGATCTAATATTGTCTAAATTGTCTTTAAACTTATTTAAAATTAATAAGTCTTCATCTTGAAACTTGATTTCTGCTGGAATTTTTCCGTCACAATTTTTTATAGCAAATGCTGTAACTCGTTGACACAGATTACCAAAATTATTAGCAAGATCACTATTTATACAATCTTCAAGTCTTTCTTGTGAAATATTACCATCGTTTCCAAAAGAAACTTCTTTAATTAAATAATATCGTAATGGATCTAAACCGTATTGATTTATTATTTCAATTGGGTCTAAAATATTGCCCTTTGATTTAGACATTTTTTCATCTCCTGAAAGAATCCATCCATGACCATAAACTCTTTGTGGTAATTCAATTTTAGCAGCTAATAAGAAAGCTGGCCAATACACTGCATGAAATCTTAAAATATCTTTTCCAATTAAATGTATTGAGGCTGGCCAAAAATTTTTGAATAAATCATTGTTGGTATCCGGATAATTTAATGCGCTAATATAATTTGTTAAAGCATCAAGCCAAACATAAATTACATGATCATTATTGTTGGGTACTTTAATTCCCCACGAAAAACTTTTTCTACTAACTGACAAATCTTTTAATCCACTTTTAACAAAGCTAATAACTTCATTTTTTCTGCTTTCAGGGGCTATAAAATTTGGATGAGTCTCGTAATAATCAAGTAAAGGTTTTTCCCATTTAGACAGTCTAAAAAAATATGATTCTTCCTCAATCCACTCAACAGGAGATTTTGAAGCAATAGATCTTTTAACACCATCAACACACTCTATTTCATCTTCATTATAAAAGGCCTCATCAGATATAGAATACCAGCCAGAATATTTTGATAAATAGATATCGTCATTTTTTTCAAGTTCTTTCCATAAATGTTGAACAGTTTTTTTATGCCTGTCTTCAGTAGTTCTAATAAAATCTGTGTTAGTTAGATTCAATATTTGAGAGAGATCTCTAAATGTTTTACTAATTTGATTACAAAATTCTAATGGTTCAATATTTTGTTTTTCTGCAGAACGTTGAATTTTTAATCCATGCTCATCAGTGCCAGTTAAAAATTGAACATCAAAGCCATCAATTTTTTTAAATCTAGCAAAAAAATCAGCAATAATACTAGAATAAGCATGCCCCATATGTGGTTTAGCTGATGGGTAGTAAATAGGTGTAGTGATATAAAATGTTTTAGCCATTTAATACCCTGTCTTCAAATTCCATTAGCAAAGATTCATCATCTAAATTAAAGATTTTTGTATTATTAATTTTTTTTAAAAAATAATTTTGTATTTTTAAAAGTTTAATATTTTTGACAGATAAATTATTTCTAAAATAGATTTCAATTAACGAGTATATTTGATGTTTAATAAATTGATCTTTTTTGTATTTTTTATCCATAATAATTTTTTTAATTAACTCTTTTAAATTGATTTGTTTTAAATCCAAATTATTTTTAGAAGCAAAGTCTAGTAAACTTATTAATGAACCTGGCGTACTATAATGATTTATCATTTGCTCATGAATTAAATTCATACAATTTTGATCCAATATTTTGTTTGTGATGTCAAAGGATTGATTTGAAGTAAGGAATATATTGTAGTTAAGACATCTAGATTTAAGTGTAGGTAATATTTTCTTATTACTATTAATTAATATAAAATATATATTGTCATTAGGTTCTTCCAATACTTTTAATAAAGCATTAACAGAGTTAATATTTAAATGTTCTATATTGTCTATAAGAACAAGCCTAGGCTTTTTATTAAAAGAGGATTTGTTTAATGTTAAGATCAAATTTCTAATTTGATTGATATCAATACTTTTTTTATCATCATCAATATCAATTGAAATAAAGTTAGGATTGGATTTATTTAAAATCAATTTAAATGATTTATTATCAGGGTTAATTTTAAAATTTTTCATATCGTAAGAATTATCTTCATCAATAGATAAAATGTGATTAATAATATGATAAGCCAAAGTTGACTTTCCGATCCCCTTTTGACCTGATAATAGTATTTTATTTGGCAATTTTTGACTTTTATAAAGTTCAATAAAATTGAGAAATTCTAAATGATGCCCATATAAAGATAGCTGAGTTACTGGTTTTAAATTCATTTAATTAATTTATCTATTTTATCTAAAATTAATTTTTCATTTTTATCTATTTCTAAATTTGAATTAATTAATTGATATTTGTTTTTTTGTTTTTTTGATAATCGAATAAATCCTTTTTGAACTTTGCTATAAAAAGAAATATTAAATTTATCATATCTGTTTAATAATTTTCTTTGTTTTAATCTTTTTTGAAGATTTTTTTGATTTACTATATTTAAAAAAGTGAAACTTACTTTAATATTTTTTAATAAGAAATTATTTAAAGTTTTAATTAAATTAAGATCTACACCCATACCAAAATGTTGATAAGCAATTGTAGAATCTGTAAACCTATCAATTAGTATTATTCTTTTATTATAAGAATTTTTTATAATATTTATATTTTCACTTCTTGCAGCCATATATAGTAATAAGTCAGTATCTTTATTAAAATTTGATTTATTATTTAAAATTAAATTTCTAATTTTTTCTGAATTTGGATTGCCACCAGGTTCTCTTATTTTTATATGGTTAATCTTTTTTTTCTTCAGATATCTAGAGACAACTGAAATATGGTGGCTTTTTCCGCTACCCTCAATTCCTTCAAAAACAATTATTGGTTTTTTAGACATCGCCCCAAATGAGGTAATTAAGAGATTTTAAAAATCTAGAAATAAAATTTACTTTTTTAACTGCTTTTGAGGCTAGTAAATCATATTCACCAACTAACTCATCATCGTATACAACTTTTAAAATAGCTAATTTTTCATCTTTTTTAATTGGAGCTTCCACAGGACCTTCATACTTAACAGAAACTTTTAAAAGTTTTTTTTTAGCTTTTTTAATTGTTTTGTAAATATCTTGATTAGTATAAACTTCAACTTGATCGTCTTTCCCAAGCCATACATCTACTTTGTAAAATGTTTGATTTGCCTTAGAGATATTAACAAGATCAAAATTTGTTAGACCGTATGTAAGTAATTTGGAACTTTCTATTGATCTTGCATTTTTTGAATTAAATCCACTACCCACAGCAATTAATCTTCTGCCATTTCTAATTATTGATGATGCTAAAGAATATTTTTCGACAGCTAAATACCCAGTTTTAATCCCATCAGCACCTAAGTTTTTATATAAAAGAGGATTTCTATTACCTTGTGTTATAGGATCACCACCAGTTCTATCCCACGTAAATTCTTTTTCTGAAAACATTTTATAAAACTTTGGATGTTCGTCGATTAAATATCTTGACATTTTTAAAACATCTCTAACTGTTGAATAGTTATCAGGATCATTAATACCAGATGAATTTGCAAAATTAGTATTTTCCATGCCTAATTCTTTTGCTTTTGCTGTCATTAAAATTGCAAACTCTTCTTCAGAACCGGCAATACCTTCTGCTAATGCTATACAAGCATCATTTCCAGACGCTATAATTATTCCTTTAAGCAAGTTTTCAACTGACACTTCATCTCCTACCATTATAAACATGGATGAATAACCCGATGTTGACAATCGCCAAGCCTTTTCTGAAATTATAAATTTTTCATCTAATCTTAAGTCTCCCGATTTAATTAAATCAAAAGCAATTATGGAGGTCATAATTTTTGTCATTGATGCTAGATAAATAGAAATATCAGCTTGTTTTTCATACAATATTTCACCAGAATAATAATCTTGTAAAATTGCAGTTCTTGCTTTTACATTGAGATTGGCAACTGCTAATTCAATATTAAGTAAACTAGCAAAAACTATTAGAAATAACTTTTTAAACATCTTTTAAAATCTCTATATTTTCAAAATTTAACGACTTTATGTCGTTAAAAGACTCTTTAAGTTTTTTTATATCATTAAACGGACCTAATAGTACCCTATATTTAGTATTCGATATTGTTTTAATGATAGGATTTTTAATATTTGTTTCATTAATAATTCTTTCAGACATAATTTTAGCAGAGTCTTTATGATAAAAATCTGCGACTTTTATTGAATACTTAAAAATGCCCTCTTTTTTAATTCCTTTTTTTTTATCTATGGTCTCACCTAAATTATCAATTTGAATACCATCTATAGGTGCTTTTTCTGCAACTTTTTTTTCTTCTTTAAAAGTTTTTGCTTTTTTTGCAATAAATGTTGAATTTTGTGAAATTAAAATAAGTTCTATATAGGGTTCATTTAAATCTAACGATATCTCTTCTGCTATTCTTAATGTAATTACACTATTATAAAAATCTGAAAATTTTGCTTTATTTGAAATAACTTCTGCAATCACTGTTTTTTGATTTATAGGGTTTATAATTTTAACAAAGGAATTTTCTTTTAAATTTTTATGAAAAATAAATAAAGCTCTATTATCAATTTTTTTTGATATTTCTTTTTCTTGTTTTAAAACATTATCATAGACCAAAGCAAAACCAGAATTCTTATATTTTGATAATTTTTCTTGATTATCGAAATTTTTATTTAGAGAATTTTGCTCACAACCAGTTAAAAACGATATAAAGAATATTATAATTAAAATTCTATAATTCATTCTCAAACTTTTCTTTAAGTGTACATACTGCTAATGAAAACCTTAATGATCTATTCCATTTTAAAATAATTTCATAGTTATCAAAAACTATAAATGCTGGACTTAAATTTTGAGCATCTGGTATTATGTCTTTATCTGGCGTAATAATTGCAGTATTTAAATTATCAAATTTCTCATCTATTAAATTATCATTTACAATATAGTTTCTAAAATATTTTAATTTTTTTTTATCATGTAATTTTTTGGCAGAAACATTTAAATATTTATTTGGAATATTTTTTGATAATTCAATCCTGTAAAAACAAGGCTCAGTATCTTTCCATCCTATCTTATTTAAGTAATTTGCAGCTGATGCATATGCATCATTGTTATCTTTTAAATTAATATAATTATTCTGATCATAATCTATCGCATAATTTTTCATAGTTGAGGGCATAAATTGAAAAAAACCAAATGCTCCTGCCCAAGATCCATATAATGTTTTATAGTCTATTTGATTAGCTTCAATTAATTTTAACAGTATTATTAATTCATTGGAAAAAAATTTAGATCTTCGTTTATCAAAACTTAGTGTAGCCAAAGATGAGATGATATCCATTTTGCCAACATATGTTCCGAAATTAGTCTCTATACCCATTAAGGCTAAAAGAAGTTCTTTTTCAATATTATATAGATTTTCTACAGTGTTAATTAAATTAGAGTTTTTTCTATAAAATTCTAATCCTTTGGAAACCTTTTTAGATGAAGTTCTTTTATTAATATATGTTTTGGTATCTTCATAAAATTCTGGTTGATATCTATCATACTTAATAACATTTGGTAAAAACTTCACGTTGGCCATTACAGTATCAAATGTTTTTTCAGAAATATCATTTTTCATAGCAAATTTCTTAAAATCTTCTTTCCAAGTTAGAAAACCAGATGGATTTTCTGATAAACACGGGGTGAAAATCAAAAATATGAATATCAATAAATAATTAACTAGTTTCATATAAATCCTTTAAATATATGATTACAGCAATCCATATAAAAATAAAACTAACTAATTTTGATATTGAAAAAGGTTCATCATAATAAAAATAACCTAGCAAAAATTGAAATGTGGGAGTTATATAAAAAATCATCCCCGTTGGACCTAATCCACATAACTCTACACCTCTAACATATAAAAATAATGGAATTACTGTCATTGGACCAGCCAAAAAAATGAATAACATCATTGGTGGATCTGATAAGTTAAAATCATTATGACCATTTATTGCTATTAAATAAAAAGCTATTAAAGCAAATGGCAAAATATATAAGCTTTCTATTAAAAGACCTATATCAGTATCAATATTTATTTTTTTTCTAATGAGATTGTAAAATCCCCAACTTAAAGCAACAATAATTCCTACCCAAGGTAATGACTTAAAACTGATTAGCACTAAATATAAAATAGATATAATTACTAATATAATTGATAAAATTCTTTTCTTGTTTAGCTTTTCTTTAAAAAAAATATAGCCAAGCATTACACTTAAAATTGGCATCATAAAATAACCAAAACTTGCATCAATTATTCTATTTGTTGCGATTGCATATATCCAAACAGCCCAATTAATGAAAATAAGAAAACCAGATAAGAATAAATAGAGTAAATTTTTTTTATTTTTTATTGTCGTAAAAAAAATATTCCATTTAGAAAAAAAGAATGTTGTTATTATCAAGGTAAATGTTGTCCATAGACATCTATGAACAACTAACTCTATGTGGCCTATAAAAGTTATATATTTAAAATAAAGAACTCCAAAAAAACCCCACCAAAAAGAACCAAATCCAGCTAAGAACAGCCCTTTGTTAAATTCTTTATTCATATGAATTAAACTGATTAATTAGTTATAGCTTTTATTAGTCTATTTTAGGGTTGAATTAAATAATTATAATAATAAAACACTCTTCACGGAAGGATGGCAGAGTGGTTGAATGCACCGGTCTTGAAAACCGGCAAAGGGGCAACTCTTTCCTGAGTTCGAATCTCAGTCCTTCCGCCACTAATTCTGATCACTGTTATATTTAAAATCTTTAAATAGTGAGTTAATTTTATTTTCTTCAAATTCAAAATCACATGAAATATCATTATAAAAATTATATAAATTAGTATCATCTATATCTAATAATTTTTCTAAATCCGTTAAGTCTTTAAGACTTAATGATTCTATATATTTTTTAGTAAAAGCTCCCAGTAGTTTATCCATTTCTTTTGTGCCACGATAGTTTGATCTATAAATTATCTTTTTTTTTAATTGATCTATATTGAGAGTCATAAATATAATATATTATTACTTTATGACTAATAAAAGTAATTATGAATATCTATTATCAGATTTAACTAAACTTAAAGGTGTTGGGGCCAAAACAACCAACTTATTAAAAAAAAAGAAAATAAATAATATATTTGACCTATTATGGAAATTACCTAAATCGTATACAGATAAAAGCAACTCTACAAAAATTAAAGATTTAAAAATTGGTGAAAATCAAACAGTTACTGTTGTGCCAAAAAAATATTCTTTTCCTAGGGTAAGAAATCTACCTAATAAAGTCTCTTGTTCTGACGAGACAGGTGAGATCGACTGCATTTTTTTTAATAGTTATGAGGGGTATGTGAGAAAAATACTTCCGCTAGGAAAAGAAATAACTATTTATGGAAAGATTGGTTTTTTTAGAGATAAATATCAACTTACTAATCCAAAATATATTTCTGAAGATTCATCACTAATTAAACAAAAACATAATACATATTCTCTAACTGAAGGTATTTCAGAAAAAATCTATAATAAAATTATTAACCAAATAATTATAAATCTTCCTATTCTAAGTGAGTGGCATTCAAAAAATATTTTAGAAAAATTTAAAAATATTAAATGGAATGAAGCAATTATTGAATTGCACAAACCAGAAAATATAGGGGATTATAAAAAAAATTTTTACCAAAGATTGGCTTTTGATGAAATTTTTTCTACTTTTTTAGTAAATTCTGAAATAAGAAAAAAAATTAAGAAGATAAAAAAAAAGAAAAAAATTTTAGATAAAACAAAACAAAATAACATTATAAAAAAATTACAATTTGTATTAACTAACGATCAAAGAAAAACATTGGAAGAAATTAATAATGATCTTTCTTCTTCAAATAAGATGTTTAGATTGCTTCAAGGTGATGTTGGTAGTGGAAAGACTATAGTCTCGTTACTTGCTGCTTATAATACTGTTAATTCAGGATTTCAAGTTGCCGTAATGGCACCAACAGAAATTTTGGCAAGACAACATTTTAACTTTGCAACAAAACTTTTTCCAAAGCAAGTGAATATAGAATTAATTTCTGGAAAATCTGAATACAAAAATAAAAGAGAAATTTTAAAAAGATTAGCAAATAATGAAATAAATATAATATTTGGCACGCATGCTATTTTTCAGAAAAAAGTGAATTTTAAAAATTTAGGATTAATCATTATAGATGAACAACATAAATTTGGTGTTAATCAAAGAAAACTTTTATCTGATAAAGGTGGAAAAGACTGTGATGTATTATTAATGACTGCTACTCCTATACCAAGAACATTAACAATGACTCTTTATGGAGATATGGATCTATCTATCATAAAAGAGAAACCTAAATCTAGAAAACCTATAAAAACATATAGTAAATTAGAGAGTAAAGTTGACGATGTTATTAAGTTTATTAAAAAAGAAATAAATTCAGGAAATCAAATATTTTGGGTATGTCCATTAATAGAAGAGTCAAAAAAATTAGATCATGCTTCTGCTGTTAAAAAATTTGAATACTTAGATAAAATTTTTCCTAACCAAGTGTCCCTACTTCATGGAAAAACTGATTTAAATGATAAAGAAATAATCTTAGACAAATTTTTAAAAAATGAATTTCAAATTTTAGTATCCACAACAATTATTGAAGTGGGTATAGATTTTCCTAATGCAAACGTAATCGTAATAGAAAACGCTAATAAATTCGGATTGTCACAATTACATCAGCTTAGAGGTCGTGTTGGAAGAGGCAATAAAGACTCTACATGCATTCTGATGTTTAAATCAAATTTAAGTGAAAATGCTAAAAAGAGAATAAATATTTTAAAACAATCAAATGATGGTTTTCTTATCTCTGAAGAAGATATGAAAATTAGAGGATTTGGAGATATATTGGGATTTAAACAAAGTGGAATTAAAAATTTTAAACTAGCTGACCCTATTCATAATAGTGATCTTTTTCTTTTGGCGGAAAAAGAAATCAGAAGAATTGAAATAGAAAATGAAAGTATTAGTAAGTTTAAACCACTTATTAAGTTATATGATAGGGCTGATATTATAAATGATATAGCTTAAGTTTGTTTGTTTGAGGTTCCAGCTGAAACTATAAACTTAGAGGCTTCTTCAAAAGACATATTCAGATAAATAACATCTTCAATAGGAAACATTAATAAAAAACCACTCGTAGGATTTGGTGTAGTTGGGACAAAAACATTAATTAATTTCTTATTTGTTTTTTCTGCCATTTCACCTGTATTTTCTTTTGTTGCAAATCCAACTGCCCAAACACTTTTTCTTGGATATTCAACTAAAACAACACTTTTTTTATTATCATCTTTTTTAGAAAAAGTTTCAGTCATTTGAACAATTGCTGAATAAACAGTTCTTAAAAAAGGAATTCTTTTAAATAAATCATCAATTAATTTTAAAATTCTTCTACCAAAGAAAGATAAGGAAATCCCTCCTACTATTGTTATTAAAATTAAAGATATTAAAATTTCTACACCAGGAATATCAAAAGGTAGATAATGATTAGGGTTAAGATTTTTTGGAATTAAATTTGAGGATATACCAATTAGAATTTTAGTAAGATACAAAGTAAAACCAATTGGAATTAAAACAACAACTCCAGCAATGAAATAGTTTCTTAATGTTAAAGATAAAGATTTTTTATTTTGGTTTTTAGTCATATGATTAATTAAAGCTTGAATATATTACAAAAACTATCGCTATAATAAATAATACTAATAAAATTTTGTTGTTAAGATTCATAGTTAAATGATAATATCAACTATAAATCAAAATGAATAGAAGAAAATTTTTATCTTATGTTGGCTGTAGTTGTGGTGGATTTTTACTTCCATCTTGTACAACAGCTCCAATAACTGAAAGAAAACAATTAAAAATTGTCTCTGAGGCACAACTTAATGCTAAAGCTGCAAAAATTTATGAAAAAATAAAAGAAAAAGAAAAAATGAGTGATGACACAAAAACACTTAATGAAATTAAAGAAATTGGAAAAAGAATGGAAGACTCAATTTCTGAATATTTTGATAGAGAAAATTTAGATGATCCAACAAAGAATTTTAATTGGGAGTACATTTTAATAGACAAAAAAAAAGTACGTAATGCTTGGTGTATGCCTGGAGGTAAGATTGCTGTTTACACAGGTATTTTAGATGCAACAAAAAATACTAATGGTTTGGCTGCTGTTATGGGTCATGAGATTGCTCATGCTGTTGCTAAACACTCGGTTGAAAGAGTAAGTAGAGGAACTTTAGTAAACATCGGCACTACAATCATCGATATAGCAAGTGGTGGTGTGCTATCAGATATAAACAGAAGTACAGGACAAAACACTGTTGGTTTATTAGCACAACTAGGAATTTTAAATCCTTTTAGTAGAAGACAGGAAAGTGAAGCAGATTATCTGGGAATGATATTTTCATCATTATCAGGTTATGATATTAGAGAAACAGTAAAAATTTGGGAGAGAATGATAGAACTTAATAAAGGAAAAGAGCCTCCAGAATTTATGAGCACACATCCTTCATCTAAAAATAGAATTAAAGATTTAAATGAAAAAATGAATGGAGTTATTTTAGATTATCCTCCAATCACAAGCCTTACATGATCTAAATATTGGTGAGCCCTGATGGACTCGAACCATCGACCCATTCCTTAAAAGGGAATTGCTCTACCAACTGAGCTAAGGGCCCCCATATATTCAAATTGAATAGTTGTTATATACAGAATTATTCTATTTTTTCAAACGTCAAATTGAACTAAAAATTAAATATCTTCTACAACTTATCAATGTATTTGTCATGAAATTGATCAAAAGTACCTTCTGAGATATTTTCTCTAATAGCAGACATTAATTCTTGATAGAAATTAATATTATGAAGAGTTAACAGCATTGATGCTAAAATTTCATTAGTGTTAAATAAATGATTTAAATAATTTTTTGAATATTTGTTAAGGCTTAAATTATCACAATTAGGATCTAAAGGGGTGTTATCTTTTTGATATTTATTATTTTTAATGTTTATTCTACCATTCCACGTAAAAGCTAAACCTGTTCTCCCTGACCTTGTAGGTAGAACACAATCAAACATATCAATACCTCTTTTAACAGCACCTATTATATCTGAGGGTGTCCCCACACCCATTAAATAATGAGGTTTTTCATCTGGCATATGTTCTTTTATATTATCTAAAACATTAAACATTTCTGTTTGCGACTCTCCAACAGCAAGACCACCCATAGCATAACCATCAAATCCAATTTTAATTAATTCATTTAGAGATTTAATTCGTAAATCTTTAAATAATCCTCCTTGAACAATTCCAAATAGGGCTTTGTGAGAATTTTTACCAAAAG
>Ga0209666_1002484_pt1 | contig 13748 bp, 5 predicted proteins | sample SaaInlV_125m_DNA_FD_184679 | JGI IMG/M metagenome (GOLD analysis project Ga0209666, IMG submission 184679) | Marine microbial communities from expanding oxygen minimum zones in the Saanich Inlet - Saanich Inlet SI037_S3LV_10m_DNA (SPAdes)... | ecosystem: Environmental > Aquatic > Marine >...
CCCGCAAGCCGGCGGCGAACGCGCCGGGCGCGGAAGCCGCGACGTACGCGCCCAGCGCCGTCGATCCCGACGCGACGGCGAACGCGCCTCCGCCCAGCGCGACGGGAGGCTCTGTCAGTCTCTCCGTCGCGTCTGTTTGATCTACATACCGCTCGATTCTCGAAAAGCACGTCTCGCCCACACCGGCGCATGCCTCGTCCCCCATGGCGACCGCCGCGGCGCTGAGCGCCGCCGCGCGCCTCCCCGCCGCGAAGCTCGCGTCGCCGTCGGCGCGCGAGAAGTGTCCGAACGCGACGCTCGCGACGCCGCCCGACGCGCGCGCGCCGACCCCCCCCGCGACGCCGCCGACGCCTCCCGCGACGGCGCCGAGGCCCGTCGCCGCGCTCCCCGCGCCCGCGGCGACCGCGGCGAGGCCCGCGGCGAACGCGCCGTACCCGCGCGCGACAGAGCGCACGCCGCTCGCCGAGCTCCCCGCGGCGCGCGCGTTTGTGCGCAGCCCGGCGGCGATCGCGCCTTGGCCCTCGGCGACGGCGGCTATTCCCGTCGCCAAGCTGGCTTCGCCCGTCGCCTCGGACTCGCGCCCTAACGCTGCCGCGGCGTTGCCACGCGCGGCTGTCCGGTCGCCCGCGCTGAAACTGGCGTCCCCCAGCGCGCGCGTGAGCGTGCCCACGCTCGCGGAGGCCTCGCCCGCCGCGGTGGTTCCCGCGCCGAGCGCGACGGAAGAAGCGCCCTGCGCGGCGACGAACGCGCCGGCGGCGACGGAGAGCGGTCCTAGCGCCGCCGCGCCTCCCCCCGCGGCGAACGCGGCGTCCCCTTCCGCGCGCGTCTGCACGCCAAGAGATACCGAGCCGCTCCCTGACGCAGACGCACCGTCGCCCATTGCGGTCGAAGCTGCGCCGAAAGAGCGCGTCGCTCTACCGAAAGCGTTTGAAGCGGCGCCGGCGGCGACGGCCTTTTCGCCGAGCGCCGACGCCGCCGGCGCGGTGGCGGCTGTTTTCGAGCCGAGCGCCACCGAGTAAGGCGCGGAGGCGACCGCGTGGTCCCCGAACGCCAGCGCCGCGGTCGCGGACGCGAGCGCTTCGCGCCCCGCGGCGAGGGAGAAGGCGCCCTCGGCGCGAGAGCCCGAGCCGAGCGCGGCGGCGCGGTCGCCCGTCGCCGAGACCCCGAAGGCTCCCGAGTCGCCGTCGGACGACTCGGGAGACGCTCCCTGCGCGGTGACGCGGTCGCCGACGCGCCCGAGCCCCTCGAACGCGGCGCCGAAGAAGCCCCCCGCGGCGCCCCCTTCGGCGGCGGCGCGCGCGAACGGCGCGCCGTCGCCCAGCGACGTCTCGAGCGCGGCCACCTTGGCGTCGAGCGCGTCGAGGCGGAACACGCACGGCGACGGGGGCATGAACGTCGTGGTCGAGGCCTGCGCGTTGGCCGCGGAGACCGCGGAGGACGCGAGCACCGCGAGCCGCGCGAGGCTCGCGACGGCGCGCGACGCGGCAGCGCGACGTCGACGAGCGCGGGGCGCCATCGCGTGCGCCACTGAAACGCTCGAGACGCCGCGCCACCCGGTCGACGTCCTCGAGGTGCCGCACCGGGAGGTCGGGAGACACGAACGAAAAAAACGAAGAAGACGCCTTTTGAGCGTTTTTCTTCCTTCTCTTCTTTTTCTTTAGTTCGTCATCACACTCTACAATCCACTACCACGTCGTCGCTAGTCTTCCTCCCCCCCCAGCGGCGCGTCCGGCTTGACGATGTCCGCGTACGCCCAGGCGTGCGTTTCGAGCCAGGCGTGCGCGGCGTTCCGGAGCGCTAAATTCGGTCGGAGGTCGTCGAGGCTCATTCGCTCGCGCGTCACCGGGTCGAACCCGCCGACTTTTTTCAGGTGCTCCGTGATCGCGCTCCGCTCGTACGAGTTCCCCGAGGGAGCCACCACGGGGTCGCGGAACACCTCGAACGTCAACACGCAGCAGAAGCAATCGGGAGGGTCGGAAACGCGCGCGTCGCGCTCGCGGAAACGAACGAACATCTCCTCTAAAGTTGCGCGGTCCTCGTCGTCGAAAAGAATTTCGACGTTTTTTTCGACTCGTCTCTTTTCCGAAGCGTCAGCGTCGCGCCCGAACGCGTCGCTCGCGTCCATCGCGCTCGGCTCCTCGTCGTTTGACAAATCGATAACCTGTTCTTCCACGGTCGTGTTTTCTCCCGATGATCGCATCAATGTTTGGATTTTCGAGCGCACTTTTTCCAGTCGCGTCGCGCGCGCCGCCGCGTCGAGCTCCCACTGCAGGTAGTTGGCGCGCGCGAGCTCGCGCCAGATCTCATCCTTGATGGTGGCGCCGCTCGCCCTGGCGTTCTCGAGGGCTTTCCGAAGGCTCCTGGACGCCTCCCGGTAGTTCCTAGACGCGATCAAGCTCAAGCCGAGCATGTAGTTGGCCTTGATGGACTCCCGGTCGATGTCGAGCGCCTTCAAGCAATCTTCCTTGACCGCGTTCCAGTTTTTCCGCTTCCGGTGGCACAGCGCGCGGTTCAGGATGACGGGAAGCCACCTCGGGGCTATCAAGATGGCATCCGTGTACGCGTCGATCGCCGCGCCCCACTTGCCGCGCTGGTACAGGGCGTTTCCCTGAGCCTTCAGCTCCTCCGCCGCGGGGTCGGGGGCGGACATCGGAGCACCCCTGAGCAGGCGTGCCGCCGCGCGCGGCTCCCTCTGGCGACGCAGAAGTGCCCACGTGGAAAGAAACGCGCTTCTGGATGGAAATTCGCGAACTCTCGACACGCCTGCCGACGGATCGTAGGAGCTCTTGAACACGTCAGGGGGGTGGACGACGTCACTTTCTCTGAGGGCGGGGCCGGAGAAAGACGTGGACGCCATGTCGCCGGCGGCGTCGGCTATGCCGGCGGCGTCGGTGCGGGCGCGCGTCTCCCCAGGGACGCCGCGTGAGCGGCCCGGGGCTTTCGGTCGGGGCGGCGACGGGGGCGCGTCGACATCTTCGCGCGCGACGAATCCCTTCTCCGTCTCGCCCAGTGCCCGGAGCCCCGGCGTTCGCAGGCGCCGCGCGCGCGTGGTCCGCGCGGCGGCCGCCTCCGGCGGCGACAAGGGCGGGTGGCTCCGCCCCCTGGAGGGCCTCGCGCAGCGCATGGGCGTGACGATTTACCAGGCGCCCGCGCCCCCCGCGGTCGTGCCGGGCGCGCGCGTGGACTTCCTCGAGAGCATGCTGCAGTGGCACCTGGACACGAGCACGTCGGCGGACCTGGTGATGCGCGAGGTGCAGGACGCCATCGTGGCGGAGGTGACCTCGTTCCCGGTGGACAAAGTCGCCGTGGGCGAGAGCCCGAGTGTCGCCATGCACGTCCCCATCCCGCTGCTCCGCCAGAGCCCGGACGGGCCGCCCAGCTCGCTCGCCGCCATGGGCGCGCGCTCACAGAGGAGGCGGATGGAGAGCGACGGTAAAACGAATGACTCTTCTTCGTACGGCAAGGACAGCGACGGCCCTCTGTTCGCGTTCCCGGAGTGGGACGGCTGGACGCAGCCCACGACGGCGATGACGCTCCGGGCCGTTTTGATGACCGCCTCGGCGCTGAGCGCCGCCGCGGGGATGCGGGGGACGACGTCTTCGTCGTCCAAGACTCGGGACGACGAAGAATCTCGGGATCGAGTCGTTGGATCGACTCAACACAAGGGGGGCGATTCCGTACAGATTCTGCTCCCCCTGAACCCCGAGGTGTTCGAGGAGGATCTCGCGAGCCTTTCTTCCGAGAAAAGAGACATCTTCGCCGACGAGAGAAAAGAGACGGAAACGGAACGCGTCCTGGAGCTCAAGGCGCGGGAGTCTAATAGGCGGAAGAACCAGGTGGACGCCGAGTCGCTTCGTCTGTTTTTCGAAAAGCTCTGGCCGGACAGCCCGTACTCGTTCGGGACGTACGACCGCGAAAACGTCACTTCGGACGTGTCGTACCTGTTAAACGAACGGACGAGTGAGTCGTTCGAGGTCGCGGGGAAGAAGAAGCGGGATACGAAGAAGCGCGAACGGCGTTTGGTGGTCATCGTCAACGTCAGCGCTCCCGGGAACGAAACCGCCGCCGAATCCGACGGCGAGGGTATGGTGAACGCCGCCGAGACGCTTCTCGAGCTCGGCGTTCCGTTCGTGGTCCTAACGCTGTGGATGGACGACTCACTGGCGCGGGGCGTGAAAAGCGGCCGCCCGGCGAAGCAGGAACGCGAGGCGCTTCGCGTGCGCATGGAGAAAAGAACGCGCATCTTGCTCGGCCGGTCCGTGAAAAGAAAAGAGGCGCGTGAAAACGTGCGCCGCGCGTTTGAAGCCGCCAAGAAACAGCCGCAAGGCGCGGGGTACGTGAAACTCGAGGAGGCTCTGGCGGAGGCGCGCGCGGTCGGCGCCGACGCCGGCGCCAACCAGACCATGTTCGGCGTCAAGGGGGGGGAGGCGGAGGCGATGCTCGCGGAGATTCGAGCCGAGGCGAGAGCCGCGGAAGCCGCCGCGCTCGCCGCCGCCCTCACCGCGGCGTGCCTGCAGGTGCCCGTGGACGTCGCCGGCCTCGAGGCGAACCTCGTGCGGGCGAGGGGCGTGCTGGCGCGCGCCGCGCGCGACGGAGCCGCCGTAGTGTTGACAAAACGAGCCGCGCTCAGCGTCGACGACGCGACGACGGCGCGCGCGGCGCGCGACTGGAACGAGAGCGCGGCGGAGGCGGAACGGATCCTCTCTCTGTCTCCTCCCGCCGACGAGAATTCGCGTTTTGAATCGGGTGAGACGCGAGAGGAGGATGACGACGCGAACTTGACGAGCGACGACGCGGGCGTGACTCGCGAGGACGTCATGTCCGCGGACGTGGACCGCTTCGCGAGCGGCGCCAACGAGGGAGGCGACGACAAGAAAGCGAAAGAGAAGTCTTCCAACACGACGTTTTCGGCGTCTTTGGCGTCTCTTCGCGCCGCCGTGGACGCCGCGGAGGCTGCGCTGGAAGCCGTGTCTTTGGAAGGCGACTTGCGCGCCGCGCTGGCGGACGAGACGTCGCTGGAGGTTTCCGCCGTGCCTCGCTTGGAGGGGCTGATGCTTCGCGCGGCGAAGGTTGCCGAGCGCAAGCCGCCTTTGACGCAGGAGGGCGCGGCGAAGCTCAACGCGCTGACGAGCAGGTGTTTCAGCCGCGCCACCGCGTTGCAGGAGATGGAGGAGGCGAGAGCCGCGCTCGCCAAGGCGCTCGAGCCGTCTCTGCGGGGCGAAGATTTGCAAATTTTCGTTCGCGGAGGAACCGGCGAAGACGAAGAAGAGCGTCCGAGGGGCGATTTCGATTACAAAACCGCGGTTCCCGCGCTGGAACGCGCTGTTTCGCGCGCACAAACGTCGGCTTGGCCTTGGCAGCTCGCGGACGCGGCACAGGACGCCGAGACGGTCCTCGAGCGTTGGCGCGCCATCGGGCGCGTGCGCGACGCGTTCGAGACGCGCAACGCGGAGAAGATTCGCCGCGAGATTGCGTACGCGAAGAAAGCGTTTCCGGAGATTGAGACGCGCGGCGCCGAGCGCGCGCTCGCCGAACTCGAAGCCGAGGACGCGCTGGAGGGGGGCGACCGGCGTTTAAAGGCGTACTTCGCCGCGAGCAAGATGGCTTGGTCCTCGGGCGCGCCCACCTTAGAGAGCGCGGAGATGCTGCGCACGATCCGCGACTCGCTCGCCATCACCGACGCCGAGCACGAGCAGGTCACGAAAGCGGTGAGCGCGGGGAGCCGCACGGCGAGCGAAAACGCTCGAGCGAAAGCGCTCGAGGCGAACGCGGCGACGTCTTCGTCTTCCGCTCGGCACGCCAAGAACTTCCGCGGAACGTCTGAACTCGCGTCGGTTTCCTTCTCCGCCTCGGTCACCGGTACGCGCGGGCCCATGTTCGAGGGCTCGAACGAGTTCGCGAGCTCCGACTCCAACGCGGCGCGCGACGAAGCCGCCGCCGCCACCGAGCTGTACGTGCTGAACTGGGACGACGAAACGATCGAACTGTACGTGGGCGGCGCCGGGCCGAGAACCGGCGAATTCGCCAACGCGACTTTGTCGTCAGTACCCACGGCAAGCGGCGCGACAGTTCCGCCGCCGAACACGACGACAAACGAGAACCTCGTCGCGGACGAAGCCACGCGCGCGTGGCTGAGCGCCGTGCCCGACGACTCCGACGGCGTCGACGATGGCGAGTACGGCGCGTCCGGGGGATGGCGTCGCGTGGGCGCCGATATCATCTACAACGAGGAAGAGATCGTGGGTGTGGGATCATCGGGAACGTACGTTTTCCGGGGGTACGTGCAACACACCACGCGCGCCCGGCATGCGGTGGCGGTGAAACGCATCGCGCGACCGCCGGGTGAGGAAGGCCGGGAACTTTTGCGTCTGGTGGAACGCGAAGTCGAACTCTTGACGACTTTAAACCAGTCGCCTCGCGTACCTTTTTTCCACCGGTGGGCGGCGACGTCGTCGCACGTCTTCATCGCGCTCGAGCTGTGCGCGGAGTCGTTACGAGAGCACGTCGTGCGTTTAGGGGACTCCATGCCCGTCGAGCGCCGGTTCGAGATCCTCAGGGACGTCGCGGACGGGATCAAATGGCTGCACGACCCGAACAAGCCGGGCGGGCGCATCGCGCACAACGACCTCAAGCCGGAGAATCTGCTGGTGGACTCGGAGGGCGACGTGAAAATCGCCGACGTCGGGCTCGGCGTGCGCGTCAACTCCGGAAAAACGCTGAGAAGCTCGAAGCGACTTTCTTCGGGAGAAGGACCGGACATTGACGACGAGGCAATGAACGAAGACGACACCAGCAGCGAGTACACCATGAGCACGTTCCGTAAGTACGGCATAGACATCGTGCTCGCGGGGCGCGCGCCGGAGATGCTCATACACGGTCCCCTGACCCCCGCCGCCGACGTGTGGGCGATGGGCGTCGTTTTCTTCTTCGCGCTCACGGGCCGCGCGTCGCCGTTTTCGGAATCCGGAAGGGACGTCCCGACGGACGCAGCGATCATCAACGGGAAGTACCATTTGCGTTGCGTGATGAACGTCCCGGGTTTAAGTACGCGACGCGCGTTGGAGGCTCGACACTTGCTCGCGTCTATGTTAGCGCCCGACCCGAACGACCGACCGAGCGCGTTGAACGTGCGAAGGCACCCGCTTTTTTGGAGCGACGATTTTTTTTTAAGCGCCGCCGTGAACTTACATTCGAACAGCGCGAGCTTCGACAAAGATCTTGGGTCCGTGCTCGGATCGGTGGCGGACGACGCGCTTGTGAACGGCGCCGCGGGGGGGGGGAACGCCGAGCGCGGCGCGCTCCTCGCGGCGGCGTCCATGGACCTGACGGACTGGAAGAGACTCGTGGACGGTAAGATTCTGAAGCGGGTCACGAAAGCGCACGCGTCTTTCGGCGGCGGTTCTAGAAACGACGCGAACGACGCGAACGGCGAGGGCCCGACGGTCTCGTCCGTTTCGTTGACGGATGTCGGACGCAAACCGTACGGCGACAATTTCTCGGACCTCATCCGGTTCTGCCGCAACGTCTCCGAGCACCCGCCCACGATCGACGAGGTCGAGCCCATGATTCGAACTTTAACGGCGGCTTCCGCGGATTCCGAAGCGCGCGCCGCGGCGTCGGCGGCGGCGGCGTCGGCGAAAAAGTCGGCGCGGCGCGCGCGCGTCGCCGCGCGCGAGGGCGGGAACGGCGGCTCTGAGAATATCAATCAGGAAAACGACACGTCTGAATCCGGCGCCGCGAACGACGAAAAGAAGAACGAAGCGAAGAACTCGAATAATGGATCGGAACGGAAAAAGTTTCCGGGAACCGCTCTGTTCCCGCCCGGGGTGGACCCGAACGTATCGCCAAAGCGGTTGACTCGCGAACAGCGTCGATTGATCTTCGCGGCGTACGTCGCGCACCTCTTCCCGGGCATGCCTTTAGCGGTGTTCGAGGTGGCCGCCGCGATGGACGCCGCCAAGTCGCGCGCGAAGACGGCGCGCGAGGCGAGGGCGAGCGGCAAGCAGAGGCAGAAGCAGAGGGGGCGGTCGAACGCCAAGGCGCGGGGGCGGTAGAGATCGGAGCTTTTTACTTGTACTTGTACGCTCGGTTGGTTCAACTCCGTTCAACGAAAAGGAATCAAATGCGATCTTTCCGCGAAATCGGACAGCGAAAGCCACGACACCGTCGGACTAACAAACATCGCCGCGACGCGCCACCGCCGCGCCTCTCCCGCGAGGCCGGACACCGCGTCCGCGCGTGTTCCCGTCGCGCGGAGATGTCGGCTCTCGCGAGCGCGCGCGCGGAGCGCGCGGCGCTCTGCGACCGGCCCGCGCCCGCGGGAACGCTCGACCTGTCTCTCGGCGTTTTCGGGTTCGCGCGCGGATCCCGGGTGGTGTCCCTCAAGGCGCTGGGCGTCCCCGTGGCGTGCTCGCACGACCTGGGCGCGTCCCACCACGACCGCAGGCACTTCATCGACAAGGATTTCCTCCTCTCCCTGCCCAACGGCGCGCATCTCCTCGAGGCGGCGCGCGCGACGAAGCCCTCGCCGCCGTGCCGCGCGGTCGTCTGCCTGGCTGACGCGGACGTGCACGAGATCGGCAGCGACGTTTCCCGCCTCGCGGAGCAGCTCATCGACGCGCGGGGCCTCGCGCTCGGCGCGGACGCGCCTCATCCGACAACAGGCGCGTCCCTGAGAGTGCTCGGCATGCTCCCCGCGCCGCTCCCGGTGACCCTCCGCGTGCGCCCGGGGGCGCTCGCGGGCTCGCCCCGGAGCGACGCGGGGGACGCGCACGCGTCGTCTAGGAAAATAACCGCTCGCCTGGCGGATGTCGTCGTCGTCGACAACCTGCCCGTGCCGGCGCACGTCTCGCTGCGCCGCGCGACGGAGTGCGCGTCCGCGCGCGGAAGAGACGACGTCGTCGCGGACCTCGTGCTGTGCGTGTGCGACCCGAGGGCGCCGAAGACCAAACCAAACGCGTTCCCGGAGAGGTACCGCGCGCGTATCGGCTGGGAAGGCGTCAAAGGCGGAGAGCACCCCGGCTCCGACTTGCTTGACGAACTTTCCGGTAACGACGAAAATCGAAACTCCGTCGCGCCTCGCTTATGGTTCGCGAACCAGACGAAAAAGGCGACTCGCGCCGCCGCCGTGTACGACGCGGAGGACCGCTTCGCGGCTGAGCGGCACAGGCTTCTGCGAGCGCCGGACGACGTCGTCGCGGTGGCGTGCGCGCGGTGCGGCGCCAGGGAGGGAAAGCCGTTTGGGAGGGCGCTGCGGCGGTGCGCGGGGTGCGTCCACGCGCCTGGTTTTTTCGAAGACGAAAGCGATTCTTTTTCGCACTACTGCTCGAAGGCGTGCCAGGCGCGGGACTGGGGCAGGCACAGGGACGTGTGCGCATCTTCGGTCGCGGGGAGGCGCAGGAGGCGGGAGATCGGGTCCGGCGCGTAAGGGAGGAACACCGGGGAAGTGTCGCGGAAAACTCGGCGCGACAAGACGCGGAGCGCGCGGCGTCGGCGCCGCGAGTGCGCTGATCCTTGGAATTTTTTGGGGAAAAAGACGACCTGGCTGTATGTTGACGGATTGTAAAATGTAAAGACTGACAAGACACACGTCCGTGCGTGAAAAACGACGCGACGCACCGGTAACGCGCGGCGGGCGGATCCGCGAAACTCGTGTGCGCTCAGACGTGCCAAATAGACATCGCCTATCCACCATCTCCCGTGGGCCATTCACGCGATCGCGCGTCACCCGGCCCGGGCTCGACCGGCGCGCCTCCCGGCTTTCGTCGCGTCGCGCGAGCGCCTCGCCTTTGTCTCTCCCGACCAGCGCCGGGTCGCGATGTCCGCCGCGATGTCGATGACTGCCGCGACGTCGCGCGCGTCGAGCCGCGCGTCCACGTCGCGCGTTCGCCGAGCGGACGCCAGGGCTGTTCGTCCCGCGCGCGGTCGCGCCCGCGGGGCCTCGACCGTCTCCGCCGCGGCCGGCGACGCGGACGCCGCTCGCGCCGACGCGCACGACGTGGTGATCGTCGGCGGCGGCCTCGCCGGCTTGTGCGCGGCGAAGGCTCTGGCGGAGGCTGGCGTCGATTTCGTGCTGCTCGAGTCGAGCGACGGGGTGGGCGGGCGGCTTCGCACGGACGAGGTGGACGGTTTCTTATTAGACCGGGGCTTCGCCATCTTCCTCACCGGCTACCCCGAGGCGCAGAAAACGCTGGACTACGACGCGCTCGAGCTCCAGCCGTTCTACGCCGGCGCGGACGTGTTTTTGGACGGGGCGTTCCACCGCGTGGCGGATCCGCTGCGGCACCCAATCGACGCGGTGAAGAGTCTCAGCCCGAACCATCCGATCGGCTCGGTGGTCGACAAAGTGCTCGTGGGCCTCGTTCGTTTACAATCCTTGATCGGCGACTGCTACGAGCAGCTCGAGGCGCCCGAGACGACCATCGCGCTGCGTTTAAAGGAGAGCGGCTTCTCGGACGAGATGGTGAACCGGTTCTTCCGTCCGTTCATGTCCGGCATCTTCTTCGACCCGAAACTGGGCACGTCCTCGCGTCTGTTCACGTTCGTCATGCGCATGCTCGCCACCGGCCAGAACTGCCTCCCGAAGAAGGGCATAGGCGAGGTGGCCGCGCAGCTCGCGCGCGGCCTTCCCGCGGGGTCGGTCCGGCTCGACGCGAAGGTCACCCAGCGGGTCACCGACGCGAACACCGGCGAGACGTCGTTGACGACGACGGCTTCCGCTTCCGGCGAGGGTGAAAACAAATCAACCGTCGTCGTCGCGAAGAAGGCGGTGGTCGTCGCGACCGCCGGTCCGGACGCGGCGGCGATCGCGGGTGAGCCGCTTTTTTCTTCGTCCCCGTCCGCGTCCGGCCCCGCGGTCGGCACGACGTGCCTGTACTTCGCCATCGACGGCGCGCCGCCTTTGCCGACGCCCATCCTGTACTTAGACGGGTCGAAGAAACCGACGGGGGGCAAACTGGTGAACAACTGCTGCTTCCCTAGCGCGGTTTCGCCCTCGTACGCGCCGAGTGGGAAATCCCTCGCGTCCGTCTCCGTCGTGGGCGTGCCCGACCTGGACGACGCGTCGTTGGAACGCAAGGTGCGTTTAGAACTGATGGACATGTTCGGTCCGTCCGTCAAGACGTGGAAACACCTGCGCACGTATCGCATCCCCTTCGCGCAGCCGAACCAGCAGGTGCCCACGAATCTCAACCGCGACGTGCGGCTGGGCGATTCGACCACGTACGTGTGCGGCGACCACCGGTCGCCGGCCACCTTCGACGGCGCCATGCGCAGCGGGCGGCTCGCCGCGGAGGCTGTGCTCGCGGACCACTTTTGAGAGTGTGTGATGTGATGTTGCGGAAATGAAACCAGAGCAGCGCTGGCGAGAAATTCGCGAATCGCGCGTTTGTCATATTTCTCTCCGTGGTCTGCGAACCTTGGATCGACCTCGATCGTTCGCCATGACAGAAAATTCTCGCCGACCCGCTTCGTCGACCAATGACGTCCTCCCGTTTGCGCGTCAAAGACTCTTTTCCCACCGAAGCGTCGGCTGACTTGGCACACATTTCGAGACGCGCGTGGTCGGGAACGTCCTCGCGCGGTGCCGCGTTCGCGCGCGCCGAGACACGCATGATCGCGCCCGTCGCGAAACCGCATGTTCTGAGCCCCCTCGCCGCGCTCGCCCCCCGGGGCGACCGCCGCGGCGCGCCCCGCGCGCGCGCGGTCCCCGCGACGCCCGGAGCGCCCGGTGGTCTTTTCGCGCGCCGCGGGGCCGGCCGCGCGAGCGTGGCGCGCCGCGTCTTCTCCCCCGGCCGGCCCCAGCCCGGCGGCGAGGGCAACGACCTGACCCGCGAGCGCGTTAGCGCCGAGTCCATCTTGCGCGCGGCTCAAAAGGCGGAGAGGCAGCGCGCGGCGATGCGCACCGCGCTCGGCGCCGCGGGCGTGGCTCGCGCTGAGGCGCTAAGAGTGGGCATCGAGCACCGGTGCGCGCACTCGCTGATGGACGCGCTTCCCGTGGACGACGTGCTGGGCGGGGACGATACATGCGGCTCGCTCGAGGGCCTGCAGGCGAGTTTAAACGCGCGCGCGATGTCTTGCGACGATAAACTCGCGTCGCGGTTCGGGCTCGCACCCGCCGGCGCCGATCCCGAGACGGATCTCGATCGAGCCGTGCTCCAAGCTTTGCACGAGCGCTTCGACTCCACCGCGCGCCGCGCGTTGCTCTCCGGAAACTTCAAGCACCGCAACGCCACCGTGCTGAGCTCGCTTTTGGTGGACGACGAGACGTACGTGCAGAGGTTCGAAGTGCGACGGAGACCGAGACGTGGTGAGGAACGTTCGTCGGGCGCGGAGATTGATGAGTCGGTGGACGTCCTCACCGCGACGTTCGCGCTTGACGAGCGACTCGCGCCGTGCTACAAGAGCGCGTCGGTGGTCAAGCAGTGGGCGCTGAAGAGCGTCGTGGGCGAAGTCGCCTTCTAAGGCGAAATAATCGTGAGCATCTGAGGCTCAAGATGTGGCGAACGCGTCGCGTCGCCCTGTACCTCTGTACCATACCCCTCCTGTAACAAAACGTTTGTAACGTAACGACGACTCCGACTCCGCTCGCGCCTTTTTTTATTTGTTCAACGTTCAGATTATTCTTTCGAGTCTCAGCAGGTCAGTGCGTCCGGCGTTTCGAGAGCGACTCGACGAGAAAAGAATCCATCGCGATCAAAGTCTCGTGCGCTCTACGCTCAACCCCACGCTCCACCCCGTCTCGCGCGCCACGCGTTGTGAGCCCGCTTCCGGAAACGACGTGACCCCGTCGTTTGAATCAAAAGAAGGGACGCGACCGACTCGTCCCGAAGGCTTGCTTCGTCCGATCAAGTTTTTTTTATCTTCGGTCGCGACGCCTCCGCGTTTCCGCGTACCAGTAAGGCCTGAACGGTGCTGACGCGAAATCTGACTCGGACGGCGGGCGTAACAACGAGGCCACTCTCGCGCGCGCCGCGAACTCGAACGCCACGCGCACGGCTCACGCGCGCGCGCACGCGCGTTTTCACCTCCACCGCGACATCCCTCCGGCGCGGACGTTCGACATGACCACCCGCGTCGCGTCGCTTCGCGCGACGCCTCGCGCCTGCGGGGGATTCGAGTCGCGTCACGCGTTGACTGGCCCGCGCGTCCCCGCGCTCAGACCGCGCGCGTCTCCCCGCCCCGCGGCGGATACCACCACGCGCGCGTCCACCGCGTGGACCCTGGACGGCCCGGGGTGCGCGGGCGCGCGCTCCGGCAGCACCCTGGTCGGGTACGGCCGCCTCCCCTCGGGGACGAACAACGCCGTCCCCGTGGACAACAGGGGGCCGCCGCGCCGGTGTCCGCTCAGGCCGGTGGCGATATCGGACCTGTGCGAGTCCCACCTCGGGCGGTTCAAGATGCTGGACGCCGTGTTCGAGCAGGAAGGCGACGTCCTGTACGTGCGGCACGCGGAAAGGACCAGACACGAGGACAGGAGCGGCGCGGGCGACGCCGTGGGGTACGCGCAGATGCCCCGCTTTCTTCGCAAGGGCGTTTCGTCGCGCGGGAATTTTGGAAACTGCTGACGCGGACGCGAGCGTGTTTTCGGTCGTTCTGTCGCCTCGCTTTTTTTTTCCGCAATGATACGACGACTGACCTCTCCGTCTGACCCTCTCCCGAACCCGAAACAGGAAGAACCTCCCGTACGCCACGCGTCGGTGGGCCCGAGAGCACGCCGAGAAGGAGGAGGCGAGCGTGCTGGTCCGAGC
>Ga0209666_1002486_pt1 | contig 13745 bp, 11 predicted proteins | sample SaaInlV_125m_DNA_FD_184679 | JGI IMG/M metagenome (GOLD analysis project Ga0209666, IMG submission 184679) | Marine microbial communities from expanding oxygen minimum zones in the Saanich Inlet - Saanich Inlet SI037_S3LV_10m_DNA (SPAdes)... | ecosystem: Environmental > Aquatic > Marine >...
GCACCAACATTAACAGTCATTGTTGTATCAGTAACATCCGTTATAATCATTGAACGACCAGCGTATGGGTCAATTCCAAATCTAGGATAAGATTTAGTAGATTGGTCATTGTCCATTTCACAAGTAAATGCGAATGAACCAGTATCTAATACGATACCTTCCCCAACACTTAATGTGTGAGTTCCAGTTGTGATTACGAAATTACCAGTTGCAGGGTCATAAGTTGCGTTGGATGGAGTCCATTCAATATTCGGACCTGATTTACCAACGTTTACAGTTATAGTATTTGTTGTTGTTGATAATATCTCTAATTTATTATTGTAAGCAGGTTGACCAACTGATGGTAATTTATGTTCGGTTTTGTTACCATCCATATCACAAGTGAATACAAACGATTCTGAATTAAGATGTATATCAGTTCCAACAGATAAACCATGGTTTGGAATTGTCATTACAAAGTTTCCATTTGATGGGTCATAAGTTGCCGTTGTTGGTGTAAATGAACCTACTCCATTTTCCAATATATTAATTATTGTATCAAAAGAAGATGTTACAATATTTCTAATTCCATCAGTTGCATCAGTTGAAGATGTGTATTGTGAAATATTACTCTTTTTAATAGAACCAGTAATATTACCAACAACTGTTGGTAAGTTATCTAAACCATTTTCTAAAATATCAATTACGGTTGCGAATGATGAACTTACATTATGTGTATCATTTACAGACGCCGATAACGATGAACTAAACTGACTATTGTTTGTTACCTTAATATTGTCTATCGTGTTGTATACAACCTCTATTTCACCCTTAGAAGGTACATCTATATATCTTTGAGTGTCTGATAGTGGTAAAGTGTCTACGATGTTAATAATACCACTAGATGAAACATTGTTTCCATTCACATAGAATAATCTATCAGGTGCATCAAATGGTACAATAAATGTTAATGTTCCAAAAGTAGTTCCATTGTTTGTTATACCACTTGTATATTGAAATTCAGTACCAGATTTTCTTTGTGTTTTAATATAGAAAGGTTGTCTTTCATCTGGATTTATACTTCCACCATCTACTATATTTAGAGAGTTAACAGAGAAAGTATATAGTTCTCCTCTTTTTAGAGTAAGTGTTGGGTCTTTAATTCCATCATCATAAGAACCACTATCTTCTGGTAAGTTTTCTCCATCAATGTCATCAAAACTTGATAATTGATTTTTATTAAAATAAAATGCATTGTAGTTACTATCTAAGGTAACCACTTCAAAATAAGTTGAAGCAGTTGATGAACCACTTAGTAAAGAACTTCCAGTTATTCCAAATTCTATTATATCAGAAATACTAGCAAATGAAGATGAGACTTTATTAATTTCTGTTGAAGATGCCGTTACTGATGCTGTGTATTGTGAGTTATTATTAAATTTAATATTTCCATCAGTATTTTTTACAATAGTAATATCATTAGGTATATCTACACCTATTACAGTTTTTACCAAATTATCTCCATAAGAATCTTTTGGTATACCAACTGTTGATATAGGACTACCCTTTGAATCTGTTCCTACTGTTTCTTCAGTAACTATGGATGAACCACTTTCAATTATTTTTATTACAGTTTCATAGTTACTTGAAATACTTTCAGTATATACGTTATCAAAACTTGTACTACTAGTTATTTGATTTCTACCACTTGTGTTTATGGGATTGGTTGTAGTCCAATCAATATCACTTGAATTTGCTGCTATAGCACCCAACACATTAGTGTCACCATATCTTATAATATCTTCAATAATACCAAATGACTGAGATACTATTTGTATTTCTGTTTCTCCACCACTAACTGAACTCGTTGTTGGTGTATATGATGTTACTCTTATATTACCATCGGTGTTTAGAACAATCTGTGGTGTACTAATATTATTCGATAATACTATTTGTCTTAAAAACCCTTGAGAGTATCTAATACCCTCTAATGTTTCTTCTAACTGAGTTGTATTAGCAATTGATGGATATAAGTAATAATATAATCCTGCTAACTCACTTCTTTCATTACCACCATATAATAAATCAGTTATTACATTATCAATAATATATCCAGTATCTCTTCTACACTTTGATTCGTTGTAAGAAAATGTTGGATATTTTGTGTTTATATATGTAATCGTTTCGTTTTGTATTAAGGAACGATTTTTTCTTGCTAAATCAACTGCCGATTGTATTGATACCGATGATGTTACGAATGTGTCATCGTTAACCAATTTTTGTGACAATCTTTTAGCATACTTAATACCATCTATTGTTTGTTGTTTTTGACCAGTTGTTCCATTATCAACTGTTGCTAATGATGGATATTTGTAATAGAAGTTTCCTGCCTCTAATGTTCTTTCATTACCATCATACAATAAGTCAGTTCCAACTGCGTCAATTATGTATCCTAAATCTCTTCTACACTTTGCTTCATTGTAATCAAAGGTTGACCAAGAAGATGATAGATACGAAATTGTTTCTTCTCTAATAAAATCTTTATTATTAAATAAAACATCATACCCATTATCAATGTCAGAATTTGTGTCTCTAAATGTTCTATTCTTTAATACATTTTCAGTAAGACCTCTAACGTATTTAATTGCTGTTAAAGTTGGGTCTTTTTGAGTTGTTGTAGCATCTGATGGATACTCATAGTAAAAAATACCATTTCTTACAGACTCTTCGTTACCACCATATAATAAATCATGTGCTGCACCACTTACAATAAATCCAACATCTCTTTTACAAGTTTCTTGATTGTATTCAAACTCACTCCAAGAAGAAGATAGGTATTCAATAGTTTCATCTTGTATAAAAGGTATATTGTTAATCAATAACTCATATGCGTTCTGATATTCAATGGTTGGGTTTGCTACCGAACTACTTTGTATGATGTCAGGTACGATATTTGAACCTGTTCCATTGTCTAAAATATTATACACAATAGATATTGATTCACTAACACTTTGAACAAGTTCATCAGATGAAACTATATCTGTTTGATATCGTGTTTGATTAGAAAATTTGAAACTTGCAGATGTATTTGTTATTAGTGTATCTGCGAATTTAGGTCCATTTGTTATAATATCAATAACCTCATCAAATCTATCACCAATTATTTCTTGTGTTGTTGATGTTGCAGAAATACCACTACTATATTGGTCTACATTACCAACAAAAATTGATGCGTTTGTATTTTCGACTTGGGTATATGATGATGTTGCTACATTTCCTCTATCAATTATATCTAATAAAATTGTATAGTTTGTGTCAATAGTTGTTATATCACCAGAAGACGCAGTTAATGAAGATGTAATTTGTGAATCACCACTAATATTATAAACCGATGCAGATGAATATCCAGTTGTACTACTTTTTGCTACCAAAGCAACTTCATTCGTATCACCATTTTCAATTACAGATGTTACTAATCTAAAATCAGATTTTGCAATTTCTGCAACTTCTGCACTTGAATCTGCTGAGGTAAAGTATTGAGGAATTATATTAGGGTCTGTTGCTCTATATCCATTTTCGGTATTTGTTACCAAAGGTGGTATTGCAGAAAGACCATCTTCAATAGTGTCTACAATAATTGAATAATTATTTTGTACGTTTATAAATGCGTTTTGGTTACCACCACTACCAGTAATAAATCGAGAACCAGATGCGTACATACCAAAATCACCAAACGATGTGTTTGAGTTTAGAAGTACTGCTTGTCCACCATCAATTACTTTTACTGAGTATGCGGAGAAGTTTGTAAAGAATGATACCAACTGAATGAATCCTCTACCCACAACTTGACAACCCACACCATTTGGTGCAACCTGTGTATATGCATCAAGTACCATAGATGCAAGTGGAGAATCTGGATGGATTCTATTACCATCTACATTTAATCCCCCACCACCAGGTGGAATTTCTTCATATGCTTCTAAAAATGAATTTTCTTGGTTCGAAATCATCGAACAGTTTTGAACATAAGGAGATGTTGTAATAAATGCGTTTGGTGCAAATGCAACAGCAAATCCTTTTGCTGATACATCTACCGATGGGAATACTCGTAAACCACCAAAAGTCATCTCTGCTAGATAACACCCACTATTTACCCAAAATAAATCTTCATTTTCGTTTTTAGCAATAATTTTTGTTACCCTTAAACCACTTCCCCAAACAGTTGTGTTTCTTGGAAGTTCAATTGGGTTATCTTCTAAGTAAGTACCAGTATCAACATCAATTCGGAAACCACTAAAGTTTGAACCAGTTGGTAATCCGAATCTACCATCGTTACCTGGTGTTGCGATTTCTGCTGCTTTACCAATTGTTTTTAATGGAAACTGTGGTGAACGACCATCATTATCATCACTACCTCTTGTAGCAGATACATAAATTGTTGCGTCACTACCACCAAAGTCTTTTACTGAAATTCCACCAAACTTTTGTGTATCAACAGATATATCAGAAAATGATGCGGTTGCATCTAATCTACTTTGTGCATCCTTAAATGATAATTGACCATCTAGTTCAAGTGAACCAGTAATTTCAACCGAACCTGTTATTCTTTGTGGTGTGTCTGGATTAGACCCAATGTTAATTGATTGAGATACTAAAAGTGAACCAGAAATAAATACAGAGTTATTTACGGATATCGAATCCCTAAACTCATTTATTTCTTCTATCTGCTTTTGTGGTATTAATCTAGCCATTACTTAATTTCTACAATTTTACCTTTAATCTCAAAGTCAGTCCTTACCACATCATTTGGTACTCTGGTTATACTTTGGTTAAAAATGATTTTGATTGATACCCCGTTCATCAAATTACCAGTAGTTATTTCACCACCAATAGAATTGAATATTTTAACAATGTATCTATCTCCCGTCTGCTTTACTCCATATAAATATACATCAATGTAATCTTTCACATCATCTACGACTAAATCTTCATAAACAAATCTGTATCCTTTTATGTCCCCATAATCTGCGTAATCTCCATCACCAGGACTTGAGTTATCAACTGGTCCTAATTCAACCGTAAACAATTCACCCGATAAGGATATTGATGTTGGAATAAACTCACTTATGAATGTATCTTTTATTACATCCAATACAAAAGTTCTAAAAGATTCTCTATCTCTTTTCTTTTCAATATTACCTAATTCAATATGTGGTCTTTTTCTTGCCATTAGTTAACTTGTTCTAAATCACCTTCTATTTTAATTTTATCACTAGATTCAATTTGCCATGCTTGACCAAAGTTTGGGTCATTTGGATTTTCAATTATAGATGGAAAGTTTGCACGAATAAATTTTATATGAAAATCATTTCCAACTTGTTTGTATTTATAATCTCTTTGAGAAATATAACCTCCCCAAATAAAAACATCAAAACGATGTTCAGTTTTTCTTTTATCAGAAACTCTACTATCTAAAGTTTTTAATCTACAATTTTGAACTCTCCATATCCAATATAGTGGATGAGTACCATTGTATTCTTCCATATCGAACTCATTGGGTTCATTAACCTCTTTCATTATATTTTTTATAGTCTTTATACTACTCATAATTGTTCAAATTTACCAACAATATCTACTTCATCGTTTGCATCTAAATTAAAACCAAGACCAGAAAATACAAATGTTATTTCATTTGTTGCACCGTTAAATGAATAAGAATAAATTGATGCTGGTTTGAACTCTGAATTAATATAGACTCTATACCAATTAACTGTATCAAAAGAACCAATTAACTCAGGTGGTAAAACAGGTTGTCTTACATTTGTTAATTTAACTTGATTTGCACTTACAAACTCAGCTCGTTGAGAACTTCGTATAGTGACAAAATCTAATACATTTTGATATTCATTTATAATATTTGGATTCGTAAATGTTAAACCACTCAAATCAGTTTCAACACCCCAAACAACTCGTTTAGGTGTAAATGATTTTTTAACAGTTGGTTTTTCATCATATGTTTCTGGAAGTAAATATGCATTTACTGCCATCGTAAATGAAGTTCTAATAATTCTTTCCGAACCTTCTCCTACTTCTTGTTGATTATCAAACGAATCAATACGAGTCCTAAATTTGAATCCATTCTCCTTACCCCAATACCTATCAGTTGCATATTGAAATTGTTCAACTATGGTATTCATATGTTCGGTAAACGATGTCCAAATCATTACCTCATACGATACAGTTACATAATCAGGTACCGAAACTTCATATTGTTCTATGGGTGGTCTTGCGTTTGATTGTAAACTAAACCTTTCATATTTATTTTTTGAAGAATATTTTTTATATGCAGGGAGTGTATTTACATCTTTGAATTGAGAAAGATTTCCATCCCTTTCAATAGAGTTTCTTTTGAACATTACTAAAGGAATTTGAATCTTACCTCTTTGGTCTCTCAGATATCCCTTTTGTCTAGCATTATTCCATCGTTCAGCATTACCATACAATAAAGGAACTTTAACTTGATTTCCATTTTCTTCAACATCAGGTATCACAGTATGTACCATATATTCTGCTATAGCAGTATCTACATCCAAAAGTTTTACACCTTTAGTGTATTCAGGTTTTATACCCCTCTGTAATGCTCTATTTGTTTCTTTTTTATTCATTAGATAATTCGCATTTCAGTTTGAATAGAACTTCTTCTAGTCATAAATGTTGAACAAATGATTGAGAATTTCTCTCCACTCTGCCCACCAATTAATTGGTCCTCTCTCACATTATCGATTTCAAAATATGCATCATTGTGCATAATAATATCTCCAATCTCTGGATAGAATTCTTTTCCTTTTAATGTAATTCGATTAAATCTAAATTCTACGTTTTGTCCACTATCTGAACCAAATCCTTCATATGAAACCGAAGTATCATCTCTTTCAATAACTGCACTACATTCAGTACCTTGATAATAAGATTTATTTAAGGATTCTCCATAAAGATTTGTTGAAATATCTTCAATAGCAAGTTTGAATAGAACTACTGTTGTTTCAATTACAGTATCTACTAATTCCTTTGAAATAGATTCAAAGAATCTTATGTCTCTATCTAATGCAAATCTTGGCATTTTATCCAGTGTATATCGTTAGTGGAACTTTTCGTAACATTTCTTGCTGATAATTAGATTCGTTATTTCTAATTTCAAACTGATTTTTTCTACTTAACTCTTCTAAGTTTTCTCTGAGTTGTTCAATCAAAGCGTCTTTTTCAGTTTGAGCCTCAGCTCTTAATGCTGCTCCATCCAACGATATTTCGGAACCAGGAATAGGTACTGAACTATATTTTTCTCTGATTGCTCCTAATAGTTCTTTAGCAAGAGCAAGTGAATATTTTCTAATCCATTGTTTACCAACATCATTTATAGAAGTATATGGGATGAAATCATATCCAATATTTGAGTAATCAGAAACTACATCTTCAGTTACGTTTGTTGAGTTTTGAACAAATTCATCTCTTACAAAATACTCAAACCATAATTTACCAGTTGAAGTTGGAATAGGAAAAATTTGTAATTTATTATTTGTTATATTAAAAGAGTGAGCAGATTTTCTAAATTGGTCATTAAACTCAATTGCTTGAATTCTTAACATATCCTCAAAGACAGGCATCAATACGAATTGTGCTGCTGGTGAGAATGAACCAAATCCAAATTCATCAATTAAGTTAAGTGTTCCTTGACCACTTACTGAATAAGGGTCGAAGAATCTATTAATTGCTGGTGTTGTTTCGTGAAATACCTTTACTACATCAATTCGTTTACCACCTTCCGAAGAACTAGCAAACAATTCATTTAAGTCATATTTTTGTTTACCTATTTCTAAATCAATAGAACCACTGTTTACATCAGTTGCACCACCAACACCCGCCAGAGTCCCATATGCGTCTGATATACCTATAACTGTTGGTAAAAATGAACCTTGTACCAACTTTCCACTATAATTTGTACCGGTTGGGTTTCCTTTTAATGTATCTAAGTTATTTCTAATATTAAACTGATTTACTTGTGAAGCATATTCTGAAGTTGCTTCTTCAAAACAAGCAAATAAACTTTCATCAACCAATTCTACGTTTTGTACCGGATATCCTAATCTTTTTGCACACCAATTAGCTATCTTAGGTGCATCGGTTTGGAACTCATAATCACTATCATAAGTACCAAAAGGAGTTGAACCCGTAGCAAATGATGATGAACCAGGGTATATGTATTCTACTGCCATAAATTATTCCTCTCTTTAGTATAGTATCTATAAATATAAAAAAATATAAGAATAGTGTTTTTCAAAAAGGCAAAAAAAAGAGGGGAACTTTCGAACCCCTCTAATTTAATTTAAGAACTAACTAAGATTAGATAGATGCTAAATCTTTAACATAAATCTTACCATAGAATTCTGGTCTAACCATCTTCTTAGCGTATCTTGTCATAACTCCTCTTCTTGGAGTGAAGTTAGTTGGGTCATACACTAATGGAGTCATGATTAATGGTACATAAGGTGCGTAAACTGCTCCTGTTTCTAGGAAGTTTGAACCTCTAAATCCTAACAAGATTTCATTTGAATTCATGTAAGGGTTTTTGTACACAGTATATCTATTTGCTAGAGAACCAACAGTAGTTACACCAGCTGCGAAAGACATTGCATCTTTATCAGCAGAAACTGTAAATCCTGGGATTGATTCTAGAATAGTACACACATCAGGAGAAGCTACTACAAAGTTAGCACCACCTCTTAATGTTAATTGGTGAATCTTATTAGAAACTTTGTTAATCTTAGTTCCTAAAGTTTGGAACCAAGTATTTTTCTGATAAGCTTGTCCTGCAGTTGCAGCAGTCCATGCAGAGTTTACATACTCTTCACCAATTGTTGCTGACCAGTACTCAGTAGTCAATGCGTTAGAAGCTAACATATCTAAGATTTCTAAGTCAATCTCTAATGAGATGTAATCAGATAACATAGAAGTTAATTCAGCTTCAGCATCGATTGAGTGGTAAGCGTTAAGGTCTTGTGCCAACTCAGGAGTCCACACAGCCTTTAGTTTTCTAGTCTTAGCAACGATTGCTTCAGACTTCAATTCTAAGTCTACTTCTGGAATTGCGATATCAGCATCGATAGTAGCACCTTTTTGAGGTTTACCAGCTTCGAAGTCACCTCTATCGTAATCAGCAGGTACTCTTGAATAGTTTACTGAAATAGCGTTTTGGTCAACAGCTACTTGAGAGAATACAAACGCAGTAATGTTTGTTCCATCTTGAGAGTTGAATTGACTAAAGTTTACATCATTAGTAATGTCAGTACCAGAAATTCTGAAACTTCTTACTGCATCTAAATCAGCGTTGTCTAATTCAGTTTTAGCGAAAGTTACTTTTTGAACATCACCTGCAGCAACTGAAGCAGAAAGTACTGCGTCAAATCCTACATCAGCCCAAGAAGCAGAAGCCCAAGTCTGAGCACCAGTTGCAACTGAAGCAGTGTACTCATTTACAGAGTATCCATAAGAACCTGACCCGTAAAGACCACCTTGTGCAACATCAGTTGAACCTAAGTCAGCACCAGAACCACCAAATAGTGAACCACCTGATGATTTTCCACCATTAGCAGAACCATACTTAAAGTCTAAGTAAAAAATTAGACCTGAAGGTAAGTTCATTGGTTGTACTGAAACGAATTCTTTAGAAGCAATCTCACCAAAGATTCTTCTTACTAAAGGTAGAGCAACACCGCTCCACTCTTCAGAGTTACTTGCGACACCAGTTTGTGATGCCTCATCAAGCAATTGTTTTGCTTGGTTTTCTAAAAGAACGGCCATTGAGCCTTGTTCTTTTTGTCCTAAACCTTCTAAAAGACCAGTGTTTTCCCACTTAGATTTCAGTTGTCTTGTTTCATTCAACATTACCGACTGCGGGGTCTTGCCTTCCATTAGTTTAGATAAATCAAAATTTGCCATTTTATTTTTCCTTTTTAATGTTAGTTAATTATTTGATATTAGCTAATTGTTTGAATCTTTCAGCTAATGCATTTGTGTTCTCAGAAATAATGTTTTTTACTGGAGCAGTTGAAGCAACTGGTTTAGAAGCACCTTCCGATACTACTTTCTTAGTTCTTTTCTCAGTTCCTGTAAAATTCATAGATTCTGCTAACGTAGCGTAAACTAATTTTACTTCTCTAACAGATGTTGTTCTGTCTAAGTTTTCTACAACTTTAGATTTTTGCTCGTTTGTTAACGAGTATCCTCTAAACAACTTGTTAGCGTATAATAATTTTGCGTTGAGAAGGTTTACTTCATTGATAGTACCTTGTAGAGTCTTAATAGTAGCATATGCTTCTTCTAAGTCTTTTCCAAGTTCTTCGTACTTTTCTTCCATGTCTTCTTCTTCAGAGTGAATTTCTTCTTCTTCAGATTCTTCATTTACATCATTTCCGTATCCCATTTCTCTAAGGATTTCATCTAAGTCGATTTCATCATCCATGTCTTCTTCTTCTTCTTCACCTTCGTGAGAATCTTCAGAATGCACTTCTTCTTCTTCTTCTTCTTTAACTTCTTCCTCACTAGGTACTTCTTCTTCAGATTCTTCTTCAGAGTGAATTTCTTCTTCTTCTTCAGAAACTTCTTCATCATCTTCCATACCCATTTCAAGTTCTCTAATGATAGACTCTAAATCTAACTCATCATCTTCTTCCATTTCTTCTTCTTCAGAGTGAATTTCTTCTTCTCCTTCTTCTTCAGAAATTTCAGCGTCATCAGCGTTAGTTGGGTCATCATATCCAACTCCATCCACTTCTTCTTCAGATACTTCTTCTTCAGAGTGGTCACCTTCTTCCAACTCATCACCTACTTCTGCAGTTTCTTCTTCAGATTCAGGTCCAAGTTCGGTGTGTGCGTCTGAAGCGTCTGCTGATGGTTCAACTGGAGTCTCTTCATCACCATCACCAATATCACTTGAATCTAATTCCTCTTCGATTTCTTCATCATCACCTTCCATTTCAGCTTGTAGCTTCTTTGATAGGATTGATTGTAATCTTGGAGTAAATGCTTCCTCAAGTGCAATCTTAGCGTTAGCGATTGCAGTTTCTCTTACAGCTTTAGCATCGGCAATTGCTTCTTTTAACAATTTTGAATTTGCCATTTTACTTTTACTTTTTTTAATTTGCTGAAGTTATTTGAGGAACCTCAATATAGAATAGTGTAATTTGGTTGTTCGGTCACTTCACATTATACGCGAGTATTCATTAACCAACAGAACCCACATAGATTGTGGGTTATTATAGGAATAAATATATAAAAATTTATAAAAACATAAAAAACTAAAGAAAATATAAGTTTTTATTATCCTTTTTTAATAACAGAATGAGTTTTTGTTGCAATCCACTGACCATCTTTAACACCAGCCATCTTAGCAGCCTTCTTTATTGCTTCAACAGTGTTTCTTGCTTTAATAGTGTATTTATTTTTTTTAGATAGTTTTACACCACTTAGATTCATATTATCAAATATTACTTCCCATGTAGAAAATCCTTCTTTGATGATTGATTCTTTAATTTTGAAATATTTCTTAAATTCTTGTCTAACTATTTCGCCTTGGTCATTTTTAGTTTTGTTTTGTTTCAAAATAGTCTCCAATCCCTTTTCCATTTTTGGAATATTATTGTTGTATTTTTGTTTTAACATTCTGAAAATGTTTTTTGATTGTATTCTGGTATTTTCCCATTGGTCTTCGTTTACTGATTCTTTTTCATCATCAGTAGATTCATCCTTACCATCTTTTTTCTCTATTGCTTTTTGAAGTGCTGGTGGTAATTTTTTCTGAGCATCTGTTAATTCAGAAACTTGTTCTTTCATTATGTCTTTTAGTTTCATATTGTTTTTTCCTTATTTATTATTTTTTTGAACATGCTGAACAATCTTCTTAGCAAATGCAGGAGAAGTGATTTTAGCTATCTGAATAATAGTTTCTCTTCCATTAGGTCTTACCGATTTTGAACTTGCATGACCTTTCATATCAGGAAACTTACCATCGAGTGAATATCCATAATCACGAATATCAATTAGGTTGGAATCTTTATCAAAAATAAATCCATATGCACTTATTCTTGAATTGTAAGTTTTTCTTACGTTAAGTTCGTATCCATTGTTACCTTGTTTATCAGAACCGATAACCATTCCAAATGATTCACCAGTTTTGTTGTTTCTACCTTTGATTACTTCGGTTATTGATTTACCACCACATCCACCTGGAGTAGTTCCAGCACACCCACAACCACAATCAGTAGATTCATTTACTGATTCTTCATTCATTTCAGAAATAACTTTTTCTCTCATTATCTCTCTTACGATTTTTCTAAGTTGTTCTTTCATCTTTGGTAATCCTTTATGTTTCGTTGCTGCAAAATCTTCAATCTCCTTTTCACTCATTCTATCAGCTATTCCTTTTATTTCATCTGAAACCTCTGAGGCTGGTATTTCACCTCGTTTGAATGCTAATGCCAATCCAAATAACTTTTGTTGTTGTTGTGATTGTGCGGGCATAGTCTTATAACAATTTTAATTCTTTATCTTTGTAGGTATCTGCGAAATACCATTTTTTATCTTTTTCATTGTAAAGGTAAACATATTCAGCACCAGATTGATTACCAGCATTTTTAATATAGTCAGAAACTTTATCAAATTTACCTTTCGTAAATTTTCCACCCTTTTCACCTCTATCTCTACCATAGAAAATAGTTTGGTCTTTGCCTGGGGTTTGGAATGTGTGGTCTTCACCACCATCCATTTTTTTATTTAATGAAGAAATACCACCACCTTTATCAACTTTAAGTAGTTGTTTGATTTTACCACCACCATAATAATTTTTTGCAATTTTACCTACCCCATCAGGATAACCATCGTAATGTACATAAGTAGAAACAATATTTCCGCTTCTATCAATTACACCAATCTGTGAACGAGTTCCTTCGGTAATTAAATCTTCCGATAATAAGTTTTTTAATTTAATCATAATATTACCTTTTTTCTCCAAGTCTTTTTTTCATAGTATCTGGGTCAATATCAGATATTTCATAATATCTACCTAAAATATGTCCCATATCTTCATACAATGAATGTAACCTTTCATCTAATGCTCTTGCCTCAGATGCAACTTTATCAAATGACTTATCTAATTTATCTAACTCACTCATATTTCTTTTGATGGTTACGGTATCAAACCAATCACCAGCTTCAGAAAGAGTCAAAGTTTTTGCTGCCTCAACAACACCACCTAAAGTTTCTGCAACTTCAACAATATCAGATTGTCTATTCATCTGCTCTTGGTAAGTTTTATAAGTTGAAATAATTTCTAAGAAATGTTTTTTAACTTCAGTTGCTAGAGGTCTATCATCTTTTAGAGATTCGGATATAGAAAATTTACCATCTACAATTTTTACCTCGTTGATGTTGGTTTTTCTAATATCATTATATCCTTTAGATACTTTAGTACCTTCTTTGTTCTCAACTTTCAAACTAAATTTGTTGTTGTGAACGTAATCGTATATGTCAAAGTTTTTCTTACTCATTATGCTAGTTCCGTTATAATTTCTCTCATTAAGTTTTGTGCTTTACAAAAATCTCCACAAACATCAGTACCAATATTCTTTACTACTGATTCGTTCATTGGAGTCATAAATGCACCATGTGTAGATGGATTGGAAACAAAGTCCCAACCTATTAGTTCAAAATCTTCA
>Ga0209666_1002492_pt1 | contig 13728 bp, 5 predicted proteins | sample SaaInlV_125m_DNA_FD_184679 | JGI IMG/M metagenome (GOLD analysis project Ga0209666, IMG submission 184679) | Marine microbial communities from expanding oxygen minimum zones in the Saanich Inlet - Saanich Inlet SI037_S3LV_10m_DNA (SPAdes)... | ecosystem: Environmental > Aquatic > Marine >...
GGCCAAGCTGAAGACCCCTGCGAGGCTGCAGGAGCTCCTCAACATCTGCCGCGGGCTGTATTCGGACAGCCTGAAGGAGGGCAGGACCTTCTTTCCGGACAGCATCCACGCGCAGGGCAGCGAACAGGCGTTCGTCGAAGCCGACGGAAGCGGCTCGCCCCCGCTCGCGCAGGCCAGGTCCTCCTTCGGCAGCAAGGAGGAGTGGGAAGAAGAGGTTGAGCAGTGGAAGCAGGTGGTGAGCATCCTGCAGGAGGGCGGGCACTTCAGCGGCATCAACCGCAAGGCGCAGCTCAAACCGCTCGCGTGGGAGCCCATCCCGGAGGATCAACGCGAGCCCGTGAAGGATGGCAAGGAGGGTCCCACCGAACGCGTCACGCAGGCGCTCCTCATCCTCAAGTTTGGCGGCGTCCTGACCCACCTCGGGAAGAACCAGGCGGAATTTCTTGGCCGCGACTTTCGAATGCGGATGTACCCCGGCGGCGATCCAAACAGCGACGGACTCCTCCGCCTGCACAGTACCTACCGCCACGACCTCAAGATCTATTCCTCCGACGAAGGCCGCGTGCAGATCACCGCCGCGGCGTTCATCAAGGGCCTCCTGGACCTCGAGACGGAGAATAACCAGCTCACGCCCATCCTCGCGTCGCTCGTCAACAAAGACGCGAAACTTCTCGACTTTGTCACGCACGAGGTCGAGGAGGACATCCTGCACGCCAAGCAGAAGCTGTACAACATCATGACCGAGGGCCACGTCAAGGGCAAGAACAAGAACAAGGAGTACGCCACCAGCGACACCGCGACGTACGACGACTTTGAACGAGCCGGGCCGATGAATCACCTCCGCCGCAACTCGGGCGCGAGGCTCACGTCGCCCATACGCATGCCGGACCCACGGGGCGCGCCGCCGTCACCCGCCGACTCCTCCAGGCGTAACTCCACGGATGAAAAATCGCCCCGATCGCCCAAAGCGTTGACGTCCGGACCGTCTCCGGAGAAGACCTCGAACAGCTACGCGTTGATGGCGGCGGATCGCGCGAGGTCCCTCAAGGCGGCGAGGCGGAGCATAGCATCGTCGGCCATGTCCGCGATGTCGTCCTTCAGGAACGCCATCGCCAGCTCCCTCGGTAAGGGCAGCTCCGACGACGAGAAACTCAAGTCGGCGGACGCCAAGGATGTTCCCGAATCGCCCAAGGGTGGGAAGCACAACCGGCACAGATCCGCCGAGGACGTGGGCGCCACCGCCGCTATTCACTCCGACCCCGACGGCGAGGACGTCTCCGCGCCGCGAACCTCCGACGATAACCCGGAACAAATGCTGGGGAGGATGGACATAAACGACCCCGAATTCACCTCCAGCACGGCGGAGGATGGCGCTCCTTCCCCGCCGCCGTCGCCGCCCCCCGCCGCGTGGAAGGTTCTCGAGGGCCAGGACGATTCGACGATGACGATCGCCGGCAGGCTGTCCTCGGGCAACGCGCTGGGCTCAGTGGAAGGATCCGTGTCTCGACGCCCGCCCGGTGTTCCCGAGGAGCCGCTCAAGCTCCTCCGCCTGATGATCGACCTCATCCAGGCTCTGACCCGCCAGCTCCGCGAGAAGTGCTTCCGAACCAACGTCCCGACGCACATGGGATCGCCGACCACCACCACGTGGGTGGACACCCTCGCCGCGACCGCCCCGCGCGGGTCTATGCCCAAGGGAGGCCTCGGCCAGCTCAAGGACGGGTCCGTCCCCGCGGGCGGCGAGTCGTTCCTCCTCATGCACGCGAGGTGGAAGAAACTCGAGCAGGACATCTACCACCCGCGCAAGGGCCGGTACGACATATCCAAGGTTCCCGACGTGTACGACGCCGCTAAATACGACGCCATCCACAACTCGCACCTCGATCTCGACGGCCTGGAGGAGCTGTACCGCATCTCGAAGCGCCTCGCCGAGGGTGTCGTGCCCAACGAGTACGGCACGCACGCGCACAGCAAGCTGAGAATCGGCGGGACCATCGCGCACTCGCTGCTGGTCAAGCTCCTCCAGGACATGTTCACCACCCGGCAGGAGTCGTTCATCGGCATGCCCGAGTCGCACACGAGGCGCGGAACGAACATGACGACGACGGACACGGGTGGCGACACGACGGACCCGGAGAGGAGCGATTCGGTCGGCCTGCGCAGGGACCCGAGCGGTGACCAAAAGAGTCAAGAGACGGCGGAGGACGAGGACGAGGACGAGGACGAGAAGGCGATCAAGGAGGAGGAAGAGACGGAGCTGAGCACCACGCGTCTTAACCACCGCTACGCCAACACGGTGGGCGTGCACTCACCGCACCGCCACGTGCGAACCCGCCTCTACTTCACCTCGGAATCGCACATCCACTCGCTGCTCAACGTGCTCAGGTACTGCAACCTGGAGGTCATGCAGGACCCGAGGGTCACCGGGGAGGACACGCCCTCAGCCAACACCAGCCCGGTCAAGGTGAACATCAGCGAGGTGTTCGCCAAGGCCAACCTGCCTTCCTTGGTGTCGCACAGGCTGGAAACCCTCGGTGGGATCGGCGACCTGGACTACCTCACGCACATCGTCTTTCGCATGTACGAGTGCTTCGACGTCCCCGCGAGCGATCCCAACCGGTTCAGGGTTGAGATTCTCCTCTCCACCGGCATCGGCATCGACCCGTTCAAGCAGAACGTCATCGGGGAGTTCGGCCGCGCGAACGAGGAGTTGAGGCGGAAGGAACGGGACGTCTCCGGGAGCGCCAACAACTCGTCGAGGCGCTCGAAGGACTACCCAGCCGGAGCGGAGGCTCCGAACTTCGCGCAAGCCGGCAATGGCAACGTGCTCCCGGTGCTGCAGCAGTGCCCCATCCAGAACGACAACGCCGGGATCGTGCGCGGGCCGGGTGACATCGCGGACAAGGCTGACGAGGGCGACGCCAAGCCCATGTACCTGACGCTCAACGCTCTGGAGACGTACCTGTGGAAGTACAGGCGGAAGACGCCGGGGGCGTACAGCGAAATCTCGCGGCGCGAGCTGACGATGAACCTGGGCCGGATGCCGGGCGACGGGAGCGGATCTTTCACCTCGAATTCGGAGTGGGAGCGCTCCAACCCGAGCCCGAAGAAGAACCCGGACTCCCCGGCGCTGAAGACGCCCAAGAAGAAGGACAAGAAGAAGAAGAAGTCCACCAAAAGCGACTCTGACAGCGAATAGGTTGTGCAACGAAACGTAATAAGCAACGAAAGGGCTTCTCCCAGCCGCCTGTTATTAAAACTATCTGTACACCACGGTCTACGCTCTAGTTGTCTCCCAAATCTCACGCCCAGATTTCTCTATTGGTCACCCTCCCCGCCCTCCTCGGTGTCGTTGATGTCGCTGGTCCAGAGCGTGAGGTTATCGCGCAGGAGCTGCATGATGAGGGTGGAATCCTTGTACGACTCCTCGCTGAGGGTGTCCAGCTCGGCGATGGCGTCGTCGAACGCCTGCTTCGCGAGGGCGCACGCCTCCGTGGGCTTGTTCTGAATCTCGAAGTGGAACACGGAGTAGTTGAGCGCCAGGCCGAGGCGGATGGGGTGCGTCGGGGGCAAGCCCGAGTCGGGCGTCGAGTTGTTGCAGGCGATTTTGGTAGCTTCGGCGTAGGCGTCATTCGCCTGGCCCGACACCTTGGAGCGATCTTCTTGCTGCAAGAACTCCGCGAGGTAGCGGTAGTAGTCGCCCTTCATCTTGAAGTAGAACACCTTGCTCTCGTCCGACGCGGAGTCCACGATGAGGTGGTTGTCCAGGATGGATAGGATCTCCTTGCAGATGCTCGTGAGCTCATTCTCAACCTTGGACCTGTACGACTTGATCTGCCCAGAGTTGGCCTCGTTGCTCTTCGCGCGCTCCTTGTCCTCGATGGAGCTCAGGATGCGCCAGGACGCGCGGCGGGCGCCGATCACGTTCTTGTAGCCGACGCTGAGCAGGTTACGCTCCTCGATCTGTTGGGTGTGGCACAAAGGGAGTGAGGCGGAAGAGTCAGCTGACAGTTTTTGAAGCGTCGTCAGCGCGGCGGGATTGTGAAACGGGGCGCCGTGTTGACGGGCGCGATCGGGACGCGCGGGAGCGGTGGATCGTCCCGCCGGGGCTGAAAGCACGCGATCGCGGCGATCTGACCCACGAAGCGACGGCCGATGGACAAAAACCCGCCGAGCTCTCCCGGATCCGGGCATCGCGCGCGCCCCCCGCCCCGGACGACACCCCCAAGGCCTGGCTGGCTATGAACAAATCGTTGCCGGCATTGTTACGCCGAATGAAGAACCGCGTGGGTCGTGGCACGTACCGAGAGCTCGCCCGAGTCGAGCTTGCAAAGAGCCTTCATGGATTCGACCATCTCTGCAAAGATGAGGGAGACGCGGTCGTCAGGTTTCCGAAACGTTCGCCCGCGTCGACGGGACGGGTCTACGGCGCGGAAAGGAGGTCGAAGAAAGGGATCCCGAAGGAAAGCCCGCGTTGGCGAAAAGAAAGCCGGCAATCGCGCTCACCGTCATAGCGCTCAGCCTGCTCGGCGAGCTTGGCCGAGTAGACGAGGCGCTCGCGTTCACTGAGTGAGCCGTCGGAGGCCATGCTTGCGAACGGTGGTGGTGGTGTACCGTCCCTCGCGTGCGAGTATGAAGCCCGTTCTACCACCCCGGTGCCAACTGTTGCACCTTCGTCGTATCTTTGGCAATCGATCACACTGACTGCTGGATGACGGGAGGATTCGCGCGCACAGACTCGGTTTCTTGGCCACGCTCGCCGTCGCGAGTTGCTAATAACGTCTAGCTAGGTTCTACTGCTGCTGCGACTGCTCAGCCTGCTGCTCCTGCAGCCGCTTCTCGTACGCCCGCGCGAACGCCGCCGCGCGCTCCTCCCGCGTAAGCTCCCGCGCCTGCGCCGACCCGCCCGCGCCCCCACCCGGCTGCTGCGAAGAGCCCCCCGGGTCTCTCGGAGCCTGAGCCCGCGCCGGCGCCTGCACGCGCGACGCCGGCGCGGGAACCGACGGCGACGCGGCCGCGGGCACGGGCACGGACGCGGACTGCCTCGGGGGTGTCCGCGCGTGCGACGCGGCGGCCCTCTGCGCGGCGGCGGCGGCGACGCCCGCTCCGGGCGACCCTCCCGGAGCTCCAGCCGCCCCCGCGCCTCCGAGCCTTTGCCCCCCTTGCGTCGACGTACCCCCTTGCCCCCTCGACCTCGCGCCCCCCGCGAACGCGTGATCCCTCAGCTGCGCGATCAGGTCGTTCACCGAGTCCCGCCCGGGCGCGCCGGTCCCGCCCTGGGCCCCGGGTCCGGTGGAGGGCAGGGTGGGCCCCGCGGCGGCGACGCTGACGTACCCTCGAGCTCGACACGCGCCCTGCATCGACGGCCAGCTCTCCATGGCCGCGAGGGTGTCGTCGGATGGGACCACCGGGTCGAGGTACCCGCGTGACCACGCGTATCCTACTCCGACGGACGCGGCGCTCTCCAGCGGGTTGGCTCCGAACATGGCGAAGAACGCGAGGAGTAGGAGTGGGAAGTAGAGGGTTGGCATGGTGAACAGCCCGAGGATGGACACCGACGCGCCGGCGTACCCTTGCGACGAGCGCGTGATGAGGACGAGGAACGCGCTTAGGATCCCGGGTCCGCAGAGGAACGCTGGGGACATGACGGACGGCGCGAGCGGCGCCACGAGGATGGCGAGGACGCAGACCCCCGCGTTCGTCGCGACGATCGCCAATAGAAAGTAGCAGAGGATCCTGATGCTGCCCCGCTCCTGCTCCCACGCGCTGCCCAGCCTGTACAGCACGAAGGACATGATGAGCGCGTTGATGAGTCCAGGGACGTACGCGATGGACGTCGCCAGCCTCCACAGCTGCCCCTTGCGGATGATATCGTACGGGGAAGCCACGAGCAGGTCGTCGACGCCGAATATCGGGTTCAGCAGACAGATGACCCACGTCGCCGCCATCATGTGCCTCGTGACCAGCGGCGTGGCCAGAAACCGCTCGCGGAGCACATCTCCGTTCGCGGACATATCAGCGCCGCGCCGTGACCGGGGTCCTCTGGGTCACCACCGTCGCGCGCCTGAGATTGGTCGACGGCCAGGCCAACGGCAAACAAAAACACAGCATCGAGTTTCTCGAGACGAGATTGTTAACTCTGGCATAAGCGACCGCGCGAGCATCGCGGGGAGAGAGGAGGGAGTATCGGCCGCGAGCGGAGCGAGTTCGTGGAGTCGCCATGGCCGATACGCCGCTCGTCGTCGATGCGCTGAACTTCCTCACGCGATACTTCATGCCCGTGGACAAGCTCGGGAAGAAGACACCCGCCTGGCGTCTGTTGGCGGCGACGAAGACCATGGTGGAGGGCTTCCTCGAGGCGTGCGCGGCGTCGGGCTATTCGCCTCACTTCGTCATCGACGCCGGGTGGAAAAGCGACGAGGCTGCGAAGAAGTGGACCAAGCGCAGGGAGGCGGAGTGTCGAAGAGGGGAGCGGGCCATACCCCTCAACGCGGATACCTTTCTCGCCGAGCTCCTGCGCGAAGCCGGCGCGCCCGTGTACCAGGTCGAGGGCGAGGACGGCGACGACATCGCCGCCGTGCTGGCGTACACGCTCGGGAAGAACAGCCTGATACTGAGCGAAGACCGGGACATGTTCAGGTACGTCTTCATCGAGGATGCGGGATCCCGGGTCATGGTGGACTTTTCCTTCGAGGTCCCGGCCAACGGCGGCCCGGTGACGCTCGTGTTCCATCCGTCCACCACGCAGCGCGTCAAGGACGGCGTCGCCGATAGGACCCTATTGGACATGCCCACGTGTGACATCGCGCAGTGGAGTTCACCCACGAACAAGCTATCGGTGGTGACCCATAACCCGCGAAAGGGATACGTCCGCGGGTGCTGCTCCCCGTGGACCCGGAGGTTCGGTAACTTACACGGGATCACGCGGCCGCTCCGTCTGGCGGCGTATCACGCCCTGGGGCACACCACTGGGGTGTTCGAGAAGTTTCCAGAGTGGAACGACGACGGCGAGTGCGTGAGGTGGGAGGAAGGGGACGTGACTCCGGACCCCGATCCGGTTTTGATGGAGATGCTGGGACGGCCCGCGGAGTGTCTCGATTGGCTGACGAAGCGCGACCCGGGCGCCGAGGATGATTCGTCGCGAGACGGGACGTTCAGGTGCTTCGCGCGGTACGGGATCGTGGCCGAGATCACGGCGGCGGTGAAGGGCGGGTCCGCCACGGTGTTGAGTCAGATGAGGGAGCTATGCGACGGGAAGTTTGAGGGTTTCAGGGGCGGGGACTCGAAAGAGCGGTGGCCGCCGACGGACAGGGTATGTCACCGGATTCGGTGCTCCGAGCGGGGATGCGGCGCGAGTTTCGTGGTGCCCGCGGGGGAGAAGAAGTTCCTGGCGGAGAAGGGGTTCGCGATGCCCAAGAGGTGCAAGCCGTGCAGGGAGAGGGCGAAATCGAGGAGAAGTCCGGGGGGCGGCGGCGGGACAAAGCCGAGGGATTCGCCGCCGCTCTCGGTCAGCGCCAGGCCGTTCAGGCTGACGCCGCCTCGCACCCTACCCCCTCGACCGAAACCCGCGTCGGAGGTTGAGACAATCACGAAGAAAATGGACGAGTTGAAGAATTGAAGAGTTGAGCGGTTGAAGAATTGTATCAGTAAACGCCTACGTGTTCACTCACCCGCGCTCACCTCCGCCACGCTGAACGACCAAATCTGAAGCGCGTTCGTCGGTCCTTCCACCGTATCCGCGTCACCCGCCCCGTCACTCGCGTTCCCATCCGCGGGCGACCTAAAGTGCCTGTGCCCCGACGCAGACGCGCCGCGGGGATGTTTGAGCGCCGAACCGCTCGAGACAAACGACGACCCGGGATGAAACGACCAGTCGCTCACCGTATCGCCGCTCGCCCGCCACGCGCCAACCTCCTCGCCGTCCCGCAGGTCGTACGCCCTCAGGCACCCGTCGGTCCCGCCGGTCACCAAGTGCCGCCCGCTGAACTCCACGTCGAACCCGATGCGCTGGTTCGTTTTGTCCGACGCCCGACGCATCCGATACAAACACCCGGCATCCGGGTTCCTCACGTCCCAGCACAGAATCTCCCCGTCACGTCTCGCGCCCGTGTACAGGTACGTGCCGCACGGCGACCACGTCAAGTGCGTCACCCCGCCCCGGCCGTGCCCGCCCCTCAACACCAGCGCCTGCTCACCGGTCGCCTCGTGGTAGACGCCGACGCCGGGTTCGCCGTAGGAACCGCACGCGAATAAACCCCCCGTGGCGGGCGACGTCGCAATGCACGACACGAGCCCAACCTGCCCACTCCGTCCGTCCACGCCGTACTCGCCCCGGCCCCGTTTCTTCTCCAAGGTCCGGTACACGTCGCAGGTCCGGCCCGGTCTGCTGAGGTCCCATGATCGGACGCAGTTTTTGTACCCCGCGAGGAGTTTGGTGCCGTCGGATGAGAACGCGACGGAGAGCGCGGCGGTTGGTTCATCGAGGTGATCGTGCGCCACGTAGGACGCCCGCACGGACCCGGTCACCGCGTCCCACAGGTGCACCGGCGTCGCCCTGGACGTGGACGCGAAGACGCACGCGCCCGGGTCGTTCGCGTTCATCCCCGGGTACCAGGCGTAATCGTACACCGATTCCCTCTCTTTGATCCTCAGCGCCGGCCAGAGCCGGTCCGCGGGGAGGCCGGTCGGGCCTATCGGGTCCCCGGCTGAGGACGGTACGTCGTCGATGTTGTTCGGGATGTCGTACACGCGGAAGGTGTTGTCCTCGGCGCCGCACGTGAGGAGGCAGACGCCGTCGGGGGACCATCGCGCGCCCTTCAGGTGGTTATCGTGCGGGATCCAATCGTGCGTGCCCGACGACGACGCGCCCTTCCGTCCCGCGTTGACGGCGAACTCCGTGGTTAGGGTCAGCGCCGACGTGGGAGCGGATGCGTGTGTCGAGAGGTCCAGCGCGTACAGCCGGATGGACCGCGGATCATCCGGCATGACGGCCTCCGATGGCTGCTTGGGTACATTGACGGCACCCTGCTGGGTTTTCTCTTCGACGGGGGGCTCGTCGGCGGGGGGCTCGTCGGCGGGGGGTTTAGGGACCTCCTCCGGTTTAGGGACTTTCCTGGGGCGACCCCTGGGTCTCTTGGGACCCGTGTATGCCTCCTTCTTCTTCGGCGGCATATCGATCGGATGGCGGTCCTCGACGGCCGGCGCCTGATCGAGTGTGGATTTACCGCCGCTTTTCGTCCTTTACCACACTTGATGCTCGTGAGCACCGTCTGACTGTTTTCGCATACGTACTTTGCGTAATTCGAGTTAATGAGCTGACTAAATGCGCCGTACGAAAACACGGCCATTTCTATGAAATACGATTTCACCTTGTCTAGCACTATTTGAAATCCGATATACAGAGGGCGCTCGGCACTAGCAGAGGGGTCGCGTGAGGGGGCACGCGACACCTCGGGGCGGCGCGAGTGGTGTATCGCGAGGACCGCCGACATGACAAAGGCGGTGGAGCCCCCGCCGAGGCCCCGGCGGGACGTCACGGACAGGGCGGGCACACTCCAAGGGCAGCTTCGCGCGCTCGCAACGCAGACCATGCGTCGCTCCAGATCGTCGGCGCGGGCGTCCACGTCGTCGTCGGGCGCGCGCGCTGAGGGCAGCGACGTGGACGCCGCGAACGTGACGAAACTGCAGAGGCGCGCGCTCGAGGTGCTGCTGCGCATGGACAAGGACGTCAAGGTGAACGAGCCGTCGTCCGCGGAGGAGCGAGCCGAGGCCAACTCGCTGCGCCTCGGCGCGGCGCTGCTGAGGATGCGCGGTAATGGCGACGGCGACGGCGCCGACCTCCTCGAGGGCCTCCACGACGCATTCATGGGCAGGCGATCCGCGTACCTCCCGCGCACGCCCTTCGCGGACGGCGCGGGCGGCCCCCATCCCGCGCGGGCATCCGACGGGAAGGGCCGGCACGGATCTCGCACCCACGGCTTCGTCTACGACGACGCCGACGGAGCCACGCGCCGGGACGACGCCGCCTCCGTGTCCGTCGCCGAGCACGCGGCCACGATGTCGCTGCTGCTGGAGCTGGCCGGGACCGGCGGGCGTCCCAGCGCCGCCGCCGCGAGGAGCGCCTTCAGGCATCTCGCCGCGGGCATCTCGGCGGGTACGTCGGGAAAAGATTCAAACGACGTCCAGGGTCCCGAGGTTCGATCCGCACTGGACGAACCGGACGTGGACACCGCCGCGGCGCAACGCGCGGCGCGAGCGGCCGACTGGCTCAGGCTCGCGCCCGCGTCGGAGCTCGAGGCGACGCCGTCGCTATCCTTCGGCGCATCTCGAGACATCGAGAGGCCGGCGGCGAAGATCGATCCTTCGGACGCCGTAGTCGCGGCGGGGAGTCACGGGAGGTCGGACTCGGCGTACGACCTCGCGGAGATGGCCCGCGCGCTGGAAGCCACGCCGAGCGCCGGTGCCCTCTCCTTCGGCGCGTCCTCTCGGGACTCCCAGTCCGAGGATGGATTCGCGGATCCGTTCGCGTTCGCGAGGAGACCGGGCGGGTCGAGGCGGCGCGGGGATGGTTCGATGTCATCTTCGCTCTCCTCGTTCAAGCCGCTCGCGCTCCCGCCGTGGGGCGAGGGAGGTATGCTGGACGGACCGAGCGACGAACCGACGACGACGGGTGGCTATTCATTCCACGCGGGCATGGACGACGAACAACACAGCCCGGGCGAAGAGACGCGAGGGCACGAAAAACACGGGGATCCCGCCGGGGACGAATACGAGGCGGCGTGCGTCACTCGCTCCTCGGCGTGGCTCGCCGCGGCTGAGGACGGCGAACGCGGCGATGCGGTGTTCGGGTGGGACGTAGCGCCCGAGGCTAAACCGGCGTGCGGCGCGTTCATGAGCCGACCGCCGGACGCGTTCGGACGCGCGTACGACCGACACTTACGACCGGCGCGGACCCTCTTCGGCGGGGCCAAACCCGCCGTCGCCGCGGAGGAGGAGGTGGTGCACGCGGCGCGGCGGGCTCTCGCGGGTGGAAGCGCGAGCGCGGCGGGTCTGAGAAACCGTAGGACGCCGCTGAGGTTGCCGGCGGCGGGCGCTGGGGTCGTGGCCGCGACGCTCGCGCCGTTGGCGAACGCGGCGGAGCAAAGAGCCGAGCTCGAACGGTTTTTGGCTCGATCCTCCGGCTTTGGATCCTCGGGCTTTGGCGCGGACGATACCGGTACCGGGACCCGGGGACTCGCGCTTCAGGCGGCGTCGCAGGCGGTCCGCGGGGTGCTCAGGGCGCAGGCTGCCGCGCTTCACACGCTCCCGGCGGCTGCGGCGGCGCGTAGATCCGCCGAGCGCAAAGCCGCCGACCCGCTCTCGGCGCCGTACCGCCGACACGAAAGCGTCGACTCAGCCGACGCCAACTCGGAAGTCGAGTCATCCGGCGTGACGCTGCTCGAGGCGTTGGCGCACACCCGCCGGCTGCGCGCTCAGCTCGCGTCGCTTCGCGGGCTGTGCCTCCATCCGACGGAGCCGTCGAGCGGCGTGGAGTTCATCGGACGGCTGGTCGACGCCCTTCAAGCGGGCGGCGGCGCCAACCCGGGCGCTCGGCCGCTGCTTCGGTACCTGGCGGCGGCGTCCACCCGCCCGGCGCTCGCGCAGCTGGAGTGCTGGCTACACCGCGCGGACGTGGACGACCCGCACGGCGAGTTCGTCGTGGTCACCGCACGCGGCTGGGGATCCGCGGCGTCGGTGTTGGAGTATTCGCCGGCGGAGGCTGGGATAATGGAGTGGAGCGAGGCTGAGTCCTCGGGCGCCACGCGGGTTCTCATCGACCCGGAAAATGAGGAGAGCGACGGGCCGGTGGACCTCACCCGGCTGCCTCCGTGGGAGGGTGGGCACCCGGGACGCGCGGGCGGGGGCGGGCACGTCACCGCGGAGGCTGCGTGGCTTCGGCGGGATGACATGACTCTAGATGACGAAAGGATGACACGAGAGAGTCATCCCTTGCTCGGGGGTTTGGAGCGTAAGGTGTTGGCCACTGGGGTGCAACTCAGGGTGCTGCAGCGCCTCCCGCAGACCGCCGCGTTCGCCGCGCGGATGTCCGCGTCGGTGGATGCGTCCGATGGGAGCGACGGGACCCCGCCGTGGACCCTGGCGTTCACGGCGGCTGAACTGACGGAGGCGGCGTCGCGCCGGGGCAAGAGGACCCGGTCGCTGAGGGCGGCGGCGGAGGAGAGTTTGAGGGCGATGGCCGCGACGCGCGCGGCGTCGGGTGCCCGCACCGAGGCTGCCCGTCGCGCGCGCAGGGCTGCGGCGATCGCGCGTAAGCTCGAGCGCGAATCCGTCGTCGCCGAGGCTAGGGAGGAACTTCTCACCGGTTTCGCCGATCGAATGGCGGAGCTGGTGGCGCGGCACGAGCGGCTCCGATGGCAGCGCAAGAGGCGCGCTCTCGGGGGCCGGCGACGGGAGGAGTTGGAGTCGCGAGCCGAACGCGACGAGGAGATGGTGCGAACGGAGCTCGCGAAGGAGCTCGCCGCGAGGGAGAGGGGCGAAGAACACGTCCCGGCGGACCCGACCAACCTCGACCTCTCATTCGGACAGGGTGGTACCGAACCGTTTGAGCGATACGATTCCCCCGCGGCGCTGGACGCATCTCCTCCCAGCGCGCCGTCCACGCCGGGTACGGGTGCGACGAACTACTTCGACGACGTCCGTGTCGATGAATCGTTCGTGACGGCGGCGTCGGACGCGTCGCCCGTGCGTAACCTGGCGGAGGATCTCACCGGCGTGAACCTGAACGATTCCGCCGAGTTTGAGCCGACGATTGCACCCGCGAGATCGATCGTTCAGGTGGAGCCACCGAAGACCTCCGAAGAATCTGTCGTGAAAGACCTCATCGATGCGAACGACGATGGGAACGACGATGGGCTCGAGGTGCCGCTGCCGGTGGTGCTGCGCGAGTGCGTCGAGGCTGTCGTCCGCGACAGGCACGACGTGGTGTCGCGCCTGGTGGTGGCCACCATGCTGGACCACCTCGGCGTGGAGGCGCATCTCTCCGCCGTCGGCAGGTACGTCCTGTGCGGTGCCGGTGATTTCGCCACCGCGCTCGTGCAGGGGCTCGAGGCAACCGCGAGCTCATCCGCGGCGCTCGCGGCTCGCGCGCGGGCGAGTAGAATGGGCGTGGCGGGCTACGGCGGCGGCGTGTCCGCCAGGGAACTTCGCGCCGTCAACGAAGTAGCGGCCCGGGAGACGAGCGTCTTTGGCGATCCACTCGCGCAGCGCTTCGAGCTCACCCCGGGACACCCGCGGGACCCACACGCCGTGTTCAGCGAGCACAGCCACACGATGGTGGACTTTGTGCACGGCACGTACCGCCTCGAGTGGCCGAATTCTTTGCTTCTTCCGGAGCTCGCGATTGGCAAACTCGCAGACGCGCAGCGCTCGATTCTTCGCGTCAGGCACGCGCGGCTCGCGCTGCAGGAGGCTCACGACCGCGTGCACGAGGCTGGACACGTCGATGTGTCGTCGCTCGGGCATCGCGGGGGCGGCGAGCGGGGCCGCGCCGGCCGCGCGCTCGCCCTCCGCCGCCTCCGAAGGCTCTCGCTCCTCGCCGCCGAGTTTGGCCATTTCATGAACGCGATCGAGTCGCACGTCGGCGGGGCGGTGCACGGCGCCGCGGGCGTTTCTTTAAACGCCTCCCTCCGCACACCGCGCACGAACGAACCGAAACCCACCGACCTGTAC
>Ga0209666_1002493_pt1 | contig 13724 bp, 7 predicted proteins | sample SaaInlV_125m_DNA_FD_184679 | JGI IMG/M metagenome (GOLD analysis project Ga0209666, IMG submission 184679) | Marine microbial communities from expanding oxygen minimum zones in the Saanich Inlet - Saanich Inlet SI037_S3LV_10m_DNA (SPAdes)... | ecosystem: Environmental > Aquatic > Marine >...
GGGCACCTCGAGGTGCTGAAGTGGGCGCGCGCGAAGCGGTGCCCGTGGGACGAGCAGACGTGCGCGCGCGCGGCATTTGGCGGCCACCTCGAGGTGCTGAAGTGGTTGCGCGCGAACGGCTGCCCGTGGAACGAGTGGACGCGCCAAGTCGCGGCTAGGAATGGATACGTCGAATCCTGAGCTTCGCGTCGTCGTGCTGTATTGTTTTGTTCGCAGTAGTACCAGATCACGGAGGGCGACCGATCGAAAACCGAATCCGACGCGAGCGACGATCGCGAGGCTGTCTTGTCGTTTTGTAGAGAGAGCCAGCGACGTAATCCACGCGTTACGATAGTACTACTTCATGAACTACGTGTATAGACTACAAAGACCACACGCGATGCGCCCGGAAGACGAACCCGCGAGGTACAGACAGGCGTTTCGGCGTTTCGTCACTTCGTCAGCCGCGGCATCTTGAACGGTCCTCCCCCCGACGGTTTCAGGCACGCGCACCCCGCCGCGCACATCGCGCGACGCTCCGCTAAACGCTGCGCCCACTGGTTACTATACCGCGGCGCGTCGTCGCCGTCGCGCGCCGCCGCGCGCGCCGCCGCCTCCGCCTTCCTCCGCGCCGCGTCTACGTCGGTGTTGGAGAGCCTCGCCATCGACTCGGGAGGCATCTCCAGCTCGGGCACGCGAGTCGGGTCGCCCTGCGCCGGGTGGTATCCCCACGACTTTTTGAGCGCGGCGACGTCGTCGGCGCCGAGCGCGTTTTGTCCTCCCGACTCGGCGCCCACATCTGCGGCTTCCAGCGGGTGGTTCTTGCCGTGCACGTGGATGGTGACGCGCCTGGCGTTAGGCGCGGCGGCGATCGGCGCGAGGTTCGCCTCGAGCCACTCCACGACCTCCTTTTTCGAGACGCCGTCGATCAAACCCGCGATGATCTGCCCGCGGTAAAACTGGTACTTCTGGTTGCTGACGTGCGTCCAGTGGCGGTCCGCCTCGGCGCTGAGGCTGACGTCCATGGTCAGCACGGAGTCCACCAAACTGCGTCTTGTCTTGGTAAACTCGGCGTCGTCCATCGAAAGAACTTGTTTCGGAAACCCACGCAGAAACGCGTCTATGCGCTCCTCCACGAACTTGGGCGAGTGGAACGCGCTCTCCACCGTGACTCGGAATCCGCCCACGTCGTAAAGAGTTTCCAGAGAACCGCTCGCGACGTATCCGAGCTGTTCCTTCGTGCGCAGCTGGTCGAAGAGCTTCTCGCCGATCAGCTGGTGCACCAACAGACTCACCGCTCTGTTGTCGTGCGTGCAGACGCCGTGCTGGTAGTACACGTACACCACGTTCGTGCCCTCCTCGGGGTTCTGCGCGGCGAGCGCGAAGCGCGTGTCGCCGGGGGGCACGACGGCGATTTCTTTCTTCGGAAACGCCTCCGCCGCGACGGGGGCGCTTTTTATGAACGCTTCGCGGACGGACGCGCCCATCTCCAGCGCCTCCTCCGCGGTGACGTTCCCGATGATCAAGCCCTCGACGTGCGCGGCGCCTTGCCACGCGGCGCGAGCGAACTGTGTCAGCGTCTCGGGCTCCATCGCCTCCAGCGCGGCGATCTTCGACGACTCAGACGCCTCGCGGCGTTTCAGGAGCTGGTGCAGCAACGAACGCGCCTGGCGTCCCGGCTTCAAGCCGTAGTTCTTCAGGTCCTTCAGCCTTTTCTCCTTCACCTTGTGAAACCGCGCGGGGTCGAGCTCGAAGTCCGCGACCGCGCTGAAGTACGCCTGAACTAAACGCGGGAGCTTGCAGTCGAACCCGTCGAACGTCAGAGACAAGCAGGTGTGCTGGCCGACCACGTCCAGGCCCGCGTTGAGCGACGCCAGCTCGGCGGGGTACCGCACGCGATCCTGCAGCCGGTCGTGAATCATCAGCGTCAGCATGTCCGCCGCCACGAACGCCTCCGGCGAGTCCTCTATGCCCGGCAAACTCACGTGGAAGTACGCGCTCATGCGCGGCTGGTCGAACTTGTCGTCTGCCCTGTGCCACAAGCGCATCAACGCGCACTCGTGCACGATTTCGGGCGGCGACACCAGCGGCGCCGGAGGCAGCGTCGTCGCGTCGAGGGGCACGACGCCCGCCTTCTTCGCCGTTTCGAGCCTCATCGCGCTCCCCGCCTTGATTTCGAACCGCTCCGCGATGTACACGTTGCGCGGGGGGTACCGAAGCGCGGCGTCGGGCTCGTTCGATTCCCACTCGGCGAGTTTTTTCTCCGGAACCGCCGAGCGCGAAAACGGCGCGTCGAACCACTTCTCGCGCTCCACCCCGGGCGCGTCGCAGTCGAACGCGTGGTCGCTGACGATGTACACGCACTTCCGGGGCGTGATGCAGTCCACGACCGCCTCTATGTCGCCTCTGTGGAACTCGTCGAACGCGTACTCCCCGCGTAACACGTCCTCGTGCTCGAACCTGCGCATCGTCATCGCGAGCATCTCCGTGTACTCGGCGGCGCCCTCCTCCTCCTTGAACCGGAACTCGATCCCGCGCAGGTCCTTGGCTTCCCTCCAGCTCCACTCCTGCGGCCCCGTGCGTCGCATCATCTCCACGTACTGGAAGAACGAAGAGATGACATCGTCCACCTTGGAAAAACCCTCGTCCGTGAGCTTGATGGTCACGGTGAATAACGCGCAGCAGGTGGTATCCGCCAGCCCGCCCGCCGCGACGCCCGCGCTGATGCGCTCCGCCAGCCCGCGCGATTTCAGCGACGCAAACAAAGACCCCTCGCCTTCGTGCCCGATGAGCTCCTCCACGTACTCCGTGCTCTTGCGTTTATACGCGCGCCGCAGCAAACTCGGAACCGTGAACACCAAATCCAGCTGCTTGCCCTCGCGGATCATGGTCGTGTCGATGCGTAAGGGGAGCTGGTTCAAATACGGCGCGCCGGCGGAGGCGTACGAAATCGCCGCTTCGCCGTCGGCGCGCATGTCTCCGAAGACGTCGGCGACCATCTTTTGGAGTTCGTCCAAGGTCTGTTCTCCCAACAGCGTCAGTGACATGCGTCCCGCGTGGTAGTGCTTGCGCCAGTGTTCGAGCAGTTTGTCGCGAATCAAACCCTGTTTCCACAGCGGGTTCTCGGTGAGACTGGCGCGATTTCCCCAGCCGAACACGCGATACGGGTGCGAGTCGTTCGAGACGTGTCCCATGATAGCCTCGACGCGCGTCGCGTCGTTGTTCACGACGCGCTCAAACTCGGACTCCACCGCCGTCACTTCGCGCTCGACCGCGTCCATCTTCAATAACGGGTTCAGGAAGTACCCGCTGAAGATGTCCAGGCCCTCCGCGAGGTGTTTCGGGTGGCACTCGAAGTAATACGTGGTCTGCTCGGAATCCGTGCACGCGTTCTCGCTGCCCCAGTGCTGCGACAGCCAGTCCGAGAAGTGGTTCTCGCCGGGGTACTTCTCGCTGCCCATGAACACCATGTGCTCGAGAAAATGCGAGATGCCCTCGAAACCGGAAGCCTGGTCCGCGAAGAAACCCACGTTGAAATCCACGGCGCACGCCGCGAGTTTCATGCCCGCGCCGGGCGAGTCTTCGGCGCCGTTCTCATCGTCATCGTCGTCGTCTCCATCCGCCTCCTCGTCTTCTTCTTCCTCCTCATCCTCGGCTTCCTGTTCCTCCTCGTCGTCGCCCTCGTCCTCGGTGGGGGTCTGCATGCCAGCCTGCGCGTGTGGGAAGAAGATAAAGGGTCAGGTGGTCGCCGGGAGGCGTCGGTCCGAGGCGCGAGCTTCGCGGTGTCGTGAGAGACGATCGAGACGAGGGACGCGCCACCGCCGCCGCCGCTTCGCGAACGCACCAAGCTCGGATCGCTGATGAGCAACGCCTCCAAACCGTTGGGAAACGTGACACGCCGATACAGGCGAGCATCCCTCTCGGGTTTGTGTATGTTATCGGTGACCTTCATGTCGCTCGGCATGCCGTCGGTCGCGCGCGCGCTCGAGTGGGCGCGCGAGGTCACCTCAGATCGAAAGCGCGTAAACCTTTTTTCGGTGCCGTGATTTTCGTTCGTGCCCTGCTTTCGGACAAGGGGAGCCGGCGGGACCGACACCACCGCCGCCGCCGCATTGCTCTGCGCGCGGCGCACGTGACCCTCACCGTCTCGCGATGGGGTTCAAGGACGGTCAGCAGAAGCGGGACTTCAAGCGCCAGAAGTACGGCGGCGGCGGCGGCGGCCGCGGCGGCGGCCGCGGCGGCCGCGGGGGCGGTCGCGGCGGCGGAATCGCTTCCGGAGGCGGCCGAGGCGCTTTCCCCGGGGGCAGCCGCGACGGCGGCATCTGGAAGAGCAAGCTGGTGTGCTTCGGGTGCCGGGGCACGGGCCACTCCTTGCGCGACTGCCGCGTGATGAAGGGTGGCGCTAACGGAGGCGTGCGCGGCAAGAAGACGTGCTTCAACTGCGGCGGGGACGACCACGCCGCGCGCGAGTGCAAGGCTCCCAACTCCAACTTCAAATACGCGGTGTGCTTCACGTGCGGCGAGACGGGCCACCTCGTTCGCGATTGCCCCCGCAACAAGCAGGGCATCTACATCAACGGCGGCAATTGCAAGATCTGCAAGGGCACGGACCACCTGGCGATGCACTGCCCGAGCGCCGGCAAGTGTTTGCGATGCGGGGAGAAGGGGCACGTCTCCACCGCGTGCCCGAAGGAAAACAGCGGCAAGTACGTGCCGCCCAAAAAGGTACGAGCGGGCAGAGGCGCGGCTCCCGGCGAGAACAAACAAGAGCGCGGCGGCGGCGACGACTTGGAGGACGACTTCGAGGAGGAGCTGGGGGAGGCGGTGAAGCCGGCTTTGAAACGAAAAAACGAGAGCGACGGCGACGGCGACGGCGACGGCGACGGCGAGAGCTACTCGGACGACCCGCCGACGGCGGCGGATCTGGAGTGGGAGAAGGGCGAGGACGGCGCGGTGCTTAAAGAGCGCTCTCCGCGCGGCGACAAAAGCGATCGGAAGAAGAAGCGGAAAAGCGGCGACGAGACCGGGAAAGCTACGAAGGCTAAAAAGTCCAAGGTGGTTGAGTTTTAACATCCATGTTCCGCTCGTATTTCAAACTCGCCCGACGCCCTCCATCGCGCGCGGAACCAAGTGTCTTGCTTCTGTGTTCGCGCGCGTTTCACAAATCAAATCGTCTTTCTCGCCTCCGTCCTCGCGCCTCGCCATCCTCAATCGCCGCCGCCTACTTCGCGCCGCCGAACGCGGGCATCTTGGGCATGCTCGGCATGCTCGGGAGCGACATGCCGCCTCCCTTCTGGCCCTTCTTGGCGGTGCACAGCTCGGAGTCCTTGAGTCCGACCGCCTTCTGCGAGATGTCGAACATCTCCTTCGCCTTGAGCATGTCTCCGCCCTCCTTGGACGTCTTGTTGTTGAACGCCTTCTCGCGGTTGGAGTTGTCCCAGTAGTTGTCCCAGAGCTGGTCGCCGCCACCCTTCCACGCCCAGTACGCGCCGGACTCGGTGTAGTCGGGGTCGCACACCACGGACGCCAGGCGCCCGCCCGCCTCAGCCTGGGACACGTAGCCCTTAGTGACGTACTTCTGGATGAGCGGGAACAGGAAGCGGAACACGGGGGTGTGGTTGCGGAACAGCGGCGTGTCGGCGATGCACCCGGGGTACATCGTGCTGAAGGTCACGCCCGTGGACTCGTGCCACCGGTTGGACATCTCCTTCGCGGTCAGGATGTTGCACAGCTTCGCGTCCTTGTACGCCTTGGGGCCGACGAAGCGCTCGCCGTCGATCATCGCGCCGCCGTTGCGGTCGCCGCTCAAACCGTTAGCCAACCCGGACATGTCGCCGAGGTTCGCGCGAGGGGGCACCTGGCCCGCCAGCGTGTTGGTGTTGGCGGTGACGGAGCCCACGACGCACAGGCGCTTGTCGATGCCCATGTCGTCCGCCTTGACGAGATCCGTCAAAAGCAGGTTCGACAGCAGGAAGTGCCCGAGGTGCGTCACGCCCACGGACTCCTCGAACCCGTCCTTCGTGTACGTCGGCTCGATGGCGTTGGGGAAGTACACGGCGGCGTTGCAGATGAGCGCCTGGAAAGTCTTCGCGCGGCGCGTCGCGCCGCGGAACTTCTTCACGAACGAGCGCACGGACTTGAGGTCGCCCAGCTCGAGTTCCATGACGGAGTAGGAGTCCGCGGGGAAACCGAACTCGCGCGCCGCCGCCTCAGCCTTGGCGACGTCGCGCACCGCCATCACCACGTGGTAGTCGCCGCGGTCGATGAGCGCCTTGGTGGTGTACAGACCCAGACCGGAGGAGGCGCCGGTCACGATAGCCGTCTTCTGCGCCGAGGCGGAGACGGAGAAGGCCGCCTTGGGGGCAGCCTGCGTGAAAAGTCGAAAGGAAGGGAAGGGAACGCGGCGGTCAGTCTCTCTCGCGGTCGATCCGCACAGGAGGGGGAGGCTTCGCGCGTCGCGCGTCGACCGCCACCTCCCTCTTCGGTGGTGTCGAGGGTTCCGAGCGTGAAACGTCGGTGCGTCGCGGCGGCGTGGAGGGACGAGGCGTCATCGCGCGGGGCGTCGGCGTGTCGTTCGACGTCGGGACGGCGCTCGAAACCGTCCGCGCGATCGACGCGTCGCGCGCGGGACGGACGCGCCGGCGTCGCCGTCTATCCTGATCTCGCGCGCGACGGATTGCACCGTCGGGGGAAAGCGCCCGTTTCGCGAGTTCGCACCTGCACGCGGGGGCCGCCGACGGGCACGGAGGAGATGGCCTTGCGCGCGGACACGCCGGAGGCCTTCTTGCCGAAGCGGGAGGCGACGGCGTGGGCCGCCACGGGAGAAGCGAGCATTTGGGCAGACATGGTAGCGACGCAGGGGGTTGCGATGCAAAGTGGCATCGCGTGAGAAAGGGTTCTGCTTTACGGGAAAAAATCTTCCGAAGGATCAGATCCTCTTCGAAACAGACTGCTTGTCCATACGAAAAATTGGCGGATCTCGTGATCTGCGCTTGCCACCGTCAGCCGATCGACGTGTTTCCTGTTTTCGCGAAAATGCATTTTCGCGAGACGAAAACGTTCGACCCGAGTCGCGAAAATCGCGGGAGCGCGCTTTTTTCTCGTCGCGAGGGATACCTCGGTCCGCCCCCTTTGGACGTCTACTTCTACGCTTCTTCTACGCACGACTAAATAAAAATGTCTACTATCGTCACGCCGCCTACGACCCACGAACCTTCACAAGATGGCGAGGAAGAGCGCCACCGCGCCCGTGAGCAGCACGGGCGCGGCGGCGTATTGCCAGAAGAGCAGCGCGGCGACGCCGTCGGCGGCGCGCGGCGATCCGAACATCTGCACCTGAAGCATCATGTTGTTCGCGGTGGGGGTCGCGCCTTCGATGAGGAACGTGAGCCAGAACGCGGGCGACGCGGGTACGGCGCTGGATGGCAACGCGTTTCGCAACACGAGAAACAAACCCACGTTCACTGTGGGTATGCCGATCAGCCGAATAAAACACACGCCGGCGGCGCAGAAACCGTCGCACGCGTCGTGTTTTGGCCCGCTCGCTAACGACGCGCCGAGAATAATGATCACCTGCGGGATCGCACCCGCGGCGATGATCGAAGCGCAGTCCTGCACAACGAACAGCACACCGTTTTCGTGAAACAGCGCGTGTCGGAGCGCGGGAACCACGCCCACGAAGATCCCGAGCAAACTCGCGGCGACGTTCGCGTTCAACGCGGGACCGAGAGTCGCGACGAACCGCGCGCCGCTTCGGTTTTGTTTTGTCTTCGCGACGCGAGCCTCCGACACGCGTTTGTCTGTCGGGAACGAAGAAGCTTCTTCGTCGCTTTTTCGTGACGCGTCACGTCCTCGACTCCGCTCGGTTTCCTCCGCGGAGACTGACGCGTGGCTGACGAACGCGACGGAATCGCCCGAAGACGCGTGCAAAGCGTTTTCGGCGTCGTCCAAGACAAGTTCTTTCAGCTCGACGTCGGCGTTTTTTTCCTCTTCCTCGGCGGCGATCGTCGTTCCCTCCCGCATCCACACCGGGCCGATGGTCCACATCAGCACCGTGAGCGTGGTCATGTACGCGCCCAGGTACAGGAGGGACTCCGCCTGCGCGTCCTCGCCGAAAGACACGTCGCCCACGTCGCCCGCGCCGACGACGGCGGCGATGAGCACCACGGGCAGCGCCAGGGAGTTGCCGAACGCCGCGGACGCGACCGCCGCGCCTCTGAACTCCGGAGGCGTGCCCAGCGCGCGCACGAGCGCCTTGCCCATCACCGCACCCAGCGCGATGTTCACGCACGCGCTCAGGGGGAGGAGCCACACGTTCCGCAGGTGGTCGATGGTCACGCTCCTGCCCAGCGCCACGAAAAGAAGGCACGGCAGGAACACCGCGCCGTTCAGTTTGGCCATCTTGCGACAGGAGTCCTCGTCCAGGAGGCCGCGCCGCCGCGCGAAACATCCCACGCCGCCGATGATGAATACCTTCAGGACTGCCTTGCACGACACCACGAAGATGTCCAGCGCGACGGACATCGCGGCGTCACCGCGACCCAGCGCGGACTGATGTGCCTTTTTCCTCGGCGCGCGCGACCTCTGACAGCCGCGCATTTTGCCGCGAACGTCGCCACCAGTGCCGACGTTTCAGACGCGACGCCGGTCATGCCGGTGGGATGGAAGTTCGGCGGGTTCGTGCGCACGACGAAAAAACGCTCGGTTCCTCGGGTTTGTCGAAGCGCACCGAACCCCGAGCCGCGCGCACACACGCGCGCGCCCAGCCTCCGTGTTCCCGCAACTCCGCCCCGTGGCTAGCACGCCCGCTCGAACCCGCGCCCGCTCCGAGCGCTCCCACCGCTTCTCCGCACGTCGAGAAGCGCCCCGACCCCGTCTCATCCTTTCGTCGAGACGAGACCATGGTGTACAAGGGCGGACCCGAGGCGGCTGAGGTACGCGTCGCGTCTCCGCGCCCCACAGCCACCGCGTCTCGAGCGCATCCCGCGAGACCGGGCACGCGCGAGCGCATCCCGCGCGTGCTTCCGCTTCGCCTCGCTTCCACCGGTCGCCCGTCCGCGTGACCTCTCCCCGTTCCCGTCGTGCCGCGCCCATCGTCCGACTGACACGAAAACGCCTCTTCGCCTTCCGCGCCGAATCGCTCTCGACGTCCTTGAGCGCAGCGCGACGCCGAAACCCTGAAGCGCTTCGAAGGCATGGACACCGGGAACAACCCTGAGGTGGCTCGACTTCTCGAGGAGATGCGCGAGCACACCGCGGCGCTGGCGAAGCAGAGGAAGCACGAGGACCCGCGCCTGAGCTTTTCCACGCCCGAGTTCAAAGATTTCTCGCGTCGGTTCACCGAGAACTTCAAGAAGAACTTCGGCAAACCCATCGAGTGGGCCATGATCAAGCGGTACCCGTGGAGCCACCCGCAGCTGGAAAAACTCGAGGTGCCGGTGGACCCCGAGGGGAACCCGTGGCCGCTCGACGAGCACGGCAAGCCCATCCTCAAGGACGAGAACAAGTGAACGAAGCGACCCCCGACGCGAACGGAGCTCGGGCGGCGCCGCCGAAAACCGCGCGTTTGTTCTCCGCGACGACGAACGCAGTTCCTAAAAATTCCATCGCAATCGTCAAACCCTCGTCTCGTCACCGCGCTATCGTCGTGTACCCCGAACCCCTTCGTCGTCCCTCTATTTCGACGACGCATCCGCCTTCGCCGGGTCTCCCCGCGTGCACCACCTCCTGAGCCGCTTCAGGCTCTCCAGCCTGTCGTTGTGCGTGCCGAGCATCGTGGGCAGAGCCCCAAACTCCTCGCCGCGCGTCTCTGCTCCGTTTTCGCAAATCAGGTCAAAGCCGCCTACGCGTCGCGGCGCGCGCCCCGCGAAGTGGTTCTCGACGTCCACCAGCGTGAGCATGTCGTCCAGCAGCCCGAACTTCAGGTCGTGATCCGTCTGCGTGTCGCTGGACATCGAGGGCGACGCGTTGACCTCGATGAGCCACGGCTTGAGGTCGGCGTCCAGCATGACGTCGTACCCGTACATCTCGAAGCAGTGCTTGTCGTTGATGATGACGTTGGACACGCTGCGCAGCGAGTTCACGATGATGCTCTGGATCCCGGCGAAGCACGCGTTTACCGCCTCGGCGCCGTGTTTCGTGGTCATGAAGCGCTTCAGCTCCCCGATGGACCACTTCAAGTCGGTGGTCTCGGCGTCGTACGCCTCGTCCTTCTTCTGGATCGCGTGGTTCGTGAGGTGCACGTACGGGTTGTCGATGTCGGCTTTGCTCATCGAGTAGCGCGCGTTCGTGAACCGCGCGAACCCCTCGCGGTACAGGTACACCTTCAGCGGGTTGTACGACAAACACACCGCGTAGATGCGCATGTCGAATTTTTTGCCACCCACCAAATACGGGTCGTCCAAATACCGCTGCGCGACGTAGTTCTCGTAGCAACAGTTCTCCGCCTTTTGCGTCCCGCGGTCGCGCATCCACGCCTCAATCTGATTTGGCTTCGACGCGAGGAAGATGCCCTTGCCCTGCGCGCGGCCGATGGGCTTCATGATCCACATCCCCCCGTTCTCGCGAAAGTGCCGGAGCATCATCGCGCCCTCGTTCGGAAGAATGAACGTCGTCGGAATGAAGTCGTACTCCGCGGGGTCCAAACCGTTTTTCGCCGCGCCCTTCAGCGACCGCTTTACGTTCTTCGCCATCAGATCTTTCCTCGTCAACTCCACGTGGTTGGGGAAGTGGTTCACGCGCTGGTGCTCGCTGAGACGCAGACCCTGCGACCCCGTGCTGGCGTACGGCACGTTCTCGTGTATCCACCCCACGTCCGCGTAGAAGAAGTCCCACGAGTCGTCGTCCACCTCCTTCCACCCGCGCGCGCACAGCACTTTGTACGGGATGCTGTGCCGAACCGTTGTGCCGAACCGGACCTGGCGACCGAGGGGGGCGCCCTGCGTCAGCCGGGACGCCGAGTCGCGCTTCTGCATCGCGTTCAAAGGCCGTCGCGACGTGTCTTCGAGCGCGCTCGACCGAAACGCGATCCCCGACTCGGCCGCCTCCGGTCACGCCTGACCTGCGCCCGCGCAAGTGCCGAGGGATGGACGTTTTCGTCCGAGACTTTTTGGCGAACGCGACCCACGCAAAAGAGACGTTCCGTCGGGATCGCGGACTGGCGCTTCTCGCTGGATGCGAGGCAAGATTTTTCTTCTGCCCTCCAAATCGGACCTCCTGAAAAAACCGAGGGGTCGCGCGCGCGACGCACTCCCGCGCGCGACGCCTCGCACCGGAACCACACGGGTGAAATGCTTCGCCACGTCGCCTCTCGCGCTGTGTGCCAGGTGCGTGCTCGCGCGAACCCCGCCCCGCTGTTTCCCGCGCGCGCGCGGACGTTTAGGGTTTCTTCCATCGGACGAAGCGGCAATCGTATCGTATGCGCCCCAGTCAGGGCGCGTCCCCCTCGTTCCTCTCCCTCCCGCCGGCTCCGCTGACCCGAACGCCCCCGCTCCGGTTCCCCGCCCCCGCAGACGCGCGCCCTGCACACGTCCGCCCGCGCGTTCGCCGCGGACGCGCCCGCGGTTTCCCTGGACGACACCGCGGAGGCGTGGGCCACGGTGAAGGCTGCGGTGGCGACGGAGGAGGGCCAGCGCGCCATCGCGCAGTTACAGAAAACCATGGGGGACATCCGCGACGAGGTGGGCCGCGACGCTAAGCCCGCGGCGCCCATCGACTGGGCGGCGCTCAAGGCCAAGAGCGGCTTCCCCGCGATCGTCGACCAGTTCAAAGCCGGGCTGGAGGGCGTGAAGTACCCCGCGTACGACGGGAACGAGGTTGAGGAGACCAAGGCGACGTTCAAGCGACTCGTCGCCGAGGCGGAGAAGATGGTGGCGGAAGCTGCAAAGCGCGAGGCGGAGATCGACGCCGAGCTCGCGTCCATCGCGGAGGACAAGAAGAAGCTCGCCACCATCACCATGGACGAGGTGTTCGAGAAGGAGCCGGAGCTCAAGAAGGAGGTGGACGAGCGGATCAGGAACGACCAGTGGTTCTGAGCAGTCTCCTCGTCTTTGATCGATCGAAAGCGACGCGATCGATCCGATCCGATCGATCGTCGTAGAACGAAGAGAAGTCGAAAACTCCAAAAAACTAACTCGCGCGGTTTCCGCCAAAAACCAGCGTTGTAACTCAGCAGTGTAGCAGTCCGCATTTTTTGTCCGCGCGATCGAACCCTCGTTTCTCCAATCGTTTCCCTCGATTCGTCTCTTTTCGCGTGAAAAACACGGGATTCCGACAGGGGAACCAGAACCACCCGCGGCTGCGTTTTTCTCGTTCGCCCGCGTCGCGTGATGACATGCGGCATTCGGTCGCGGCACAGGCGGGCGGGGCGGAGCGGGTCTCCGCTTCGCGCCATGTCCTTCGCACCCCCCAAGCAGACGGTCTCGCCGGCGGCGCGGGCCCCCGCCGGTCCGGCGCGGGACGACCCCATCAGCGGCCGCCTGGCGCGCGCGGCGACCGGCGTTTCGTACGACGCCTCGGAGGGCGTTACCGTCAGCCCCGGGGGCACGCGGCGGCTGTGGCTGGTGGAGTCCGACCGCGCGCCGCGGTCGCCCGGCGTGGCGACCGTCGCCGCGGTGAGCGGCGCGTCTTCGGCGAGCGCCGCCGGGTTCGGCGCGCGGCGCGGCGCCTCGGGGACGGACCCGCCCGAGATGGACAAGGGCCCCGCGTTTTCGCATCTGACGCGGCAGAACGACCAGCTCGCCAAGCGACTCGACGCCGCGCATAAACACTTGCGTCGCGCGTTCGGACCGGGCAGAGACGCGCAGTACATGACCAGCGCGTTGCGCATCAAGAGCGGCGCGCAGGCGCTCAAGTGCGTCCAAGAGGCTGTGCCCATCGGCGACGCGCTGCTCGCCAACTGGGACGCCGCGTGGGGTTTGCAGCTGCGCCATTTAACGCGCGGCAAACAGCGCGCCGAGCGAGACCTCGAGCGCGCGCGCGCGCAGACGGAGCTCGCGCTGGAGGAGGCTGAGGCGGCACATTTAGAGACGGAGGCGTACCGCGTGGAGATGGACACCAACGTCGACCGCATCGAGCGCGCCAGGGCGGTCGCGGGGGAGCTCAAGGCGCTCGAGGCGCGCGCCGCCGACGCCGAAGCGCGAGCCGAGAATCACCAACAGAAACTCGCGAACGCCGACGCCCGCGCCGCGGAGGCCGGAGCGGCCGCTGTCGCCGCGGCGGAGGCCAGAGCGCAGGCGGCGGAGGCGCGCGCGCAGGCGCAGGCTGCCGCCGCCGCGGACGAGCTCGCGGCGCTCAGGGCGGAGCTCGAGCGGACGCGGGAAACGACGCGGGTCGCGGAGACGCGCGCGAGGGAACTGGAAGACGCGGCGGCGGCGCGGAGTCCTCGCTCGAGCGCGCGCGTGAGCTTCGGGACGGAGAGGAGTCCTTCCTCGAGCGCTCGTGTGAGCGAGCGCGTCTCGGACCCGCGCTCCTCTCGCGCGCGCGTGAGCGCCGGGACCAAAGAGACGTACGCGAAGAACATCACGCGCGAGCAGGAACGCAGCGGTGTCGCCGAGAAACTGGCGCTGGACGCGTCGGAGGCTCGGCGCGTCGCGGAGCGACGCGCGGACGACGCCGAGACACGCGCCGCCGAGGCGGAGGCTCGCGCGCGCGCCGCCGAGGTGGAGTGCGAGGCTGAGCGCGAGAACGCGCGTTTGAACCGCGAGGAAACGAGACGCGCGCACGATGACGCGGCCGCGAAGCAGATT
>Ga0209666_1002498_pt1 | contig 13714 bp, 14 predicted proteins | sample SaaInlV_125m_DNA_FD_184679 | JGI IMG/M metagenome (GOLD analysis project Ga0209666, IMG submission 184679) | Marine microbial communities from expanding oxygen minimum zones in the Saanich Inlet - Saanich Inlet SI037_S3LV_10m_DNA (SPAdes)... | ecosystem: Environmental > Aquatic > Marine >...
CCGGTGTTTTCATGCAATGTGCGCGTCGCGGCACGGCGTCGACCTGCAGCTCCCGGTCTATGCTTGAGCGCACGCAGGCGGTGAGGGCCGTGCACGCCACGCAGCTCGCGGCGTGCCGCGAGCGAATCGGCCGGTGTTTTCATGCAATGTGCGCGTCGCGGCACGGCGTCGACCTGCGGTTTCTGGTGTGCGAGTGAAGGACCATCGCACTGATCTTCAGTTCATACCGCACACAATGAGTCATATTGCTCCTGGTTTCACTGTTTTATCTGTAAAATGAAAAAGTACATAAGTAAAGGTATTTTGAGTATATACATAGTGCTGCACCCAGCACACCCACTTTGGGATGTCTCAAAACGCTTCAAAGGGCGCCATGGACCACAATCTCGAGTACAAGAAGACGCAGGACGAAGGCGGGGAGTCTGCCAAGCATGCCAAGAAGACCAAGGCCAGTGGTGGCGCAGTCGTTTACCCTGCGCAGCAGTGTTCAGGCGACATCGATCCGGGTCTATTGTGCTGTGCGCAGGCTCTTCTGCCCGTGCATTCGACGGTGTTGTGTTGTGGCTCACAGCGCACATTTGTCAACATTGGCATCCATGGAGAGACGGGCGATATGCAGTGCACGGTTTGCAAGAAACACCCTGTACTCGAACAGATCTGCAATTACATCACAACGAGGCCACAGTATGAAGGCTGCATCGTTGTTCAAGTCTCCGGCTATACGCCAGAGGGAGACAACGAGCAGCTGTCCCTCGAGAAACACACGCTCTTGGCGCCATTCGACGTCGCCACCGATCCTGCGTTTGGGTCGTACGAAGTGACCTTACTGTATCCTGTGGACGGCCGTGGTGATGATGAAAAAAGCCAGGACCGTCCTTTAAATAGCATGCAGCATCAAGGTATCCTTGATGCGTGGATGAGACACAAAAAGATCTACCATGTCTTCACGTATCCTGACCGCGATGATGTAATATTGACGCGGTATTGGGGGCTTCTTGAAAGGCATGGTGATGGGCGACAACCCGTTTGCATACGGACTTTCCATGCCAAACATTGCGCACAAACATTGGCAAATTTGTCACAGGAAAAACAGGCGGAAGGGCGTGGCTTGCCTTTGACGGTAGTCTGCGACAGTGTGTCTAAGCGAGGTGCGGAATATATGCTTGATTGCCTCCGCGAGACAGTGGAAATGTTGCAAGAATTCTTGACAGAATGGGAATTGCACGTCGAGCAGGTGCATTTTATATTTCCCGAGCAGCTCGTTGCATCGTGTCTGTGGAAATTGCAGGAGATCGCTGATCTTTTCGAGCGTACCCATTCCGGTAAAATTTATTCTTCGCGCAGTACACAGGCTTCTGTCCCACAAGAGCATGCGCCGACCAAAGATTCGGCATTCACGATTCTCATCTTGCAGCCACGCGAATAAAATGTAGTCGACGGCCATGCTAGCTGGCATGGCTGCTCATCATGGTGGCGGCGATGCGAGTGGTGGCATTGGTGTAGATTGAGACGGTGATTGTGAGCGTAGTACATCAGAAAAAAGCGCGAAAGAGACGGCCAAGCGCCTTGGTCGGTGCTGAACTCTCAGTGAGTTTCATGCTTTATTCAGATAAATAATAAACGTGTCGCACCAGCACTGGCACATGCAAAAACGCCCACAAACGTCCTTGCGACGCGCCCTGCATGCATACACAAAACTATATACACGGCCTATGCACCCCCGGCGGCCATGCGCTGGCGTGTGCAGTACTGTCTTCTGCTTGTCTCGCTATGCGCACAAGCGCGCGCACAGGGGCAGTGTAGCGACCCGAGCTTTTACAGGAACGCGTCTGGGCGTGCGTGCCGTGCCCGGGCGCCAATCAGATTGCTGGTCGTTGGTCGTGTGTTTGCATGGCCAACTTTTACCGAGAAGACTATGCCTCTGATTGCAATGCATGCCCCTATGGGACCTCGACACCACAGGGCATTAATTTGCACATGACTTCATGTTCATGTGCACCGGGACACTCTTCTCACTTTGATAAGACTTCAAATACTTTGACATGCAGCATATGCCAAAAAGACACGTATAAAGAGTCAACCACGTTATTTTACCCCGCAGTTGGTTTCGATTTAATTTGGAGTGACTGTGATCTATGCCCACAGAATTCGTTTTCGGCAGCGTTGGGCGCAACATCCAAAGACGTCTGCGCAGGTCCCGGCTACTGCAAGGCCGACACGTACTGGCGCGCGCAGTCCGGCACGTGCAGCGCGTGCCCCGAGCACAGCAGCAACCCCGAGACGCCGAGCACGGCGCAAGCGGCAACCGTCTGCCTGTGCGACGCCGGGTTCCGCTCCGAGGTCGACGGGAGCGGGGTGCAGACGTGTGTGGCCTGTGCGGCTGGCACGTATGCCGCGGCGGCCGGGGCCATTGCGTGCACAGCGTGCGCAAATGGCACGAGCGCGGCAGGGACCGGCGCGACCGCCTGTCAGCAGTGCGCGGTCGGGTGGCACACACTGGCCCCCGGCGCGAGCGCGTGCCTGCGAGACCCCGTGCCCGCGAGTGCCGCGCCGGCAGTGCCAAACACCCTCCCACGCACAAGGGCGGCAAACATCACCGCTCACACAACCGCGGCAAAGGCGGGCGGCATGTCGCCCGGCATCGTCGTCGCGATTGTACTTGGAGTCGCGGCGGGTATTGCGCTGTGTGCCAGACTTGTATTCAGGATTCGCGGGCGGCAGTTGGCACGTGTCAGTTCTGCCCATGCGCATTGTGTTCCCATGCTGCCCGTACCCGAGTACCATTACATTCACGTACATGCCTGACCGAGCGCGCATAAAAACCCCTCTGCACCCGCACGGTGCACTGTTTCTTGGCGACCGCGTCTACGGCAAAGATAGCCCGCCGCATGCAGTATGCGCGCGTGGAGAAATGGAGGCACGGCGCCGGGCCGGCATATATAAACGTGCTGCGAGGGCCAGCATTGCTGGTCGCGAGGCATGGCAGGACTAGCTATGAATCCCGTCGCAGACGTCGACGCAGCCAACCGCGGGTACGGCCAGGTGCAGGACGCGAGCCAGATCCCGGTCTCGGCGCTCGTCGACGTGTTCGGGCCCGAGGCGTACAACGTGCAGCCCGACCGCAAGCGCTACTCCAAGGACAAGCGGCAGCACATCCCTCCCAACCTGCTCGGGCCGAGCGAGTTTATCACCGAGCGCGTCGACGGGCTGATCACCGACGCGACCAAGTCGCCGTTTACGACGCTGATTCTGCCGTACCAGTACCTCGAGGACCCGGACAGGCGTATCGAGTGGAACGTCTGGCGCTTCGACGAGGGCCTGGCTTCGCGCGTGCCGTATGAGAGCTCTGCGCGCACGCTGAGCCAGAGCAAAGAGACCTTCTCTGGGTACACTGTCCGGCAGGGTAAGACATGTGTTGTGTGCCTGCAGATGCATGCTGTTTGTGCGTGTGTGCTGCCTGGAACACAGCTGACACCCTGTGCGCAGGTCTCGCGATCACGCTCGAGCACAACTTTATGATGAGCGCGATGGGCATGCAGAACTTTGAGTCGCAGATCAAGCAGGTCGTGCAGAGCATCCAGACGACGAACGACCTCGACGTGCACCAGGCGCTGCTCACGGCGCCGAGCTACCAGAACAAGGTGCGCGAGAGCTACTACGTGGACCAGTACATCCACAAGGCGCTCCAGGACTACAAGGACAACTTTGGCTTTGTGCAGGTCCGCACACTGGCTCATGCACTTGCGCGCGTGCATGCACCTTTTTGCGGGGGCTGACCGCATCTGTGCGTGCAGAAAAACATGAACGCGCTGGACATCATCATCGAGGACACCAAGGCGCGCATGCTCGAGTGGGGCGGCAGCGAGCCCGACTTTATGCTCTGCAGCTCCAAGCTGTGCTTCCAGCTCACCATGACGCAGGAGCGCACCGAGTACTATACACAGGTACATACGAGGCGCCCATGCACGCGCTTGCGCTTGCCTCACCGCCGCGCGCCGTCTGCGGCTGACGCATGCTCCCGCACGCAGGGGCCCGACGGCAGGAAGCTGCTCAAGCAGGGCCCGGACATGCCGAGCTACCGCGGCCTCAAGATCATCAAGAGCAAGAGCTTCAGCCTCGACGAGGGCTCACAGCCGCGCGACCTGCTGCGGCGCCGCGTGCGCACCGCCGAGTTTTACCTCGTGCCGCAGTTCTCCCACATGGAGCGCGTGCTATTATATGACGAGGCCTCGGACAACTGGGCGCCGCTGACACGAGCTGAAATTGTGAGCCATGCCTTGCGGGGTAAACAATTCGATCAAGCTAACCGAGCTCTAGCTGACGATGTTGAACCAGCAGCCGCCAGCAGTGCCCTGCTGCTTCGACCAAACATCGAGCACTACATGCTTGCGCTGATCATTGGCCGCGGTGGACTCGAGCACCTTGGCGCGACCTTCTGGGGGCAGACGGAAATGAGTGTATTCGATGATGGGCAACACGGGGTGTGGGGAATGACCTATAAGTGTAAGTTTTTTTTTGCCTTTGTATGTTTTTTTTATGCTTGAACACATATGAGTACAAAAATGCTGACGGCTGTGCATGCGACCACAGATCACGAGCGCGCGATTGTGATCAACGAGCGCAACATGCACCGCGTCTGGGACGTGGCATACGACGGCTACAACGGCGGTAAAGGCATGAGTATAGTTAAATTGCATGGGGTTGACACCAACGAACAGGCAGCCGTGGAAGCTGAAAAACAGACTTTTAAGGAATCGCAGCAAAATCTAACATCTGACTACCAGGGCAAGGATATCATTGCTGTGTTATTGCAACCGGACATCAACCACCTGCCATCGCCCATGCCCTTTGCAGATCTGGCGAACGTGCCGGACGCTGGACAAGCGGTGACTGACGAGCTGGTCACCCGTAACACGGACATCAAGTCTGTAGTCGATCGCTTCAGGAGCCACACTAGTCCGAGTACCTACGCAGCGTTAAAGGACGCGTGCAAGACGCTCAACGACGAGCTGCAGATCGTGCCCGCGAGCTTCAGCGCGGTGCCGGCGTCGGTCGCGAGCACGCAGAACAGTGCGACCTCGATCCGGCTGTTCTACCAGGGCACGATCGAGGTACAGGGCCAGGGCGGCACCGAGCTCTTCCGCTCGGTGGGCTGCGGGCACCACGGCCCGGACTACCCCGGCGTGGCCTCGGTGCGCAACGGCAAGTCGCTGCTGCAGACCGCGGCGCCGCTCATCCGCACGGCCGCCGCGCCGCAGGCGCAGGCGGCGCCGGTGCCGCGGCCGCAGGCGCCGGCGGGGGGTGGTGGAGCACAGCGCTAAGACGTTTGGCTGTAGATGGCGGCGTTGTGTTTGCGTACCACTCGTTTATTTTTTGCCTAGTTATGCAACGAATAAAACTTACATATCCGATACCACCCAATCGAGAAACTTGGTTTGAAACAAATTCAAGCAGTGTAGTACGGTGGGTACAAGTACGAAAATGACACACAGAACGGTTCGCATGCCGGACACCGGGTCTGTGTTGTACGGGGGCACAGGCTGGGCTGCTGGCTTCAGCATTTGATGCGTGGGCGCGGTTTTACCAGGACCAACTGCTGCGCCTACAAAAAAGGTCATGAAAATGAACCTTAGAATCGCCGTGGTGAGACTGGGGGTAGAACGCGACATCTCTGGTGAGTGTGAAGTGTCTTGAGGTCGGTGATGTTTGTATAGCGATGTATAGGTTTGCTGAACACTGTTGCGGGGCTGTGTTGGTGCTGGTGCTGCTCGTGCTGCGCCTGGCTTGAGGTATCCCTTATAATGCCAACACAAGCGAAGCGTTGCGGTACTTCTGTGTATGACAGTTCACATCTGTAATAATCTGGCACCTAGAGCCGTGCGACGACATCGCGTGGTGTTGTCACGCCACTGCCTCCAACGCGCACCAGGCCGTGAGCCCATCCGGGCGCAGCTCAGCCCACGCGACGCGCACGCGGCGCCACTCTGCCCCGCGGTGGCGGAGTGCGTACAGCACGGTGCCCTCTGCGAGGTCCTGCAGGGACGCACCGCCCGCCACCGGGTCGTTTTGCATGCGCGCGTCGATTTCCGCGCGGCACGCGCACGCCACGTGCAGGTCCGCCGGGAGCGCATCGGCGTCCTCCTCGAGCCAGACGCGCGCGCGGATGCTGCGGAACCAGGCATCGTGCTGCAGGTTTGCGAGGGGCGCCGTGCGGATGCATAGGTCCTCTGGGGCCGCGGGGTCGTGGCTTAAGAGTGTGATGTTTGGGACGATGCGCGGGTACAGGTTGCCGTCGTTTCTGCGGTACAGGGCGGACTGCGGCGGGAAGAAACGGCCGTCAGTGGTGATGGGCGGGCGCAGGGGCATGTGCAGCGGGTGTGACGCGAGGTGCGTTTGTTTATACAGCATGCAAACACCCGAGAAGAGTCTGTGCACGGCGCGTATGCCAAGGTCCCAGGCCCGTGTTGAAGACCCCAATGCCCGGCTGCCGCGGGCGCCGTCGCACCGCCTCCGCGCACGCGAGCCCACCAGCATGCAAACACCCGAGAAGAGTCTGTGCACGGCACGTATGCCAAGGTCACAGGCCTGTGTTGAAGACCTCAATGCCCGGCTGCCGCGGGCGCCGTTGCACCGCCTCCGCGCACGCGAGCCCAAACACCGACTGTGCGCCGCTGGCATGCATTGCCACTGCCGTATCCACATCCTCGGTCTCAGCGCTCTTGCGGTGGTTGAGCAACCGCAGGTGATGCACCGCGAGCAGGATCGAGACGTTGAACGCGCTCGTAAAGCAGATGAGCCACTCGCCAATGAGAAAGGCGTATGTGCACCACAGCCCGGAGGACAGGACGATCATGTAGAAAAGCGTGCGGTCCTCGGCGCGGTACACGAGCAGGCCGCGGTCCTTGCTGTCGCGCGTGCGCACCAGAATGTGGTACAGCTGCGTCGGCCAGATGATGAGCGAAAAGACAATGATCACCGCGCGCAGCACAACGAGGTATAGCAGCATCGCGCGGCGCGCGCACGGGCATATATACCGAGAAAGGCACGGCAAACTAGGGCAAAGCAAGCCCTGGGGTGCACGGTTGTGGGTTTATTCAAACGTTAATCGGCGGCCAAGCTCTCGCGCTTGCGCTTGCCGCCCGTGTCCGTGCGTGCCTCCGGCGTCCGCAAGCCTGAGAGAGCGGCAAGCACGGCCTGCGCCGCCGGGCGCGCCAGCGGCTCCAGCTGCAGCATTTGCCCGAGGATAGCGGCCAGCGCCCCGCTCTGTGCGATGCGCTCGGGCACGACGCTCGCCCCGCGCGCGTACTCAAACTGCACGGGCGCGTCGTGCACCGCCCTCGGCACCCCGAGCGCGTCAAAGACCTGCTCGAGCATCTTCATCTCCCCTGATGCAATGAACGGCGCGCGCAGCCAGCACATTTCGTACACGACGCACCCGAGCGCCCACACGTCGACCGCCGTGCCGTAGTGCTCGGAGCCAAGCAGCACCTCCGGCGCGCGGTACCACAGCGTGATCATCTGCGGCGAGAGCGGGCGCTCAAACGCGACGTTGCACGCCATGCCAAAGTCGCACAGCTTGGCGCGTCCGCTCGCGTCGAGCAGCACGTTTTGCGGCTTGAGGTCCCGGTGCATGATATGCCACTCGTGGCAATGCGCGAGCCCCGCGGCAACGTCGCGTGCAACGGCCAGCGTCTTGAGGCGCCCGATGCCTGCGCCGTCGCCGGGCGCCGCCGCCGTGCACGCGCGCTCTCGGTGCGCCGTCTTGATGACCTCGGCGAGCGTCTTCTCGCACAGCTCCAGCAGCAGAAAGGCCTGCCGCGAGCGCTGGTCGGACACGAGCCCGTGAAACCCGACAATGTTCGGGTGTTTCTTGTGCTGCAACGTCCTTAGCGTCTGAATCTCGCGCAACTGGTCCGGCGGCATCTGTGCACACACAAAAGAGTCAGCGGCGCCCGCCGGCGTCGCGAGTTCTTTGCCCGTGTAGCCGGCTTTGTTCGCACCTTTTGACTCTTGACCTTGAAGCGCTTGACCGCAAAGCACTGCTGCGTCTGCACGTTGATGGCCTTGATCACGGTGCCATATGCGCCTTCCCCGAGCACGTCAGCGCAGAGCTCGTAGTGCGTGGCCGGCGCGGGGGCGTCCAGCATCTTTGTCTGTTTTTTCGGTGTAGTGGATTTATCTTCCTAATTTGGTATTTCTGGCACTGCCGCCGTGCTCGGGCCTTCCATGTCGCGCCCTGTTTTTGTTGCGCGATTTTCATGCACACACACACACGCGTGCTTGGACCCGGGCCTTTGCATGTCTTGTCCTGTCTTGCATACACGTGCGCATGCGCCGAGGCGTCTGCTTGTTGTGCCAGTGTGTCCGCACGGTGGCTTGCGTCACCGCGGCATAAAGATCTGCGTTTGCGCCCAGGACTGGGGATACTGTGCCGGCGGCTGCGGCGGCTGTGGCGGCTGCGGCGGCGGGGGCTGCCCGAGGTACACGGCCTGCGCGTTGATCTGCGGGGGTGCTGCAACCTGTGCCGGCGGGACGTACTGCTGCGGCGGCGGCGGAGGCGGTGGCGGTGGCTGCGCATACGCCGGCGCGCGCTGGGGATACGGCATCGGCAGCCCCGGCGCGCCCCCGTACACGAGTGACGCGCTGTGCGCTGCCGCGAGCGACGGGAACCACTGCCCGGGAAGCGCCGGGTTTGCCGGGGGCGCGGCGTATGCATAGCCTGGGGGCGGGCCTGGCCGCATGAGCGGCTGGCGCTGCGTGGCATACGGCGGCGGCGGCGGCCGCGGCGGGCCCCAGCCCCAGCACGCGGCGCACCAGTTGCCGCAGGACACAAACGCGCTGTTGCCGAGCCAGAGCAGGTCGCGCCAGGCCCCGCTCACGCCGCAGTAGCAGCACAAGCACAGCAGCACGGCCCCGAGGCAGCTTACGACCGTGATGAGCGCTATCCGCCACCATGGGCTTTCGCCGCCAAAGTCGCGCGAGCCGCAGAGCTCGTTGAAGCGCTCGTGCCCGCACGTGGTGTCGCCCTGGCAGCACACGCGGCGGAACTCGAGCAGCGCGTCGTTGTACTCTGGCGTGCCCGACTTGCAGTGCGTCGCGTCGAGGCACTCGACGTAGTGCCGCATGTCGACGCCGCAGTTCAGGATCTCGCTCACGGGCATTGTGAACCCGAGCTCGGCGTGGCACTTGCGCATGTCCGCCGTCGACACGGCGCGCGCCGGCGGCGCGCTGGCGAGCGCCAGCGCGAGGGCCAGCAGCACGGGGCTGCGGGCGAGAGGCGGTACGCGCATGCTAAAAGCATGCGCCCGGCGCATATATACCGCATGCCGGCGTGTGGCTGGGGGCTCTTGCTGCGGCCTGTACGCCAGCTACACACATAACCGGCGTTGAGCCCGAGCATGTGTTGGGTGTGTGTATTACAAACGCTAACTGCATCCAGCGCTCAGCCCCCAGCGCAAGCACCTCGCTCAGTGACACCCGCGGCACGGATCCTGCAGCCGTCCCCTGCACCCGCCCCTGCGCTGTCGCCACGTGCACATGCACCTGTACATGTATTACGAGTGCACATTATACCGCGCGCTCAGCCCCCAGCGCAAGCACTTGACTCCGCCCCCAGCGCAAGCACCTCGCTCAGTGACACCCGCGGCACGGATCCTGCAGCCGCCCCCTGCGCTGTCGCCACGCGCACGTGCACCTGTGCAAAGTCCTCGCACACCGCCAGCGTCCAGTGCGTGCACGTGTACGCCGAGTTGGCGGCGCGGCGCTGGCGCACACGCAGCTCCCCCCGGGTGCTGAGCACGAGCAAAGCGTGCAGCACGCGCACGTCCTGCATGCAGTAGCGCATGAGCTTGTCCCACTCGCCCGTGCGCGCCCAGCGCACCGCGTCCAGCCCCGACCCGTTCTTCTCGACGGCAAGCGCGTTCTCGAGACACAGCCCCTGCATCTTGTACGACTGCCCCGTGCGCTCGAGAATCACGCGGTAGTAGTCGAGCGACTTTGCCTGCCACGCACTGATGTCCGCGGCGACGCCGGTGCGCGCCGCCCACCGCGCCAGGAATGGAAGGTCAAAGTGCTCGCCGTTGTACGACACGATGCGCCGCGCGCCGTCGAGCAGGCGCACCACCTCGGCGCACAGCGGCCCCTCGCGTGCGCGGTCGCCCAGCAGCTCCACCACGTTGTAGCGGCGCTCCTCAGGCTCCCGCCCACCAGCGCAAAAGTGCAGCAGCCCGCACACGGCGGTCACTTCGTCGCACTTGTCCAGTCCGGTGGTCTCAATGTCAAATACGAAGACGTACGCGCCGGTGTCGCCGGCGGCCATGTGCGGACCTGCGCGGCTTGCATAGCTCGCATGCCTTCTCAAAGCCGGCCCTGTGCGCGTGCTTCCTTTGTTTTCATGTGTGCGTGCCCGAGCCTGCGCAGGCTTGCGACAAAGCCGGGTGGTCTGCTGCGCCACCGAGCTGGTGTGCAGTGCCGCTGTCGGGCTGTGCGGGGTTCTCTGCGTGCACTCCAAGCACGATGCCGGGGCTGTGCGAGTTGGGCGTCTCCGGCACGAGTGCTAAGCTGTGTGCTTCCGGCGTCACAGGCACCACGCCCGGGCTGTGCGAGTTGGGCGTCTCTGGCACTAGTGCTAAGCTGTGTGCTTCCGGTGTCACAGGCACCACGCCCGGGCTGTGCGAGTTCGGCGTCTCCGGCACTAGTGCTAAGCTGTGTGCTTCCGGCGTCACAGGCACCACGCCCGGGCTGTGCGAGTTCGGCGTCTCTGGCACTAGTGCTAAGCTGTGTGCTTCCGGTGTCATAGGCACCACGCCCGGGCTGTGCGAGTTCGGCGTCTCTGGCACTAGTGCTAAGCTGTGTGCTTCCGGTGTCATAGGCACCACGCCCGGGCTGTGCGCACCAGGTGTCGCTGGCACGAGTGCTAGGCTGTGTGCTTTCAGTGGCATACGCACCACGCCCGGGCTGTGCGCGCCGGGCGTCGCTCGCTTGAGGTCTAAGCTGAGCGCTTCCGGCGTCACAGGCACCACGCCCGGGCTGTGCGCGCCGGGCGTCGCTGGCACGACGTCTGAGCTGTGTGCTTCCGGCGTCATAGGCACCACGCCACCGCCGCTTGTGTTATGTGCCGGTATGTGCCCAAAGCCTCCCGACAAAGCCCCGCGCTCCGCGGCAACGGCCAGCGCGCAGGCAGTCCCAAGCCCCACCGGTTTCTCTTCGGGCACGTCCGGGACGACGCCCGGGCACGCCGCGTAGCAGCACATCGACAGACCTCCGCACTCGCACACGGGCGTGCCTTGCACAAACTGCAGGTACACATGCGCAGCGCCCGCGAAGAGCAGCTCCGCGCAAAAGTGCGCCTCGGGCACGTTCTTAGGGCGCCCCCCCGCGCGGCACTGTGCGTACAGCCAGTGCAGCAGCCCGGTGCGCCCCGGCGCGTGCACCGCCCCGGGCTCCAGCGCCATCACCGCCCGCACAAGCCGGCAGCACCCGCCCGCCCTGCGCCCACCCTCGCGCTCCGCCCTCACCACGGCCACCAGCGCCCGCGCGTCCATGTACAGCCGCCCGCCGGTCACGAGCGCGATCGCCTGCTGCAGCTCCAAGTGCCGCCCGCTGTCCCCTCGCGCGCACCGCCCGTCCAGCCGCCGCCCCTCCCCGTGCGCGTAGTCGTTGTAGATCACTTTGCACGCCACCAGCATGCTGCAGAACGCGGCGTCGCGGTCGCAGGCGTGCATGGAATACCGAGGTACGCAAGGGCGCGCAGGGCACGCTTTTTGAAGTGCGAAAAAACTGTGTGTGTGTTTCGTACCGGGGGTGTAACTCAGAGGCTCTCTGTTGGGAACACTGGAAATACGAGAAAAGGAATAGTTAGGTTGAGTTTATTCGCTAACTCACGAAACCTCGCGATGAGGTGTGCGAAGTCGTGCCTATCAGCGGTAAACTGTCGCACCCCCGCCATTTGAGGATGATCCGCCATTGGCGTTGACGGCGCCTTTTGTAAAGTAGCCTGCGCTGAACTCTTCCCCATGCAGCTTCCACCTGCGTTGCTCGTTGGCCAATGTAATGGCCTTCTGCTCTTCCGGCGTCTTCAACGATTTCTCCCTTGGAAGATTCGCCGAGACCAGCCTGAGCTTGATCCGCTTGGTATCCGGGAACTTGTCACAGAGTACGCGCTGGACCTCGTGGAAGTGCCTCTGGGAGTCCACGCAGGCATCGAACGCCTCCGCCCTCTTCCTCTTCAGGTCCTGACGGGACCCCTTCTGCCAGGCCATGGAGCCCTTGCCACCTGCCCTCTTGGCAGGCGCCGGGGAACCGGCGTCGGCGCCGGAGTCGTCATCATCCTCTTCCTCAGAGCTGCTGGCGGATGCTTCCGCATCGCCTTTGCCCACCGCACGACCACCCACAACAGCGGGCGGGGGCGGGGCAGGAGCAGGCTTCAGGGGCGCAGGCGGCGGAGCCACAGGCGCGTTGCCCATGCCCCCCAGAGCCACTCCCGCAGGAGCGGACGTGGGCGGGGCAGGGCCTGCCTGCGCGTCGGCCGTGCGCTCCGGAACACCGTCCGCAGCAGAGGCCCGAAGCGGGTCGGCAGAAGCCTTCCCGCGCGGAGCAGAAGCAGACTTGCCCTTGCCCTTGCCCTTGCCCTTGGCTTTAGGGCTAAGGCGCGGGCCCCTACGCTTGCGGGGAGCATTCTGCGGCATGGAACGCGTGGACTGCACCTGGGTGGGCATTGTCGACTAGAGTGGACCTGTCGCCATTCTACTTATATAGCCACCGGTCAAAACTCGCGAACTGTTTCCGGAAATACCAAAAAATATTTTTTGAAATTAAACGGAAAGCAATACACGAACTCCCGGTTGCACACGCCCGCACTGGTCTACTGCCCAAGCTCGCCGTGGCATGTGTGAGCCCTGGCGTGCACATCTACTAGCATGCGCCGGCCGCAGGCTCAAAACCATGCCCGGCGGCAGTCTCCTCACACATATCTTGTTTCAAACTACAACTCGGCTCCACAGCCCGCCCCGCCGGAGTCTACCCGCACCCGCTTGGCATGGGCCCGACAATTCTGGGGTCCGTGACCGCCGCCCCCCGCAACAGCTTGTGCGTGGCGCCTGCGCTCGGCCGCAACGCCTCGAGCTCGTTCCGGCGGCGACGCCTGGGCGCGCTGGTTCCGGAGGCTGTGGCTGGCGCGGGTGCTCCGGACACGCATGCCAGGGGCGGGGCGGCGGCCATGCTTTGCGTGAAGGAGTTCCGGGTATTCTTATCCTCCGGCGCCTGCAGCTCGGCCTCCTCTGGAGCTTGGTGCTCGACAGTTTTTAGCGGATTCGTTTGGTCGCTGGCGGGAGCGTGCGAGACACCCGGGCACTCGTGCTCGTGCTTCTCGTCTTCTGCGCTGCAGGCGTCGTAGGGTCCGGGCACGCCAGGATACCCCAGCCTTGGCTGTGCTCCGGTGGCGGCGGGCGCGTGCGAGACACCCGGGCACTCGTGCTCGTGCTTCTCGTCTTCTGCGCTGCAGGCGTTGTAGGGTCCGGGCACGCCAGGATACCACAGCCTTGGCCGTGCTCCGGTGGCGACGGGCGCGTGCGAGACCCACGGGCACTCGTGCTCATGGTTCGCGTCTTCAGCGCCGCAGGCGTCGTAGGGTCCGGGCACGCCAGGATACCCCGGCCTTGGCTGTGCTCCGGTGGCGGCGGATGCGTGCAAACCCGCGGCGCACTGGTGCTTGTGC
>Ga0209666_1002505_pt1 | contig 13681 bp, 14 predicted proteins | sample SaaInlV_125m_DNA_FD_184679 | JGI IMG/M metagenome (GOLD analysis project Ga0209666, IMG submission 184679) | Marine microbial communities from expanding oxygen minimum zones in the Saanich Inlet - Saanich Inlet SI037_S3LV_10m_DNA (SPAdes)... | ecosystem: Environmental > Aquatic > Marine >...
AAGATATCTATTAGAAAATTATTATCAACGACACCTAGCATTTCGCTTACTTTATTTTCTGATATTTCACTTCCAGAATATGCAATCGCTTGATCAGTTAGTGAAAGCGCATCCCGCATACTCCCTCTTGCTGATTTTGCAATGAGACCTAATGCTTTTTTTTCGGATTTTATTTTTTCGTTTGTCAATATCATATCAAGATGATTAGAAATTTTTTCAATAGTCATTTGTTTTAAATTAAACTGTAAACATCTTGATAATACGGTGACTGGTACTTTTTTTGGATCAGTTGTTGCTAGGATAAACTTGATATGTTCAGGAGGCTCTTCAAGTGTCTTTAGCATCGCATTAAAGGCACTATTAGAGAGCATATGTACCTCATCAATGATATAAACTTTAAACCTACCCGAGGTGGGAGCGTATTGTGAGTTCTCTAAAAGCTCTCTCATTTCATCAACTTTTGTATTTGACGCTGCATCCACTTCGATTAGATCTACAAAATTTCCTTTATCTACGGAGATACAGGAAGAACACTCTCCACATGGTTTTGATGAAATGCCTTTTTCACAGTTAAGTGATTTTGCTAAGATTCTTGCTAATGTTGTTTTACCTACACCACGAGTACCAGTAAATAAATAAGCATGGTGCAGCCTTTCTTGGTCAAGTGCGTTAACTAGTGCTTGCACCGTATTTTCTTGACCCACAAGAGTGTCAAAATTTTTAGGACGCCATTTTCTAGCTAATACTTGGTGTGACATTTATACGCTTAATTTTAATTGAAAAAAATGGCGAGCCAGACCCCCGGCACTTGTATCCTTAGTTGTGGCTGCTTGCTTCCGCATCTGACCAGGTTGGCTAAATCGCAATGCGAGGAGGCCCGCCATTTTTGATTTTACCTTACTTTATAATATTTTTTTATTAATTTAGCCACAATGCTTTACAGGGTGATCTTTAAGAAAATCCCACTCTTCATCAGTATAAATTCGGGAGCGAATAATAAAGCGCAAACCTGTCGGTCTTTCCAATGAAAATTGCCCTCCAGTTCCTTTGATAGCATCAAGGGTAATATGTGTGTGCTCCCAATATTCAAATTGTTCAGCACTCATATAAAAGGGTGTATTTCTTACTGTACCAATTTCAACATCAGCATTACCTAAATAGAATTCTCCTTTTGTGTAGCACATAGGAGCGCTTCCATCACAGCAACCACCTGACTGATGAAACATTAGCTCACCATGCTCTGCTGTAAGCTCATCAATAAGTTTATCTGCTGATTCTGTTGTCGATATTCTAGTTATCATTAGTAAATTAAGGCCAAGATATAAACTTGACCTTAAAAATTTTACCTAATATTTCAGTTTAAAAGAATCCTAGTTTGGTTTCTGTATAACTAACTAGTAAATTTTTTGTTTGTTGATAATGGTCAAGCATCATTTTATGTGTCTCTCGACCGATACCGGACGATTTATAGCCACCAAATGCTGCGTGAGCCGGGTATGCGTGGTAACAGTTAGTCCAAACTCGCCCAGCCTGGATACCTTTACCCATTCTAAATGCGGTATTACCATTTCTTGTCCATACGCCCGCACCTAAACCATAAAGCGTATCATTTGCAATCTCTAACGCTTCCGCCTCATCTTTAAAGGTAGTTACAGATACTACTGGGCCAAATATTTCTTCTTGGAAAATGCGCATTTTATTGGTGCCTTTAAATACGGTGGGCTCAATATAGTAACCATCTGCATGCTCACCTTCAAGCATAGTTCTATTACCACCAGTGAGAAGCTCAGCACCTTCTTCTTGACCAAGCTTAATATATGAAAGTATTTTTTCCATTTGCTCGCTAGATGCTTGTGCCCCAATCATTGTTGATGCCTCTAATGGACTCCCTTGGGTAACAGCTTTTACTCGCTCAAGTGCTCTTTCCATAAATTGATCGTATATAGATTCTTGGATGACTGCACGTGATGGACAGGTACATACCTCGCCTTGGTTTAAGGCAAACATCGTAAATCCTTCTAATGCTTTATCAAAGAAGCTATCATCTTTATCCATAATGTCTTCAAAGAAAATGTTTGGTGACTTACCACCTAATTCAAGTGTGACGGGGATAATATTTTGTGAAGCATACTGCATGATTAGGCGACCAGTTGTTGTTTCACCTGTAAACGCAATTTTTGCTATACGTGAAGAGCTTGCTAAAGGTTTTCCTGCTTCCAATCCAAAGCCATTAACTACATTCAACACTCCAGCAGGAAGTAGATCTCCAATAATCTCCATTAACACCATAATAGAAACAGGAGTTTGCTCTGCTGGCTTAAGCACAATACAGTTACCTGCGGCTAAAGCTGGCGCTAATTTCCATACTGCCATAAGGATAGGGAAGTTCCATGGAATGATTTGCCCAACCACCCCGAGAGGCTCATGAAAATGATAAGCCATAGTCTCATGATCAATTTCACCAATTGAACCTTCCTGTGCTCTTACTGCACTGGCAAAATAACGAAAGTGATCAATCGCAAGCGGTATATCGGCAGCCATACATTCTCTAATAGGCTTTCCGTTATCTATGGTTTCGGCTAATGAAATTGTTTCAAGATTTTGCTCCATCCTATCAGCTATTTTGAGAAGAATATTTGCACGCTCAGTTGCGCTTGTCTTACCCCAGCTATCTTTTGCAGCATGCGCAGCATCCAAGGCTAAATTTATATCTTTCTCATTTGATCTTGCTACTTCGCAAAAAGGTTTCCCTGAAATAGGGGTAACATTCTCAAAGTATTTTCCATCAGTGGGTTTGACCCATTTATTGTTTATATAGTTATCATACTTTTCTTTGCCATAAGGGCTCTTCACTCCTAGGTTCTTAAGCGTGTCGAAAGTCATATTTTCTCCAATCGGTAATTTTGTTGTTAAAAGTAAAAAATTATGTATGTGATTTTAGATTACATTAATCCTATTATTTGTATAAATCAAGAGCTTTGAAAGCTAATACATTGAATGTTATGTTTAAAAATTTAACACTGAAACTACTGTAATTAAAATTAATTTAATAACATAATTTATTTCGTAAATTATAAGCTTGGTTAAGTATATAATTTAGCAAAATACGGAAGGGTGGATGAGTGGTTTAAGTCGCACGCTTGGAAAGCGTGTTTAGGGTAACCCCCTAACGCGGGTTCGAATCCCGCTCCTTCCGCCAAATTTAAATATTAAATGAAAAATTATGACAATTATTAAATGGCTCTCAGTTGTTTGTCTTTGGGCTTTGATTGGCTTAGTAGTACATAACCAATTCGATCCAAATACAGTTTTTGGGAGTGTAATGGGGAGCGCTTTTATTTTTATTTGGTTTGGGGTTCTTATTATCGGAATCTTTATTAAACAAAAATTAAAAAAGAAGTAATGAAAAAACTATCTATTATTTTTCTTATGTTTCAAATCATGTTACTTAGTTGTAGTCATGATGAAAAAACCTTTGAGTCTGGTTATGATGATGGATATGCTGAGGGTTTTAATACCCAATGTGAAATAAGCAAAATTTCAATTTATGGGCATTGGGATTCAGCTGAATACAGTAAAGGCTATAAAGTAGGCAGAAAGGATGGTGTCAGAGCTTGTGAACTTTATCAAAAAAAATAATTTCTTTTTTTTTCTTATTTTCTTGATGCCAGTTTTAGTTTTGGCCGAAACAAGTATTGAAGATTATAGAGAATATGACGTTACCAAGACTAAATACACCCTTGAAAAATCTGCGAAAGACCTAAGTTATCCATGGGCACTATCATTTATTGATAAAACAAACGTTGTCATCACAGAAAAAGATGGAGGCCTTTACAAGGTAGATGTTCTATCAGGTAAAAAGCAAAAAATTAAACATAACATACCGCATATAAGTTATGACGGGAGCGGGCAAGGAGGCCTGCTTGATGTTTATTTTAACCCTTCAGATGGCTATACTTATTTTACATATAGCCATAAATCATCCAAATTAACTCGGTCAAAACAATTAAGCAAAAAATCAAGCACAGCAATTGCTCGAGGAAGATTAATTGAAAACGAGATTAAAGATTTTGAGATATTGCTGATCGCAAAACCTGAATTTTTAGAAAATCGGCATTACGGTTCTAGAATAGCTATCAAAGGAGACGACCTATTTGTAAGCTTTGGAGAAAGAGGCCAAGGCATGATATCTCAAGACCCCTCAAAGCACCCTGGGAGTATTATTCGTATTAAGACAGATGGCGCAATACCGCAAGACAATCCTCATTTTATTGAAAAAAAAGATTGGTTACCCGAAATCTATGCGATTGGTGTGAGAAATCCGCAAGGGATTGCAATTTCTCCTCATGATGATGAGATATATTTTTCAAGTCATGGCCCACGCGGTGGTGATCATATTGGACAAGTTGAGTTTGGGTCAAATTATGGTTGGAAGGATATAGCCTGGGGTGGAAGAGAGTATTATGGCTTAGGTATTGGGGATACACCCTTTAAAGATAAGTATAAAAAGCCCCTAATAAGCTGGGTCCCTTCGATGGGGATCAGTAGTATTCAATTTTATGAGGGCAAGGCATTTCCTGAATGGCAAGGTGACTTATTAGTTTCATCATTAAATGGTGAAAGTTTAATCAGACTAGATGTCGAGAATAACGAAATTGTTGCAAAGGAAATTATCTTCAGTGATAAGATTGGAAGAATAAGAGATTTTAAAATTGATTATGATGGGAATATTTACCTAATTAGTGATAATCCAAAATCATATTTATGGAAATTATCTAAAATTTTATAAGGATGTGAAATGAATAAAATATTACAAAACCTTTTTTTAATTATTCTAGTGAGCATGACTCTCAGCGGTTGTGGAAGTGATTCAAATAAAAAATATGAAGGTTTTATGATGCCAGAGTCTGTTGCAGAGGGCCCTGATGGCTCTATTTATGTCTCAGAGATTGGTGAGCGTGATATTGATAAAGATGGAAAGATTAGCAAAATTAATCGAGATGGAACCATAGAGACTGTTGCATCTGGCCTTTATGATCCAAAGGGCATTGTGTTTCATAATGACAAACTATATGTCACTGATCGTGACGCAGTGATTGAGGTAGGTCTAGATGGCACTTGGCAGGTCTATGCCGGAACAATGTTATTTCCAAAGGTCCCCGTATTCTTTAATGATATCGATGTTTCAAGCAATGGAACTTTATATGTCAGTGACACTGGAGACTTCAAGGAGAGCGGATTTATTTTTGCGGTAAACCCATCTGGTGAAATTGATCTTTTGTTTGAGGGAAATGATCTTATTAAAGCACCTAATGGTGTTTTAGTCCTAGATGATTCAAAGTTACTGATTCTTGATTGGGCGGGCTTCTTATTTGAAGCTGATTTAAAAAGCGGAGACATTAAACAATTAGGCGAAGGTTTTGAAGGTGGGGATGGCCTAGCAATTAAGAAGGATACAATCTATATAAGCAGTTGGACAAAAGGAACCATTTATTCCTTTAAAAATGGAAAAACAAAGATCATCGCAGATGGCTTTGAGGCAGCTGCGGACATTGCATTAGTTCGTGATAATAAGGTTTTAGTTGTGCCTGATATGAAAGCCGGCACAGTGACGTTTATAGACATCTAAAAGGCGTTTTAAGAATGAAAAAAGAATACTACATTGACTACCCACAAGAGAAAATAGAGCCAGGCCTTAATTTATATCGATGTTCAATATGTAAAAAAGAAGCACTATTTATCAATGGTTTATTGAATAAACATGATGTTAATTGTAGTTATAGAGTTGAGCAAGAGAAGCAATTATTTGATTAATAATAAGCAAGAATGTATTAAAGCTATTGACCTTGCACTATCTGGTAAGTGGGACGAGGCCCATACAATTGTTCAAGAAATAAATACAGACTTTGCAATGTGGATTCACGCAGTTTTACATAAAATTGAGGGAGATAAGTCAAACAGTCGATATTGGTATAACCGATCAGGTTTAAACACATACGAATCTTACAAAAACCCTGACCAGGAGCTTTTAGTTATAAAAGAAGACTTATTTTTATAATCCTTCCCTTTAAAAAACGTTAATAATTACTAACAAATTTTTTATAAGTTATTTTACTTAAATCATTTGATACTTGATCAACTCTTATATAAGATATATAAGAGTTAAAAGTAAAGAGGTGGTATATGGAACCATTGTATGAGGAAGTTAAAAAGAAAATAACACAAAGCTTAATTCTGGGTGAGTGGGTTCCTGGTGAAGCGATACCGAGTGAAATTGAACTTGCAAACATATATGATGTGAGTCAAGGAACAGTTAGAAAAGCAATTGACGATCTTACCGCTGAAAGTATTCTTGTTCGCAGGCAGGGTAAGGGAACTTATGTGGCTACACATAATGAGGAAAATATTCAACTGCGTTTTTTGAGATTAACATCTAATTTTGGGTCAAAAGAAAAGTTAGATAATCAATTAATTTCTTTCTCTAAGGAAAAAGCAACCAATAAACTTGCAAAAATATTAAATATAAACCCAGCATCAACAATTATTACTTTAAAAAGAATATTAACCTTCAATGAAAAACCATTAATTTTGGATGTTATTAAAATACCAGCTCAATCATTTAAGGGTTTGACTGCGGAAATGGTTATTGAAAAAAAAGGATCAATGTATCGAATGTATGAGGCTGATTTTGGAATAAGGATGTTACGTGCTGATGAAAAAATTAAAGCTATTACAGCTAATTCAGAGTCAGCTTCGCTTTTAAATGTTAAAGAAAGCTTCCCATTACTAAGTGTTGAGAGAATCTCTTATACATATGACAATAAACCTCTTGAATGGAGATTAGGTCTTTGTATAACTGATAACCACTTTTATCGATCAGAACTTGACTAGGAAAATTAATGAAATCAAATGAAAAAAAAGCCTTGGATTATCACGAGTATCCTAAGCCAGGCAAATTAAGTGTTGAATCATCTAAGCCCTGTGAAACTGCAGAGGAATTATCTCTAGCTTATACACCAGGCGTTGCAGTTCCTGTACAAGAAATAGCAAAAGATGAAAAAAATGCTTATAGGTATACGAATAAAGGAAATCTAGTTGCAGTTATTACTGATGGATCTGCAGTACTTGGCCTAGGAAACGTGGGTGCCTTAGCAGGTAAGCCTGTGATGGAGGGTAAAGGCGTGTTATTCAAAAGATTTGCTGGTATTGATGTGTTTGATATTGAAGTTAATTGTAAGGATCCAGATGAATTTATAAGAACAGTTGAAAATATAGCACCGACTTTTGGAGGGATTAACTTAGAAGATATTGCGGCACCAAACTGTTTTTATATTGAAAATGAGCTAAAAAAAAGGTTAGATATCCCTGTCTTTCATGATGACCAACATGGCACTGCAGTTATTGTTGCAGCGGGCTTAGTAAATGCCCTTGAAATTCAAAAAAAGAAGATTGAAGAAGTTAAGATTGTTTTTTTAGGTGCTGGTGCAGCTGGTTGCTCATGTGCAAGACTCCTTAAAAAAATGGGTGCAAAAAATATTGCCTTAGTTGATAGGAAAGGCGTTTTAAATACAAATAGAAAAGATTTAAATAAATATAATCAAGATCTTGCTATAGATACTCAAAGTAATACATTTGGTGAATGCATTGTTGATGCGGATGTATTTATTGGTGTTTCTGGAGCCAACCTTTTAAAAGAATCACATTTATTGAGTATGTCAGCTGATCCTATTATTTTTGCATTAGCTAACCCAGACCCTGAAATACTTCCTTCTGATGCACACCAAATTAGAGATGATATTGTGATGGCTACAGGTAGGTCTGACTTTCCCAATCAAGTAAACAATGTTCTTGGATTTCCATTTTTATTTAGGGGGGCTTTAGACGCTAAAGCTACCGAAATAACCGATAAAATGCTGATAGCCGCTTCAAAAGCACTAGCAAGCCTAACTAAGGAGCCAGTCCCACAAGACGTTCTTGAGGCCTACGGCTTAAAATCATTAACCTTTGGACCTGAATATATAATCCCCAAACCCTTTGATTCAAGATTGATTGATTGGGTTGCAAAGGCTGTTCAAAATGCAGCTTGATTCAGACTTTGAATAAACAACCTAAAAACTTGAATCTATTCACCATTCGATTCCCAATTCCCGCTATCGTATCAATAATGCATCGTATGAGTGGCGTTATCATTTTTTTACTTATGCCATTTATTACGATTGGGTTTTCAATTACTTTAATGTCTTCAAATGCTTTTGCTAGTGTCATATCAATCTTTGATTTATGGCCTGTAAGGATTTTAAGTGCATTGTTAGTGTGGGGTACCTTTCATCATTTTATTGCTGGATGTCGGCATTTATTATTAGATATGCAGATTGGAAATGATTTAATTATTGCGAGGCTAACCAGTAAAACGGTATTAATACTAAGTTTTATTTTTACTGCACTGGTATTTTTGATTTGAGTAGAGTTAGCCTAAAATCTCCATTTGGTGGAATGACGCAATGGCTTTATCAACGGTTCACAGCATTTTTCATGATTGCCTACTCAGCAATTATTGTATTTTATTTTTTATTTAATACATTTACCTTCGAATCTTGGGCAGCTTTTATGTCGCCTTTATGGATGAGATGGACAACCTCAATTTTTTTTATATTTATGATTATTCATGCTTGGATTGGGGTTCAACACGTTATTGATGATTATATTAAATTAAGTTTTTTGAAGGCTCTAATAAATATAATTTTTTTACTTTTGACGCTCGCCCAAATTATATATTTACCTTATTTCTTAATGGTAATTTTCAATGGTTAAAAATTTTGAATTTGATTCTATTGTTGTTGGCGGCGGCGGTGCTGGATTAAGAACATCTATACAACTTGCCGGAGCGGGCCAAAGGGTCGCTGTCATTTCAAAAGTTTTTCCCACCAGATCGCATACTGTTGCTGCTCAAGGAGGTATTGCTGCAGCGTTAGCAAATGTTTCTGATGATAAATGGTTATGGCATATGTATGACACGATCAAAGGCTCAGATTATTTAGGTGATCAGGACGCTATCGAATACATGTGTAAAAATGCAGCTGAGGCGATATATGAACTAGAGCATATGGGAATGCCTTTCGATAGAAATGCTGATGGCCGCATTTATCAAAGACCATTTGGTGGAATGACAAAAAACTTTGGTGAGTCATCAATCTCAAGAACTTGTGCGGTGGCTGATAGAACGGGACACGCCATGTTACATACTCTTTATCAAAAAAATATCGAACTGCAGACCCAATTTTTTATAGAATGGATTGGTTTAGATCTTATTAGAGATGAGGACGGAGATGTTCTTGGAGTAATTGCCTTGGAATTACAGACAGGGGATTTGGGAATCTTTCATGCAAAGAATACTATTTTCGCAACTGGTGGCGCGGGAAGGATTTTTCAAGCAAGTACTAATGCATTTATTAACACAGGCGATGGCCTTGGCATGGCTGCAAGAGCAAATATTAGCTTAGAAGATATGGAGTTTTGGCAATTTCATCCCACTGGAATTCTTGGTGCGGGTGTCCTAGTTACAGAGGGTGTTCGTGGTGAAGGGGGCTATTTAATAAATTCAAATAATGAACGCTTTATGGAACGTTACGCTCCTAGCGCAAAAGATTTAGCAAGTAGAGATGTCGTTTCAAGAGCAATCGCTCAAGAGGTTTTAGAGGGAAGGGGAATTGGTACTAATAAAAATGGTGTTTATCTTACTTTATCTCATCTGGGGGAAGAATTAATTAATGAAAAGTTACCCGGGATTAGAGAGATCTCAATTAAATTTGCAAATGTTGACCCAGTTAAGGAACCAGTCCCTGTTGTCCCAACAGTCCATTATATGATGGGAGGAATTCCAACAACTTTGAATGGCCAAGTTAGAGATGGGGTCAAACAAAAAGAGGTAAATGGTTTTTATGCAGTGGGTGAATGTGCATGCGTTTCTGTTCATGGTGCAAATCGCCTAGGATCTAATTCCCTCTTAGATTTAATTGTTTTCGGAAAAGCGGCTGGCCAACATATCCTAGATTCATCAAAAGGAAAAAAATTAAAAAAATTACCCAATGATGTAACAAAAAAAACTATAGAAAGATTAAAAAAAATAGATACAAAAAGCTCTTTGGAGGACCCTAGGGAACTAGGTGAAGAGTTAAGAGCGGTAATGCAAAAACATTGTGGTGTGTTTCGTTTCCCACAACTGCTTAATGAGGGATTGGTTAAGGTGCATGAGTTGAAGCAGAGAATTGGAAATATATCTATTAAAGATAATTCTAAAGTTTTTAACACAGCAAGAACGGAAGCACTTGAGTTACAAAACTTAATTGAAGTTGCTTTAGCAACAATGGCTTCAGCTAAAAATAGAGAGGAAAGTAGAGGGGCACATTCAAGGTCTGATTTTCCAAAAAGAGATGATAATTCTTGGTTACAACATTCCTTGTATAACCCAAAAGATGGTTCTTTAGCTTACCGACCTGTAAAAATGAAACCGTTAAGTGTTAAATCATTTCCGCTAAAAGAGAGGGTTTATTGAGCTTAAGATGAAAATTTCAATTTATAGATTTAACCCAGATAAAGATAAAAAACCATACAACAAGGTTTACGACGTAAAGAGAACTGATTCCGATAAGATGCTATTAGATTTATTAATAAAAATAAAAGCTATGGATGATTCACTTTCGATGAGGATGTCATGCCGTGAAGGTGTTTGTGGTTCTGATGCGATGAACATAAATGGAAAAAATGGTTTAGCATGCGTTACTAAAATAGATGACTTAAAAAAACCCATATTAATAAGACCTATTCCTGGGCTACCTGTGATAAGAGATCTTGTAGTGGATATGAAGCAATTTTTTAAACATTACGATTCAATAGATCCATATCTTAAAAGTAAAAAACCCCCACCTAAGAAAGAACGTTTACAGTCACCAGAGGATAGAAAAAAGCTTGATGGCTTGTATGAATGCATACAGTGTGGTGCCTGTACAACCGCGTGTCCTTCATTTTGGTGGAAACCTGATAAATTTGTTGGACCAGCAGGCTTATTACAAGCTTATAGATTTTTAGTAGATAGTAGGGATGATGCAAAAGAGGAGCGTCTTGAGAATCTGGATGATCCTGATCGATTGTACCGATGTCACAATATTATGAACTGTGCAGATGTTTGCCCAAAAGGCTTAAATCCCTCGAAAGCAATTGCAGGCATCAAAAAAATGCAAATGGCAACTAAAAAACCAAAATTTAAAACCTTAAAAAAAATATTTCATGTTCAAGAGTCAAAAAAATGACACTAAATAATCTAATTAAATATCGCTGTAGAAGAGGGTTATTAGAACTTGATTTGATTCTAAATAACTTTTATGAAAATAAATTCTTTCATTTATCAAATGAGAAGAAAAAACTTTTTTTAGAGCTTTTAGAATTGGATGATAACTATATTTGGGGTATTTTAAATTCATCTAAGCATTCAAAAAAATATGATTCATTAGTTAAATTAATTTATCCTACTAGTTAATGACAATTATAAAAAAAAATGATTTTATCGAATCGATTGCTAACGCTCTTCAATACATTTCTTATTATCATTCTGAGGATTTTATCCTTGCAATGAAACGCGCCTTAGAGGTTGAAAGGTCAACTGCTGCGAAAGATGCCATTCTGCAAATTTTAACAAATTCAAAACTTGCAGCGTACGGAAACCGTCCAATATGTCAAGATACCGGTATTGTTACAGTCTTTATAAAGCAGGGGATGGATCTTAGATGGGATTCTGATAAAACAATCGAGGAGATGGTGAATCAAGGAGTAAGAAACGCTTATCTTGATAAGGGTAATCCATTGAGGGCATCGATTGTAAAAAATCCAATATCTGAACGTTTAAACACTAAAGATAATTCACCTGCGGTTGTTCATGTCAGCCTCGTGCCAGGAGGTGATTTAGATATAAGTATTGCTGCAAAAGGTGCCGGCTCAGAAAATAAGGCAGTACTGGGAATGCTAAATCCCTCAGATAATATTGTTGATTTTATTTTAGGTGAAATACCTAAAATGGGGGCCGGCTGGTGTCCTCCAGGTGTTTTAGGCATAGGCATAGGTGGTACAGCGGATAAGGCGATGGTAATGGCAAAAGAATCACTATTTGAAACTATCGATATTCAAGAATTAACGAAAAGAGGACCGTCAAACAAAATTGAAAGCTTGAGAGTTGAATTATATGAAAAAATCAATCTTTTAGGTATAGGGGCACAAGGGTTAGGTGGGCTCACTACTGTCCTAGACGTTAAGATCAAAGATTATCCAACGCACGCAGCCTCCCTTCCAGTGGCGATCATTCCTAATTGTGCAGCTAATAGGCATATTCACTTTAAAATGAGTGGTGACGGACCAGTTAAATTAAAACCACCCAATCTTGAAGTATGGCCTAAAGCAGAGTGGTCACCTAAAGAAACCAGCACAAGGGTGAACTTAGATACCCTCCAAAAAAAAGATTTAGGAAAATTTAAGCTCGGTCAATGTTTATTGCTCAGTGGGAAAATCTTAACTGCCAGAGATGCTGCGCATAAAAAATTAAAAGAATTGGCAGACAATAATCAACCATTACCTGATGGCTTAGACCTAAAAAATCGCTTTATTTATTATGTGGGTCCTGTTGATCCAGTGGGCAATGAAGTCGTGGGTCCAGCTGGACCTACAACCTCATCTAGGATGGATAAGTATTCATCCCTTATGCTTGAAGATTACGAAATTATTGGCATGATTGGTAAAGCTGAGAGAGGAAAGGAAGCATTAGAAAGCATTAAAAAAAATAAAGTAGTTTATTTGATTGCTGTTGGTGGCTCAGCCTATCTTATTTCTCAAGCCATTAAGTCTTCAAAGCTTATCGCATTTCCTGAGTTAGGAATGGAGGCGATATATGAATTTGAAGTTGAAGATATGCCCGTCACTTTGGCAGCAAATACTGATGGAGAATCATTGCACGAAGAGGGTGTAAAAAAATGGAATGCAGTTTTAATGAAAGATTAAGAAGTTAAGTTAAGCGTTCTAGGATATTTTTTTTAAGTTGTTTTATAGTAGTTTCCTCAACTTTTTTTGAGGTAATAAGGAAAAAATCTTCAGCTCTATTACCTAAGGTATTTATTCTTGCCTTATCAATTTCAAGGCTAAGTTGATTAATTTCCCCACTGATCATGTTCAATAGTCCAGGTCTCGAATCTGTGATAATTTCTAATTCGAATTGTGTATCATTAATAATTTTATTATTAATGACGGTCTGGATATCATGGTGTTCGGCCTGCCTCGTCTTTCTTAAAGCTATTTCTTTACTTTCAAATTTACGAGGGATTATTTCAGTTAAACCTTGCTCAAGATGTTGGAAGAGTTGGTTATAGCTTTCATTTAAATTGTTATCGTCCATCACATGGAAAATGTCCAGCGCATAGTCATGTGAGGTTGTATAAATTTTTGCATCCAGAATATCCAATTGGTTTTCATAGAAGAAGTTTGTTATTTTTTCAAATAATGAAGGTTGATTCTTAGAGTAAATAAGAACCTCAATAAAGCTCCCTTTGTGATGATGAATTCTTACTATTGGTTTATCTGAATGCGTGTGTGGCATAAGCAATCGTGTTTGCCAGGCTATTTCGTTGGCATCGAAACGCATGAA
>Ga0209666_1002507_pt1 | contig 13680 bp, 7 predicted proteins | sample SaaInlV_125m_DNA_FD_184679 | JGI IMG/M metagenome (GOLD analysis project Ga0209666, IMG submission 184679) | Marine microbial communities from expanding oxygen minimum zones in the Saanich Inlet - Saanich Inlet SI037_S3LV_10m_DNA (SPAdes)... | ecosystem: Environmental > Aquatic > Marine >...
TTTTCATATCTACCAAAACTTGTTTGATGAGTATGGTTAAAACCAGTATCAAAATTTTGACTTGGTTGAGTTGATACTGTTTGTTGTTCACCATTAATATAAATTTTAACTCTATTTGAAGCTGTTGCTTGTGTTGTATCTACTGCAACAACCACGTGGTAAAAAGCTGAATAATCACGGAATTTTCTATTATCTACATCACAATTAATCCAACTTGAACCTGTGGGATTAAGTCCTAATCTAAAACCATTTCCATTTGCATTACTTCTAAATTCCATTGAACCTCTTGGAGTAGCGCCTGAACCTTGAGCATAAGTTAAGATATAATTATCTTCACCTGTTCCTCTATTTAATTTTACCCAAAAGCTCAAAGTCCATATTCTTTGATTACCACCTGATGAAAATGTTTTTGTTAAATATGTATTAGCCATTAGTTAAATTGCGCTCCCCCCGTTGCACCGAAGCTAGAAGTCATAGAGAAAGCTCTATCTGCTGTTTGACCTTCGGCATCTGTTAATCTCAATGTAAAATTGTAAGTTGTTGGTGTAGTTGAACTAGCACCAAAATCTGTTGTTGTTAATGCACCTGTTGATGTATTTAAAGTTACCCCTGCACCTGTAAGTACAGAAGTTGTCTCTGAAAATGCAACTGTGCTATCTGAAGTACCTGCAACTGTCGCAAGTGTTCCTGAAAAATTACCAGCAAAAGTTCCTAATGCACCTGTTGATGTAGTCCAAGTAGGTGCTACAGAAGCAGTAATAATATTGTTTGTGCTTCTTCCTGCGTTACCATCTGGGTTTTCAATTCTGACATAATAGTTTCCTGTAGCTATAGTACAGTTTACTGAAAGTGATGTTGCACTTGTAAATGATACTGTGTTTGCTCTTGTTACAGCACCAGTAGAACCATTAATAAAGTCTACTTGTGGTATTGATACAAAGTTTGTTCCTGTAATAGTTATTGTTGTAGCTGTTGCAGGAGCAATCGTTTGAGATACATTGGCTACTGTTGGCTTAGTCTCTCCAACTGTAACTGCACCACCTAAAGATACTGCTGAACCATTTATTGTAATTGCTGAATTAGATAATTTAGCATTTTCTATTGAACCTGCTAGTTTAGCATTAGTAATACTTGGTAATCTGTCTATGTTAATTGTTCCTGCATTAATTACTGAAGCATTTATTGCCGCTACATTAAATGTTCCATAACCAACTATATCTATAATATCTCCTACTGCCGCACCTGAAGCTAGAACTACAGAAGTACCTGAAGTAATTGTAATATCACTTGCTGATAATCTTACACCATTTAGGTAGACATCTGCGAAACCTGCGTCATAAGCAAGTGTGTTTCCTGCTGTGTCCGCACCAGTAAATGTTGTTTGATTTGCGGTTGCTGTATAATTAAATCTTGCTGAAGTTCCGTTTACTGTAGAACCTGCCGCCGCCCAACCTGACGATTTGTAAACTTTTAATTCATTTGCAGTTGTGTCAAAATATAAATCTCCAACTGTTAATGAAGTTGTAGGTGCTGAACTTGCAATTCTATATACGTCAGCAAAGTTTTGTACTGCCGCTAAATTTGTAGCTACAGTTGATACTGCCGCATGTGCTGATGCTAAATTACTTAAACTAGAAATACCTGCAAGTGTAGACATGTTAGATACATTTGTAGATGTGCCTAGTGTTGCCATAGCACTAACATTAGATGAAGTACCTAATAAATCCATGTCTGTCACTACAGCACTTGTTCCAAGTAATCCCATTGCTGTGACATTTGCTGAAGTTGCTAAAATATTTAAGTCTTCAACAATTCCTGATGAAGCTAAAGTATTTAAGTCTGAAATAATATCTGAAGTAGCAAGTGTATTCATGTCTGATATAACATCAGAAGTTGCTAATAAAGCCATGTCAGCTACAACATCAGAAGTACCTAGTAATGCTAAATCTGCTACAACGGCACTCGTTCCTAATAATCCTAATTCTGTAGTTTTACCTGCTAAAGATGTAATATTAGTATTGTTAGCCGCTAATGTACTTAATCCACTTATTCCTGCTAGTGTAGCCATGTTAGTCACGTTAGCTGAAGTTGCTAGTGTGTTCATGTCTGACACAATATCAGAAGTTGCTAAAGTATTAAGGTCACTTATAATATCACTATTAGCTAGTGTGTTCATATCAGCTATAACATCTGATGTAGCTAAAGTGTTCATATCTGCTATTGCATCTGAAGTTCCTAATAAAGCAATTTTAGATGTTACACCTGCTACTGTAGTTAAATTAGCTTTATCTGTAGCTGATAACCAAGTGTTTTCTAAATAATTCTTTGTAGCCGCATGTTGTGCCGCCGTAGGGTCTGCCACATTAGTTAATCTTTTGCTTTGTGCGTCCCATTGAAAATCTGTGTTTGATATTTTAATAACGTCACCTGCATCATCAATCGCTTCTTGCGACATGAAGAATGCTTGGTCACTATCTGTATCTAAATCATTCTCTGTAAGTACAGAGCCAGAAGCATAATCTACTAATTTTGTACCTTGAGATGTTTTTCTTCTAATCTCAATAGCCGCATCTTGTGCAGGTGCAGAATTGAATGTTAAAGTAGTCCCTGCACCATTTAACGTAAAAGCTGTTGTAGTTGACCCAGATAGGGTAACTATAAGGTCAGCAGTGCTTCTATAGCTAAAAGGAATAGAATATGATGTTGTACTGTTATTACCTGTATAACGTACAAAACTATTTGCCATGTATGATTTTCCTTAATTTTTGGTTTGGGTTTACTAAAAGTGTAAGGTTAGTTAAGTAAATCTTTAAGTTTAGACTTTTGGTCACTAAAAGCGTCTTTTATAAACTGATTTTGAAGTTTAAATCTTTCCATAATTTCAGGAAATTCTTTAATCATTCTCTTATATGCCGCACCTTCTACAGCGTGAACCATGTCTATAATGTGTTGAACTTGATAATCTTTACCAACAACTTCTCCAGTAGGATTTTTGTAAAGTTTACTTGTAGGTGTTGCAATCATGTACTCAACGTATTCTTGAAGTGTATATTTTTTGCCACTGTAGTTTTTGTTTTTAACTACTGTTCCTTCTTGTGTTAAATATATGTCATTCTTTAGCTCTAACCATCTATCGTAAGCTGTCTGATTATTAGAGTTTCTCATATTCTTTAAATTAAAACCACTGTATCTATCTATTTTAGGAGGAGGTAAATAATTAAACTCTTTATCCATTAAGAATTTAGCAGTAGCATTGTTCTTAAAATTAGTCATAGCAAAAGGTGTAGACCATAAACCAGTGTCTCCTCCTAATCCAAATAACCAACCTCTTTTTCTATCAATCGTTTGTCCAAACATGTTACGTTTAGGCATAGTAGCGTCTGATGTGTTAGAAGGGTTCATAGTTTTTATTCTATCCATTAGTGTCCATAGCTCTCTTTCCCACTCATCACCTACTCTGTTTAAATATCTTAAACCACCTGACATAGGAATACCTTTATAAATAAATTGTGCGGCTTGCTGTGCGGCGGCTCTTTCAGGACTTCTTGATTTCATAAAATCATCTGAAGACATAAAATTAAATAATTCAATAATATTTTTAGTGTAGAATTTAGAAGTAACGTTTCTTGTTGCCATAGTGATTAAACCTATAGACATTTCCGTTAATTGCTTATCAATACTTGGTGGTAAGTCATCTGTTTCTCTAACCCAGTTACTATACACGTCCATAACATCAGCCATAATAAACATAGGGGTAAACAATGGGTCTAATCTATTTAAAGAAATATATTTGCCATCATTTGTTTTCCATGAATAAGGTTGCCAACCTGTGTTAGCTTCTTTTTCTCTATTCTTTCTCCAATCTCTATCACCACCTCCTGTAATTTTACCTGCCATTACAAGACCTAATGCTCCTGTCCACAATAGATAACCCATTTGTATTCTAGCATTAGCTTCTGCCGCCGCTTCTGGATTTAAATATCTTGATTTACCAAACACACTTCTAACTGGTGCAGTTATTCTTCCAAGTTTACCTTTACTTAAACTATGTGTTATTTTTTTAAATGTACTAGCACCTGCGTCTAAATCTGGTAAATCAGCTTCAGCAAGTAAGTGTCTCATCTGAAATTGGTATCTACCTAAAAATGGTAAATGTTGAAAATTCCATCTTAATAAGTTTGATGGCGTATTAATAAAGTGAAGACCAAATACTCTAGTCCATTTAGCTTTACCTGCTGTTTGTGATAATATCCAACCTGTAAGTCCACCTTCTTGATTGCCTGTAATAGGGTTTGTTTGTGATGCAGGCTGTGTGTATGAACCTTCTCTAGCATAGTGTAGAGGTGCATTTAATCTGTCTTCTACAGTGTTTCCTATTTCTACTGCTCTACCTGTTTTGTTATCTATAAATTCTGATTGTAATTCTAATGCTCTTTCTTTGTATTTTTTTCTAAACCCATCACCTTTTAATAAAGAAAAGTCAGGAGTTTCATCTATAATTTTACTATTAATAGCCGCAGACATTCTTGCTTTAAACATCATAGATTTAAGAAATTCATCTCCTGCTGATAAAATTCTCATAGGAGCAGTAACAGTTGCACCTACTACTTTTTGTGCTTTTTGCATAACTTTACCTGTCATACCTAGTCTATCAGTATAAGTTTTACCAAATTCATTAATCCATCTTTGAAGCTGTCCTTGTCTAATATTACTATCATACTTCATTTGTGTACTATCAAGTATTGGTCTTCCTGCCCAAAAAGATTTACCTGCTCTTTTTAAAGCATGCCCTGTGTATGCAAATTGATATACAAATGTGTGTAGAGCTTCTCTCATTATTTGACCTGCTCTAACTCTATCTGTTGGAAGCATGTTTGCTCCTCTTAATAACATAGTTGCAGGTTTCCAAACTGTTTGTGTAAGACCAGATACAATGTTTAATATGTGTGTATCAGGTGAAGAAAGTAAATTATTGTTAACGTATTCTGCCAATAAGTCCCATCTATCAATCTTTTTAACATTTTGCATTGCAGATATAATTTGTTCTCTATCTCCAAGTTGACCAACAAGTCTCCAAAATTCTAACTGCTGTTCTTTTGTACCTTTCTTTTTAATTAATAAAGTAGGGTCTTCAGGTTCAGTAATTAATTGTGCCGCTCTTTGTCCTTTAGCATCTACTTGATGTGCTACCAATCCTCTAGCTACATTCTCTGCACTTTTCTTTTTTCTTTTAATTGTAAAATCTAACTCTGTATCTATTCTTGCTATCTCATTTAAAATGTCATCTATTTCATTATCAGCTAAATCTATTCTATTTAACTCACTAGAAAGTCTACCTATAGTGTCAAATTTAGTTCTAATGTCATCTGCTTGTCCAATAACAGTAGCGTATAATCTAACAAACGCTTCAGAATTAGCGGCATCATTTGCTAACTTTTCAAACTTTTTTCTATTTTGCCCTAAAGCAACAGCCTCTTCTATCATCTGTTCTTTAGTAATTGTTTTCTTTTCTAACTGCTCTGATACTTCAGCAATTTTGTTTTTGACAAATGCTTCGTAACCACCATCTCTTTGTTTAGTTGCATTGATAGCTAATTTAGGTGGCTTATCGTCTGCTCTAATTTTAGCATTTCTTAAATTCTTTATGTATTCTTTTGTAGTTTTTGGGGGTTTTTCCTGTTTAGGAGCATTGACATCTGCTTTACTAGATTTGTTTGTGATAGTTAAATCATCAAATAGTTTTGCACTTTTAGTAGTGCTTTGACCATAATTGTGAATGTCGTTAAGATTTTTAATTGAATTTTTAGTTAAACTTCTATTTGTTAATTTGAAAGCACCTGCTGTAAAGCCTGCACCAAAGATAGTACCAAAACCAAAACCTGCGGCAGTTGCTATGCCTGATTGTTTTAGACTAATCTCATCTTGAACACCTGATTGAATAGCAGTGTTTTGTAATATTAAATCTTGTCCACCTGTAATACCTGCATTAATATAACCTTCAGTTAATGCACCTTTTTTAATTGCTTTACCTAAAGCTAATTGTTCAGCTTCTTTAGCGGCTTCTCTAATTGTAACTTCTGAAATTTCTTTAGCCATCTTATTTTTAAGGGCTACTCTTAAACCTGCTTTGTATGCTTGTTTTGCGGCTTGACCACCTATACCAACACCTATTAAGTTTATAGGGTCAGCTACCATAGCACCACCATTGTCAATTAACCATGAAGCAAAATTTCTATTTGGGTCATTCCAAAATGATGGTAGTTGTTGATAGGTTTGTTGTATGTAAGAAAATTGTTTTAATCTATCTTCACTATCTTCATTCATTACATTAGCCATATCCATTCCCATAGATACAGTATTGTTGTTTCTCCAAGACCTATCTTCGTAAAAATAATCTAACAAGTCTGCATGTGACATGTTATTAAAATTATTGTCATCTTCTCTGTAAGAATAATAACTTTTTAAAGTGTTGTAGAAATTTTCTGTTTGTATTTCTTCTAACGCTAAAGCTGAAGTATCTGGCTTTTGTAAATCTTCAGGAAGAGTATTTGTAGTTATTTTGTTACTTTGGTTAAGAAAAGTTGCCATTAATTATTTCTTCCTACTAACATTTTCATAGCATCATCTACTTGTTCTACAGTGACACCATTACCTAGATTGCTTGCAATACTTTTTATTATATTTTTGTAATCAACATTTTCTAGTGCCTCCATCATAGCTTGATTAAAACCAGTGTTTTGTAAAATGTTTGCTATTACTGTTGGTAATTGTTCATTAGCAAATCTTTGTTTACTCTCTTTATCACTTTCACCAAACGCACTATCACTACCAGTGAAAGGTATACCCATAAATGATGGGTCAAACTTATCTAAAGTTTCTTTTATAAGTTTTTTGTTTATTAAACTATCATTGCTTAATATATTATTAAGAGTTTCCTGCATTTCAGGAACACCTGCTTGTTCATATTTAATATCTATTTTCTTTTGTGCCTCTTCATCTTCCTTAATTTTCTTTTCGTTTTCAGGCATAGTTTTCATAACTGGGGAAATGTCGCCTTCTCTAAATTTCTCTATAACAATATCACCCATTTTCTTCATAAATTCTTCACGTTCAAATGTTGATGGTTGTTTTCCATTTTCCTCTTCATACTCATTTTCAAATTTATACAATTCTACTTTCATGTAGTTGTGTGCATTTCTAATAGCTTGATTTCCATTTTCTTTAAGAATACCACCTGATGTAAAATTACCTCTTACAGCGTTCTCAATATATTTAAGACCTTCTTTGTAAACTGTATTTGTAGTGTGGATTGAACCTGCTTTGCTACTAGACTTTTCCCAACTAGCAAACAAAGCTAATGTTGGTGATAATTTTTTAGGGTCTATATTTAAGTCTGCGATTGCATCTGATATTTCTTTTTGTGATGAAAAGTCACCATCATAAATTCTTGATACTAATTCATTGTAGACAGCAGGGTCAGTATCAATGTAAGCATTTGCTTCCATTAATCTATCAAAATTAGTGATGTAAGAAGGGACACCCATTTTAAATATTTCATCTCTAATTTCCATAAGCTCTACATGGTTTCTATCTCTTTTACCCATAGTAACGTCACCATCAGCCGTTCCAGAAACTTCAACTTCAACCTGTTCATTAATTTTAGCAAACAATCCTTTTACTGTTTCTTTGTCTTGGTATTCTTTTTCTTGCCTGTCATTAATAATTAATGCTCTTCTTTTTTTAGTTAACTTTTCTTGTAAAACTAAAACCTCTTTAGATTTTCTTGAAGCTAATGTACCTATAGCAGAACCACTTTTAGAGTAACCTAAATTAGTGTTTAATAATATTTCAGCTCTATCTAAATCATCTTCTGTCGTAGCTGTTCCTATAATCTCTGCTACACTTCTTTTAACAATAGCTAGTGTCTCTGCATTTGTGTGTAATAAATTTGGTTTACCTGAACCATCTCCATTTGGCACTGGTATTTGTAAACTTTTTATAAAATCTGGTAATTCAGTTTTTAAACTATCAATAGGAATATCATCTAATAAACCTATGCCTTCTCTAATTTTCTTTTCACTGCTAATAACAGCTCTATTTTCTGCATCTACTTGGACATCTTTAGCTCTAAATTTATTAAACTGTGTTGTAAAACCTAATAATGTAGAACTATCCATTGCCTTTGTATCAGGCATATAGCTTTTATAAAACATATCAAGATTAGTGCTTTCATCTTCAATGTCATATTTATCTCTATTAGCATTGATTTGAGCTATAGTTTCATGTGCTTTAACTCTACCTGCATGATAATTAGTAGTAGCTTCAATGTATTTACCAGTTAACTCTGGGTGTTTGTTTGCAATAATTTCTGATTGGATAGTTTCAAATGATTTACCATTTGCATACAACTCATCTATTTTTGCAATAGCTTTATCTTTTTTTCTATCAACTCTTAATTTTTCTGACTGTGCAATGTTATAACCTGCGTTTTGTAAAGATTTAGTTAAACCATTACTGGCATTACCAGTAGACACATAACCTGCACTGCCTACTCCATAATATTTATTAGTTGCTTGATTTTTATATTTAGCCATTTTTCTTTGCCTCTTTATTCGTCTGATTTCTTTGATAACCACTGTTAGCCGCAGTTGCTATATCTAACATTAATCCTGTTCTTGATGGTTCTGTAGGTGGTTTTAAACTGTTGTATGTTTTAGACATGTTAGCATAGGCTTCATTTTGCTGATTACCAAACATTTGTACATCTCTGTTATGACCACTTGTTATTTCAATCCAATCATCATCATACAGTTGACTAATTGATTGTACTATTTTTGTACTGTTAGCATTTCCTAAATTTATCTTTTGTGCAATCTCACCATCTCTTTCTGCTTTAGTTTTTACTTCTGCTTTTGCTTTTTCCATATCAGCATTAACTTTTTCTTGGTCAATTTTGTTAAGGTCGTGTAAATATCCTTTATCGGCATTTGCTCTTGTTGCTCTTTGGTCTCTTCTTATAGCTTTGTTTTGAGCTTTTTGTGTTTGATAATTGTTAACTGCTCCTGCTACCGCTAGTGCCGTTGCTACATCACACATTATTATTTACCTCTTTCATCATTAATAAAAATGGCATTTTGCCAATACCGAACTCTCCTATTTTTGTTTTTGGTTCAAATCCTAAAAATTGTAACCATTTTAAACTTTTCCAATTTCTTTCATCTACAAAATTGTAGACATACTCATAATCTTTACTCATGTCCTTTACCCATTTAGGACATTCTTTAATAAATTGTTTTACATGTTTAAATAAATCATCACTTGAAAGTAACCACACCACTCCATACCCTTTTTCTTTTGTGGGAGTAGAGCCAAACATTCCAATAACGCCTTCATCTTTTGTGCCAACTATAGAATATATTTTTCCACCTTTTTGTGTAAAAGGAATAACTAATGCTTCTAAAGGTGATGCACCATTTGAAGCCATAATTTCTTGCCTGTCACCTTTTCTCATTTTAGGTGCTAATTCTAACGCATCTTTTAATTCTGCTTTTCTAACGTAGTTTTCTTTCATTAAATCCTACTTGCTCTATTATGATAATAACCTTCAACTTCTGCACCTGCAATATACATAGGCAAGTGAGATGAAGATTTAATATCTAAAGTAAATTGTGTATTTTGTGATTGTACTGGTACTCTTAAAGTTCCTGTTGAAATAGCAGGCTGTCCTATAATACTTGTAGACGTACCAATTACATAGCCATTCATAATAGCTGTTGATGTATCTCTATTTGTAGGTGTGACTTCTACTTGGAAGTAACCACTATTTTCAAAATTAAATGTTATGTTTCTAATCTGGTATCTACCTGAAGTTACTGCAATTAAACCTTTACCAGTGTTTTCTCTTACAAACTGCGTAGACATTCTATATTTACTTTCATAAGGCACACCAATGTATAACGCTGTGTGGTTTCCAACGATTGTATAAGTTGACCCTGACGTGTTTGTTGCGGTGTAATTATTACCATTTGTTCTGTCTACAGCTATTAATCCAGTTTTAGCTCCATAAGGAGATGTAAACGTAGTTAAGTCTGTTGTACTACTGTACGAACCTGTAACTGATGTTTTAAGGTCAATGTAAACTCCATGACCTATTGTTGTATCTTTTAAATTTCTTAAATCTATTTTAACTAATTTTGTAGTAGTGCCTTCAGAAACTAATAAATAAATAAAACTTTCTAATGACATAGCACCTAAAATCTTAACACCTGTAAATGTCCATTTAGACCAAGCATTTTGTACTTTTTCTCCACCATCAAAGAAATACTTATAGATGTACATTGTGTTAGCGTATGTTGTAGACACTGTGCCACTGTAAGGAGCTGTTTGACTATCTCCTGTGTCTGATGTTAAAAATATTAAAGTGTCTTCTGTTGTATTACTTACAATTTGATAGCAATTAGTTGGTATTAAATTTTGTACTGATACACTTATATCTAATCCATCATTTGTTAATGTATCATCATCAGCAAAGTATTCTCTTATTGCTGTGTTGTTTGTTCTAGCTTGTGCAAAGTAAGCAAACTTACCTGCTGATACTGGCGTAACTTTATCATCATGTTCAAATGACGATACTTCATTAAGTATAGCTGTTGTAGGTGATATACTTTCACCTGAACTATCTAATTTATATTGTGCTGTATCAGAAAATAATAATAAACTTTCATTAAATCCTACAGAGTTTTTAAGTGTATTAACTTGTGTGCCTGACGCCGCAATATCTATTGGGTCAGTATCTAAAACTTGTGTAGATGTTGTTGCAAAGTAATTAAAGAATGAAGCATTCTCTGTTAATATTAAATTTTCACCAGATAAAATACCTAGTCTATTTTTATAATAAGTTAAATTATTAATCTTTTTACCAACAAATGTTGGGTCAGGATTACTTTCACTATCTCCACATACTCTATCTGTCCAATCTAATTCTTTGAAAGTAAATGTACCATTATTATTATTAATTAATGCGTGTGGCATTGTAGAGTTAGTTAGTCCTACAGAAGTTGCAGGTGCAATAGTTTCATTCCATACACCAGATTTTCCTGTAAACTTTACATAATAATCAGATAAAGTTTCTCCTTCTTCTCCAGTAATTTTTAGAATAACACCTTCTTTTCCATAAAAAGGTAATTTGCTAAAATCTTGTATTTCATCTCTAATAGAATACATGGCTGTGTTACCAGAACCATCAGATGTAGTTATAGTGTAGTTTGCATTGCCATCAGTAGGTTTTCCATAAATTACACTATCAAATGCTTCAAATGTAAAATGAGATGTAAAGCCAGAATAATTTGCTAATCCTTGTGTAGTAGACACAGAAGCATTAGTGTCAGTTCTTCTAACATTAAATCCTATGCCATTTGCACTACTGTCCCAGTGTGTGCTTGCTGTTCCATACAAAAGTATGTCTGTAATTTTATTTGTATCTCTAAATTTACTATCAGTAGCCGCATCACTACCTGAAGGTAATTGAAATACTACTTCTAATTCTTGTGCCATTGATGGGTGTTTCAATGCAACTTTATATTCTCTACCATAGTTTGTAAGTTTACAAACAACTAAAAATTCTTCTACTTTAGCCGCAGACGTATTACTATCTGCTGTAACTGTTGTTCCTGTGTTAGCTAAAAATGTGTAATCTGCAATGTTAACTAATTTAAAATTTTCTCTAGGATTTGTTGATGTTAGATAACTTGAACCACTAGCTATTGTTACAGTTTTTGCATTACCTGCTAAATCAAATACTTTAATACCACCATTATATAAAGCTACAATGTATTGATTATCTGCATCTCTTTGTATTTGCCAAAATTTTGTTTTGTTAGAATAAATGTTAGAACTATCTAATGTAGCTACATAATCTAAAGGTGGTCTTTTTGATAAACCATCTACTAAACCATTTTGTAAATTAACTTGGTCTTCTCCCTGATTAATACCTCTTTGTGTGGGTGTCTGTTGTGACATTCCATTTAAGAAATTAGGAATAGATTGTGATACTACTCCGCCCATTAGTAAGTCCTTCTATTCGGTCTGTGTATTATGTTAAGGGTATTTTGGTCGCCTTCAAGAATGTTAATGTCACTTTCTTGACTATCTGCTTGATGAAATGCCATAAGAGCTTCATTCTCATCTTGACCAATTAATGTTGTAATTTCTTTATCACCAATAAATCTTGCCGCAAATCTTCTTGCAGATTTCATTGTAATATATTGTCTTGCGTATTCTGGTAAATGTTCAAATTGTTGTACTAATACAAGGTCAACACCAGAAGGTGCTGAAGTAAATACGTCTGTGTGATTATCCAAATCATATAAATTTCCATTTCTTATTGTGTAGTTTAAGTATCTGTATTGAGAGTTTGCGTCAGCTTTAACGCAGTTTGAGGGTAGAGGAACTTTATTATCACTATCTAATGATAATGATTTGTAATTTACATGTGTGTTAAAATTCCAACCTTGTGATTGAATGGACATAGACGTCTCATTCAGAATATTTTTTGCTGTACTTACATCAACTGTAGTAGTGCCTGTAATACTATTTACTGGACTTTCACCAATAGTAGATAGCATTATGTTTACAGCTTGTAATTCTGAAGTAGGTGTTATTTGTGTTGCCATATATCCTTTAATTAAATTTTGTGTGAATAATGATGGGGGAAATAAATCCCCCACCAAAAGTAAAGAGGGACTATGCCGCTTCTTTGATACCGACTGCCGCTTCTGGTCTTAATACACCATGACCCATGCTGTATTTTGCAACCATTAACGTACCTTGTCTTCTTATGTCGTATTCCTTTTCAACAGCTAAATCCATTAGCTTAACAGTTCCTACTGCTGAAGGGTGAGATACAAGAGCAACAAAGTTAGTCAAGTTAACTGCTTGTGGTTTCGTTCCACCATTAGTAGCTGAACCTGCGTCTGGTAAAGCTGTAGTAATGTTAGACGATACAAAGTGAGGAACTGGTACTAATTCAATTCCTGCAATTTTAGCCACTTTGCCTGATGCAACACCACCATTAGCACCACCACTGAAGTCAACATTGACTGCATTAGTAGCATTCGCTAATTTGTAGTATTCTTCCAATCTCATAAAGCATTTTCTGCCTTCTGATGGAACATAGTTTGCATCAAGTTCTTTAGCCGCCGCAAAGATAGCATCTATCATTGCATTAGCCGCAGTAGCATCTGTAGAAGATGCGATACCTGTGTTGACTACGTTAGTTGTAGCATCTCCACTAGTTACGTTTGCACTAGCTAGAGTTGCTTGACCAATAGTTTGTAAGATATGCTTATCTTTTTGGAAAGATAATGCTCTACCCATTTCAGTAGAGTATGCACTTCTTACGTCCCAATGGTTTTTTGCCTCTTCAATATTCGATATGAATACAGATGAGATTAAAAGGTCATTAATTGTAATAACCTTTTCGGCTGAGTTAACTGCAGAACCTAATATTTCCGCTCCAACTGCGTGATACTCCGCACCTATTCTTCCCATTACTGGAAAAGATGCAGATTTGCCATTACTGATACTTCTTACCATATCAGCACCTTGTGTTTTTGAAGCTCTGTCAAATGAAGTAATTACTTCACCTGCGAATACTTTTAAAAACAGGGCATCATCACGAGT
>Ga0209666_1002508_pt1 | contig 13674 bp, 7 predicted proteins | sample SaaInlV_125m_DNA_FD_184679 | JGI IMG/M metagenome (GOLD analysis project Ga0209666, IMG submission 184679) | Marine microbial communities from expanding oxygen minimum zones in the Saanich Inlet - Saanich Inlet SI037_S3LV_10m_DNA (SPAdes)... | ecosystem: Environmental > Aquatic > Marine >...
ACCTCCGCGATTCGCATACGCGTTATTTCGCGCCGTCGCGAAACGCTCCGCGGCGCCGCCCGTCATGAGCTGCGCGTGGTAACCAGTCATGAGCCTCTGCGCAACTTCCAGCTCGCGCCTGAGCGCCTTGTTGCGTTCCTTCAAACGCGCGATCTCCACCGCAGGGTCAGGACGAGCCGCGCGTCTCTCGTCGAGGGCGCTCAGCGCCGCCGCGAACGCCGCCGCAGCGTCTTTTTCGAAGCCGCCTCCGAAAGAAAAAGCGCCTCCGAGCGCATCGCCGCGCCGGGAGGAATCCTCCGCGGCGGTCTCGTTTCGCCGCCTTCGGTCCTCGTCGCGCCTTTGTTTCACGTCGCGAGACACTTCGTCGACGTCCTCGACGCCGTCGTCGTCGGCGCCGTCTATGCCGCCGCCCACCGCGCCGCCGCCGAGCACGGGCCCTCTTCCTTCCCCCCAAAACTCCTCCGCCGCCGACCCCGAGTGCGTCCGCAAGCCCCGTTTGTAGCGCGCGGCTTCGATGTCCCGCCGCGTCGTCCGCAAGTATCGCCCCGTGACGTCCGCCCCCGCGCGCCGCAGATCCGCGTCCGCCTCCACGCTTCGCGTCGTGTCGTCGTCGGAGTCTTGAGTCTTGCCGCCGGTCCCCGAACCGGGTCCCGAAAACGTACCAGAACCGGGTCCCGAACCGCCTGAAACCCGAACCTCGGCGCCCGCCTCGGAGAGGAACTTCTCGCGACTCGAGTTTCGCGTCGCCGCGCGGATGAGGGCGTTCGCGGATCCGCGGTTCCGGTCCAAATTCGGCTCTTTGAGAAGCGAGTCTCGACCGGAACCGCTGCCCCTCGAGCCGGGACGAGACCAGTCCCCGACGGGGGGGGACGGAGGGAATCGAGGCGAGCCCGCGAACGGGTCATACCGCGCGCCCGGCGGAACGTTTTCGTTTTCTCGTTCCGTCGTTTCTTGCTCCGTCGTCTCGTCGAGACGGTTTTTGTCACCGCGCTTCGTTTCGGAAGTGAACGCGCGCACTTCCGAGGCGAGCTCCAAAACGACCCTTTCGAGTCTCGCGATCTCTTCTTTCGCGGCGCGGTCGTCAACGCCCACCCCGCGCGTGCCTTCAACACGGATCTGGTCCCGCATCAGCGCCGCTTCGCGGAACGCCGTCACGGAAGCCGCTCGTTCGCGCGAAAACACGTCTCCGAACGCGGCGCCGCTGAAACCGCCCCCGCCCGCCCCGCCGTACGTGGGCAAGATGCTCGTGGCGACCGCGGGGTTGCCTGCTATGTTTTTAACCCCGAATCGTAACGCGGGGTCCAGCGAGACGTCGAACCGCGCGTGCGTCGCGCGTTCCAGCGCGCGAGACGGCGTAGATACGCCGCCCGCGTACGAGCCGAACGCCCCGAAGCCCCCCACGAACGCGTCCGCGCCCAGGTACCCGGCGGAGAACACCGCGGGCGTCCCCGGGGACGCGGGCGAACGAGTTTGGGTCGCCGCGAGCGTGTCCCCGGGCAGAGGCGCGTTCCAGCGCAGCGTCGTGGACGAAGCCGCGCGGTTCGGAGTGCGCTCGGCTCGGCCCGGGGAGACGGACCGAGACCGCGCGCCTCTCGGACCCGGAGAGGATGGCGACTGCGCGCGGGAGCCCAACAGGGGGGATATGCCCGGGGAGGCCGCGCCGGGAGAGCCTATCCCCACGGCGTTCCGCGCGTCCTGCAGGAAGGACTCGATGGTCTTCGCGTTCTCCGTCCCAGGGGACGAACCCCCCGCGGTCGTCGGCACCGCCGAGACGTTCGATCGCGCGCTCGGCTGTCGACTCGGCGTTACCTTCTCGCGCTCCTTCACCGCCGACGACGCCGTCGGGTCCATGAAGGACGCGCGCTTGCCGGACGAGGCGCGCGAAACACCCGACGCGGACATCGCGACGACGCGCGCGCGCGGAGAGCCTCGAGGCGCGCGACGTCTCTGCCGAGCGCGCGCGCCCTCCGAGACGAGCCGACCACAACGCTCACTGAAAATAAACGGCTTTTATTTTTCGACGCCCGGGGCCGCGCTCGCCATGGGAATCGTCGAGCGCAGCGCGTTGGCGCGAGATGCGCCACGGCGAGGCGTCGTGTTCACTCGCCACCGCGCCGTCTGGGCGGAGGCGTCGAGAGTCGGCGCGGCGGGTGCGCGGCTGCGCTCGGCGCGGGGTCTGACGGTTGGGCACCGGGACCCGCGCGGGTACGCCACGCGCGGGGCGGGGGCCCGGCGCCGCGACGGGGAGCGCATTCATCTCGGGACGCATTCTGAGATTCTTCGGGGCGCGTTCGATCTGTCGGCCGAGTCGTGCTCGCGATGGAGGACCGGTCGTCCCCCCCCGCGACGACGTCGTACTACCGCCCCCCGTTCGGCGTGCGGCACCTCGCGTCCGTCTCCGCGCGCAACGTCGTGCCCCCCGGGGGACCGCCGAAGCGGCTCGCGGGCGTGGGCTTGTTCTTCACCCTCCACGAGTGTTCACGCGACCGCCGAAAAGAAGGCGGGCTACTGTACACCAGCGAGGTGGTGCGGGACACGCTGAACCCGGACTGGGCGCCGCTGGACGAGGCGCTCGTCGATGCCGCCGCGGCGCGCGCGAATTCAGACGGAGAGCGAGAATATCTCCCTCCCGAGAGAGGGAGCCTGGTCGCGCTCCACGAACAAATGACCCTCCGCGTGTGGTTCGCGCCGTCGAACGCCCTTCACGGAGACGCCTCCGACCCGGAGACGCAAACGCGGAAAGAGGACGGCGCGAACGAAATGGACGGCACTTCGTCGTTCGCCTTGGCGTTCGAGTGCGACGTGTCCCTGGGCGCGCTCGTGCCCGTGCCCGGCGGCGTGAGGGGACAGAGGCTCGTCAGTCTGTCCGTCTCGGGAGGCCGCGCGAGAGCCGGCGCCGTGCTCTCGGCGCCGCCAAACACGCCTCTGCTCAAAACGCGTTTGGGTTTCGGCGCGTTTAAATCGCTTTCGTCGTTCTCGGGATCGATACGCGAGAAAAGTCCTCCTGTTAACGTAGAGACTTCCTTAGAAAACGACCCTCGTGGGGATTTCCTGAACCCGCACGACGGGTGGGTCGTGCCTCGATCCAGAGCCTGGCCCGCGCTTTTGACCGCCGCGGCGGCGGCCGACGCGCGCGACGACGCCGACGCCGCGTCCACCGCGAACGAAAAAGAGAAAGAAAAAGAAAGGCTCGAGACTGTCGATGCGCCTCTCGAGACGGAAAGGTCCGGCGATTTTTCCTTCGCGGCGCGCGCGACGACGAGGCAGATCCGGGTCGCCTCGGAGGCGATCCTCGACGCGACACGGCGGCTGCGCGTCGCGTCCGCGACCGCCGCGCGCCTCAAGGCGCGAGTCGCCGCGAACGTCGAACCCTCGCGCGCGTCCGAAAAACGTCTCACGACGCCTCTCGACCCGGCGTTACGCGCGGCGACCGCCGAAACGAACCTCGAGTCGTTCGTGTTGAAACGCGCAGCGCTGTTGGATAAACTCGAACGCGCGAGAAACGAAAACGCGCTCTTAGCGACGGCGACGTCAAAACGCGCCGCGGCTCTGCGTTTCAGCCGCGACGCGCTTCGCGGCGCCGAGGCGCGGTTACGAGACGCCGATAAAATCGTGAAAGGGCCGCACGGCGTAGGGCGTCTGCGTTCGGCGCACAGGCAGCTAGTGGCAAGGCGGTGGAGACTGGTGGGGGACCTCGCGGCTGTGTTCCCGGTGACGACGTTAAACGCGTTGGCAGGCGCCTCGGGTATACGCGGAAAGGCGGAACCGAAAAGAGACGAACCCGGGTCCCCACCGTCTTTGTCGGGAGACGAATCGTTTTCCGAGACGGACCAAACGACGAAGACGTCCTTTTCCACGACCGACGGTCACTCGTCCCTCTCGTCGCTTCCCCTCGCGATCGCGGGTGTCCCGCTGGACCACACCGGGGCGCTCGAGAGACGAAACAGCATAAGCGCGAGAGCGTCGCTTCACAACGGAAGCGGCGGCGGCGGGTCCGGACCAGACCAAAGCGCGAACGACGGTGCGAGTAACGCGAACATAAGCGCGCGAACGCTTTTAAACGACCCCGAGTGCGCGGCGGCGGCGCTCGGGTACGTCACGCAGGCGACGCTTCAGCTGGCTTCCGTCCTGGACGTGCCGCTGCGGTATCCGGTGGCGCCAGGCGCGAGCCGCTCGTACATATGCGACCTGCAGCAGGTGTTCCAGGCGGGCGAAAGCGAAAGCGCTGTCGGAACCGCGGCGTCTGGAAACGAGACGTCGTCGACGTCCCGCGTCCGCGATCGATCGATCGCGTCGCCGGAGAAGAAAAACACGAACACCGTCAAAGACCCTTCGCCGAGCCCTTCGCTGTGGCGAAGAGTGGAGTTCCCTCTGTTCGCCGAGCCGCACGCCGCGGAAAGCACGCGGTTCGCGTACGCGGTGTTTCTGCTGAACAAGGACCTGGAGCAAATGCTCAACGCGCACGGTATGCTCGCCGTCGGGCCGAGGCACACGCTGCAGAATCTCAAGAGGCTCTTCGCGGCGAGAAAGAAAAACGTCTCCTCCTCTTAGCGTAGCGCGTGTTTCTCGAGAAACGTAGGGGGCGCGATGTGGGGCACTAAAACAATGACTACACGATGTCTAAAAACGCTACACCTTTATGTCTTTCCACCCTCCTTGTTGCCATATCCTGGCGTACAAAAACCCCTGCCCCACTCTCTGCAAAACGTACAAACCCCACAGCCAGTTCAGCGAGAACGTCGCCGGGAACCGCGTGACGCCGATAAACGCGAGCGGCAGAAACAGAAACCACTGCGTCCCGATGGAGATCGCCGCCACCTTCTTCGCGTCGCCGACGCCGAGCAGCGCGTTCTGCATCGTCACCGACAGCGCGTCGAACGCCACGGTTATGCCGGTGAGGCGAAGCGGCAACGTCGCCTTCGCCACCGCCTCCGGGTTGGTCAGAAAAAAACCCAAAAGCGTTTTTGGTAACAAAACCGCCACCAACCCTACGCCGAACATCATCGCCGCCGTGAGCTTAGCGACGTCCCAGGGCCAACGCGCGGCGTCCTCCACGTCGCCTCTACCGAGCGCGCGGCCGGAAAGCGCGCCCGCGGCTAAACCCATGCCCATGCACGGCAGCACTAACGTCAACATCAGGTTAATCAACACGTTCACCGCGGCGGTCTCCGCGGTTCCAAGTTTTCCCACGATCCAGTACATCGCCGTCATGCCCGTCGCGAACAGCAGGTTGGTCACAGACGTCGGCGCGGCTTGGCCTAACAGGATCTTCAGATCCGAAACCGTCGGCTTAGCGCGCGCGAAGCCCATCGTCGCCGCGCGCTTAAAGCCCATGCGCAGGTACAGAACGGTGCCCACCCACACCGAGACGGTCGTGCCGACGCCCGCGCCTACGACGCCGAGCGAAGGCACGGCGAAGACGTTTTGAAAAAACGCGTCGCCGCCGAAGAGAGCCGAACAATCGAACCCTCGGAAGCCGAAGATGAGCAAAAGGGACAGCGTGACGTTCACGAAGTGCATCACCAACAGCGTGTTCATGTATATCTGCGGCTGCTGCGTGGCGTTCCAGAAGCCGCGGAACGCGAAGTTCACGCCCACCGCGGGCACGGCGAGCAGACGCGCGCGCAGGTACGGAACCGCCGCGGCGATCACGTCCGGATCGGAGGTAAGTCGCGGGACGATTGTCGGCGCGGCGTGAAAAAAATAAAGCGCCATCGGTACGCCTAAACACACGCACGCGACGAGCGCGGCGTTGAGTGGCACGGCCGCGACTTCGCTTCTGCCCTCGCCTATGCGCCGCGCGGACATCGCCTGGACGCCCGAGGATATGCCCTGTAGCGCGGCTTGGCACTGGAAGTTGAGCGTGCTGGCAATGCCGACGCTCGCCACGCACGCCGTGCCCAGCCGTCCGACCATCACGCTGTCCGCTAAGTTGAGCACGTTCTGCGACGCCATGCCGCCCATCACGGGAAGCGCCTGCTTCATGACCATCTCCACGCGGTCCTGTTTAACACCGAGCACGCCGTCGGTCACGCCCAAAGCGCGCAGAAGGCGGCTAGAGGAAGGGGGCGCGTCGATCGAGGAGATCGACGACGAGACCTCCGACGTCGTCGCGTCGTCGTCGACACCAACCGGTCGTTCATCGGATTCGTCCGCCTCGAACGACGGCACCGACGCGGCGTCCGCGCGGTGCTCCCGCGTCTCGCGACGGCGCGCGACGATTCCGAGACGCGCGATTCGCGAATCACGCGGGAAAGCGCGCGCGTCGCGGTCGTCGCCCCCGAACCCGGTTCGCGAAAACCCAGTTTTTTGCGACGCGGGGCTGACGCACGCGCTTCGCGTCGTCCGAGGGCGCGAGGAGGACGTCGCGCGGCCGGTCGGGGGGGCGAACCGAAGCCGCGCACCCGAGGCGCTCGCCATCTCCATCGCGCCGTCGAAACCGAAGCGGTGTCTCCTCTCCTCGGGAACGGCGCAAAGCGGCTGTGAGATCCGCCCCGTCACAAGAACGCGTTATGCGTGACAGCCTGTTTTTGTTTTCTTCGGGTCTATGTACTGGCAGAAACGGACGAATCGACGAAATTGTGCGCCTTTTTGACTCAAGAATTAGACCCTCGATTGCGCTCGAGCGCAGCTCGGTCGATCGCGAGAGGAAGCTTCCGGAATGCGCGTGCGCGCTTCGAAAGCGTCGAGACGCGCGTCGGGGTCACGCGCGGCACACGCACGAACGCACCGTTCACGTCTAAACCACGAAGATGTCCGCCTTCACCCTTTCCTCCTCCGCGGCGCTCGGCTCCGTCAAGGTACGTCGCTCGCTCGCGTTCACGGCGCGCGCGCGAACCCGGACCGCCGCGACGCGAGAAACGCCGGCGCTCCGATGCCGAGTTTTCGTGGCGCGTGCGTCCCGGCGAACAGCGCGAGCGGACGGGACGGCCGGCTCCCGCGCGAACGCGGTCGGCGCGATGCTTCCGCGCGAGGGGAATCGACCGGACGCGCGTCCGCCCCCGCCGTGGCGGGTCGCCGGGGTCGACCTCGACGGACACGCACCGCCGATCCGCGAGTCGGGACTCGACCCTAACCCTCTTATCCGGGTTTGAGCGCTCGACGCTTTTCGACGCTCCCCGATCTCCCCTCCTGGCGTCCCGACTGACCGTTCGTTCCCTTCCCTTACACAAAAAACCAAACAGTTCGCGGCGCGCAAGACCTCCGTGGCGCGCGGCCGCCGCTCCGTCGCGACGAACGCGGCGCTCAACGTGAAGGACCTCAAGCCCACCGGCGCGCGCGTGCTCGTCATTGCGGATGAGCCCGAGACGAAAACCGCGGGCGGCATCCTGCTCAGCTCCGCGGAGACCAACTCCGGTCCGGGCTCGTCTATGACCGGCAAGGTCGCGTCCATCGGCTCGGAGGTGAAGGGCGTCAAGGCGGGGGACAAGGTGCTGGTGAACGGCTTCTCCGGCTCGGACGTGGAGTTCGGCGACGGCTCCAAGGGGAAGTTCATCACCATGGACGACGTCATCGCCGTCATCTCGTGAAGTGATGATTCTGAAGCGGTGAAGGGAGGCACGGAAAGGAGGACGGTACTACGGTAGTCGTTCGCTGCGTTCGTGACACGAGACTCGCGCGAGTCTCGTGTCGACGAACGCACGACGATCGTTCGCTCGCGGTTTCGAAACCGAGGGTTAGCGAGAAGACTTTCCGCGGGCGGAGAAGCGCGGCGCGATTCCGCTCGTCGTTGCAATCGAGATTCGTTCCCGTAACAATCGTATCCTCTCTCGTCGCGTCGGACGCTCTCGCATCCTCTCTCGTTCGCGTCGTCAGAGACGCGTCGTTCGGAAGCGCACATACCATCCCACGATACGTCACACGATATGTCATCCGTCTGAAAACCACCGTGTGTGTGTTCGCCTCGAACCAAAAAACGAGCGGTGATCAATCTCAGTGTTCGTCGCTCTCCGGGTTGTGGAAGTGGAACTTGGACGCGCCGGTGGCTTGCATGACGATGTCGAAGAGACCGAACTGGCCGGCGGTGAGCGTGCCGATCATGACGCAACGCGCGCCGAGACCCTGCGTGCAGAGCTTCCACATCCCCGTCTCCGCGGCGATGTTCGAGAGTCTGGAGAGCATGCCCCCCGAACCTCCCGCGCCCGCCTTGTTGATCTTCGACAGGAGCGTGTCCGCGGGGTGCGAGATGATGGCGGCGCACACGCCGGCGACGACGCCAGACGCGAGCGAAACCGAGATGTTCTCGCTCGACGACATCTCCTTGGGGCTTTTCCCGAGGGTGTCGTAGATCTTCTCCGCGGCGATGCCCTGCACGGCGAACTTGGTCATGGTGTACGGCACCTGCTTGGCGAGGATGGGTCCGAAGCCGGAGTAGAACGCGCCGATCACGCCCTCCTCCTTGGCGAGCTTGGTCATGCACGAGATCATGCCGTCGGCGTACGTGGGGTTGGACACGAGGCGGATGCGCGTCGCCTCCAGAGGGCACAGGAAGATGTCCGCGATGAACTCCGCCGCCGCGGACGAGCCGAGGTAGATGGCGTTCCTGTTGTCCCAGGTCTGCTGGGGGGTCATCGACTGCGCCGCCTGGATCTTAAAGTATTCCACGCCGCCGAACTTGAACCAGCCCTGCACGAAATACCCAAACGCGGTGGGGCCGAGGCCGGTCAGCAGACCGCCCGCGCCCTCCTCCGCGATCACCTTCTGGAACCCGGAGACCATCCCGGTGTACTTGGCGGGATCGAGCTGCATGCGCGTCTTCACGACGTCCACGGGCGTCAGCGCGCCGTGCGTCACCGAGCAGCAGATGCCGCCCGCCAAAGCGCCCTTCAGGAAGTAATCCAAACCAAACTCCTGCGTGGACGCGGCGGCGAACCCGGCGGCGGGGTGCGAGAACCCCGCCGATGCGCCGCGCGGCGCGGCGGACGCGTGCGCCGCGGCCGTCGTCGCCGTGGGGGCGTACAGGGAAGAGGGGAAGTACGACTTGAACGAAGCCATCGTTCAAGCTGAGACGGGATGTTGTTTGTTTTTTCGTTACGCGACGGACGCGAACGACGCGTTTTCGTGCGTGGACGAGGCGGGGAGGGATCGTCGGTCAGCGTCGAGGCGCGTCAAGCTCGCGCGCTTTTTGGGTGGCGCGTCGAGTCCGAGCGTTCCGGGTTCGAGCTCCGTCGCGCCCTCCCGCGCGAGGTGCCGACGCGACGCCGCGCGCTGACGCAGAGGAACCGGGCGAGACCCGCGCGCGTCCGCCCGCGAATCCCCGCGTCTGAGACGGGGAACCGCGAACGAGCGGTTTCTCGAGCGGTTTCCCCTCGCGCGATCGCCGCGACAGCGCGGCGCGGCCGCGACGGGAGGGGTTCGGGCGTCTGCGAACGAGCGAGCGCGCCGATTCCCGGCCGGACGTACCTTCGGTGACGACGTCGAGACGCGTGTTGAAGTGGCCTCGGGTCTCTGTCACGGGGGCAGAGCGTGGACTCGAAGCGCATCGCGAGATATTTCGCGGGCTATTGGCTCGCTTCGAATCGAGATTTGCGCGAGTTCTGTGACTGCGAGCGCATACGTGCCGACTGTTCTGAACAACTCAGCCCCGCCCTGTGCCTGCACCAGAAGGCACATTCCGCCCGTGCCCCAAACTCTGATGAGACTCGAGACGGCACCGCGAGTCTTCCTCCTCAGTCTCAACCCCCCGGTGCCGCAGGCGCGGGTGGCCCGTCGAGATGGCCGCGCCTCAGCCCGGCGATGACATAGATACCCTCCTCTTCGGTGCGTGAGGCGCGCGGCGACCGGCGCACCGCCCGCGCGCGCGTTCGGGCTCAGCCTCGCGTTCGCGGCGGACTATACCGGCAAGATGACGGCACGCGTTTCGAACGATCGATCCCTCCGACGCGCTCCGCGACTGACCGAACGCGCGAAAACGCCCTCCCTCCCGCCTTGTCCTCTTCCCTCGTCTCCTCGCGCGCTCGCGTCGTTTTCGACCCGCAGACCTGGACGGGACGCTGTACGCCATAGAGAACGGGTACGAGGATGCGTGTCGCGCGCGCGTGTTCCAGTTCATGGTGGACGAGCTCGGGTTCGCCGACGCCGACGCCGCGAAAGCCGCGTGGCGCCCGCAGTTCCAAAAGTATAACCAGACCCTGAGAGCTCTGCGCGCGGGCCTGGGTTTGGCGTTCGACGAGACGAAGTACTGGACGGTCACGCGCGGGGACCCAAAGGAGGTTTTGAAGTCGAACGCGGACGCGCGGGACGCGCTCGCCGCCGCCGACGAACGCGCGCGAAAGGAAAATAAAACGATCAAGAAATACGTTTTCACAAACTGCGCGGAGAAACAAGCGTGTGAGTCTCTCGAGGCGCTCGGTCTGTTACAGTGCTTCGACGGCGTGTTCGGCGCGGACGTCATGGAAGACACGTGTAAGCCTTCGCTGGAGGCGTTTCGAAAGGTTCAACAAGTCGCCGGGTTCGACTTTGCGCGTTGTGCGTTTTTCGAGGACTCGGTGAAAAATTTGGCGGCGGCGAAGACGCTCGGCGTGACGACGGTGCTCGTCTCCTCGGCGACGGCGACGGAAGAGGGGGTACGAAACGACGGGTTCGAGCCCGATCACGTCGTGTCCGCGGTGACGGCGGCTGAGATGAAACGGGTCCTACCGGGCGTGTTCGGATGATGCGTGACGTACGATCGTACGCGTTTCGTGCGTACCGCGCTCGCGAAGCGTTCGGAGACTCTGATAAACCATCGTCTCGGTTACCTATAAAAAAAGTTCACCGCTGTAGTCTAGAGTTACTGGACGTTCCTGAACGAGTCGTCGATGGCGTCTGCGAGGTACGCGCACTTCGCCTGCGACAACCCTGCGAGGGAGATTCTTCCGTCTTTGGTCATGTACACCGCGTGCTTGTCCGTCATGTTCTGAACCTGTGTTTCGTTAAGTCCGGTGAAGGAGAACATCCCGATCTGCCGCGTGACGAAGGACCAATCCTTGTCCGGGTTTCTCGAAACCAGCTCGTCGTACAGCATGCCGCGCACGGTTTTAATGCGACCGGCCATTTCACGCATCTCTTCGTTCCAGCGTTGGAATAACACAGGGTCGTTGATGACCGTCGCGGCGATTCGCGCACCGTGCACCGGGGGATTGCTATACATCGCGCGCGCGATGCGGTTGAGCTGCGACAGGGTTTTCTTCGCCGCGTCCGCGTCGGCGAGCACGGCGTTGATCGCGCCGACGCGCTCGGCGTACAGACCGAGGTTCTTGGAGTAGCTCTGCGCGCAGAAAAACTCGATGCCGCGGTCGGCGAACATACGAACGGAACAAGCGTCTTCCTCCAAAGACCCGCTCGCGAAGCCCTGGTACGCGACGTCGAAGAAGGGAACTAATTTTCGTCGCTCGACGACGTCGGCGATTTTAGTCCAATCGTCCATCGTCGGATCGACGCCCGTGGGGTTGTGCGCGCAGCCGTGTAGCACCACCACCGAGCCCTCCGGTGCGGCGTTTAAGTCACCGAGCATGCCTTCCAGATCCAAGCCCACCGTGGTCGCGTCGTAGTACCGGTACTCCGCCCACTCGACGCCCGCGTCGGCGAAGATGTTCTTGTGGTTTCCCCACGTCGGCGAAGGCAAAAGCACCTTTTTGCCCGGCATGAACTTCGCGACGAACGCGGCGCCGACGCGAAGACTGCCTGTGCCAGACAGGGACTGCACGGTGGCGACCCTGTTGGTGTTCACCGCCTCGCTCTCCTTGCCGAGAAGCAACTCCACGGTGGCGGCGTTGAACTCCGCCAGACCCTGCATCGGGAGGTACTCCTTGTCGTAGCCCGCGTCCAACATGAGCTTCTCCGCGCGCTTCACGACGTCAAGCACGTACGGCTTGAGCTCCTCCGTGCGGTACGCGCCGACGCCCAGGTTGAGCTTGTTCGGGTTCTGGCACTCGCGGAACGCCACGGAGACGCCCAGGATGGGGTCGGGGGGGGCTTGCTCCACGTCCGACAGGAAGGACGCGCCCGCGCGGGGCGCGGACAAACTCTTTCGCGATATCGGGCGACGCGATCTGCGCGCGCCGAGTGAGACGGCGGGCGGCGAAAAAACGGGAAACGCGAGGGAAGCGGTCATGCTGTCGATCGGCTCGGAAGCGTCGCCGCGCGGTGCTGCGCGTGCTGGGTTCTGTAGGTCGGCGCGTCTCCGTGGGGGCGCGTGGGAAGTGGCGGTCGGGAGGATGACGCACCCGAACGCGAAAAAACCCTGCAAGCGGCGTCAGCGCGCGTCTCGTTTCCGCGCGAAGCGACGGAAAAGCGACGAAAAGGCGTCCTATGGGCACCATCGTCAATTTTCTAGCCAGGTAGGTTTTCGGGACTGTTTGCCCACTCGCGAGGACCGCGAAAAAGCGATCGAGATGTAAATTTCGAAGCCGCGCACCGAATCTGCGAAAAAGCGACCGTTCAGAGTCCAGAAAATGGTTCGCGATTCGATGCCAAATGTCAAATCGACGGCGTTTCGCGGTGGAGAAGCTTTTCCTTTCGGAGATTCCGTCATTCCCCCACGCGCTCCGCTCCCTCCCGCACAGCCCCCTCGACATGTCCGCCAACGCGCTCGCCGCGGGATCGACCGCGCCCGCGGTCGGCCGCCGCGCCGTCCTCCCCTCCTTCAGGCGCGCCGCGCGCGCCGCCGCGCCGCGCGCGCCCGCCGCGCGCGGGCGCCACGCGCTCTCGGTCCACGCCGATGAGCGCCTCAACATCGTGTTCGTCGGCGCGGAGTGCGCGCCCTTCTCCAAGACCGGCGGCCTCGGAGACGTCATGGCCTCGCTTCCCAAGGTACGTCCGGGGTCTTCCCCGTCGAGAACCGCATCGAGCCGCGTTCTGAACGCGTCAGCGAGCGCGACAGCGCGTCTCGCCTCCCTCCGACACCAACGACAAAAGTGCCAACTCAGCGTGTATTACCCCCCGAGTCGCGCGCTTTTGTCCGTTATTTTTTCGCACATCGGCACCGCGCTTTTTTTTTCATTTTTTTAGTCAAGCGATGCTCGCGGACCGCATCCGGCTCGCGACGACGTCCCTCTCACGCGCGCCGTGCTGACCTGAACCCTGTTTTACCGTAACCATCATCGCATTAGGCTCTCGTGCAGCGCGGCCACCGCGTGATGGCTGTGATGCCTATGTACCACCACTACGACGAACTCGGAACCGCGTGCGGGTTCACGACGCTCAACGTGTGCGGCGCCGACACGGAGGTGCACTACTTCCACACGCACCGCGACGGGGTGGACCTCGTGTTTGTCTCGCACCCGTGCTTCTACGAAGTCGCGCACAACATCTACCAAGGCACGACGATGGACGTCACGTGGCGCGGCGCGTTGTTGTCCCAGGCGGGCATCGAAGCCGTGTACCACGTCCCGTGCGGCGGGTTCCCGTACGGAGACGAGTCTCTGTTATACGTCGCCAACGACTGGCACGTCGCGCTGTTACCCGTGTACTTGCGCGCGTTTTACCACGAGCACATGAAACTCGGGTTCGCGCGTTCGGCGCTCATCGTGCACAACATCGCGCACCAAGGCCGAACCACGCCGGATGACGTGTGGCGCCTCGGTTTACCGGACCACCACACTGGTGCGTTTTACTTGGATGACCCGCAGGAGGGCGCCTGCATGAACGTCCTGAAGGCGGGCATCGAGTACGCCACCAAAGTCATCGCGGTGT
>Ga0209666_1002509_pt1 | contig 13673 bp, 6 predicted proteins | sample SaaInlV_125m_DNA_FD_184679 | JGI IMG/M metagenome (GOLD analysis project Ga0209666, IMG submission 184679) | Marine microbial communities from expanding oxygen minimum zones in the Saanich Inlet - Saanich Inlet SI037_S3LV_10m_DNA (SPAdes)... | ecosystem: Environmental > Aquatic > Marine >...
GCCGCCCCCCGGGACGACATGGCCACCGACTGGGAGTCGATGTGGCGCGCGGGCGGCGAGACCCTGCAGCCCGGTCAGGCGTTCGACGCGTCGCGGTGCGAGCCGAGCCTGGTGGCGCTGCTGGAGACCGGGACGCTGCCGACCGGCCGCGCGTTGGTGCCCGGCTGCGGGCGCGGGTACGCCGTCGAGGCGCTCTGCTCGCGCGAGCGCGACGTCCTCGGGCTGGAGGTGAGCGAGACCGCGAAACGCGAGGCGGAGGCGTATTTGGCGTCGTCCGACAAGCCCGAGACGAAACAGCACGCGAAGATCGCGCTGGATGATTTCTTCGCGCACGAGCCCGCGGCGAAGTACGACTTGGCCTTCGACAGCACGTTCCTGTGCGCGATCGAGCCGTCGCGTCGGAAGGAGTGGGCGTCGAAGTACGCGTCGCTGATACGACCGGGCGGCGAGCTCGTCTCGAACGTCTTCCCGAACGGCGATTTCGAAGGCGGCCCGCCGTTCGCGCTGTCGCCGAAAATCGTCGCCGACTTGCTCATCCCAGTCGGGTTCGAAGCGGTGTCGCTGACGGAGACGCCGGAAACGCAGTGGGCGAGGGGACGCAAGGAGTACCTGTACAGGTTCAGGAGGACGTAGAGCGAAGGACGGCCTATTTAGATAGCGAGCGAGACGAGTTTATGCGAATGACGGATACGAGCTCGCTAGTCTCCGCTTCGCCGAGCGTTCGCGAAAAAGGGTCACAAGAGCGCGCCATCACGTCGCGTTCCGTCATCGCATCGCGGCGCTCCCCGCGCTCTCACGCGCCGGCGTCAAAAAAGCGCGCAGTCGCTTCTTCTTTTCCAGGAGCTCGTCGCGCCGCGTCTCCAGCCGGCGCAGGTCGTCGCGCGCCTCCCGCAGCGCGCGCGACTCGCGCGGCGCCGACGCCGACGCCGAAGCCGCAAACGCCGGGCCCTCCGCGGGGCTCGGCGACTGCGTCACACTCGCCGCGGAGACGACGCTCGGCGAAAACCCCTGCGGCGAAAAACCCTCCGACGTCTCGACGTCCTTCTCCTTCTCCTTCTTCCCCCCGAACGTCTTCGCGAGCGCGCCTCCCACGGCGCTCCCCTGGAACGCGCCCGAGAGCTTCGCCATGCCGTTCTCCACGCCGAAGGCGAGCGAGGAAAACGCCTTGGCGCCCCGGTCGCGCAGGAGCGGGAACTGGTTCGCGGGCGACGCGCCGCCGGCGTCGGACGCCGCGCGATTGTCAGTCGGCTTTTTCTTCCCGGAGACGTGTTCTTCGTCGAGAGGTTTCTTTTCTCGGTCTCGTTCCGAAAACGAGGGCTCCTCTCGACGCCGCTCCGTTTTGTCGCCGTCTCCTCCCGCCGCCTCCGCCTCCTTCGAGGCGGAGGCGTCAAGCCTCGACGCGGGCGCGATGAGCTCGGCGGCGTCCTCCAGCAGCCCGCCTATTATTGTGCGGCCCTCCGCGCCGCGGAAAGAAAAGCTCGCTCCGCGCTCAGCCTTTGCCGCGCGCTCAGATAAGCGCGCCGCGCAGACATCCGCAAACGCGTCAAGCCTCTGCGCGGCGGCGTCCAACACGGAGACGTACGTCAGAGCGGCGGCGTCCGCTGAAGCCGTTAGCCAGGGGAGGTGGTCGTTCACGACACCTTCGCGGACGAGAGCGGCGGAAGCGGCACCGAGCTCCAACACGGAAGCCTCCAAAGAGGGAAGGAGCGAACTTTGAAGCGTGAAACAGTCCACGCGTTTTTTTAGCGACGTCTCGCACGCCGACGCGACGCGCTCCAGCCTCGCCGCGCGACGCTTCGCGTCGAGCGCAACAGACGCGGCGTGTAAGCGCACAGCCTCGGCGTTCGCGCGTTCGCGCGCGACGGCGTTTTTGCGCCGGCTCACCGTCTTAACGGCGGTGGCCAGAGACACAGAAGCGCTCTCCAGCTGCGCGTCCTCCAGCGCGAACGAAGCCGCCAAAGACGCCGGGTCGCGCCGAGACGTCGGAAAGCCGTCGTCCTCCGGCGGCGGCCGGCTCGAGACGCGCGTCGGCGGCGGCGCCGACGGCGTCGCTGCCGCCGCCGCGGCGGCGTCTTCCGCCGTACCCGCCTCGAACGCCGCCGCGGCGGCGTCCGCGGCGTCCCGCATCGCGTCCAGCGCGGCTTTGGTTTTCCTCCGCCGCCGCGACTCCGCCGCCGCCGACCACGTCGCAATCGCCGCCGCCGCGCTTTGCGCTTCGCGGCGCAGATCCAAAGACGTCGTATCGCGGTTCGCCAAAAGCAGAGGCAAGTCGTTTTTCGCATCCTCGGCGATCACGTTCGCCGCGGACGCGCACTGCCTTAAAGCCTCAGCAACGCGCGTTTCGTGCGCGTCCGCGCACGCCGACATGCGGGACGCCTCGGGCGCGAGACCGAAGCCCCCGGGTTCCGTCTCTCGCGAGGTGGAGGTTTCTTTTTCCGGAAAGTCTCCGCGCGTCTCCCGCGCGACGCGGTCCAGCGCGCTCGCGGCGTCGCGCAGTCCTTCCATGGTCTCGTCCGCTCTTCGTATGACGTGCTCGAACAGCGAGTCCGCCCACGCGGTCCACTGTGGTCCGCCGACTGGAAGGCCCCCGTCTCTGGCGCCCGAGCCGGGCCTAAACGCCAAGCCGGCGTCCTCGTCGCTCGCCGACGACGCCAGCGCGCGCTGCGTGGCAATTGCCATCTCCCGAAACGTTTTGAGTTCATCCGCGAACGTCTCCCGCTTCGCGAGCAGGCGCGGGTGCGCCTCCGCGAGCGCGCGCACGGGCGCGAACGCGACCGCCCGCGCGACGTCCGCGTACGCGCGCGCGAACGCGGGGAAGGACACGGTCGACAGAGCCTCGTCGACGCGTCGCGCGGAGGTTTCCGCGCGCGCGAACGCGTCGGCGAAGGCGGAGGGTAAAACAAACGTTTTTGACTCTCCGTAAGACCCCGCCGAGTCCGCGAAATCCGCGCGCGTCTCGCCCTCGCGCGAAGACGACAGGCTGGAGGACAGCGAGAGCGAGGGCATCCCGAGCGGCGGTTCGCCGGGACGGCGCTCGGTGGAGGTCTCGGGACTCCCCGAGACCCGGTCCGGGACCCGGAAGGAATCGAACTCGGGACCGTTCCGTTCGGGGAAAAAGACGCGCCTCGCGCGCGCCGCGTCGGACGCGACGCCGCGCGTCGCCCACCCCGCCGCCAGAAGATTTTCCGCCCACTCCGCGCCCACCGCCGTCGGACCGGGGGTGAGCTCCCACGCGTCGTCTTCGGAATCGTCCGAGCCCGAAGACGCTTCCGCGGAATCCGCCGCTGTGTCTGCGGCTGCTCCCCGAAGAGAAGCGAGAGAGGCGTCGGGTCCGACGGCGTCCGCCGCCGCCGCCGCCGCCGCCGCCGCTCGTCTCGCGTCGCGGCGCGCGGCGCGCGCCGCCGCGCGCGCCCCCTTCTCCGCGGCGGCGCGTTCCGCCTCCTCGCGCGCGTCCGCCTCGGCGTCCGCGCGCGCGAGCGCGCCCTCCCCGACGACGTCGCGCAGGTCCGAGCGCAGGCCGTCCACGAGCTCGTCGATCTCGGTCACCGCCGGGACGGCGCGCTTCACCGCCTCCGGTAAGCCGTCGTCGCTCGGCCGCCGGCGTCGTCCGCGCTCGCGACTCACCTCCTTCAAAAACGACAAAGGCGCGCACGCGCCGGCGAGGTACGCGTCCATTCTCGCGATCAGCGCATCTTCTTTTCCAGACGTGGAAGAAAAAGAAGCGTCTGTGTCGTTTTTTTCCGCTGTTTTTTCGCTGTCTTTTCGCGTAATAAGAGAGACGTTCGCGACTTCGTTCGCGTCGCGGACCGCGGCGTCTTCGGCGCCTCCTCCGGCGCTGATGTCCGCCTCCTCCGCGTTCTCGTCGCTTTGAGTCTCCTGGCCTAATGACTGCAGCAGCTCCACGGTCTCGCCCATCTCGTCGCACGCGAGGATGGCGTCCGCGTTAGGTTCGAGGAGTGCCAGCGCGCACGCGAACAGAGGCGCCCTGGTTTCCGACTCGAAGACGCGGTCCCAGACGCGCATGGTCGCGCCGGCGGGTAGGACGTTGACGAAGAGCGTGAGGAGCCACTGGCTGCTTATTATGGCGGGCACGATGTTGTCCGGCGCGATGGTCTCGAGGTGCAGACCCACCGCGGGCAAGTGTTGGTGCACCAGTCGTGAAAACACTCTTTGGTCCAGCTTCACCGCGGCCATACCTTCCGAGAAGTACCCGGGCACGATCTTCGTCACGAGCGCGACGAGACACCAAAACGCATCCTCCTCGTCCAGCCCGGCGAGCACCAGAAAAGCGGCTTGAAAGTTCATGCTCTGCACGTAGCCCGTCTCGGGGTCGTGCGCGGCGTACGCGGTGAGGATGTTCCGGAGCGCCCTCCAGGTGGGCTCACCCGGGTTTAGGCGGAAACCCTGCTTCGCGAACGTCGCGCCCGTTCTCGGAAGGTCCTTCTCGATCTGCGCCGCGGTCTCGGGGGTCTCGCCCGCCAGCTCCAGAAGCGCGTGGTAGTGATTCGGAACGCGGATGTCACGCGCGATTTTTACCCACGCCTCTCTCCGCGAACCGCCGTCGCGCGTGCGGTGCCACGCCCCGGAGGACGCGGGTTCCTCTCCCGCAACGCGCGAGCCGTCCATCTCGCCCGGAGGTAATCGTTCCATCGTTCCGACCCGACGCCGGAGCCGCACCCGCCGGGGGCCTCTCGGTCTGGCGGGCGGAGGGAAAGCGACGTCGTTGTCGCTCGAAGAGGCGATTTTCGTTTTTCGACGAGAGCACGAGACTGGGAGGGAGATTTTTCGAGCGAGCGGGGAGTCGGTTTTATGTACACACTCTCGCGGCGCGTGCGTGGCGTATCGAGGCGTATCGAGGCGTATCGAGGCGGAAGGCGCGGGGCGTGTCGCGCGAGGCGAGCGAACGCTCACGCGGTGACCTGCGAGGTGGGCTCCTCGGCGGCCTTCCTCTTCTTGATCGCGGCGGGGGCGTTGTCGGGGTTGACGTTCTCCGCGTCTTTCGCGGGGGACTGCGCGTCCTCCCACGCCGCCTGGACCTCTTCGTAGGTACCCTGCTTCTTGACGACCGCGTAGGCCTCCTTCATGCCGGCGGCCCTGTAGCCTTCGATCTTGTTCGCGCCGCCGGCGTTCTTGATGTTTTCGAGGACCTTGGGCGTGAGGCAGCAGAGGTGCTGCGAGCGAGAAGAGGGGAGCTTTGCGGTCAGAGGGGGAAGACGGACGCGTTTTTGAAACGCGTCGAGGCGCGACGCGCGGGGGCGCACAGATACGCGCCGCGCGCGTATCGAGGGGAGGTGTGGGTCGAGAACGTACCCTCCAGACCGTCTGCTTGTGGCCGTCCGCGGTCTCGTGCGTGGCGCCGAAGCGGATGTCGCCTGCACACGATGGGGAAGGCGGGTCGAGGTGAGCGGGGCGCGACTTCGCTCGGAAGGTTCGAGAAGGTTTGAAAAGGGGAGCGCGCGCGCGTACCTTTCGCGATCTGCTTGTCGTCGTTGGGGCACTTGGAGCTCTTCCCGCTCTTGCAGGCGCACTTGCGGTCGTTGGCTTTGACTTCAACGCAGTAGGTCATGGTGTCGGAGGTGGGCTCGTCAGGGGGGCTGCGCGCGCGCGGTGCGTTGGGTTATGAGGAACCGCGTTTTCGTTCGCGGTTTAAAGGTGGAAACGGCGAAAATCAGTTTCGCGCCGATATCGCCGCGTCGTCAGTCGCCACCGCGCGCTTCCCCTCGCGGGCGTCATGCGCGGCGACGTCGCCCTCGCCGGCGACCTCACGCTGGACCTGGACGCGCTCGCCGTTCGCCTGGTGCGCGTCGCCGCGCCGTTCGCGGACGAGTTCGCCGCGCGCCGCGCGTCCGCGAAACTCGAGCGCGCGCTGTACGAGCGCGTCGCGTCCTTCACGACCGCGTTCGCGGGCGGACCCGCCGCGGGCGCCGCGGGCGCCGCGCCGCCGCGGCACACGCTGGTGCTCCCCGCGGCCTCGGACGTCCTCGCCGTGGTCACGGACCGCCCGCACGCGCAGATCGTGACTCTGTTCCTGCGCGGCGACGTGCGGGATCAGACCCTCGCGTTCGAGGTGTTCGACCCCGCGGACGCGAACGAGGCGCGCGACGTGTTGAAGGCGGTGCTCCCGAGCGCGCTCGCGCGCGCCGCCGCCGAGCGGCTCGAGGAAAAACGCCGCTGGGCGCGCTTCGGCGAAGCGCGGGGCGTCTCCACCTTCGCGCGCGTCCCGGCGACGGACGACCCGGCGTCCTTCTTCCCCACGGGGGCATACGGCGACGCGAAGGAAAAAGTCGTCGCCGCCGTCGAGCTCGCGACCGCGCCCGTCGTCTTCTGGGCGTCGAAAGACGAAGACGAAGACGACGACGACGACGAGGGAACGAGACGCGTGAGCGTCGAGACCGAGACGAACACGAACACGAACGCCGAGAAAAGAGACATTCGAAGACGAACGTCCGCGACCGAACGCGCGACGACGCACGCGTTCGCGTTCCCCTCGGTTCGAGTCTTCGCGACGCGGCTGGCGCGCGCCTCGGCGCCGATCGTCGCCGCCGACGCCGCCGAAATCTTCGCCGACGTCGACGACGCCGACGTCGACGCGTCCTCCTTCGCGACCGCCGCGCCTCTTCTCCGGGAGGAGGCGCTGGTGGTGTCGTTGCTGGATGAGCCCCCTCCCGCGTACGGCCATGTCTCGTTCGAGTCCTTCCTGGAGGCGTTCGCGGCGGAGTACGGCGTGTCTCTCGCGGCGCTGAGAATGGCGGAGGCGGCGTTTTCCGCCCCGGCGAAGGACGGCGGCGAGACTTGTTCGCGCGAAAAAAAAATAAAACGCGTCGCTGAGCTCCGTTTCCGCGGCGACGCGAGGTCGCTCAAGCGCCTCTGGCCTTCGTGCCTGCTGCTCGCCCGGCACGGCGCCACGGAGGTGGCCGCGAGGACCGCGCGGGGCAAACCCGGGGACATCACGGCGACGTTGCTCGGGGAACTCGTCGAGGACCTCAACGACGAGGACGCCGCGCGAGCGCCCTTTTTTTTCGGCGCGACGTTTGTTTTTCGCGAGCACGCGCGCGACGGGGACGCTTCCGCTCCCGAACCGTTTTTGTTCGCCATCGACGACGGCGCTTCGTGCGTCGACGCCATCCTGCGGCGCGCCTCGGAGATGCCCCACAAGATGCCAGAAGAACAGTGTCTGATCCCCGTGGAGCACATCCTGCGGCCTGACGAGTCAACCTGCGCGCTGTTCGACGCGCGGCCGCCGAAGGCGGCGGCGCGCGAAGCGAACGACGAAAAAAAAGCGGACGACGAAGCGGCGCGTCTCGCGTCTCGCGAAGTACGCGCGCCCGCGCCCGCGCCGCCCCGGCCTCCGCCGCGGCGGCTCGCCATCCCGAGCTCGTTCGGGGGGAGCGCCGTGAAGAAGCAAACGGGCCCGCGCGGCGACGACGCGACGCAAACGCGCGCGTCTCCCGTTCCCGTCGCCGCCGAAGAAGTCGCCGCGGGGGTTTTTCCGGCGGAGCCCTCCGGCGATGTTTTTTCTCCCTCCGCCGGGAAGGAGAACCGCGCGGCGTCTCCGCCGAAGAAGAAACCCCGCTTCGCGAGCTTCAAGGCCGCGGAAGCCGCGGAACCGAAGCCGAAACCCAAACCCAAACCCAAACCGAAACCGAAGCCGAAGCCGACGCTCGCCGATCGTGCCGATCGGGAGACCGACCGGCCGAACGGACCCGCCGGCGCGGACGCCGCGGCGGTCCTCGGCGAAAAAAACCCGTCGCCTTCTTCGCCGCCGCCGGCGCTCGCGCCACCCGCCACGCCCCTCGCGGCGGCGGCGGCGGCGGCGGCGGCGGCGGCTGAGGCGGAGCGTGCGATGCAGGCTGAGATCCTGGCGTTCCTGGATGCGCCCGTCGGGGACGACGCCGCGGCGCTCCCGCCAGACGCGGTGAAAGCGGAACTGGAAGGGAGCTTCGAGGCGGCGCTCGAACGCGTCGAGCTGGAGACTCGGGTCGACGCTTCGTTCGCGTCGACCGAGCGTCCCGCCCGGGGATGCTCATCCCCGGCGCGGGACGATCGCGAGGCGCGCGCCGCCGCCGACGCCGAGGCCATGCCTCCGCCGCCGCCGAGGCCTCCGGCCGTCACGGCCGCCGCCGCCGTCGCCGCCGCCGACGCCGCCGCCGCGGCGGGTGCGCCCGCGGCGGCGCCCGATCAGCCGCGCGACGCGGCGCCGTCCCCGGCGCCGCCGAAGAAGAAGCGCAAGGCGCCCCCCCCCGTGGACCCCGAGGCGGCGGATGCGTTTCTGCGTTTGCGCTTCGAGGCGGACGGCGGCGACGTCGGTGCCTTCTCGTTCTTCCTGAAGGGCAAGAGCGTCTCGAGCGACAAGCTGGGCGCGTTCCTCAAGAAACACGACGTCTCCAACGTTTCGCGCATGAAGAAGGAGGAGCGCGTGCAGAAGACGGTGGAGGTGCTGACGCGGGTCTTAGAGGCGCCGTGAGCGAACCGACGACGGCTTAAAATGCCGAGAAGGTTTGTTTCCGCGTGAAGAAAAGACGACGAACGAGCTCCCACGACGCGACGACGAACGACGACACGAAAGGCTCCTTTTTTACGTAGTGGACTGCTTTCTTTCGTAGTACTACTCATACGACGACTTCGACGACGACGTCAAAACAACCCCGCGAGCTTCTCCTGCGCCTCCGCGCTGAGCTTCTTGGACGGGTGCGCGTCGATGTCTCGCATCACCTCGGGAATCTCCGCCTCGGCTTTTGCCACCGCCGCGGCGACAAACGCCGCCGCCTCCTCCGCGTTGACGTTGCTCATCTCCTTCGTGCGCTGCAGCGCGTACAGACCGACAGTCTGCTGCGAGAGCTTCGCCGCCGACCCGGGCGTTTGCCTGAGGAAGCCCCGGATGGCGCTCGAGCGGGAGCGCATGCCGTCTTTTTCAGCGCCGTCGCCGCCGAAGACGGACATGTCGTCCGCCTGCATGACGTCCAGCCGGAGCTGGAGGACGTTCAGCGACGTCAGCGGGCCCGCCGCGCCCGGCGACCCGACGCGCGAGACGCTATCCTTGACGCTCACCCCCCACCCCTTGTCACGCGAGAAGGACTCCACGAAAACCTGCCCGTCGGTGATGCTCATGAACTCCTCCACTAAAGGCCTCGGTTGCGTGAAGTCGTTTTCCGGCGCGGTCGCGAGCGCGGCGTCCTTCTCCGCGCGCTTCACCTTGGCCGCCTCCGCCAGTCGCTTCCTCTCCTCGATGACGGCTTCGATCTTCTTTCGCGTCGCCTCCGGCATGTCGTCGAAGCCCGCGGGCAGCGCGGGCACGACCACGGTCGCATCGCTGTCGTCATCCGCCGCCTCGCCCACCGTCCCCGAGTTCTTCTCGCTCGCGCGCTTGCCGCGGTACGCCCCCGCCTCGTGGTACATCACGCCCAGAAGCGTCAGCGACCCGCCGCCGAGCTTATCGTTCAGGCGCGCGACGCGCTGCAGGGTCATGCCGAGGAACCGCCTGCGCTCCGCGAGCAGCGCGTTGATGATCATGCCCTCGTACTCCACCATCTGCTCCGCGCTCGGCGCATCCTCCGAGTCGTCCTCCGCCATCTCCAGCTGCGGGCTCAGCCTCGCCATGTCGCGCGAAAACCCGACCAAACCGGTGAAGTCATCCAGCACGAGCAGAACGTCCTTCCCTTCGCCGCGCGCGCCCTCGGCGACGGCAAACGCGGCGCACGTCGCGGCGTACCGCTCCGCTAAAGACGCATCAGGCGCACAGGAAACGACGGTGAAGTCCACCGCGCCCTGCTCTTTCAGCTGGGCGAACGCGTTCGCGCCGGAATCGAACGCCGCCGCGCCCACCGCGCCGTACACGCAACGCACGGAAGCGTTTTTGCCAGACTGTTTGCCTTCTTGGCCTAACACCTTCGCCTGCGCGACGACGGCGTTCAAGCCCAGCTCGGAGAGGTTCGTGCCCACCTCTCCGGTGAGCAGCATGCACTGCCCTCTGCCCACGGGCGTCAAGATGTCGATCGGCTTCACGCCGGTGACCAGCGGCGTGGTGATGGGTTTTCGGTCCTCCACGCTCGGCGGTTCGCGGAAAAGCTCCGAGCCGGAGCCCGTCTTCGACGCCGCGTCGCGAAACTTCCCGTCCGCCTCGCCGGGAACCGAGCCGCCATCCAGCGGCTCGCCGAGCGGGCCTATCCTCCTGTTCACGACGTCCGACTCGGGGGGCATGTGGAAGCGGGCGCCCTGGCGGACGACGACGGCGTCGCCGGGTTTCGTTATAGATTCATCCGACGCGAGACGCGGCGCGCCGGGCGTCGCGCCGTCGCCGCCGACGTAGAGAAGCGCGAACGATTTGGGTTCGCGGTGAGACAGGAGCACGCCCGTGGCGCCCGCGTCGCCGATGTCCAGCAGCGTGCCGGGCTTGATGTCCCCGCCGATGCCCTCCAGGATCGCCAGCGAGCCCTCCACGGAGCGCACTACGCCGGCGCGCCGCGTTTCATCCTCATCCGCCTCCGCGCGCGTCTCCGCCTCGGAGGGCTCGGGGACCGCGGGGTCCGCGACCGCGCGGACGCGCGAGACGTGCAGGCCGCGCGCGGAGGCGTGGCTCCCGGGGTGCGCGAACGCGCGCGCGCGGCAGACGGGGGGGTGGATGCCGGCGGCGCGAGAGGCGCACGCGGCCCCGGCGGGGGGGCGGTGGGCGAGACGCGCGGCGGCGGTGAACAAACGCGCGGATCTTCGCGCGGTGGACGCGAACACCGAGGCGGGGCTCATGGCGTGCGAGACGCCTGCCATGCCAACGCCGAACGCACGAGGGGGGAGACGCGGGGTGCGCGTGTCGTGGGGAGACGCGGGGTGTGCGTGTCCGTCGTGCGCGCGTGCACGTCGTGACGACGCGAGCGGAGCTTATCCACTTTAGACGGTGTCGGAAGTTCTTGGGCGCACGCGTCGAAAAAATCTCGTCAAGTTGTCGAAGTTGTCGCGTCACATCACGCGCGAGGAATTCTCGTCTCACGGCACTCCGGTGAGGCCGCGGTCACGCGTCAGTCTCTCCGCGGCGGCGCGGTCGCGCGATGGCGAAGAAGAAGAAGGCGCGGGCTGGGTCGGCGGACGGCGGAACGTCCCCCGCGCTTCCGGAAACCCGCGGGCTGGGCGCTTCGTCTGGGACGAAGAAGAAGAGAACATCGGACTCGGCGGCGGCGGCGGTGGGCGCGTCCAACTGGTCCGCGCTCGCCACGAAGATCGGCGCCGGCACCAACCCGAAGGCGAAGAAACGGCGCGCGGAGCGCCTGGCGGCGGAGGAGGCGGCGCGCGCGGGCGGCGCGGCGCGGTTCGGGAGGGACGGAAGTGACATCCACCGACTCGGCCATCCGCCCGATGGCGTCTCCGCCGCGACTCATCTGACGAAAAAGCCCGCGCCCGTCGGCCGCAACACGGCTTTAACGGACGTCATCGCGCTTGATTGCGAGATGGTCGGGTGCGGCGAGGACGGCAAGCGGAGCGTCTTAGCGCGCGTCTCCGTGGTGAACGAGGACGGGAACGTCGTGCTTGATACGTTCGTCGCGCCCGGCGAACGGGTCGTCGATTACCGAACGCGCGTGTCGGGCGTTCGCCCTTCGGATTTACAACACGCGCCTCCGTTCAAAGAGATTCAAAAAAAGATGGCGGACATTTTAAGAGGCCGCGTGTTGATCGGCCACGCGTTGCGGAACGACTTGAAGTGCCTTCTGTTGGATCACCCGAAGAGCATGACGAGAGACACGGCGACGTACCGACCTTTAACGCGTCCGCTGAGGGCGAACGAGAGAATGCACGACAAAAAAAACGGCATCGCGCGCGGACGCGGGTCGCGATCGTTACGAGAGCTGTGCGCGCAGCACCTCGGTCTGGAGATCCAGGCGGGAGAGCACTCGTCCGTGGACGACGCCCGAGCGGCGTTGCTGCTCTACCGCAAGTGCGCGGTGGCGTGGGAGCGCGAGCTGAGGACGGCGGGCGCGGGCGAGCGCCGAAAGAAGAGCGCGTCGCGGGAGGAGACGAAAAAAAAGCGGCGCGAGCGCGACGACGACGACGACGACGACGACGACGACGACGAGCGGGAGCGATCGCCTAAACGTTTCCCTAAACGCAACGACGCGGATCCGTTCGGGGTCGGGGACGCGCGCGTGGACTTGTTCCGTAGGTAAAAAGACGTTTCTTTTTCTTGACGTGTGATGGTATCGTAGACGTTCACGCTTTCGCCTTTTCGCGCCGCCGCGTCTCTTCTTTCCTGAAAATCTTGCGCATCACGTCATATGCCGCTACGACACGTAACGCGCATAACGATATGACACGCTATTTTCTGACCGACGTGCGTCGTCCGCGCGCGGCGCTTACTTGGCCTCCTGCATCTTGGCCATGGTCTTGCCCAGGGCCTCGAGCATGGGCGGGTACTCGTTGTCCCAGAAGCCGTCCCAGGCGCACACCTTCTGGTTGTCGTCGAGGGTCAAGATGAAGCACATGCCGCGCCCGTCGTGGATGAGGTTGGCGTTATCGGGGAAACCGCCGTCGATGTTGATGACGAGCGGGCCGGCCATGACGATGCGGGACTGGGTGGTGTCGATGACGGGGGTCTGCATGGACCAGCACACCCTGGAGACCATGGCGCCCCACGTGTTCTTGAACTGGTCCCAGACTTCGTCCGCGGTCTTGTCACCGCTGAACCCGTCCGCCCAGTTGCACTTGACGGTCTCGGCCATCATGCCTTTCATGGTCTCGGCGTGGTTGTTCTCCGCGAAACCGGCGATGAAATTGTCGCGGAAGGCGTTCGCGATGGCGTCACCGGTGGCGAGAGAGATACCCATGGTGATGGAAGGAAGAGTGGTGGTGCGGAGGTGTGCGAAGGACGCGAGGAGTTGTGCTTCTGGTCAACAACCTGTCTCTTCCCTGATTCCTCAAAAGAAAGAAGAAAGCAAGAAACGTCACACGAGTCGTCGATTTCAACCACGACGAAAATGGGCTCGCGCTTCGTCGTCGCTGTCAGTGTTTCCTCGCGCGCGTCGTGATGGGGGCTGTGGAGCACGGCACCGCCGCGAAGGATGGCCTTCGCGGGTACTACCGGGCGAAGATCGAGGAGTACGAGCTCGCCGTGAGGGACAAGACCTCGAACCTGCGGCGCCTCGAGGCGCAGAGGAACGAGCTCAACCAGAAAGGTGCGTCAAACCCCTCTCGCGCAGAAAGAGTGACGTTCTTTGGAACGGGTCTCAGATCTGAACGCCACCGATCGGGGGACCGGGGGTTGGCAAGCCCCGTTCGGCGACGCGCGCGCTTTTTGCGCGCGTCCCGGACGCGATACCGCGGCGCGAACCCCGCGAACCCGGGGCGATGCGCCCGCCGGGGCCGCGCCGCGACCGCCCTCCCGCGTCGCGTCACGGATCTCGTCTGCTCTCGCTCCGACTTTGAAGACGGTCACCGGTTCATGCGAGTCGTTCGATTTTCGCTTTGCACTGTTTTCGCGCTTCGCGACCCGAACGCCGCGCCGGCTCGCCGCGCGACTGACCCAAACGGACGTTTCTCCTCTTCTCATCATCCGAAAACTCGTGGTGAAACACACAGTCCGCGCTTTGCGCGAGGAGATCCAGCACCTGCAGGAGCCCGGCTCGTACGTGGGCGAGGTGGTGAAGGTGATGGCGAAGACCAAGGTGCTGGTGAAGGTGCACCCGGAGGGCAAG